>OJDI01000064.1_pt1 | contig 52498 bp, 41 predicted proteins | sample 1592601 | NCBI WGS metagenome assembly OJDI01 (sample SAMN05416845, study PRJEB24817) | seawater metagenome | isolation source: Sea water | place: Canada:Atlantic | collected 2013-07 | reverse complement strand
AAGGGTCTTAGGACACTTCAACAATTTGCTGCGCGGCAATTAACTTGCCTTGCTCAGCGGCATTGTGGAACGACTCAATCTGGTCAAAGTTCATATATCTATAAACCTCCGCAGACATAGAATCGATCTTTGTCGCGTACTCCATATACTCAGCGGGAGTTGGCAGACGACCCAAAATACCGCCCACAGATGCCAATTCAGCTGACGCCAAATAAACATTCGCGCCATCGCCTAGACGATTTGGGAAGTTTCGAGTTGAGGTAGAAATTACCGTTGCTCCAGCTAACACTCGCGCTTGGTTACCCATGCATAGTGAGCAACCGGGCATTTCTGTACGCGCACCCACCCGACCGTAAATGTTGTAGTAGCCTTCTTCCATTAACGTATGTGCGTCCATACGTGTAGGGGGACAAATCCAAAAGCGTGAATTAACCGCATCGGCTTCATCAAGCAGCTTACCTGCTGCGCGGAAGTGACCGATATTGGTCATACAAGAACCAATAAAGATCTCATCAACTGGGTCGCCGGCAACGTCTGACAATAAACGCGCATCATCAGGGTCGTTTGGACAGCAAACGATAGGCTCTTTGATATCAGCTAGGTCTATTTCAATGACTGCTGCGTATTCTGCATCAGCATCTGCACTCATCAATGTAGGGTTGGCAAGCCACTCTTCCATTTTCAGCACACGACGTTCAAGGGTGCGCACATCGCCATAGCCTTCAGCAATCATCCAGCGCAACAAGGTTGCGTTAGAGCGCAAATACTCTGCAACAGAGTCTTCACCCAACTTAATGGTACAACCCGCAGCCGAACGCTCGGCGGATGCATCAGAAAGCTCGAAAGCTTGCTCAACTGTCAGCGAGTCGATGCCTTCAATTTCCAAAATTCGGCCAGAAAAGAAGTTCTTCTTGTTCTTCTTCTCAACCGTTAACAAACCTTCCTTGATGCCGTAGTACGGAATGGCATGCACAAGGTCACGTAACGTAATACCTGGCTGCATTTCACCTTTAAAACGCACCAATACAGATTCTGGCATATCCAAGGGCATAACCCCCGTTGCAGCGGCAAACGCCACCAGGCCTGAACCACCAGGGAAAGAAATGCCCATTGGGAAACGTGTGTGGGAATCACCACCGGTACCTACGGTATCAGGCAGCAACATGCGGTTTAACCAGCTGTGAATAATGCCGTCGCCAGGACGCAGCGAGACGCCACCACGATTCATAATGAAATCTGGCAGGCTGTGCTGGGTATCAATATCTACTGGCTTAGGATAAGCCGCTGTGTGACAAAAAGACTGCATGACGAGGTCTGTTGAGAAACCTAGGCAAGCCAAATCTTTCAGTTCGTCGCGAGTCATAGGACCCGTTGTGTCTTGAGAGCCCACGGTGGTCATCTTTGGCTCGCAATAGGTGCCAGCGCGCACGCCGTCCACACCACACGCCTTACCTACCATCTTCTGCGCTAAGGTATAACCCTTGCTTGAAGCAGCCACATCTTCTGGGCGACGGAAAACATCCGAAGGTGCCAGCCCCATGTGCTCACGGGTACGCTGGGTTAAGCCGCGACCAATAATCAAATTGATACGGCCATCAGCACGTACTTCATCAAGAATCACCTCTGACTTATGTTCAAACTCAGATAGAACTTCGCCAGATTCGCTCAAGATTTTGCCGTCATAAGGGCGTATCTCAATGATGTCACCAAAGCCCAGCTTGTCCACTGGGGCTTCAAAAACTAACGCGCCAGCATCTTCCATGGTGTTGAAGAAAATCGGTGCCACATTGCCACCGATGCAGATACCGCCAGAGCGCTTATTGGGCACACCCGGCATGTCTTCGCCAAAGTACCAAAGCACAGAGTTGGTCGCAGACTTTCTAGATGAACCAGTACCCATAACGTCGCCAACAAAAGCAACCGGTAGGTCATTGTTGCGCATCTCTTCGATTTGCTTCATTGGGCCAATATTGCCGTGATCTTCGGGGCTCAGACCATCGCGGGTCATTTTGTACATGGCCCGGGCGTGCAAAGGAATGTCTGGACGCGACCAGGCATCTTGAGCAGGCGACAGGTCATCGGTATTGGTTTCGCCGGTCACTTTAAACACTACTGCCTTGATGCTTTCAGGCACTGCATCATTGGTCGTAAACCACTCAGCATCTGCCCAGCTTTGCATCACGCCTTTAGCGTCCGCATTACCGGCATCAGCTTTTGCAGCCACATCGTGGAACGCATCAAAAACTAAAATGGTTGTCTTCAACTGCTCAGCGGCCAAAGCGGAAAGTGCTGGGTTGTCTAGTAAGCCAACCAACGTGGCGACGTTGTAGCCGCCGTGCATGTTGCCAAGCAAAGTAACCGCTGCCTCGGCATCGATCACTGGTGAAGTGGCTTCACCTGTAACAATTGCGCTGAGAAATCCGGCTTTTACGTAAGCGGCTTCATCAACACCCGGCGGTATACGATTTGTGATCAGGTCGAGAAGAAATTCTTCCTCGCCAGCTGGGGGAGACTTCAGTAACTCAACCAAATCTGCGGTCATTACCGGGTCTAAGGGTTTGGGTGGCACACCCAGTTCTGCTCGCTCACTGACGTGGGCTCGATAGGCTTCAAGCACAGTATGATTACTCCTCTGTTACACAAAATCTTGGATAAGATGCTGAAAAAAATTGCGGACTCTAAGACGGTCCAAAGCGGCGCAAATTATACGTGAATTTAAGCGTTTTTTATAGACCTATGTCTGGGTTCAGTACCTGTGAGCGAAATCGGGCAGCTTAGGTGGTTAGTTGATAATAGGTCATAGGTGTTGCCAAGCCCATCCCGTCACGGCGGTGGATAATGGGTGTCTTCATGCTGACAGTTATGCCGTTTTGCTAGCTTGTAGCTACGGTTAACGGACTTTCGTAAAACGGATAGAACTCATACCGCGCTGAGCCATTGGCGCGTACCACCGCCCCATTGTATTTGGGATTTCTAAGCGGCGTGATGACTAACGGCAAGACGCATTGGGGGCAGGAATAGTGACAAGACGAACAGCGGCAAGGTGAATAGTGACAAGACGAACAGTGGCAAGGTGAATAGTGGCATCTTCAATACTTCGCCAGCCCTCGCTAACCTCTGGGGTGCCCTAGTAAAAAGCAAAGGGGCGAAGGCGGCCCAGTCCAACTAGGTGATTGAGCAATCGACCAACGGTACCGAAACTGAACGAACAATCCTCAATCTGCATAATATTGATGGCATTCGCCACGAAGAAAACTGCATGTACGCCTGAAAAAACCCACCTCTTATCGGCATAAATATGTTTTTCCTATTATTTTGTAATTAAATGTAGTGGCAATTAATTCAATATCGCCGAAATTCGGCAGATGATGAATACCGTTAGTCCACTTACCATTTGCGCCTACACACAGGAAAGTTTGCTACCGCTGATAAGCAAAGAATTACTGATACGCAAGATCTCACACTGTAGTGAAGCCTGACGGAGATCCACAAACCTATTTATCCAACGCGAGAGGGTTCAGATGAGACACAGCGTAAGTACTACAGCATTAAGAGCCATTTTAGTAATGGCGATTGCAATGGTTATAAGTCCTGCGCACTTGAACGCACAGGACAATGCAGAACAGTGGGATCAATTCAAAGAACACGATGGCCAAAGCGCTTTAGTGATAGACCATGCGCCGATGACCGCCATCATTAAAGCCATTGCAGTTCGCGATGCCGGTAGCAACAAACTGGCTTTTAGCGCGCTCACCGGCAAAACACTAGATTACCTCAAACTGTATATCCGATTTCTTGAGCAGATCCCCGTTTCCACATTAAACCGCAATGAGCAACTCGCTTATTGGCTAAACCTGCATAACGCAGCTGTTTTGGAACATCTCGCTGCAAACAAAAAACTGCAGCGCCGCGTCAAACGCGAGCGTGGCGAACCAACAAATCCCGGTAAATCTTGGTCAGTATTGCGCTTCACCGTAGAGGGAAAAAAGCTATCTCTCAACGATATTGAGCAACATGTTTTGTTGGCAAACTGGCAGGATCCGCTTGTTCTGTATGGGCTATGTTACGGGGTGAGAGGCAGTTCGGTCCTTCAAGGTGAAGCCTTTTCAGGAAAAACCGTCAAAGCGCAGCTGGCAGCAGCAGCAAAAGAGTTCATCAACGACAGCAAAAAAATACGCGTTAAAAGAGGCAAAGTTGAAGTGTCTACCCTGCACATATGGAATCAACAAGCCCTATTTAACAGTGACCCGGCGCTGCTGATCGACCATATAAAAACCTATGCAAACGACAAATTGATATCCAAGCTCGAAGGCGTTTCTGAACTGGGTAAAGACCGTTTCCGCTGGGGTTCTGTTGCCTATATTCCACGCCAACAAAACTTTAGTACTAGCGACTTTGGTAGTGCCAGGGGCGGTGCTGGAAGTTAGAAAGTTTGGGGGGCTGTCAACGTAATGCAAAAGCGATACTTCGTTACAGCAGTTGCAGGGCTGACACTTTTATTGGTCACCTATGCCGCGATTTCTCCCGGCTTTGTTTACGATAGCCTCTGGCTTGATCGCCCTACTTATCTCGCTGTGGCACTATTGATGTTAGCAGGCGCTCTGTGGGTTTTCATAAGCGCTGGTATTCGCTCAATCAGCCATTCAACCCGGCGCTTTCACGGCCTCATTGCATTGGGCCTGCTGTTGCGTTTAGTCATGATTCCGTCAACTCCGGTTTTCGAAGATGACTTCTATCGCTATTTTCTGGATGGTGCCCTTGTCACGCAAAATCTCAATCCCTACCTATATACCCCAGCCGATGCTCAACCCATTGCTGCGAGCGCATCCACCCATTTTCCGGTTATACAGCAATTAGAAAGTAGCCATGCGATCAGTGGTTCTGACAGCGTCGTGGTATCCCAGGGTTATCCAGAGTTAGTCTTTCTAGAAGAGCAAAAACTGTTGGAGCGAGTAACTTACCCCTACATTCGAACTATTTATCCCCCGATCACGCAACTGGCATTTGCTCTATCACATACCCTTGCACCATGGAGCCTAACTGCTTGGCGCTTCGTTCTTCTGCTTATCGACTGCCTGTCATTGGTATTGCTAGTACAACTTCTTGAAGCCCTCAATCAAAAACGATTTTTTGCAATGGTCTATTGGTTAAACCCGATAGCTATAACTGAAACCATAAACGCAGCCCATATGGATGTTTTGTTATTGCCCTTTCTGCTTGGCGCGGCAACTCTAGTTGCCAAAGGCAAACACATCCACGCCGGTGCTGCATTGGCCTGCGCGGTTGGCGTAAAACTATGGCCTCTCATTTTGGCACCTGCCATTTTCTGGCCTTTTATACGTAATCCAGCGAAACTTATTAAATCCGCTCTTCCTTTCGGCGTCATATCCATACTGTTACTCTCGCCCCAATTGCTTGCAGGGATAAATGCGAGTTCAGGCGTGTATGTCTACGCCCAAGATTGGCAGACCAATGCTTTTGCTTTCAGCTTTTTCGTCACTTTCGGCCACTGGTTGTCTAACACCTTAGATATGTCCTTACTTGACGGCAATCAGATAGCGCGTATTTTCACTGTGCTTTTGGTTATTTGTGTAAGTCTGTATTCATTGAAATTCATCAAGCCCGTTGCCAATTCAAATGGCGGCGCAACAGCACACAATATTGTCTTACCTTGGCTGATTACCAGCAGTGCTCTCTTCCTTTTGTCACCCACAGGCTATCCCTGGTATTTTCTTTGGTTTCTGCCATGGCTTGCCATTTATCCAGTACCGGCACTTTTGCTATTGAGTATTACCCTACCGCTTTATGACCTGCGCTTTGTCATGCAGGCGCTTGGCAAAAGTGACCTCTTTGACTCTATTGTCACTGCAATCGAGTTTTTGCCAATATTCCTAGCGCTTGCCATTCCTCGATACAGACGAGCTAAGCCTCGAGGAGAACTCAATGACTAAAAAGCCTTTCGTCACCGTCATCATTCCTGCTCTGAACGAGGCAGATACGTTGCCACAGCTTATTTCTGCCATTCCTAGCTGCGCAGATCGTGTGGTGGTTGTGGACAACGGCTCAACGGATAACACCGGACAAATAGCCAACGATGCAGGTGCAGATGTGATTTTCGAACCGCGTCGCGGCTACGGCCAAGCCTGCTTAAGCGGTATTGCCCATGCTACAGACACCGATATTTTTGTCTTCCTTGATGCTGACTTTTGCGACAATCCAGCCCGAATGCCGGAGCTTATAAATCCGATTCTCTGCGGTAATGCCGATTTTGTACTGGGTAGCCGAATGCACGGCACAGCCAAACACAATTTGAGCTTTCCACAGCGATTTGGAAATCGCCTTGCATGTATGCTCATGCGTATTTTCTGGCAAGCAAAATACTCTGACCTTGGACCCTTTCGGGCCGTGACCAGTGATGCTCTCAAACGAATGAACATGCAGGACAGAAATTTTGGTTGGACTGTTGAAATGCAAATAAAGGCGAGGCAGGAAAATCTTAGGATATTGGAAATACAAGTGCCCTATCGCGCTAGGCTATTCGGGCAATCCAAAGTATCAGGAACGCTAAAAGGCGTATGCCTAGCGGGGAGTAAAATTCTTTATGTTATTGGCCGAGAGTTTTTACGGGGCATTTTGTCTCGCTAAGTTACTCACCCAACGTTTCAACGATGCTCGTCGAAAAACAACCGCATCTTCACTGCGGCAGTGACTTTCAACCGCATATCAGCCAATACAACCCGCACAGCCGCAAAACTAAGACGCCCGAACCACAGTCTCACAGACTTAATGGTCTAGCCCACACCGCCGAGTTAACGCTACACCGCCGGTGCGGCGTTAGTCAGAATGCGATTGCAACTACCAATAGACAACAAAGAGGAGCTGCCATGTTTGACATGCCAAAAGGCCACAAAACGCCGAAAAATAAGAGCAACGCTGAGGTAGATGGCGGCATTGGTGTAGATTGGGGCAAAACCTCCCGCGACTATGCCGAGCACCGGCCTGGCCCGCCGCTGAGCTTTTACCAAAGACTAGCGGCACTAGAAATTGGCCTACCCGGGCAAACAGTCCTCGACCTAGGTACAGGCACCGGCGTGATCGCGCGGCAAATGGCACGCCAAGGCTGCAAGGTGTGGGCAACAGATATTTCAGACACTCAAGTAAAAATGGCTCAGACCTTGGCCACTGAGGAAAATTTAGACATAACCTTCGCAACCGCTTCAGCCGAAACCACCAAGTTCGCGGACCACCGCTTTGATGTCATTACCGCCCACCAATGCTTTTTGTACTTCGATCTAGACAAAGCCCTACCCGCCATCCTAAAAATGCTCAAACCAAATGGTGTGTTGGTGATTTCACATTTTTCTTGGCTACCGCTGATCTGTGATATTGCCAAGGCCAGCGAACAATTGATTTTACGCCACAACCCCAAGTGGCAGGCCCACAGTTACAGTGGACGCACCTACCCCAACTATCCGGGCATGCACCCGCAATTCCATTACAGCGGATACTTTTACTACGATGTAGAAACACCATTCACAAGAGAAAGCTGGCGTGGACGCATCCGTGCATCTAGGGGCGTGGGAGCATCAATGAATGCGGCTGAGATCGCTGCATTCGATGCCGCACATGCAGAAATGTTAGAGACAATGACCGAGGGTGATTTCACGGTGACCCACAGAATTGATGCGCACATTTTTTCAGCAGGTTCAGTTGAAAATTAGGCCTAGAAAATGCGAGGAGCGCAACAAAGCAAAGACTGGGGAAACGACAAAAAAGTCAGTCGATGCTGGTCATTGGATCACCTTCATCTACTGCGGATTTACGCCGATAAAGGTGCGCGCCACAACGCCAGCAATAGCTGGCTTCTCTAGAGTGGCCCTCAGCAGAACAATCAGCGCAGGTTTTGGTATTCGCCTGACGTCTATTGGCCTCATTAAGCTCTAAAGTAACGATCCCAGTGGGCACAGCGATAATGCCGTAGCCTATGATCATAATGAAACTGGCCACAGCCTGACCAAGCCCAGTCACCGGCACGATATCGCCATAGCCTACAGTGGTCATAGTGGCTACCGCCCAATAAATACTGTGCGGAATACTGGCAAATCCGGGGTTGATATGACCTTCTACCAAATACATAAAGGAGCCAAAGACCACCATCAACGCCAAGGCACTGGCTATGAAAACAGTAATCTTACGCCGACTAGCCGTTAACGCCTGAGCGATCAATTCGGCCTCGCCTACATAACGCGCCATCTTCAATACACGGAACACCCTGAGCACTCGCAGCACACGAACAACCAAGAAGTATTGCGCCCCGACAAGCCATAGGCTTAACAAAGTTGGCAGAATTCCGAATAGATCGACAATGCCATAAAAGCTGCGAGCGTAAGCCCAAGGCTTTTCTATGCACCAAAGGCGCAAACCATATTCAATAATAAAAACAACAGTGAAAAACCATTCAAGGGCATACAAAATTTCGCCGTAACGGCTATTCAGGTTCGCCATAGAATCTAACATGACAACTATGACGCTGAGCAAAATTACTACAATCAGGGCGACATCGAAAAACCTACCCGCTGGGGTATCTGCCTCAAATATGATTGTCCGCGCTGTATCTCGAATAGAACTCATCTAATTTTCAATTTCCTTTAGGCTGTCCTACTTCGCTGCAGCCGCTGATTTTGCCGGTCCAGGCGAGCCTACTGCTGTGCCTGCATTACGCGGGTCGGCCATGCCTTCAATGCCCTTATTGCTCCGCATCACAGAGTTACCATCACCAATTTGGTAAGTCCCTGGGAGCGGCACCAACTCGTTATGGCCCCTGCGCTGGAGCGCTCTGCGGGTGTCGGCAGAAAACGCTTGGGGTTCATAAATAACCCGGGTAGGTAACCACTGATGATGAAAGCGTGGGCTGGACACGGCGTCTGACAACGACATTTTGTGCTCAAGCACATTCAAAATAATCTGCATAGTAGTGGTAATAATTGTACTGCCGCCTGGCGAACCGGTGACCAGTAGCGGTTTACCCTCTTTAACCACAATAGTCGGTGTCATGGAACTGAGCATCCGTTTGCCGGGTTCAATGGCGTTGGCTTGGCGACCAATCAAACCATAAAAGTTAGGCTCGTTTTCCTTGGCAGAAAAATCATCCATCTCGTTATTCAAAAGCATGCCCGTACCGGCAGCGACAATTTTTGTGCCGTAAGACAAATTTAACGTGGTGGTATAAGACACCGCATTGCCCATGGCATCCATAACCGATGCATGGGTAGTTTCTAAACTTTCATAAGGCACCTTACCTGACTCAATGTTTTCACTGAGACTGGCTTTAGCCGGATCAAAGTCAGCAAACCTTTCTTTGGCATAGGCCTTGGTGGTCAGTTGCGCAACAGGCACCGGGTAAAAGTCGGAATCGCCTAAGTGTTCGGCGCGATCTGCATAAGCGCGGCGCTCAGCCTCAATCATAAGGTGGATAGCCTCAGAACTGCCGTACCCCATGGCCCCCAAATCATAGTCCTCCAACATATTCAGCATTTGCACTAGCAATATGCCGCCTGAGGATGGCGGTGGCATAGAAATAATTTCGTAGCCTTTATAGGTGCCGCGAATCGCTTCACGCCAACGAGGTTGGTAATCCTCAAGATCCTTGTGGCTAATTAGACCGTTACCAGACTTCATCTCGGCAACCAGCAAGTCAGCTGTGCGGCCTTTATAAAACCCGTCCCTGCCCTTATCTCTGATGCGAATCAGAGTTTGCGCAAGATCGCTTTGAATCCAACGATCACCAATTTCATAAAGTTCTCCGTCATTAGAGAATACCGCTCGGCTTGCGGCATAAGGCGCAAAGTCTGGCTGCCTGCGCGCAAACGCATCAGCCAAATCACGATCTAGTAAAATACCGTTGGCGGCCAGATCAATGGCCGGCTGAATGACTTGAGCCCGATCCATAGTGCCGTATTTTTCCAGCACACTGAGTAACCCAGCCACACTGCCAGGAACGCCGACAGCAAGATGGGATTTAGTCGACAGCCCTTTTACTACCTTACCTTCTGAATCTAAAAACATGTCTTTGGTGGAGGCTGCGGGCGCTTTCTCGCGATGGTCATTAGTAATCACGGTGCCATCGTTAAGGTGTATGACCATGAAACCGCCACCTGCCAAGTTACCGGCGGAGGGATAAGTCACAGCCAAGGCAAAACCGACGGCAACCGCAGCGTCAACCGCGTTCCCCCCTTGATCTAGTATTTGCGCACCCACTTGAGAAGCCCATGCAGATCGTGAAGCCACCATGCCGCCATCGGCAATTACCGCTTTGGGCGCCACGGCCTGGGCAATAGGGGAAAAAATGATGGCAATAAAACTTAGCGCACCAAGCAAGCGTGTGAAAGAAGATGTCATCTTGTAACCCTCTAAAATGGATAGAACTAGATAGGATTGATTCGAATTCGTACAACATTGATTGTGACTAAACCGCAACCCGGCGGCAACATATCCGTGGCCTAATCACCCCACTAAAACCCCAATCAACGGGCGCTTACCGCCACTGCTACCGTTAGTCGGTTTAAAATGCCGTACGGCAGTCATTGACAATTTCGTTAGATGAAGTCCATAACTGTTACATCACTTCAGGTCACGACAGGGGCAGCTACAAACATACTGAAAATAAAAATACTGACTAAATATACAGTATCACTTGCGCTAGGGAATATAACCGGACATAGTGCCCTCTAAATGACACTTTAGGCAGCACTATGGATCAGATCCACCCGATTACACTTCTTCGCGAAGCACGCGAAACACACACGCAAGCGGAGATCGCCGAACTTCTAAATGTGGATGTCAGAACTGTGCGCCGCTGGGAGGTTCGGGACAACGAACCCCCAGAATATCTATCTGACGCCATCAGACAACGCATTCTCCCTCTAATTGAGAATTCTTCTGATAACACTACGGCATTTAGATTCATCGACCTTTTTGCGGGCATTGGCGGAATACGGCTCGGGTTTGAAGCAAACGGAGGCAAATGTGTTTTCACCTCAGAGTGGAACAAATTTGCGCAAAAAACCTACATGGAGAATTTCCCGCAAGATACCAACCATACCTTTGTCGGTGATATCACAACCGTCGACGAACAAGACATACCGGATCATGACGTTTTACTAGCTGGCTTCCCTTGTCAGCCATTCAGCATTGCGGGCGTATCGAAAAAAAATGCAATGGGAAAACCACACGGCTTTGAATGTACAACTCAGGGCACACTATTTTTTGATGTTGCTCGCATAATTGCAGAAAAAAGACCCAAAGCATTTTTGTTAGAAAATGTTAAAAACCTTCTATCACATGATAAAGGCAACACCTTCAAGGTAATCATTGAAACCTTAGAAAAAGAACTTGGCTATGTTGTCCATTACAAGGTGATTGACGGCCAACATTTTGTCCCACAACACCGAGAACGAATACTAATCGTAGGATTCAAAGAAGAAACTGATTTCACTTGGGACGATCTGCAACTACCAGAAAAAGGCGCGGTCAAGATGTCTTCTATTCTCCACAGTCAAAACGGAGAGGAAGAAGCTGAAGAGCCGTACACCGAAGGAAGTAAGGCTAAAATCAATGCCAAATATACATTAACGCCAAATCTGTGGTCCTACTTACAAGGCTATGCAGAAAAGCATCGGAAAGCAGGAAATGGATTCGGTTTTGGTTTAGTTGATAACGACAGTGTGGCGAGAACATTGTCCGCTCGTTATTACAAAGACGGATCAGAAATTTTAGTTTCACAAGGCAAAAGAAAGCGTCCGCGAAGACTTACGCCAAGAGAATGCGCAAGACTGATGGGGTTTCCAGAGCACTTCAAAATACCTGTGAGCGACACTCAAGCCTATAGGCAATTTGGCAACAGCGTAGTGATGCCTGTAATGCAAGAGGTGGCGCGTATTATGACACCGCACATTGAACAACTGTGTAGCAAAAATTCGAGCAAGGAAAAAAACAGTATAGAATTGCTCGCTATGAACGACAGCTAGCATACTAAATAATAGACAATCTCAGCTCTGAAAAACTAGACGCCAAAAAATACAATAAGAAACAAAAACAAAACAACACAAAAAGACAAAGGCAAAGGCAAAGACAAAGACAAAGACAAAGGCAAAAATAAAGAAAAAAAGAAGAGAAAGGAGAAAAGAGCAAAGAGAAAACGAGCCAAACCTCTACCGAACAAAAGTTAACGAACATTTACTGGAGAGATCACAGTGAACAACGGCTTTCTATCGAAATACTTTCAGGGCGCAGCCGCAAAAACTGTAAGCGCTGTGGAGGCCGATATGTCTAAGTCCCACCAACACGAATTTAATGGTGTCGACGCCTTGAAAAATATATTCGGAGAACCACAGGACAAACAACACTATAGAACAACATTCATCTATCTCACAGATCGCGACGAAAACATTGTCACGGAAGAAGCCACGCTCACTTGGTACGATGCTAGACAGAAAGCAAGGGAAGAAAGGGGTGTAATGCGATGGGAGTATCGCATGTATTTTTCCTCCAGAGTTGCAGCCCCGCTCGCTAACGAGGAAGACGTCCTTGTTATCGCTAAACGCAGTGATAACACGCTACTAGCGATCATTGCAGAAGCAGAAAGCACTATTGCCAAACAAGTTTTATGGCTCTTTGGGTTCACTGACAGCCTAGACCCAAACTTCTCCGTTAGTGCAACATTAAATTCAGAGCAACATCGCATAGAATTTACATCAAGACGCATCCTCGAAAGCATTGGTGTTGATGTGGAGGTAGAGGACAATGCTTTCCTAGAGGAGATGTTAGAAAAGTTCCACGGGGAGTTTCCCACCACCTTAGTTTTCTCGAACTACGCGCGTACAACAATTCCTCATGTGAATGCCCGTGACAACCACGATGGAGCGTTTATGGCATGGCTAGAGCAAGAGGAAATCCTTTTTCGAGCATTGGAAAAACACCTTATCGAAAAGCGGCTTACCCAGGGATTTGATGGCGATGTAGACGGTTTTATTGCCTACTCTTTATCTGTTCAAAATAGAAGAAAGAGCAGAGCTGGGCTTGCATTGGAAAATCATCTTGAAGCTCTATTTGCCGAATGCGACATTGTGAACACTAGAACCCCAAAAACGGAAAACAACTCCAAACCAGACTTCATTTTTCCAAGCATTGAACAGTACTTTAACCCCAAGTTTAACGTTAACAACCTAACGATGCTTGGTGTCAAATCATCTTGTAAGGATCGATGGCGGCAAGTTTTAACAGAGGCTAATAAAATTAATGCCAAGCACCTGCTGACACTGGAGGCGGCGATCAGTAAAAATCAGACTGAAGAAATGCAAACACAGTCACTACAACTCGTTGTTCCAGCAAAAATTCACAGCTCATATAGCAGCGAGCAACAGGCTTGGTTAATGAATGTAGCCGACTTCATTCAAGTGGTGGCGACCAAGCAAAAAAACGCACTTGTATAGACTGACTCTTAGTAAAGGACGGGCTCAAGAATGACTGAAATAAAAAGCGCTGCTGATATTAAAAAAGTGCGCCGCTTGGTACTCGACGCTCAAGGCCTTGGCCACAACCAACCTTTCGGCAAATCTCACAAAGGTGCACTGGCCGCCATAGAACACTTGGGTTACATCCAGTTAGACAGCATCAGTGTCATTGTGCGCGCCCATAACCACACTTGGTCGTCGCGGGTACCTGGCTTCACCCCGGACATGAGCAATGAACTACTAGAGGACGGCAAAATTTATGAGTACTGGGCCCACGCGGCCTCTTACTTACCCATGAAAGATTTTCGCTATTCCCTACCTGACAAAAAGTCCGTGCGCGACGGCGTGTTGCACAAAAGGCGGAGCAAAGACAGAAAGCTCATGGCCAACATCCTTAAACGCATTGAAGCAGAAGGCCCCCTTGGCTCTAAAGATTTTGAGGACACCCGTGAGAATAAGACCGGCTGGTGGGATTGGAAGCCCGCGAAAAAGGCCATTGAGGTATTGTATTTGGAAGGCGATTTAATGATCTCTTCGCGCAAAAACTTCCAAAAAACCTACGACCTAACTGAGCGTGTTTTACCCAAAGGTTTGGATCTAACAGAGCCCACTGCCGAGGAGTGGGCCAAGCACTTAGTCAATGAACAGTTCGCCTGCCATGGCATTGCGCACTTCAAGAGCATTGCCTATGGCCGACGAGGCGTGCAGTTACGGGCGGAAATTAAAAAACGGATTGAAGCCCAGCTTGCCAGCAATGATCTTGTGGAACTGACCCTGCCCAACGGTGAAATATACTTGGCCCCTAGGGATTTTATGGACAGGCCTCTGCCCGCTGCAGACCCAAACTTAAAAATACTTTCACCCTTCGACAACTTAGTCATTCAGCGCAAACGGCTCACTGATATTTTCGCTTTCGACTACCTCATAGAATGCTATGTACCGGCTGCAAAACGTCGTTATGGATATTTCTCGCTGCCCCTGTTATTCAAAGATCAAATGGTTGGGCGGATAGACTGCAAAGCCCTCCGCGCAGAAAAAACACTGCGGGTGAATGCAGCATTCATTGAAGTTGATGAGAAAATGCAGCCTCAAGTGTGCCGAGCATTAGCCAAAGCCTTAGATACATTTTCGGCCTTTCAAGGCTGCGACAAAGTAGTGATTGAAAACGTAGTGCCCCAAAGCTGCGCGTCAGCATTACAAAGGGCACTGGCCTAAAAAGCGCACTACGCTGACCATGACGGCGGATTAAGAGACTGATGGCAACCTCGGCTGACAAGCCCAAACGTCAGAGCAGATAAAACTTGCCTTCAGCGCAAGTTTTTACAGTTATCCCGCCGTTGCACGGATATACTGCCGCGCTGTTTATTCAGCCCGAAACGCAAAAAAAGCCGAAAAGCCCGCAAAAGCCAAAAGAAAGACCCTACACATATGACTCTACTTCGCTGCGACAACCTAAATATCCATTTTGGTGACTACCCTTTATTGACCGACGCCAATTTTTCCATAGAGCCCGGCGAACGCGTGTGCCTCATTGGTCGCAACGGCGCGGGCAAATCCACTTTATTAAAAATTATTTTGGGCGAAGTGCCACCAGACACCGGTGTTATGCACCGCAGAGATAATTTAACCGTAAGCGTACTAGAGCAGCAGCTGCCCGCAGCGGAAAACCTGACTGTTCTAGAAGTGGTTCAACAAGGACTAGGCGAGCTCATTGAGCTGATAGAACGTTTTAGCGAAATCAGTGCCACTGCGGAGACTGCTAAAGACCTTGAAGAAATGGAGATCATGCAGTCGCGGATTGACACGCTGGGCGGCTGGCAGCCTGAGCAACAGGTAGATGCAATTATCACCCAGCTCGGCTTACCGCGAGATTCCTACATGTCGGAATTGTCCGGCGGCTGGCGGCGCAGAGTGGCACTGGCACGCGCACTGGTGTGCAAACCCGATTTGCTGCTGTTAGACGAGCCCACCAACCACTTGGATATATCCACCATTGAATGGTTGGAACACGAAGTGCGAGGCTATCAGGGCAGCGTTATTTTCATTACTCACGACCGCGCATTTTTACAGCGCCTGGCCACCAGAATTGTTGAAATTGATCGCGGCCAAATCATTTCTTGGCCCGGCGACTACGCCAACTACCTGCAGCTCAAGGAACAAGCCAACGAAGAGGAAGAAACCCGCAACGCGTTGTTCGACAAGCGCCTGGCACAAGAAGAAACCTGGATCAGGCAAGGTATTAAAGCGCGTAGAACCCGCAATGAAGGCAGAGTGCGCGCATTGGAAGCCATGCGCCGAGAGCGTGGGCAGCGCCTCAATCAACAGGGTAAAGCCAAGATCGAAATTTCCAGCGCCGACGGCTCTGGCAAAAAAGTCATTGAAGCGAAAAATGTCACCCACGGTTATGGCGGCAATGAGCTGCTGCAAGATTTCAACTTACGCGTTATGCGTGGAGACCGCATTGGCATCATTGGCAACAATGGCGTGGGTAAATCAACGTTACTGAAAATACTCTTGGGCCAGCTCACCCCAGACACCGGCAGCTCAAAAGTGGGCACCAACCTGACCATTGGCTACTTTGACCAAGTCAGGCAAGAGCTGGAATGGGACAAGAGCGTTGCTTGGAACGTGGGCGAAGGCAAAGACAACATCACCATTAATGGGGTCGACAGACATGTTGTTGGCTACCTGAAAAATTTCCTCTTCACCGCAGCTCGCGCCATGACCCCGGTTAGTCGCTTATCCGGTGGCGAGTGCAATAGAGTACTGTTGGCGAAACTGTTTACGCAGTCGAATAACTTTTTGGTCTTAGACGAACCCACCAACGACCTCGACATAGAAATGTTGGAAGTGTTGGAAGAAAAGTTGGTTGAGTACGATGGCACGCTCATTATTGTCAGCCACGACCGCGACTTTATGGACAATGTGGTGACCAGTACCTTGGTCTTTGAAGGCGACGGCAATGTGGTGGAATATCAGGGCGGCTACAGTGATTGGGCGGCGCGTGGAAAATCGCTGAATATCAACGATACACCGGATTTACCCGACCAGCCAGCTCTCGCGGAAAAAACACCTACAACCAGCAGCCAGGCCACCGCGCCCAAAAGCAAAGTAAAACTCAGTTATAAAGTACAACGTGAACTGGACCAGTTGCCGAAGAAAATAGAAGAGCTGGAGCAAAAGCTGGCAACCTTGCAGAGCGCCATGGCGGATCCGAGTTTTTACGACAAACCTTTTAGCGAAACAGAACCGCTGTTGAAAGAGGTCGCCGAAGTTCAAGCAGAGCTAGATACCGCTACCGAGCGTTGGATTGAGTTAGAAGAAATGTGCGGCTAAATGCCGGTCAAGTAGGTGGTCTGGCCATCCCTTAGCCCAGCCTCACGCCGCTGTCCCCCATCAGCATCACACCTTAGCGGAGCAACATTTGCTCGGTGACTTCCACACAAGTACCGTAGTGACTTTTCAGCATGAGTACGCCGCCTTGGCGATAAAGTAATAGACCGTCCAAAAAATCCACCGGCGCGGCAGACAACGATTCCAAACCGGCGCCGTGCCGCACGGTATAAACGGTCATGTCATGGGTGACACATAAATCTAACTGTTTAGCACCCGCCTCAACTGGCTCAATGGGCTGGGCGTCTAACTTACCCAGCAGCACTTCCAACACCATGGCCACCGCTTGCTGCGGACGCATCATGACATCTGGCGCAATATCGCCGTCAAACCAAGTTTGGATATAATTGGTCAAGCCCCCTGCGGACCTCAAGCCCTTCCACATGCGGATTTGATCTAAGGCATAAAACACACCCAGCGCTTCCAGCGGTCGGGCCTTGCCGCCTTGCAACAAATCTAGGCCGGACTCCTGTCTACGCGCGTTCACACCCGCCAAAACAAACTCACCGGTCTCTATGCAACGGTGGGGTGGGCTGGCGTAGGCTCGGCAGTTAATACCCGCAGACAAATTTTCACCTAACTTTTTTGCCAAGCCACGGCCATGGTCAGTGAGCGGATTTTCAAGATCATGTATATCGCGGCGAAACTCTCTGGCTGAGTGACGCATAAGCAACACCCCGCGCTCTACGCCTTGAGCAAATGTTTCATTCACCATGGCGGCAGTAGTAATGCCATATTGATCATGATGGGTGCTTAAATCGTGCTGATTATTCGACATGTCTGGTTTGTTCTTACTTCAAAGCGTGTATTACTATCCTAGCTGGAGTGGGAACTCAATTGTTATGCTCAAATCCAAGAGCGCACGCACATCGAGACAGGCCTGAACAGGCCAAGGAGAAGAGGATGAGTCGATTAGAAGGAAAAGTTGCCGTAGTCACAGGCGCAGGTAGAGGCATTGGCCGAGAAATCGCATTACTTATGGCCGCCCAAGGCGCAAAGATTGTGGTCAACGATTTAGGCGGCAATACCGACGGCACCGGCACCGCCATGATCGCCGACGATGTGGTGGCGGAAATCCGCGCTGCAGGGGGCGAAGCCGCCTCAAATACCGATTCTGTAGCCGACGTTGCCGGTGGTGAAGCCTTAACACAATGCGCCTTGGACAACTTTGGCGGCATGGACATATTAGTCAACAACGCGGGCATTCTGCGCGACAGAACTATATTTAAAATGAGCGAAGCCGATTGGGACGCTGTCATTGCCGTGCACCTAAAAGGCCACTATTGCTGCACCCGCCCATTTGCCAACTACATCCGAGCGGAAAACAGAACCGGATGCAGAATCATCAACTTTTCTAGCGTCTCAGGACTCTTCGGTAACTTCGGTCAAGCAAACTACGCCGCAGCAAAAGCAGGCATTGCTGGATTTTCCAGAGTCATGGCGCTGGAACTTGCCAAGTATGGTTGCACCAGCAATACCATTTCACCCGGCGCGTTAACTCGCATGACCATCCCACTGCGCGAAAATCGCGGCGAGAAAGTCGAAGAGGATGATATGGCCTCAGGCGGCCCCCAACATATTGCCCCCATCTGCGCATGGATCGCTGGCGAAGAGGCAGCAGGCATTACTGGGGAAATATTCCACACAGGCCGAGGCGGTGTATCCATTATGCAGCAGCCAAAAATCATCAAACAATTCCAAAAGAAAACCGGCGTTTGGAGCATGGACGAATTGGACCAAATTGTGCCGGACTTAGTTGCGGCGAAAAAAGCCAACGCCATTGCAGCAAATATAAGTGCAGAACCCATTGAGGTTTGAGGCAATCATAGCCGACGCTTTGGCCCACCTTTAACACAGCGTGTGAAAAAGTTTATGCAAATGAGAAAACAGGCGCTCTACATTGGAGCCTAAGCCCATCCTTATTGCCGGCGGTGGCATTGGCGGTGTAACAACCGCCCTTGCCCTGGCGCAGCACCAAATTCCTGTCATCTTGTTTGAGCAAGCGGCAGAATTTTCTGACGTTGGCGCTGGCATTCAACTGAGCCCAAACTGCTCGCGAGTACTGCGCGCTCTGGGCCTAACCCAAGCGTTAGATGACCAAGGCTTTCTGCCTCAGTACACCCAGTTTAGACATTGGCGTAGCGGCAAAATAATTTCCGAAACCAGTCTTGGCAAATCCGCCGAACAAACCTATGGCGCACCCTACTATCACTTTCATAGAAGTGACCTGCTAAATTTATTGGTAGACGCGGCGGCGGCCCAACCCCTGATCCAGTTGAAACTAAGCAGCCGCTTAGAATCTATTGAGCAAACCGATAACGGCGTAAACGTTTTGGTCAACGGAGCAACTCATACTGGCCGCGCGCTTATTGGCGCAGACGGCATTCACTCCAAAGTCCGAGAAAGCCTATTCGGTTTGCAGTCACCAACATTCACCGGCAATGTGGCTTGGCGCGCATTGGTGCCCACAAATAGCCTACCCGAAAATCTTATTCAACCCGCCTCTACAGCTTGGTGGGGGCCGGGAAAACACTTTGTTCATTACTATGTGCGCGGCGGCACCATGGTCAACTGCGTCTGCGTGGTTGAATCTAAGGAATGGCAAGATGAGTCTTGGAGTATCAACGGCCACTTCCCAGACCTAGCCGCAGAATTTGCCGACTGGCATCCGACCATAAACACGCTGTTAGAGAATGTGGACAAGCAGAACCTCTTTAAGTGGGGCTTATTCGACCGCCCACCCATGGACCAATGGAGCATTGGCAGAGTCACGCTGCTGGGCGATGCCTGCCACCCCACCTTGCCCTTTATGGCCCAAGGCGCTGCTATGGCCATTGAAGATGCCGCGGTGATAGCCGCTTGTTTAAATCAGCTACAAGATCCAAGCGCCGCATTTTTGCGCTACGAAAAGTTGCGTAAAAAACGCACCGCCATGATTCAGCAATTGTCTCGACGTAATGCTAAGGTTTTTCACCTGAAAGGTATTGCTGCGTGGGCACGTAACAGGGCCGCAAAACGCGCAGGCGGTAATACAATGAAAAAATTATACGGCTTTGACGCCCTCAGGGTTTTTAAAGACTAGTGCTACTAGGAGCGGTAATAAATGAAACAGCACATTAAATGCCGGGAAATGGGTTTTAGACGAGGTCTTGTACCGGATCTTTGAAAAAGAGCCAAGCGACTGCCAAGCAATAGCCAAACAATAGCCAACAAAGAGCCAAACAAAAACGCATAGGGGAAAATTAATGAGCGAGCAAACCAACCCAAACAAAGTGGAAGGACTCCATCACTTGGCCATCTGTACAGCAGATATGAAGGGCCAAATTGAATTCTTCACGGACAAAATGGGCATGCAATTACAGGCACTGTATTGGATGCACGGCGTAGAAAATACCTGGCATGGTTTTTTACGCTTGAACGATGAAAGTTCACTTGCCTTTGTCTCGAATCCAGACATACCCAATATTCCAACGCAACTGGGCGCAACCCACGCGGGCAACCCCGGCGCAAATTCAGCGGCGGGCACCATGCAACACTTAGCCTTTAAGGTAAAAGACCACACTGAGTTGATGGCCATGCGCGACCGTTTGCGCTCGAAAGGCGTGCCCGTACTTGGACCTTTAGACCACGGCATGTGTGTGAGCATGTACTTTGCCGGACTAGAAAATTTGTCTTTGGAATTGTCTTACTCGGCGGAGCCCATCAACAACGAACTATGGATTGATCCAGAGGTTGTAGAGCTAGCGGGTATATCGGCGGAAGAGCTGGCAGGCTACAAAAACCCCAACACATTTTCTGACAGCCACGGCAGCATTGGCCAACCTGCAATAAACAATTCTACTGGCCCGCACATGACCAACTACCCACCCGGGGTATATGAGAAATCTATGCAAATACCGGATGAAATCGCCTTAAATATGGTAGAAAGTAAGCCGCCGGTTAGCCCCTAATATGCCCTCCCGGGAACAAAATAAAATACTGGTTAAAGATCGCATTATCCAAGCAACTCAGTCTTTGTTGGACAACCATAAGAGTGAAGGGATTAGTGCGATCAGCAGCCGACAGATCGCGTTGGACGCGGGCATAAGCTACCAAACCCTGTACAACCACTACTCGTCCCAAGCGCAAATTTACGCGGCATTACTTAAAGAAAAATCTGCGCCACTGAGCCTGCAGCTAGATCTGGAGGTTAAGAATTACGAACAAGATTTAGCGGCAACGTTTGCTGTAATCGACACTCAGCGCTTGGCGCATATCACCCCGGCAGATAAACCCATATGGCAGTTCATCGCCAATAATATGCATACCAATGTGGAAAGTACCGTGCATAGTGAAGGCACTGAAGAGACGTCACTGATTTCGATACTAGACCCGCAAGTGTACGAGCGAACTCACCGCTTGCTGCATATGGCTCAAGGCATGGGGCATTTGCAAACTCAAATTGATCTGCAGCTACTGGCCTATACACTCATTTGTCTGACCGACTACGCACTAACACGCTACTTAAGGTCCTCGAAAGTCAGTAAAGGGCCCATTCTACAAACAACTAAAGAGCAATATGCTTTAGTGCTTTCGAACCTCGGCAGAGCTTGAAATTACTGTACGAGATTTAGGTGTGCGCATTAGAGCCTAAAGTCGTTATGAACATTATCCCACCAAGGAAAAACCGGACTTCAACAGACCACATTACCTACCCTAAGTTAAATACCATCCCGCCACATTACGTGATTGATCGTATTAAGAATGGCACTCTATATGGCGTTCAGGAGGGGGATACTTGGTATGTGATTGAGGAAGAATACCGGCCAACTCCCAAGGTCCAAATTACGGACATCAAGATACCTTTTGGCTCTTTGGTTGTGCTTAGTTTACAGACCTTTGTCATTTCTATCGCGTTTTCGATTGCTGTTTGGTTGGTGTTTTTGACCAGTCAGTCCGGGCGCTAGAAGCGGTAGTCTCTAAGCGCGCTTGGCTTGCAGAGTAATCTCAATGCCAAGATTGTCGAGCAATCGCTTTAGAGTGCTCCAGTTCGGCGATGCGGCACCAGAGAAGATCTTGTAAAGACTTTCACGGCCCAAACCCGTTTCTTGGGCGACTGTACTAACGCCTTTGGATTTCACTGCGTTGCCTATCGCAATCAGAAACATGCGAGGGTCATCGTCGTGATATGCGTCATTGATGTAGTCGGCTAATTCCGCGTCAGTGTGCAGAAAGTCTTTTATGTCGAGTGGCTTTGTTTCAGTTTTCATAGTGTTGCCTTCAGTTTTTTAGCTAGTGCAATATCTTTGCTCTGCGTTGATTTCTCACCGCCGCAGAGCAGTACAACAACGGTCTGGTCTTTGATTGTGAAGTAGACGCGATAGCCTTTGCCCAAGCGTACTTTTAACTCACTAACTCCGTTAGCGACGCTTTTGTATTCACCAAAAGTTCCGGTGGCAATTCTATCAAACCGCGCCAATATCGCTTTTCTAGCTGCGTGATCTTTGACGCCTTTGATCCACTTACTGAAAACCGATGTTGTTATGATTCCGTTTTCCATGAGTCTATTGTATCCCCAAGGATACAGCAAGGACTTACCATTCATCCCTTGAATCAACTGTTCATCGGATAATTCAAAGAGAACATATATCCCGCCAAGTGCGGTTTTTTTATGCCAGTAATTGAGGGAGCTACATGTCTTTACTCGATGACGCAAAGAAAGAGGCATACCCCCGACAAACCACTTCGCAGAAGCACACCTATTTTCCTGAGTTGCGCCACCCTCTATTTACGTCGCCTATTCGGTTTGCAAATCATGATGTGAATATTGAGAACTTAGAACTTGAAGCGACCGCGCCAGCGAATGCCGGCGAACCGTTTACGTTCATAGGGACAAGAGTTATAAGCAATATGCCTGACCTAAAGCCTTGCATCTTTTTATAGGCCCACGTTTTTTACAATCTAACGTTTTGACATAGTCCGTCGCTAACGGCTGATTTTTGAGGCTAACGCCTATTTTTGCAGGCTAACGCCTATTTTTGGAGGCTAACGCCTCGGTCTAAAAGAAACGATGTTTTCGCCGGTAATCACTTCTTGCTTGGGCTGAATCAGCATTTCCCAGGTAATTGTGTTGTTGTTTTCACGAAAGAAACCGCGGCAGCCAATGCCAGTGTCTACAAGAAACAGCGCCATGGTGCCTGACTGAGTTTGCGCCTCGTTCCAAACCAAGGCCAAATTCGGTTCACTCTCTAGCTTCGCTATGCCATCTAATGCAGCCGTTAAGATGCGCGCATCAATGACATAGGTGCCCACATCGTTAGGCGCAATACGAATTGAAATAGGACCTTGGCCAGCACCGGACAAATCGCCCGTAAGGGTAAAGCCGTCTTCGTCTTCGACAATTTTTAGCGCAAGCTCTAGGCCCACGCCCAAGGTTGCACCGTCAACTAAAACACTGCCTTTACCTATCCAATCGCCTTTTTTAACAATCAATACTTTCTCCATGCATAATTTTTTCAATCATTTGTGTTTTTACCTTCAAGGGTGCGCGACCATCAACCGCTACTGCAGTGCCTGAATTGCCAGCGCAGGGCCAATTATCTGATGACATCGCGAATCTTTATTCCGCGCGCTGTTCACCCAAGTAGACACCGGGCTGCCATGCAACGGCACCGGTAATTTAGACGCGAACAACGGTTCCAATTCCTGAGTGGGTATCGCCATATCCAGCCAAGACTTAGCCTGCTCTTGAGTCAAAAATATTGGCTGCCGGTGATGTATCGCCTGCATTTGTTCATGGGCCGCAGTGGTTAACAGGGTAAAACTATACAGACTCGCTGCCCCTCCAGCAGAACCTCGAGGTGACCAGCAATCCCAAAGGCCGGCCAGCAAAAGCGTTTGCTCACTTTGGCCATGAATAAGATACGGAACTTTTTGACCTTGCTCGCGGCACCACTCATAAAAGCCGCTTACGGGCACCACGCAGCGCTGCTTTGCATAAGGCCCGCGAAAAGCAGGACTGGTAGCTGCCGTTTCCGACTTAGCATTAAACATACTGTACTGGGTACTGGGTTCTCTGGCCCATGACGGCGTTAACCACCAACGCATACTGGTCAGCTCAACACGCCCCTGCTCGTTCATACGCAACACGGGAATATTCTCAGTGGGCGCAGCGTTAAAATTGTCTTCCCCTGAGTAAGCTTCACCTAAGAACTCTAACAACATCTGAGTTAGGTCACTGGCACGAATATTAAGACGTCCGCACATAGTTAGCTTTGGTGCTTACCCAGCTCCCAGCCCGCCTCTTGTAGCTGACTCTCGCCAAAAGAGGTCGGCACCTCCTCTAACGCCGTGGCCACGGTGTCATTCCAACGATTAAGAAAACCAAAGGTAGAAATCACAGCCACTATTTGCGTGATTTGGCGCTGACTAAAGTGCGGTTGAAGCGCGTCAAAATGACTTTTTTCGGCGCCATTGGGCACTTGCCCAGCAGCCAGCGCTAGACCCACCACCGCACGCTCGGCGTCACTGAAACAATCCGCTTCGGCATAATTAAGCACCTGCAAAAGTTTCTCGCCTTGAGCGTCAGGTTCGTCGCTCATACGTTTGCTGTTGTGGCCCGTATGGGCCTGACAATAACGACAGCCTGCGCTGACACTCACCGAGAAGGCAATCAGTTGCAGCAATGCCGACGGCAGATTTTCTTCCGGCGCATTTTGCTCTGGCACAATCTTCAGCATATTTTCTAGCAGCGCCTTGGTGTCGCCACCCATTACGGTGCCGAATAGTATGGAGAACGCCACCGGCAACTGGCGCATATGGGCCATTGTTCGAACACTATTCGGTACAAAGCCCATGGTTGCTTCGGACATAGCTAAAACTGGTTTCAGTTCGTCTAGCTGATCTATATCTAAGGGTGGAATATGTGCCACGGTAGGTCTCCCAATTTTTAATAAAAGTGCTTCGCAAAAGATCCTTAACAAAGGTGCTCTGCAACGGCTGCTCTATAACGAATGCACAGCAATTTGTTCTGCTTCACCATTGATTTTGCAAAGCGCCGCATTCAGTAGGGTTCATCTTGGCGTTAAACCCTGAGCATCACAACTCCCAGAGCAACGATTAAAACGTGTTTGTCCCCTCACTTGCTTTAGCAACTTTTGCCACGCCGGCAACCTGCCTTATAAAGGATGATTTGCACAGCGGTTTCACGCCGTTTACCGTACTATCGCAACGGTATGGTCAGCACTGGTATCGCCAGGCGACCCAGCCGACCACTCTATAGCGAATTTTGGTAGTTACATTATGACCAGTACCCCAGCCTATCCGGGAACCGCAGATGCGCCCCTCAATCCACCTCTCAATCCACCGAAGGCACAACGCCGACCACATAGCTTTACCCACCATAATCACGTTGTAGAAGACCCTTACGCATGGCTTAAAGACGCGGGCTATCCCAATGTCAGTGACAGCGAAATTTTGCAATATTTGAATGAGGAAAATACTTACTTTGAGGCGTTTTTTGCCCCTCACAGCGAACTTGTGAATACCCTTTTCGAAGAACTAAAAGCGCGCAAACCAGAGCAAGAGGAAAGCGTACCCTTTGTTGAAAACGATTTTCACTACCAATGGCGCTTTGCCAAAGGGGCCCAGTACCGTACTTGGTATCGCAGCCCATCAATAACTGCTACAACAGATTTGGAAGCCCAGTGGGAAACACTGTTAGACGAAAATATTTTGGCCCAAGACCACGAATACTTTCGTTTGGGCGCGCTTACCGTAAGCCCTGATGGGAAAAAACTCGCTTACAGCGTGGATACCAATGGCAGCGAGCGTTATCAGTTGCATACCATTGATTTAGCTACCCGGCAGGCATTGACGCCAAGTATCGAAAACTGTGCCGGCGAACCCGTGTGGAACAGTGCCAGCGACGGCTTTATTTATTTAACCGTTAACGAGCAATGGCGGCCCAACAAGGCATCCTTTCGAAATCTCAATGCAACTGCCACTGAACCTGAAGATACTGTCATCATGGAAGAGGCTGATGAGTCCTTCTTTCTCAGCGCAGATCTCAGCCAAAGTCAGCAATTGGTGTTTTTACATTCCGGCGACCACGTCACCACAGAAGTACATTACCTACCCACGGCAAACCTGCTTGCCGTGCCTAAACTTATTAGCAAACGCACATCAGGCCATGAATATTATGTAGACCACCAAGGTGACGATGCTCAGTCGGGGCGGCTGCTGATCAGAAGCAACCTACGTCAGGCTAACTTCGACCTATATGAGGTTGCTTTAACCCACTCAGCCACCAACTCATCAATGCAACTAGGCCAAGCAAATTGGCAAAGTATTGTTACTGGAGACGAGCGCACTTACCTAACCAATCATATGGTTTTTAAGGCGCATTTATTTGTTGAAGTGCGCATAGACGGCTTAGATCAAATGATGGTTGTAGAGCAAAATGGCGACAGTCATTTTATTCAAATGCCAGAAGAATCTTACTCACTGGGTTTTGGCACCAATGCCGACTACGGAGCAAACTTCTTGCGCCTAAGCTACACCTCAATGGTGACGCCAAATACTGTTTATGACTACGCCTTGGACACCAGAGTTTTACAGCAACGCAAAGTACAGCAAGTACCCGGCGGCTATGACGCGAAAAACTTTGTTACTCGGCGGCTCATGACCACAGCCCGAGATGGGACCCAAGTGCCCATAAGTTTGGTGCAACGTAACGACACGCCAGTAGACGGCAGCGCGCCCCTTTATCTTTACGGTTATGGCGCTTACGGCCATGCAATTGCGCCGGCCTTCTCCAGCAACATCATTTCGCTACTCGACCGAGGCTTTACCTTTGCCATTGCGCATATTCGTGGCGGCGATGATTTGGGCTATCACTGGTATACCGAAGGTAAATTGCAACAACGGACCAACACATTTAACGACTTTGTTGATTGCGCAAAACACCTAGTAGAAACCCAATACGTCGCAGCGGGACGCATTGCTATTGGCGGCGGCAGTGCAGGCGGCGAGCTAATGGGCGCGGTTGTTAATCAAGCCCCAGAACTCTTTGGCAGTGTGGCCGCCCACGTACCCTTTGTGGACGTACTCAATACTATGCTTGACGCGGATCTACCTTTGACACCAATGGAGTGGCCAGAATGGGGCAACCCAATTGAAGATGCTGAGGCGTTCTCATTCATTCAATCCTATTCGCCCTACGATCAGGTCAGCGCCCAAGACTACCCACCGATAATGGTCACAGCCGGATTAAACGACCCACGCGTGACCTATTGGGAACCGGCAAAATGGGTGGCGAAGTTGCGCCATGTCAAAACTAACGACAATGTTATTGTGCTAAAAACCAACATGGGTGCCGGACACGGTGGTCAATCAGGACGCTTTACCGCGCTGAAAGAGTTGGCTGAAGAATATGCCTTCTTTTTGCTCACCTTAAATATAAAGTAGGCATCAAGTGAGCATTACGTAAGCAATAAAAAGACATCAGGTAACGATCGAACCAAGTCGCAAGAAACAGATCTTCGTCAGTGCGGCTAGGAGAGTTGGTCTCTTAGCCCTTGGCGAAATTCCGGCGCGGCAATTTCAATCAGCGCCTCAAATCGCGCTCGGTTGGGCAAGTGCTTAAGATGCGCCACACCAAACTCGGTGACCACTATATCTACATCAGTGCGGAGAGCCGTGACCATTTCAACCTTCGGCACTATCCGCGAAACAGTGCCCCCTCTTGCGGTGGCATTCATAGCAACAATAGAGCGCCCGCCTTTAGATGCTTTGGCTGCGCGCATAAAATCCACAGAACCACCGGTGCCAGAAATCTGTCTGCCGTTAGCAACCTCAGCATTAACCTGTCCAAACAGATCCACTTCTACCGCCGAATTGATAGAGACAAAATTCTCAAGCTGACGGATAGCCTGCACCTCATGCGTATGGTCCGCACAGCGAAAACTCACATCACTGCGCGCACTAAGCCATGTCATTAGCTCAATACTGCCTAACGCCATACCGGTAACATGCTGGTGTCTATCAATGGCCTTAGCCGCTCCAGTGATGTTGCCTGCTTGAATAAGCGCCATGCCGCCGTCGTCGATTAAACCACCATGCAAACCTAGGTCATTCTTGTTGCCAAGTTGCGACAAAATGGCTGCAGGAATAGCGCCAATGCCGGTTTGCAGGCAGTCACCATCGCCAACCAAATCCGCCACCAGTGCACCAATCTGTAAAGCCGCCTCATCTATTTTTGGCACCGGCATCGCAGTTAAGGCTCGATTCGTTTCAAAAAGGTGGTCAATCTGCGCAATATTAATTCGCGCACTGCTTGCCGGTGCAACAAAGCCGGTGTTTAGTTCCGCAATAATCACTTTGGCGGATTGCATCACCCCTTCATGAAAATCTACATTCGGCCCTAAACGTAAAATACCCTCGGCGTCTTTGGCCACCTGAACGAGATACACATCTACATTATGCGCAAGGTAATCAAATACAGCGCGCATCTGCATGGGCAAATAATTGACCCGTTCAAGATCCGCCTTAGCAAGCGTCGCGGTCATAAAAAATGTGGTTAAGGTAGCTGTGGCATTCCATGAGGTGAAATCTGTGCCATTGAGACCGGGCAGGGGAAATTGAATAAATTCCAAATTTGCTGGCAAATCTACTTCAGCCATGGCGTTCAACAAACCCGTAGGCTCATTACTGCTGCCTGCAACATAAATACGCTGGCCGGGTTGAATAAGCTGAGACAGTTTTTGTTCTAAGTTAGACATAATTTCTTATTACTATTTTGCAAAAGAGTAAAGAGTAGTCACTTGGACTGATGAAGAAAAAGCAGATAGCCATAGGCGCCCACATAATAGGCTGGGGGAAACCACATGGGCCAAAGGGTCACAAACGTATCAGGCCCCATTGGCAGGCCCAGATAACCATGACGGATCAACAAAAAGCCAAAGGCCATCAGCAAGCCTGCAACAAAGGCCAAGGACAAACCTTGCTGAGGAGAAAAAAGCACGCACACAAACCCACCACTCATGCCGCCCAACCACACTGGCCCGAGTAACGCGAGTATGATCGGCAGACCTAGAAAAAGGTCGGTACTGACCGTCCAAACAAACAGACCCAGAGACAGCGCTACGCCCGTCCGTAAAAATAACAACAATGTCAGCACGCTGAGTCCAGTAGAATGAGCAAGGTTTATAATAAACGCATTTAGCGCGGTTCTATAGCAAAGCTGTTACGGCTCGCCAGCTTTAGCGACTGTTTCATTCGCACCAAAGCGCAATACAACGCTACAATGTGGGAAATAAAAACCAGAATCTTCCCTCAACATCAGTCCAACTGGCAGTAGGGTTTGCGGTTAAGGACAATACATTGCTGATTTATAGTCACCCTGAATACCAGAACCACCAAGTTGCTGATGGTCATGCAGAATGCCCAGAACGCCTCAGCCATCTACTGGCTCACTGGGACAAAATTTCCCTTAGCCAAGACCTTAATTTTGTCCAGCCCCAAGCCGTTTCCACCGATAGGCTATTAGCCGCGCACCCCAAAGCCCACTTAGACTTTATCGAACAAATGTCACCTTTGGATGGCGAAGCAATTGTGCCCCTAGACCCAGATACTTGGCTGGGACCACACAGCCGCAACGCAGCTCTTTTGGCTGCTGGCGCATTATGCAGTGGGGTGGACGCTGTATTAGCCAATGAGGATACCCGAGTATTCTGCGCGGTCAGGCCTCCGGGACACCATGCGGAAATAGACAGCGCCATGGGCTTTTGTATCTTTAACAGTGTTGCCGTTGGTGCAATGGCAGCGCTTGAACACGTTGATATAAACCGGGTAGCCATCCTCGACTTCGACGTTCACCATGGCAATGGCAGCGTAGACATTTTTAAAGACCGTCCAGAGGTATTGGTCTGTTCAAGCTTCCAACACCCCTACTACCCAAACCGCCATGCGGACACCCAGCGAACAAATATAGTCAACACGCCTCTAGAGGAGGGCAGCAATGGCAACGACTTTAGACGCGCCATTGAGAAGAGCTGGCTCCCCGCCATTGAGCAACATAAACCGGATTTAATTTTTGTTTCCGCAGGCTTCGACGCCCACCAACTAGACCCACTGGCATCGCTAAATTTACTCGAGGAGGATTTTATTTGGGTCACCAACCTCATCACCAGCGCTGCCAACCAATACGCCAAGGGACGAATCATTTCTACGCTTGAAGGCGGCTATCACTTAGATGCGTTGGCACGCTCTGCAACGGCGCACATTCTGGCGCTGGCCAATTAGCAAAAAAAGACACTTTTGGGTCAATACAGCCACGCTCTAAAAGGGTTTTTCTACCGTTGATCGTGGGACATTAGCCAGGTGACACCCGCTATTCTTAATCTAGGTTTCTCGAATTTAAAAAGAGAGACCTTTCGTGAACAAATCTATTTCAGCTGTATTCATCACAGCCACTGTACTTTTCGTCTTTGGATTTCTCTATTGGGCAGTGAATCCCCTGCCTTATTCAGCCCTAAATCAGGTCAAAAGTGAGGGCATCAGCCAACTGACTGTGGCAAAGCTGTTTCCGGAAAGTGGCGCATATCTTATACCCGGCCCCGGACCCAAGTCCCAAGAGCGGCTAGAAAAAGGGCCGGCAATCCTGCTCAGCATTGATCATACGCCTAGCGCAGAAGGCGCGCCGTTAGATCTATTTATCGGTTTTTTGCACAACCTAGCCACCGCTTTTTTACTGGCACTTATTCTTAGCAAGGTTAAGGAAAACGGGGAGCGGATGAAGGTTGTTATAATCAGCGGCGTGTTAGCAACCGTACTCATTAACGGCAGTGAAGTGATCTGGTGGTTTCAACCCTTGAACTGGGTGGCGTACCACGCGCTGTACTACATACTCTACTTCAGTATCGCTGGCGCATTGTTGTGTCGTTTACTGCCTAGTGAGGAGGAGACTACTAACGAATAGCGGGGCGGAGGCTGGCTAACAGATGGTCTGATGAGACGCTATAACCTCATCAGACCTACATTGGCTGGATACTGATATTGGTACTAAACGCGACCCAAACTTTGTCCACCGCCATCGCAATAGAGGCGCTCGCCTGTTAGGTAAGAATTTTGCTCACCCACTAAAAAGCGCACCACATTAGCCACGTCATCCGGCTGACAAACACGACCAAACGGCATGCTCTCATCTAGTGAGCGAATGTCTTCTACCCCCTGAACCGCATGAATCAAACGTTGACCCATATCTGTGTCCACTAGACCGGGTGCGACTATGTTGACGCGAATGCCGTGAGGGCGCTCTTCCTTGGCCAAGGTATAAGCCAAGGCTTCCATTGCGGTTTTGCCCATATTGTAAGGCGCTCCATGACTGCCTAACGATCGGGTAGCCACACTGGAAATCATGATGATGTCGCCACGGGCTTCACCGCGCATCTTGGGTATAACCAGCCCCGCCAGATAATGGGGTCCAAATGCGTGGGTTGCTATCACCCGGCGCATTTCAGCAGGCTCAGTGTCTACTACCGCTTGGCCACGGCTAGCAATGCCCGCATTATTGATTAAGATGCTGATGGCACCAAAATCGGCCTCAATGGCCGCAACCATTTCTGCATCTTGATCATAGTCGTCTACTGATGCGGCGTAGGCCTTTGCCTTACCCCCCGCAGCAACAATCTGATCAACCACCTCTTGAGCAGACTCCGCGTCCCGACGATAATTTACCGCGACGGTTGCACCGTCTGCGGCTAATGCCAACGCTATACCGCGGCCAACACCACGACCGCCGCCTGTGACCATGGCCACTCTTCCTGATAATGACATTTCCTCTCCCTGTATATTTTTACGCTGGCCAAATTTCTTTAGCCATAAACTTGGTTACTGGCCTTTAAATTCCGCATCACGCTTTTGCAAGAATGCCGAAACGCCTTCACGAAAATCTTCTGAGCGGCCCGCTTCGTTCTGCAACTGTGCTTCTAGCTCTAACTGCTGCTCATAAGAATTAGACCAAGTCTGCCAATAGGCTTTGCGGATAAGGGTTAGCGAGCGAGGTCCGTTAGCCAGGCGCTGAGCTACTTCTAAAGCACCTTTCTCAAGGCTTTCACCGTCTTCAAATAATCGATTTACCAACCCCCATTCTTGGGCTTGTTCTGCGCCTAAGCGCTCGGCCAACATGGACAACTCCATAGCTCGGCCCCAGCCAATCATACGCGGCAGCAGGAATGTAGCGCCGCCATCTGGAATTAGGCCAATGCGTGCAAAGGCCTGCAAAAAGAACGCATTTTTAGAGGCGCAAACAATGTCGCCCATCATGGCAAAACTCATGCCTACGCCCGCGGCTGCGCCGTTGATGGCGGTGACCATTGGCATTTCTAAACCACGAAGCTCGAACATCAACGGGTGATAGCTGTTACGCAAGCTAGACCCTGCTTCACCGGACTTACGGTCTGCGTCGTCGTCTTGAAGGTTTGCACCAGCACAAAATGCACGCCCGTTACCGCTGAGCAAAAGGCAGCGGACTTCGCTGCCCTTGGCCTTAATCTGGGCCACTGCGTCGGCAAAATCTCTCAGCATCTGACCGCCCATGGCGTTCATAACTTCAGGATGGTTAAACTTCAACACCGCGACACGACCGACAAACTCTAAATGCATTCTTTCCATAGCAAATCTCCCTTATTACTTTTTTTACTAATGCGCAAAAGACTACCTCAAAGCCCAGCAATGATCACGCAAATGGGCTAAACATGCGCAGCAACTCAATAGTGTGAGGCGGGCAGGTTACGCACCCTGCAGCCCTTTGCTATGCTGCGGTGATGCATAGTTCTAATAAAGATAGTTCTAATAAAGATAGCTCTAATAAAGATAGTTCTAATAAAGATCGCTCTAATAGAAAAAGCTCCAATAAAGAAAGCTTTACTAAAGATACCCCTGGTAAAGATAGCTCTATCAAAAGCAGCGAATCCAGCCACAGACATGACCATGGACACAGTCACGGCCACTCCCACCACCATCACGGTGGAGACAAAAAGGCGCTGAAAAAGGCGTTTATCCTTATCTCTACTTTTATGTTTGTGGAGTTAGGTGTGGGCATATGGACCAATGCGCTGGTCTTATTAGCCGACGCCGGACACATGTTTTTAGACGCCACGGCGCTTGGCCTAGCTTGGTGGGCAGCGCACATTGCTGACCGTGGTTTTGATCAAAAATTATCCTACGGCTATCACCGCTTTCAGGTATTGGCCGCCTTTGTGAACGGCCTAACCCTAGTGGCGCTTGTTGTTTGGATCACTGTGGAGGCAACTATGCGATTGTTCTCTCCCGAAGCCATGCTGCCGCTGCCCGCGTTGTTAGTGGCAATTGCAGGGTTTGTGGTAAATCTAATCGCCTTCCGCTGGCTCCATGACACCAGTGGCAACACCAACATTCGCAGTGCGGCACTGCACGTGTTGGGCGACTTGCTCGGTTCTACCGCGGCCATCCTTGCCTCACTAGCGGTACTTATATTCGGCTGGCTCTACGCAGACCCCATCCTGACCCTCATTATTGTGGTTATTCTTTCGCGAGGGGCTTACTACGTTGTCAAAGAGTCCGCGCACATTCTTCTGGAGGGTGTGCCGGAAGGTGTAAATCTTGGGGATATAAAAACAACGCTGACCAATGAAGTGTCTGACGTTATTCAAATACACCACGTCCATGCTTGGGGACTCACTGCCGAAAAGCCACTTCTCACGCTACACGCGTTAGTGAATGAGGGCGCGAAAGTTCAAGTAGTGGTAGAAGACATTAAGCGGGTACTGCGCAACATTTATAATATTGAGCATTCAACTATTCAGATTGAAATTGGGCCCTGCCCCGATGATCACGGCGAACACAGCCACTAGTGGGTTGTTCGTTTCATTCAAGATTAGCTCTGCACGTACAAATCTAGCGGGCCGCACTCACTTGAGCACCAGCCCCACTAAGTTCACACAGGAAAGCGGCGTAGTTTCTGAGTTGAAGGTGATCCACTAAGGGGTACTAAACTGAAAAGTCCCGGGCAAAGCACCAATAGCACCAATAGCTCCAACCAATAGCTTCAATAGCTCCAGCCAATAGCGCCAATAACGCCCTAGAGAGACGCCTAAAAAACTGTCCTAGTATCTGCGCTATCAACAACCGAAAGTAATCTCGCTCGGTTGTCTGCGCCAACTACAGTTTTTCGGAATACAAAGGCTAAGCGATCCTACATTCCAACAAAGTATAACTATGCGGGCCTAAGTCGTGGTGAACCTCCGTTAGCACAAGTCCGGATTCAGCAATACATGCCTTAAACTCAGCAAAGCTATACATTTTGCTATTACCATTCGCCATACAGGTAAAGTACAGCGAAATATGATTCAGACTATAGGATGCCGCTGCAAATTTTTGTAAATCCCATAATGGTTCTAATATATATATTGCGCAGTTTTCGTCCGCTGCCCTCGCTACTTTTTTCAAAATGCCTATTATTTCATCTTTCGAAAAACAATCTAAAAACTGACTCATCCAAATAGCCTGCATACCGGTGGGTAGCGGCATCATTGGGTCTAATACATTCCCTGGGTACAAAGACAAGCGATCGACCTTATCTTCATCCGTAACATTTTCCCTAATCATATTAATTTGACCGGGCAAATCGAACACACTTACCTTATTCGCTGGCAAGTGGTCCAAACACTTTTGTACCCACTTACCGGTGTTTCCGCCAATATCCAAGAGGTGTTTAGGCCCGTCCTTAAATACCAGTTTGAGCGCAATATCAAAGGCATAATCTGAATAGAAGTGATCAAACTCAAACCAACTTTTTTGCACCCCTTTTGGTAAAGAGGAAAGGCCATCGTATATAGTCGGCCAATCACCAAATTCTTTCAGCCCCGCGGGCTTCGAGGTCTGAAACGACTCTTTTAAGGCATGCGCGCCTTTGTAACAAACGTCATTTACAAAATCGGTATGAATACGCGTCATCTTGTCATGTAAAACAAAATAACCAACGGTAGAAAGTGTGTATTTATCATCATTTCGTTGCACTAACTCAGCGCTGACACCAACCTCTAACAACGTTTCAACTGCATAAGGCGTTAGCTTTAAAACATCTACCATAGCTGCTGCTGTGATACCGACCTCTTTACAACGATCTAACTCCGCCAAAATACCTAAATCGCGCATTGCAATAGCCGCTTGAAAAGTGAGCGGCGCAAAGGCTAATTTCTGTGCTTTAAATTTAGCTTCAATAAATGGTCGTTTTCTAGGCGCTTTTTCCATCTTTTGTTCCCCTACGCTCCCGGCTTAGTTTCCTCACACTAGATCATTTACTTTTTTGGGCCACAATATAAACGATAGGCGATAGGCGATAGGCGATAGGCGATAGGCGATAGGCGATAGGCGATAGGCGAGAATGATTTTAGAAACCCCTTCACCCCAAGCTACTTTCAGCAGCGCGCACTACTGGTAGATTTGATACCAAACGAAAATACGGCAGTGATCGCAGAACACTCCAGCTCTCGCTGCAGCGCTGATAAGTGAAGACACGAAGGTTAAAGCGGTTGTTACGGACATTCAGCGAGTGCTGCGCAACCAAGGCCTACCTTCATAACATTAACCAGTAGCTAATAAATCCAATGCTCTGTCTATCAACGGTTTCATTGACAGCGCTGTAGTTTCCCACACTTCGTCTTCGCGTTTGCCACGTCTGTGCAAACTCAAGTTTAAACCACTGATAATGGCGAATTTGTAGGCCGCCAGCGCTCGGTACCAATTGATATTTTGCACCTCTTGGCCATAAGCATTTTGATACAGATCAATCAGCGTATCTGGTGTTAAGAACATGGTCCGGTCAGTATTTTCTACCCACGCTTGTTCATCACTGAAAGTACAAATCCATCCCACATCGTTCAAAGTTGCGCCAACACCCGTTAACTCCCAGTCTATTAGCGCAAGCAATTGAGCATCTTTAGAGGCAAATAAGTTAGCCGTTTGGAAGTCCCCATGGAAAATGCCAACAGGTGCATTTTGCGGTACGGTGTCGAGCAATCGTTGACGCACTGTGGGTACATCTTTCAAACGCTCTGGCTCTGCCGCCTTAGCATAAAACCTGTCCCAACGAGTTACATCATCAGCGAAGGGTACGGGGTCACCTAGGTAAGGGACCTTGCTTACATCAACCTTGTGTACCGCAGCCAGCGACGACATCGCTTGGCGACCAAACTCATGTACTTGTTCTGCGCTCAGGCTAGAACCCCAATCCTCCGCGCCCAAGCGCATAACATCGCCTTCTAACCAAGGTACAACAAAATAGGGACTACCGAACCACTGCTCGTCCTCGCCTGACCATTTCACTGAGCAATGGGGTACATCGGTGCCGTCCAAGGCATTGAGCACCGCCACTTGTCGCAGCACATCGGCTGTACCCACCCAGTTCACTCCAGGCGGAGGCAGACGAATAAACCATGAATCAACCTGACCTGCACAAGCCACACGAAAGCCATAGGCAAATCCCGCATGGCCAGGCATGGTAATGACTTCCTGTATTTCTATAGGCGACGGATAGCGAGCCTCGCAAAAAGGTTTTAACCGCGCTCTAAGTTCTTCTAACTCCATGCCCTACTCCCCAAGAGTTTTTTACTGATCTAGATCGTTGCCAATCTATTCCCTGCATTCTTTACCCGCAGGACGAGCAATGCAGGGTTTAGTCTGCCGCGTTCTTATCAAATTGATCACGCAATACGCGCTTGAGGATTTTGCCGCTTGGATTGCGAGGAATCGCGCTCACAAACTCAACTGCCTTGGGTTGTTTGAAGCGTGCCAGTTTGCCCTGACAAAATTCCATCACGTCTGCCTGCTTAAGATTTTCGTCAGTAGCTACTACGATAGCCAATGGCGACTCGCCCCAGCGCTCGCTCTGCTGGCCAATTACCGCAGCTTCGCTGATACCCGGATGCTCTGATAAAACGCCCTCTATCTCGGCAGGATAAACATTTTCACCACCGCTAATGATCATGTCTTTGATCCGGTCTTGAATAGAAACAAACCCCTCTTCATCCATAATCGCGATATCACCCGTGTGCAGCCACCCATCTACAATAGTCTCGGCTGTGGCTTCTGGGCGATTCCAATATTCGACCATGACATGTTCGCCACGCACCAGAACCTCACCGGCCACGCCAGGAGGGCAGTCGTTACCTTTCTCGTCAGCAATTCGCACTTCGGTGTGGAAGAAAGCCTTGCCAGTAGACTCTGGTCTTGCCAGCGCATTCTCAGCGTCCATTAGACAAGTAGGTCCGCAAGTTTCTGTGAGCCCATACACCTGCTGAATGCCGATATTCATATCATGGAAAATCTTCGTCAATGCAGGCGGCACAGGTGCTGCACCGGTCATAATCCAGCGCAAGCTAGAGAAATCAAAGCGCTCAAAGTTTGGTACCTGCAGCATAAAGCTCAACATGGCTGGCACGGCTAAACCGCTGGTGATTTTCTCACGCTCAATGGTCTCCCAAGCACTAACAGGATCGAAGGAGCGCATAACCACTGAAGTAACGCCCCGGTATACGTTCACGGCCAATGGCGTTAACGCCCCCACATGGAACATAGGCAAACAGGCCAAGTAACGCTCTGGATCGTAATAAATTGCAGTGGCGGAAATACTCAACAAACCCCAAATTGAAGTGTGGTGGGTGTGCACAACACCTTTGGGTAATCCCGTAGTGCCGGACGTATACATGATGTAAAGCATGTCGTGGTCAGCAGCAGACACTTCAGGCTCATCTGTTGAGGCCGCGTCGCGAAAGCCACGATAGCTCTGGGCAAAATAAGCTACGTCACCATTGGTGACTTGCAGCCACTGGTTGATGTCTGTTTTATCGCCGCGGCTATGCAGTTCTGCCACTGTATCGACAAACTCATTGTCGAATATCAATCTGCTGGTGCCACTGTCTTTGAGAATAAACTCTAGTTCGTCGGCGACCAAACGCCAGTTCAGGGGCACAACTACCGCGCCAATTTTGGCAAGGGCGTAATAAGACTCCATGAACTCACTAGAATTCATAAGCAACAAACCCACACGTTCGCCCTTAATTACACCCGCTTCAACAAACGCATTAGCCAGTTGATTACAGCGCAAGTTCAGCTCTTTGAAGGTGAGTCTTAAACTACCGTCGCTTTCAACATAGGCCTCTCGATCAGGTGAAAGCAAAGCGCGTTTACTCAGAAATAACCCCAAATTATTTTTCATTATTCTCCCGTGCACAGATTTATATAGACCCCCTATTGTTGACCAAACTTTTACTCAATAACAGGGGCTGAGCGCAGGAACTGCCGTCAATGATTTAGCCCGCTAAAAGCCACAGCGCCCAAAAGCTCCGGCACTGGACGCTAATGTGTCGACCCAAAGCGGCAATTGATCCGACTAAGGGTAGCCCGCATTACGTAAAACCTGAGGCATAGTGGATGCACTCACCCAATAGGCACTTTATCTATGCAACCTAGAATCAGCATGATTTCTCTTGGCGTTCTCAACCTACAGGCGTCCATCGAGTTTTATGCCCGGGGGTTAGAGCTACCCCGCTTGGCACCATTCAACGAAGAGATAGCGTTCTTCAACCTAAACGGCACATGGCTGTCTCTCTATCCATAGGACAAGTTGGCGGAAGACGCCCAAGTACCTGCAAAGGGCAGCGGGTTTCGCGGCGTGGCACTGGCCCACAATGTCAGTAGCAAGGAGGCAGTAGACGCGCTTATAGAACAAGCCGTCAGCGCCGGGGCAAAGCTGATCAAACAACCGGAAATGGTTTTTTGGGGCGGCTATTCAGGCTACTTCGCAGATCTAGATGATCACCTTTGGGAAATAGCTTGGAATCCACATGCGTGGATTGGGCCGGAAAACCTATAAAGGATGCAGATCAATCCGACCAAAATCACCCAAATGCTTACAATGCCACTGAGGCGTAAGGGGTAGACACGGCAAAAATTTCGTGCAACCCTTGTTCACCCTTTGTACCTGTACAATTATCGCAATGACTCTTTCAGGCAATACAAACGACTACTACCGCATTGGTAGTGTCGCATCCTTAACGGGCATAGCCGTTGAGCGCCTGCGTGCATGGGAAAGACGTTATCAATTTAGCCCTGCTTACAAAGACGGCAAAACCCGCTTTTACAGCAAAGATCAGCTTGAAATTCTCAAGAAAATCAAACGCTTAATCGATCAGGGGCAAACCATATCCAGTGTTATTAACTTAACCGAAGAACAACTTGATGCACGCTCTGGCAACGCTCAAAGCGCGCCACAAGCGCAGAATTTGGTCGGCCAGTCACCCAGAATTGGCTTGATTGGTGCCAATTTATTGCAATTAGAACAACGAGTTAGCGGGAATCAGCGCTTAGACATTGTGTCGCGCTGGGCCAACCTAGACGCGTTTCTCGGCGAACAAAGCGGCCCGCTAGGCGACATGGATGCACCCCAAATATTGGTGTTACAACTTCCGGTCCTCACTGAACAAGCCATTAGGCAAGCCCAACAGGCGTTGCCCAACACTAAAATCATCACGCTTTACCAGTTTGCTACGGCGAATCAAATCAGCCGTTGCCAAGAGCAACAAGTTTCGACCCTGAAGTGGCCCTTGTCCTGGGCGGAAATAGAATATTCCTGCATCAACGAATTTGGCCTGCCGAGGTTATATGGCGTCAGCGCCCCTCGTCGCTTTAGCGATGAGGAGCTGATTGCCATTGCGGCAGAGGACCAAGATCCAAACCAGTGCGCCCAACACCTGGTTGAGCAAATACACCAACTCAACGCGTTAACTGACTATTTGCAGACTTGTGCAGGCGAGGAGGAAGTTAAGGAAAGCACGGGCAAGCGCGAGGCATTACAGGCCTTAGCCCAAACTCGAACAGAAACGGCTCAAGCAAGGGCCCAACTGGAAACAGCCCTAGACACCTTGATTACCGCAGCCTACAAACAACAGGCTGATGCACCAACCTCGGTACAAAGCGTGCGCCCGGACGGCTTTTCCACTCACTAACCGAGTAAACCCGCCGCTGAGTGATCCATATCTACTGTTTCTTGCAAAAAACCGTACATAACCTGTACAAAAAGCTAAATATTTGTTGATTTAGTAATTTTGTACTGTACACTTCTCTGCATATTCAAGTTTCAGGCGCGCTCTCAACTCAAAACACCCTTCCTTACAGTGTCCTTCCCCCCGAAGTCGAGTTGCTTTCAGACAATTGAGTCTGACGCGCCTTTTTTATTCAAGTCCTCTAAGCCACCCCGAACGCAGTTCGGGGCGCGCTTCGAGCGACCCTTTTACTAATAACTCAAAAATTCTAACGCCGCCTCGGCGCGTAAGGTAATACCCTCTTTCTGGGCATCCAAATCCACATCGCGATCTTCACCCATAGCACCCACCAAGTAGCGCTTGTATACGCCCTGGCCAATTGCCGCCAAACGCCAGTGCGAAAAGGCCCTGTAGTAGTTAATGTCAGACAAATCTCGCCCTGATGCTTCGGCATATAAATCAGACAATGTTTCGCGGCTACAAAATCCACCAGCGGCGGTAGGTACCACATCTTCCTCGCCCTCACCGGGCTGCACCCAAGAGTTAAGCAAATAACCTACATCGGCCAGAGGGTCACCTAGGGTACAAAGCTCCCAGTCTAAAACCGCAGCAATTTTGCCCTCACCCACAATCATGTTACCCAAGCGGTAATCGCCATGAACAATGGTAGCGCCCACTTGCTCGGGCATACGCTCTGCAAGCAACCGTGTACTTTCGTCCATAGCTGGCACTTCATGAGTCTTGGTGGCCGCCCATTGCTTAGTCCATCGGTTCATTTGGCGCTGCAGGTAGGCCTCTTTGCGACCTAAATCGCCCAAACCCACTTCGTCTGGATCCATATCATGCAAAGCCGCAAGCACTTCAATGACACTGGCACCCAGCGTTGCACGCTCGCTCATTGGCACAGGTTGAGTGACTTCTGCGTCGTGTAAAACAGGCCCGCTGACATAGTCCATCACATAAAAAGGCGCATCGTTTACAGACACGTCAGTACACAGACCAATAGTTTGGGCTACTGGCACCGAGGAGTTGCTCAGCGCTGAAATAATTTTGTGCTCGCGCCCCATGTCATGCGCACTTTCCAGCACATGGCCTAGCGGCGGACGGCGCAATACATATACGCGACCTTTGGCATCTTTCACGCCATAGGTCAGATTCGAGTGCCCACCGGCAATAAGGTCGAACTCCAAAGGCAGCGCCAAATCTGCAATGTGCGATTGCATCCAAGCCGTAACCGACGCCACATTAATGCCCTGAATATCCCCTGCGCTTGCTAAAGCCATGCCGCTCTCCCGATGTTGTTTTGTTATGTTAGACGCGGGCCTTTCAGGCAAAAGCATATGCGCGCTTTTGCATTTGGCCTTGGCTATTTGCGCAGCCACCTATTCGCCCCCATCTCTGGAAAGGAATAATACCCACATCTGAAGCATTTGTAGGCATTTGTCGCGATTTATAAACGCGCTGCTAGAGCATTTAAGAAAGCTGGCACAATCAGCCGCGCCTTAGCCTTCATACACTTTCAACAAAAGTGTAGAGTCCTCGCATGAATTTTTTTGTTGGCGTAAATTTTTTCTTTCAAGGCATCGCGCTGGCGAATAAGCCGGGCTTGCGCCGTTATTTTTGGCTGCCGGTGGGAATTGGGCTTTTCCTTACTTCAGTGACTTTGTACTTTTTTGGCAGCAGTATTATTGCGGCGGCCACTCCAGACTTACCCGACTGGCTGAGCTGGCTCGCGTGGATTATTGTGCCGGTGCTCTTCGTGCTACTGGCGTTAGTCTCAGCTTGGTCCGTGAGTTTTATCACGATCATTATTGCCTCGCCGCTCTTCAGCGATCTAGCCAGCGCGGTTGAACGGCAAGCGCAGGACACAACTCCGTCCACGCTCTCAGAATTAGACAATTCCGCGGCTAACAACAAAAGTGTTATGTCTCTGTTAAACGGTATATGGAAGGATCTTGGCCGCGAACTACGCAAGCTACGCTACCACCTGCCACGGCTCCTAGGCCTACTCATTCTTAGCTTTATCCCCGTGGTAAATCTAATTGCTCCGCTGCTCGGCGGCTTATATGGCGCGTGGATTATGTCGGTCCAATTTTCTGACTACGCCGCTGACAATCACAACATGAGCTTTACAGATTCCCTAGCGCAGCTAAACCAAAACCTGCTGCCTTCCATGGGTTTCGGCGCCATGACCAGCCTAGCCATGGCAATACCACTGCTTAACTTTTTCTTACTGCCCGCAGCGGTAGCTGGCGGCACCCTACTGTGGCGTCACAACCAAACCAACAAGACTGAATAGCCCCGTATAACTGCCACCACTATCGCCTCGATACCCAAGCTTGCCTTGAGCGCCACTAGAATAAGCGTCCAATTCGCCAAAATTCACCTGCGCCTCCGGGCCTTGTGCAACCTATCCAAGGGCGTATTATTCCCACATCACATTTTTAAATGATTCCTATTGTTTTATCGGAGCACACACATGTACCGCAGCTTCTTTTCTACAGCCTTGTCCAGATTTTTGTCTATAGCGCTGGTCATTTCCGGATTACTGATGAGCATCAATTCCCACGCAGAAAGAATTGATAACTTTGTATTGCTCGACCACAACGGCGATGCTCAGAACCTTTATTACCATCAAGACGCCAGCGCTATTGTGATCATGATTCAAGGCAATGGTTGCCCAATCGTGCGCAACGCCCTGACTGACTACAAGCAGGTGCGCGACGAGTTCGAGTCTCAGGGTGTTAAGTTCTTCATGCTCAATTCAAATCTGCAGGACACCCGCAGCGCCATTGCACTGGAGGCAAAAAAATACAGCATCGACATGCCCATCATGCATGATGAAACACAGCTTATTGGCGAAGCCCTTAATCTAGTGCGCACCGCCGAAATATTGGTGATTAATCCTAAAACATGGAACATCGAATACCGTGGCCCAATTAACGACCGCCAAGTTTACGAGCGCCAAAAGCAAGAAGCTTCCGCACACTACGCCAAGGACGCAATCCGCGACGTTATTGCGGGCGACACAGTAGCCGTTGCTCAGCGCGATGCCATCGGCTGCCTAATCAACTTCGCCGAGAAAAACGGTGCTCACGAGCAAATCAGCTACACCGAAACCATCGCGCCGCTGCTGCAAGAGAAGTGCGTGGTTTGTCATACCGATGGCGGCATTGGCCCCTGGGCAATGTCTAGCTATGAATTAGTGCGCGGCTTTGCACCCATGATGCGTGAAGTGATCCGCACTAAGCGCATGCCACCTTGGCACGCTGACCCACATGTGGGTGTTTGGAAAAACGACAAATCATTAAGCATTGAGCAGACCCAAACGTTAGTCCATTGGATTGAAGCCGGCGCCCCACGCGGCGAAGGCGTAGACCCATTAAAGGGACTTTCTATTGCACAAGTAGAATGGCCACTGGGTGAGCCTGACCTAATATTGGAACTGCCTGAATACACAATCCCAGCTTCTGGCGTGGTTGAGTACAAGTTCCCAAGATTAGCCAACCCGTTAGACACTGGTGTTTGGGTTAAGTCCGCAACGGTAATTGCCGGCAACAGAGAAGTGGTCCACCATATTTTGGCAGGTTCCATTGATGCGGGCGCATCAGCTGAAAAACGTGACAGCGGTGTATTCGATAACTACCTAATTGGCTACGCGCCCGGCAATGAATCGAATGTTTTCCCAGCAAAAACAGGGGTATACATTGCACCCGGCGGCGAGTTCACCTTCCAAATTCACTACACACCCAACGGTCTTGAAAGTGTAGACAACTCCAAAATCGGTTTGTACTTCCATGATGAGAAGCCAGAAAATTTCTATCGCCAAGACGTGGTTATTAACCCAATCATCAGCATCCCAGCTAATACCGCACGGCATCCTGAAGTGTCTTATTTTGCCTTCGACAAGCCCGCGCTGCTGCACGACTTAGTACCCCACTCCCACTACAGGGGCGTTGCGTCTAAGTTTGAACTGATCAAGCCAGACGGCAGCAAGGAGCTCATTCTTTCAGTGCCTAACTACGACTTTAACTGGCAGCGAACTTACGAGTTGGTTGAGCCAAAGCAAATTGAAGCCGGGTCTAAGTTGGTACATACCACTTGGTACGACAACTCCACAGCAAACAAGAGCAACCCTGACCCAGACAGAAACGTCACTTGGGGCTTGCAGAGCTGGGACGAAATGCTCTACGGCGCGTTCAGTTATACCTTGGTGAATGAAACAACCGAAGCACCCATACACGACAAAGGTTTGGCACAATTGACCCAGTACTTTGGGTTTATCGACAAAGACCTAGATGGCAAATTAAGCTGGAAAGAACTGCCTAAGCGCATGAAGAAGCAGTTGGTACAGGGCTTTAAAGCCGTAGACACCAATGGCGACGGCGGCTTGGACATTAAGGAAATGTACAACATTGAAAAGCGTCGAGCGGCAAAGCAGCAAGAGGCTGCAGCCGACGCGCGTTAATCATTAACGCAGCCGAAATTGCAGACAACTGCTAGGAAAACCCCGCTTCAAGCGGGGTTTTTTATGTACAATTTTTTACGCGTGTTTTCACTTATGTTTTCACTCGTGAATGACAGGTAGTACGGCTAACTCGCTACCTAAATACTTATCAACAATATTGGGAGAAAGATATGGAACGTCCTTACGACATTATCATTTGGGGCGCGAGCGGATTCACCGGCAAACTAGTGGTGGACTATATGTCCAAAAACTACGCCAACAGCAATGTTCGCTGGGCCGTCGCGGGCAGAAACACTGAGAAGCTCACCTCCATACTTGCTGGTCGCAATGTACCCGTACTGCAAGCTGACAGTCATGACACAAACTCCCTAGACAATCTTGTGCAACAAGGCCGAGTGATACTGACCACTGTCGGACCCTATGCACGCTACGGCTCTGAACTGGTTGCAGCCTGCGCGCGCCACGGTACGCACTACTGCGACCTCACCGGTGAGGTTCACTGGATGCGCGAGATGATCACCAAGCACCAGGACGAAGCCGCAGCCAGCGGCGCGAGAATAGTTCATACCTGCGGATTTGACAGCATACCGTCAGATCTAGGCGTCTATTTTCTACAACAGCAAATGCAAGCCAAACACGGCGTTCCAGCCAAACACATTAAGTATCGTCCCCGCGCCTTTAGCGGCGGATTCAGTGGCGGCACCATAGACAGCATGATGGCGATGATGGAAAGCGCGCAAAAAGACGCCTCTATCGTCAAAACCATGGCCAACCCTTACTGCCTGAATGACAAGATGAAGGGCCTAGATGGACCAGACCGCATGAGCGCCTACTTCGATGAAGACTTCGACGCCTGGGTTGGACCCTTTGTTATGGCTGCCGTTAACACACGCGTGGTGCGGCGCAGCAACGAATTATTGAACGGCGCCTATGGCACAGATTTCCGCTACGACGAAGGCACCGTCATCAGTAAAGGTGCTAAAGGTTTCTTGGGCGCAAACGCGGTAGGCGCAGGCACCATGGCTTTTGCGGGCTTGGCAGCGTTGCCCATCACTCGTCCGTTACTGAAAAAATTTCTACCCAAGCCCGGCGAAGGACCCACACCAGAGGCCATTGAAAACGGCCACTACCACATTGAATTGCGCGGCATACACCCCACCGACCCCAGCAAGAATATGACCGCTCACGTTAGGGGCGACAAAGATCCGGGTTATGGTTCAACGTCCAAGATGATTGTTGAGAGTGCATTAGCCTTGGCTCAAGACGACTTACCGGTTAAAGGTGGCTTCTGGACACCGGCAAGTGCAATGGGGGATGCATTACTTAGCAGACTACCCGCAAGCGCGGGCGTGACCTTTGAGATAGAGTAACTTGGTTAGGTAACCTGTTCTCTAGTCTTGGGTCTCTAGTCTTGGTTATCGGACCAGGTTACACCTTTGCCTAGAGGGTAGCTCTTTCGAAATCAGGCGGGAAATCAGGCGTGAAACCGGCAGTGAAACCGGGAGTGGAACCAGGATCAGAAGCAAAAATAGGACAGGACAAGACTAAACAAAAAGCAAAAAAAAGCCCGGCAATGCCGGGCTTTTTCTTCTTAGCTGAAACTAGCTGAAACTAGCCGAAACTAGCCGAAACTAGCCGAAACTAACTGAATCTAGCTAACCGATCCAATCTTGGACTAACTAACCCAACTCTTCTGTTTCCTCTATACGATAATTAAAATCGTACTGAGAAACCGGCAGCTTGCGCACTCGTGTGCCCGTTGCTTGGTAAATAGCGTTAGCCAACGCAGGCGCTATACCAGGTGTACCCGGCTCCCCTGCACCACCAATCGCCTCACCACTGTTGATGATATAAGTTTCAATTACTGGCGAGTCTGCCATTCGGGTCACAGGATAGTCGTGAAACGCAGTCTGTTGAACCGCGCCATTGACTACGCTGACCTCACCGTACATGGCGGCGCTTAAGCCGTAGATAATCCCAGATTCCATCTGCGCGGCAACACCGTCAGGAGAAACCGCAAAGCCAGCGTCTATGGCACAAACCACGCGATCTACACCAATCTTGCCCTCTGTCACTGTGACGTCCACCACTTGAGCCACCAAGCTGCCAAAAGATTCCTGCAAAGAAATGCCTCTGCCCTTACCTTGTGCTATCGGCTCACCCCAACCCGCTTTCTCTGCGGCAAGGTCAAGGACCTTCAAGTGTCTGGGCTTATCCTTCAACAACTTACGACGCAATTGATAAGGGTCTTCGCCAGCCGCCTCGGCAACTTCGTCAAAGAACGCTTCAGTAAAGAACCCGTGCTGGGAATGGTCCACACTACGCCATGGCCCAAAGGGTAAATGGGTAGGACTGTCAGTATGGTGAATATGTTGAGCCGTAATTGCATAAGGAATAACCGGCGCTTCTGCTGGCTCATGTTTTTCGTGGTACACATTGTCCCATGCCAAAACTTGCCCATCAGCGGCTACCGCTGCGCGGAACTTTGAACTCACACCAGGACGATAAATATCGTGCTGCATATCTTCCGCACGAGACCAGATCAACTTAACCGGCGTACCCACTTCTCTGGCGATCATTGCCGCCTGTATTGCAGAATCTGCAGAGGAGCGACGACCAAAACCTCCCCCCATAAAGTGTTGGTGAATGGTGACATTTTCAGGATCTAGCTCTAATGCGGTTGCCACCTCGTAACGAAACCCCAGTGGATTCTGCGCGCCCACCCATACTTCGCACAGCTCGCCATTAACACTGGCGGTTGCGTTCATGGGTTCCATACAAGCGTGGGCCAAAAATGGCACCTCGTAGGTAGCTTCCAATACACGATCAGCGCTGGCAAACGCAGCGGTAAAATCACCTAACTCTACATCTGCTGTACTGGTGCCATCAGCGGCGGCAGTGGTAATGTCATTGGTGAATTGCTCGCGCATTGACTGCGTACTCACCCCATCGTTGCTCGTCTTCGTCCACTTAACCTCAACGTCTCTCAGTGCCTGCTCTGCCACCCAATAACCATTGGCAACAACAGCAACGGCATCACCCAAGTTAACCACTTGAGTAACGCCTGTGCGCTGGCTGGCTTTACTTGAATCTATGGATGCCACTGCGCTACCAAAAACGGGTGCAGCTTTGATGGCCGCATATTGCATGCCGGGTACTTGAGCATCAATACCGAACGCTGCACTGCCATCTACCTTAGAGGGAATATCGTGGCGTTCAACGTGCTTACCCATAATTTTGAAATCAGCAATGTCTTTCAGCTTAGGCGTTGGCGAAGGACTGAACAATGCAGCACTTGATGCCAATTCAGCATAGGTGGCCGTACGGCCAGAGGCGAGGTGCGAGATAACACTCTCGCTTGCACTTAACTCACTTTCCGCAACCTGCCACTTACCCGCAGCAGCTTTGATCAACATTTCTCGAGCCGCTGCGCCCGCAACACGCATACCGTGTACACCCGTGGTCCGCACACTGGCGCTACCACCAGTGATCTGCAAACGCATGGCTTTAGCAACCTGGAAAAACGCACCATCAACGGTAGGTACCAGCGCTTCAGGCACCGCAGCGTCACCTAAAATAAAGCCCTTGCCCAATGCCCAGTTAGCATAGTCGTCAGAAGCCGGCGCTTCTTCAAAGCCAACATCGGACCACTTGGCGTCCATCTCGTCAGCCAGCATTTGCGCCAACGCAGTTTGCGCGCCCTGGCCCATTTCACTGTGCGGGACAATGGCGGTAATTTCGCCTGCCTCGTTAATTTTCACCCAGATATTGAGCAACTCATCGCCGTCTGTGGTGACAGCAGAAATCACATCGCCACGGCGGTCGCCCTGACGCAACGCAACACCAATGACCAAACCACCACCAGCCACCACACCACTGGCGATAAAACCGCGTCTACTCCACTTACCCAATTTAGACATTTGATGCCTCCTGTGGCGCGTTTGCTTTTGGATCAAAAACGCCTACAACGCTTTCACCTGCAGCGCGCTTAATGGCTTTGCGAATACGACCGTACATACCACAGCGGCAGATATTGCCGGACATCGCAGCGTTTATTGCAGCGTCATCGGGGTTGGCATTTTGTTCGAGTAAGGCAACCGCTGACATAATTTGCCCAGACTGGCAGTAACCACACTGTGGCACTTGCTCGGCAACCCAAGCCTCTTGAACGGGGTGCATTACACCTTCGGCTGACGCAAGGCCTTCAATAGTTGTCACCGCTGAGCCTTGGGCTGCAGCTAAAGGGGTAACGCAAGAGCGAATGGCTTGGCCGTTAAGATGCACAGTGCAGGCACCGCACTGAGCCACACCGCAACCAAACTTGGTGCCGGTTAACTGTAGGTTTTCTCTTATTGCCCAAAGCAATGGCGTGTTTGGATCAATGTCCAAAGACTGCTCTGCACCATTAAGCGTAAATGTGATCATAGAAGTTCCTTAAAATGCCCATTTAGGTGAAGAATTCAGCGGGCCGATGGCGCGAGATATTAACATCCCAGGCGCTTAAATACAGTGCGCGCCCCTATTAGGTGAACACAAGATTGCTCGGTGGGAGAGCTTGGTTAAATGCCTGCTGAGTTTCCGACCGAGTTTTTGATCGAAGTTCTGGGTAGACGCCTAATCAAGATTCCTAATCAAACCCCCTAATTAAGCGCCATGCTAGGGTCTACGACCCGCGTCTTTACCAAGTATCAACATTAGGTCGTTTTTTGCCTTTGCGCCCTTCAATTGGCGGCACAGATTGCAAACCTCGGCTGATCCAATTACGGGTTTCAGCAGGATCAATGACGTCGTCCAATTCAAAGTGCGAGGCCATATTCACCGCCTTGCCGCGCTTGTACATGTCCGCCACCATGCCCTCGTACTTCTCGGCTCGCTCAACAGGGTCTTCTATCGCCTGCAATTCCTTGCGGTAACCCAGTTTCACCGCGCCTTCTAAGCCCATGCCACCGAACTCACCCGTGGGCCAAGTCACCGTAAAGAGTGTGGCCTTGAAGCTGCCACCGGCCATTGCTTGAGCGCCTAGGCCATAGCCTTTGCGCGTGACAATAGTCATCAACGGCACATCAATGTTGGCGCTGGTGACAAACATACGGGCTGCGTGTCGTACCACCGCAGTTTTTTCAATTTCCGGTCCCACCATGATGCCGGGGCAATCACATAGGGAGAGAATGGGAATGTCGAAGGCATCGCAAAGCTGCATAAAGCGCGTGCCCTTATCGGCACCCGGCGCATCAATAGCACCTGATAAATGCGCAGGGTTATTGGCAATAACGCCCATAGGACGACCTTCCACACGAATAAACGAAGTAATAATGCCAATGCCCCAGTGCTCACGCAGTTCAAGCACCGAGTCAACATCAGCAATGCCTTTGATCACTTCGCGCATGTCGTAATAGCGCAGACGATTCTCTGGCACCATAAAGCGCAATGCTCGAGGGTCTGGCGACTCCCACTGATCTACCGGCCCTTGGAAGTAGGAAAGATATTTCTTCGCAGCAGCAACGGCTTCCGCTTCATCGGCTACGGCAATATCCACAACGCCGTTTTCTATCTGCACGTCCACTGGCCCAACTTCGTCAGGCGTAAACACCCCTAGGCCACCGCCTTCAATCATTGCTGGTCCGCCAATGCCAATGTTAGAACCTTCGGTGGCAATGATCACGTCGCAGCAACCTAACAATACGGCATTACCTGCGAAGCAACGGCCTGTAGTGATGCCAACAACCGGCACCAACCCTGAGAGCCGGGCAAAATAAGTGAAGGCTAAACAATCTAGTCCAGCCACACCGGAACCGTCGGTGTCGCCAGGACGACCACCGCCACCCTCAGCAAACAGCACAGTGGGTAAGCGATACTTTTCAGCTATTTCAAACAGCCGATCTTTTTTGTCATGGTTCTTCATGCCCTGAGTACCAGCGAGCACCATGTAGTCGTAAGACATAATCAAGGCGCGGCTGCGCTTTTCGTCAAACAATTGACCGTTGATTTGACCCAAACCCGCCACCATGCCGTCGCCGGTAGTATTTTTAATCAGGTCTTCAATTGAACGGCGACGACGCTGACCCGCAATGACCACCGAGCCATACTCAATAAATGTGCCTTCATCACACAGGTCTGCAACATTTTCCCGGGCAGTACGCCGTCCAGTTTTGTAACGCTTGGCCACGGCTTCGGGGCGATTCTCATCTAAACCCGCGCCCTTGCGGTCAAAGACCTCTTGCAGGTCAGGGCGGATATAATCTAAATCAATCTCGGCCTTAGCACCCTCTTCAGCCACTGCCACATCCATAGATTGCAGATAAACCAATGGGTGCCCTTGGAAAATAGTATCGCCAGCGGACACACCCAGACTTTGCACAACGCCACTGATGTCGGCGCGCACTTCGTGCTCCATCTTCATGGCTTCCATAATCAGCACCAGCTTGCCAACGTAGACCTCATCGCCCGGCTCAATATCAAAGCTGACAACCGTGCCCTGCATAGGCGCAATGATGGCCTCAGTACCCGCAGGTAAATCTGCATTCACAAGGTCCAGAATCTGGGGTCCGCCACCCATACCTGGCACACCAGACTTGCCATGTTCTAGAACAGCCAGCGGATCATTCAGGTTCACTTGAGCGCCGGCTAAAGACGACGACGTATCCTCAACAGGTTGCGTGGATGCCGCCACCAAACTGGCCATGTGCTCGTCTAAGTAGCGTGTGGTCACCGCGTTATTGGCAAAGTCTGGAGACGCAATAAGGGCGGCAAGAAAATCAATATTGCAGCTCACGCCCTCCACAACAAAATCTTTTAAACCACGTTGGGCGCGCTTAATGGCGTCGGCATAATTTTTTGAAGGGCTGTAGCAAATCACCTTGGCGAGCAAGGAGTCGTAATTGGGGTTGGTGGTATAACCCGCGTAGCCGTAGGTGTCCGTGCGCAACCCAGGACCGGTAGGCACTTCAAATTTGGACAAGCGCCCGCCCGCAGGCATCACGTCGCCTTCAGCGGTCATGGTTTCCATGTTCACCCGCAGTTGAATGGCATAACCACGCGGGTTAGGCACGTCAGCTTGCTGCAAACCCAAATCATTCAGGCTGGCACCGCCAGCCACTTCAATCTGCGCGCGCACAAGGTCAATACCCGTAACCTCTTCAGTGACCGTATGCTCCACCTGCAAACGCGCATTGGCTTCAATAAAGAAAAATTCGTTGGCATTGGTGTCCAACAAAAACTCAATAGTGCCTAAGCCTGCATAGTTAATCTCTTGACCAAGGCGCACTGCGGCGGCGCACATGGCATCGCGTATGGCCGGGTCTAATGTAGGACTAGGGGCAATTTCCACCAGCTTTTGGTGACGCCGTTGCAGACTGCATTCGCGCTCCCAGATATGACTGACCGCACCAGAGCCGTCACCGATAATTTGCACTTCAATGTGTCGGGGGCTGGCCACCAACTGCTCTGCATACAAACCATCATTACCAAAAGCGGCCAAAGCCTCACTCTGACAACGCGTGAATGCGTCTACCAACTCGTCTGCACTGCGCACAATGCGCATACCTCTGCCCCCACCACCGGCAATGGCCTTAAGCAAAATACCGCTGTCAGCGTGAGCGGCAAAAAACGCCTGTGCTTGCTCTATGGAAATGGCCTCAGACAAACCGGCAACAACGGGCACGTCACAGGCTTGAGCCAATGCCCGCGCTTTGGCCTTATCACCAAAGGCGTCCAGTGCGGCAACACTGGGGCCAATAAAGGTCATGTTAGCGGCTTCAACCGCTGCGGCAAAATTGGCGTTCTCGCTGAGAAAACCGTAACCAGGGTGCACGCCATCACAGCCAGCGTCTTTGGCCAGTTGCACAATTTGCGCAATGTCTAAGTAGGCAGAAGCACCACGCCCGTCCAGAAGAACAGCCTCGTCAGCTAGGCGCACATGCAACGACTGAGCGTCGTCCTCTGGATAAATGGCAACTGCGGTGAGCCCCAACTCTTGAGCGGCACGGGTGATGCGGATGGCTATTTCACCGCGATTAGCGATAAGTAGCTTATTTAAGTTAGACACTGAACTCCCCCAATTTATTGTT
>OJDI01000059.1_pt1 | contig 53972 bp, 41 predicted proteins | sample 1592601 | NCBI WGS metagenome assembly OJDI01 (sample SAMN05416845, study PRJEB24817) | seawater metagenome | isolation source: Sea water | place: Canada:Atlantic | collected 2013-07 | reverse complement strand
TCTACACACTGCATATCGTCGGCAGCGTCAGATGTGTATAAGAGACAGGACTAGGGCCGCAGTACCAATGACCGTTTCACCACCACTTGAGCGATCAAGCAGAAAGAATATTTCGCCGCCGTTATCAATGGCGTAGGCCTCTGGGTGATCAAGGGCGGCGCGATCTTCAGGCTCGATGACAAAAAACTCCGTAATCCATTGATAATTCAAGGCTGCAAAATCATCGGCATATTTAGGATGATATCCAACAATAACAATGTTGTTATTTTTCTCTCGAACCTTTCCGTTGTCTGAACTCATGCCTTCAACCACTGCAGTATTGCTGCGCTCTCTTCCACCGGATAAGTATGCGATAGGTCTTCAATTTCTCTGTAAACCACTTCGGCCCCTGCAATTGTCAAAGCATTTTGCGCGGTCCGAGCCACATCAACGGGAAACATCCAGTCCAACGCACCGTGTGTCAGATAAACGGGCAAATCCTTTATCCGCTGGTCGTCTACCACTTCCAGCAGCATCGGGTGAAAAGATGCGGAACATGGGGCCAAATGGGTGAAGGGAGAATCGGCCGTTAAACCGCTGACATAGCTGAACGTGCCGCCGTCAGACATACCCGCTAAAAGAATTTTCTCTTCATCAATTTGCCAGTTTTCACGGGCATAGCTGACTAATTGGGCAAGCCTGTCACTGTCCTGCTCAGGGTCCATCAACGACCAAGTTCGATCCTGGGAGGTGGGGCTTATCACAATACAGTTATGCGTTCGCGCTGCACGCAGCCAAGACCACAAAAACTGCCGCCCATGCCCACTCCCCCCGTGCAGAGCCATTACTAAGGGTATTTTTTCCCCGGCATAGGATTCAGGCACGTAAACCGAAAAACCGCCGCGCTGCTGACTTGCGTTATCTGCATGCATAACCCCTACATTGGGCTGCTCCGGGTTATTCTGGCTTAAGGCCGCGAGCAAAGTTTTATCGTCCCGATGACTGGGTTCTAAGAAATAGCGGCTCACTGGGGGCAACATATAAGTCAAAGGATAGGCGGCTTCAACAGCCTTGGTTGCAAGCCCCATGGCTCTATAGGCTAACATGGCAGGATCTGGGTCTGCGGCGGCGGCAGTAAATCCTGCATACGCTTTCAATGCTAAAATTGCGCTACTCCTAGCATGTTCAACAAATTCCTGCAGATCATCCGGCCAAGCAACAGCAGAGAAAACCTCCAAGCCAGCCTGAAGCGGCTGCTCATAGGACTCAATTGCACCCACAACTGCCGGAATATTGGGTGGATGCATATGCCGGCCAGCATAGGCCAGTGCATCTAACGCGGTGAGTAATGGCGGCACTAAGGCCGTGGTGGCATCAAGCATTTCATCTGTTTCTGACACTGGTTTCCCCTCATACAAATAACGACGCCAACTGCGCTCACGCACTGGGGCATAACCTTGGGCCTATTTATTTTTCTGGTCACACCCGTTGAGGCAAATTAGCCCGGCTCACAGCCCCAAGGCCAGAACTTTTTCGCTATAGTGATTATGCAATAGGACACAAAGCGACGTTTTTTTGACATGACCTCAGGCAATGTAGCGCTCTTCCTAGAGGTTGGGGCTTGCCTAGCTTTCAAGGTTGGCAAAGCACAATGAGCGAAAACCATAATCACGAAGGCAATGACGCCCGAACATATAGAGCTGACGAACTTATGACTGAACCAACCTTCACCGATGAACAGGCAGCAACAGCCCAACCCTACTATCTCCCCCTAACGGATGAAGTAGAGGTCTTTCGCGCAGCGTATACCGCAAGATTACCTATTCTTCTAAAAGGGCCTACAGGTTGCGGAAAGACCCGCTTTGTTGAGCACATGACTTGGTTGCTGAATAACGAAAAGCCAGCAGAGCATCAAAGCGATACGCCGCTCATTACCGTGTCTTGCCATGAGGATTTAACCGCTACAGATATGGTCGGGCGGTATCTACTCAAAGGCGATGAAACCATCTGGTCGGACGGTCCGCTCACCCGCGCAGTGCGCAGCGGTTCGATATGCTATTTAGACGAAATTGTTGAAGCGCGCAAAGACACCACCGTGCTCATCCACTCGCTCACTGACCACAGACGCATACTGCCCATCGACAAAACCGGTGAACTGATCCAAGCCCACGACGAATTTTTGCTCGTCATTTCATATAACCCCGGCTACCAAAGCGTACTGAAAGACCTTAAGCCCAGTACTCGCCAGCGCTTTGTCAGCCTAGAATTTGACTACCCCGATGTAGAGGCGGAAAGCCGCATCATTGCCCACGAATCTGGCGTTGATGACACTCAAGCAGAACGTTTGGCCACCATTGGTCAACGAGTACGCAACCTCAAGCAACATGGCTTTGAAGAAGGGGTGAGTACACGCTTACTCATTTACACCGGCGAGTTGATCGCTGGCGGCATTGAGCCGCGCCGTGCGGCAAAAGCAGCCATCATCAGCGCCATATCTGACGATGCCAGCGTGCAAGAGGCGGTGGCGGACATCGTCGACGTTATTCTGCCCTAAATGCAAATCCACCTAGCAGATGTTGAAAGCGCGCTAACCCTTTTCACCGAGGGTATTGCCGGGCGCTATCTGCATATTCGAGGTACCGAAGAATTCAAACTCAACCCACGCCTGAATTTAGACATGGGCGCAATGGGGCAGAGCCACGACACACTGTTCTTACCCGAAGAACTGGCCACTGCAACCCCAGCGGGTTATCGCGTGCTCGTCATGGAACAGCTGGGTTTAAGAGAGTGCGGTACGCTGAAATTCCGCATGGCTAAAGCGCTTGAGCAAGTGCCTGAACTGGCGGCTAGGTATCAACCGCGCAAAGACCTCAGCCCAAGAACCGGCGACTACAGGATTCTCTTCGACAGTTTTGACCAACCTAATATTGCCGAGCGGCTTTTTCTGCTGTTGGACCAAGCGCGTATTCAAGCCTATATGGTCAGCACTTACCCTGGTTTGAGGCGACACCTAAGACGCCACCAGGAATACCTACTGGCTTTTGAACCCTGTGAAATGGACCTGCTAGGTCAGGGCCTGGAATGGCTACGTGGTGCAGTATTCAGCCAAGAAATAAATTCTGGCCCGGGCTGGCAAGCCCTGTACTTGGCGCTGCAAGAACAAAGCAACCTAGGCCTTAGCGTTTACGACAGCGTCGCAGGCCTGTGCAAAGTTTATGACCAGGTTGTTGCTGAGTACGAGGTGCCAGAAAGCGCCCCCTACCAGCAAAAGGACGAATCCTTAGTAGATTGGCTCAACCGCGAACAGCGCATTGAAGATTGGGAAGAGGATTTAGACGAGATCAATGAGGATATGGCCACCCAAGCTGCCGCCAATGAAATACCCACCGGCCAAGAGACCGAGGCGGTTCAAGGCGAGGGTGGCGACGGCTCCCAGCGCGAGGCGGGCCTTGATATTGAAATCAAAGAGCTAAAAGACGAGCGCGACGCCCTCAAGCGCCGGGTTGATATGGAGCGCTCATCTGTTCAACACGCGCTGGGACATGACCGCAGCGCAGCGCGCAGCTATCGCTATGACGAATGGGACCATCTAAATCGTCGCTACTTGCGCGCATGGTGCCGGGTATTTGAAGAGGAATTAATCTCGGAGTCTGCTGAAGACATAGACCATCTGAAACGCGTCATTCGCGACTATCAGCCCATGGTCCAGCGCCAGCTTGAACAGATTAGGCCTACTGGCCTAGAGCGCGTGCGGCGGGTACAAGACGGTGACGAACTAGACCTCACCGCCATTATTGAAGCACGACAAGATTTACGCGCAGGCCACAGCCCAGATGAGCGCTACTATTCGCGCAAAGAACGGGTGCAGCGAGACGTCTGCGCGGTATTTTTGGTGGACCAGTCGGCGTCAACCGACGACCCCATTCATCCGCCAGAGCCTACAGATTGGTCAAACTATGATGAAGAGGCCGAAGTAGATTTACGCGCCGGCTGGTACGCTGCCCTTGAGCCAGAGGAAGAGGAAGCACCAGAGGAAACACCGCGCAAGATCATAGACCTGGAACGTGACGCCATGGTGGTTATGGCAGCCTCACTAGACGCCCTTGGCGACAGCTACGGCATTTACGGTTTCTCCGGGTACAGCAAAGACAATGTAGAAATTTTTGTCGCTAAAGAGCCAGAAGATAATTTTTCGCAAAAGACTCTGCAAAGTATCGCGGCCATGCAGCCGAAGGGTTCTACTCGAATGGGTCCTGCAATTCGCCACGGCAGTCACAAACTCATGGCCTCGGGAAGTGCTATGAAAGTGCTTATTGTCATCAGCGATGGATTCCCACAAGACTGTGATTACGGACCCGAGCGCGGCAATCACGACTACGGGGTAGAAGATACCGCCAAGTCCTTGTTAGAGGCTCAGCAGAAAGGCATAGAGACTTTTTGCATTACCGTGGACAAGTCTGGCCACGACTATCTGAAACGAATGTGCCCCGATGAACGGTATATGGTCATTGAAGATATGGAAGATTTACCCGATCAGCTGACCAAGGTGTATGCCACGCTCACTGGTCGATAGAGGCCGGCAGAGGTCGATAGATACCTATAAAAAAGACCCGTAAAGGCTAGGGTAAAACAAAGCGCCGATGGCCGAGCTACTGCACCGACCAAATCAACATCAATACGAACAAAGCCACTAGACCCAAAATAAAAACCGCCGTGGACCAGTCACCTTCTTGGGCTTCAACGGGGTTTTCACGCCAGCGTTTCACCATTGGCCACATAGCAAAAGCCATAAGCCCCATGGCAATTAGCGCACCTATTTGCATCCATTCCATTTTATAGCTCCCAAAATAAACCCGGCGCAGTGGCCGGGTTCTTAATCAACAATCTGGTTCAGACCAGCTCAACCAATAGCTATTACATTTTTGCCTAATCGTCGCCGCCGAAGATGCCGAGAATCTGCAGTAAGCTGATAAAGATATTGAAGATGCTCAGATACAAGCCGTATGTCGCCATGATGTAGTTGGTCTCACCACCACGAATAATGGCGCCGGTTTGCATCAAAATCAGGCAGCTCATCAACATTATGATCGCGGCGGATATGCCCAATGAAGCCAGTGGAATTTGCAAGAAGATGTTAGCGATCATGCTGACAATCACAACCATCATGCCAACGGCCACAAAGCCGCCCATAAAGCTGAAGTCGCGCTTGGTCATCGTCGCGTAAGCGCTAAGTCCCAAGAAAATTGTCGCGGTGCCGCCCAATGCGGTTGCTACAATCATTGGGCCTTTCGCCATTGAGAGATACAAGCTGATCACTGGGCCTATGCCGAAGCCAAGCAAACCGGTAACCAAGAAAATCACACCCAGACCCGCGCCAGAGTTTGCTGTTTTCGGCAGGACAAAAATGCCCAACACCATGGAAGCGATCATGCAAATCAGATAAGCCCCGGTGGGTACATTCAGGGCCATGGCCATCACCGCCATAACTGCACTAAAGCCAAGTGTGGCGGATAATAGTAAATAGGTATTCTTTAATACCTTGTTTGTTTCAAGAGAAGACAGGCCTGCTACAGAAGCCTGACGCATTGTTCTTTGATCCATCTTAAAAACCTCAAATGACAGTGGATAAATGTTAATTGGCGCACAGAACCCCCAAAGGGCGGCGACCTATGGTGTATATATTGGCGTTTACCCATGCAATTGCAAGTGCAATTGAAGGATTTCGGCGCTCAAAGCATGCTTGTCTAGGATTCCCAAGCGACCCAGCTCTATTCTCCTACGCTAATATCCGACAAGCACTATTGCTGGCTTTTTGGCGGGCTACTAGCTCGCTTAAGACCAACGCAAAATCCTCTCAAAAGCGGACAAAAAACGCCGCCGACAAGGTGTTACAAATGAGGGTCTTTTTTAGCAAATTGGCGTTCTTTTTTGGTCAATCTCGAGTAATAATGCGACCAGTTTCAGAGTCACAACTGCTGAAGTTTAGGGTGTACTGTCGATCTCTTCTTTTTGGAAGCAAAAACAAATGGCGCTACCACAACTTGATCCACTTTTTGAAGAATACGTCAGAGAGCATCCGACCATTTCTTACGCCCAGCCAGATGATCCATGGTTGGTTAAACACTTCATTTCATCCATGGAAGTTGTCTTTGGTCGGCGCAAAATTGAGTCTGTTTATCGCAAACTCAAAGAGGGTCCTTTTGCCATAGAGGACTTTTTCCAAGCCGCCTTCGCCGCCACAGGCATACAACCTTGTTATGACGATGCGAAACTCGCAGCCATTCCAAAAACCGGACCACTGGTATTTGTTGCCAACCACCCGTTTGGGGTAATAGACGGCATGGCGCTATGCGATATGGCCATTAAAGCTCGGGGCGAGTTCAGAATTCTCATTAATGCAATGCTTTGCCAAGACCGCGACCTAGCCCCTTACTTTTTACCCATTGATTTCAAACCCACCAAGGCAGCGCTGAAAAATAATATAAATGCGAAGAAAGTAGCCCAAGAATGCTTGGCTAAAGACATTCCAATTATTATTTTTCCATCAGGTTTTGTCTCCACCGCCAACAAACGCGGCTTTGGCGAGGTGGTAGATGCGCCTTGGACAACGTTTGCAGCAAAACTGATACGTGATGCTCAAGCCACAGTGGTCCCAGTTTATTTCCATGGCCGCAACAGCCGCCGCTTTCACTTGGCCTCGCATATCGCAGAACCTTTACGCATGGCTCTGCTACTTAACGAAGCATTGAAGCAGTTTGGTAAAGAGATAAAGGCAGACGTTGGCGCGCCCCTGCCCTGGTCCGAACTGTCACAGTTCACAACCCGCCAAACCCTTACCGACTTCCTCTACCAAAAAGTCCAAGACTTGGCGCCAACAGCGCCACCGCCCACAAAGAAAAAGCGCTTTCTAAGACGAGTTAGATAGCGCTATTGATAAGGGTGCTTGCGCAGTTTTGCTGCTCCCACGCAAACACCTAAAACGCCTAAGCTGCGGACATTGCCTCCACAGCGGTCCTTAGATTCTTCGCGCTGGTCTTTTTGCCATAGCATTTTCGCCAAGACTGGTAGAGTGTGGGGCTAAATATTGCATAAGTAGTTTTTCAATATGGAAGACGAGTTTTCGACACAGCCGCCTTGGGTGGAAATTTTCCGCTCTGACCGGCAAGCACAAATTCAGGATGCGGCCTTAGTCCTTGCAGCGGTAGAAATAGACTACCGAGTTCACCGACCGCAAACCGTACCGCCTGGGCCATGGTCGTTACTGGTTGAGCCACATAATCAGGAAATGGGCCACCAACAACTGGTGGAATTTTGGGAAGAGAATTCAAAGCCACCAGTAAAACCAATAGAGGTTGCCACGGTGGACACCGGTTGGTGGGGTGTCATCGGCTTTCTGGCGGTTATTTGGTCCGTGCCCAACTTGGCTCAATTCACAAGCGTAGACCTGCGCGATGCCGGTATATTAGATGCAGGACTCATTGCCCAAGGCGAGGTGTGGCGCATTGTCACCGCCCTCACCCTACACGCCGATTTCAGCCACATATTAAGTAACACCGTGTTTGGCAGTTTGTTTGGTCTCTTTGCATCGCGCTACTTAGGCTCTGGCTGCGCATGGCTGGTGATTGTGCTGGCGAGCATGGCAGCCAACTACACCAACGCGTTAATACATCCAGACGACTTCCGCTCACTGGGCGCATCCACTGCCTCGTTCGCAGCACTAGGACTCGCGCCCACGGTGCTTTGGCGTCAAGGCGTGTTCAAACATCAGGACTGGAGACGCGCTCTAGCACCAGTGTTCGCAGCCATTTGTATGCTCGCTTACATGGGTTTTGGCGGCGAGCGAACAGACGTTGGCGCTCACGTATTTGGCTTCGGCTTTGGTGCATTGGCGGGCTATTTTATTGCGCCATTAAACTTCCAAGCGATGGGTCCAGCGCTACAGCAAAAACTCGGCATCGCAGCTCTCAGCATCATTCTCTTTAGTTGGAGCATTGCTCTGAAATAAGAGACAAGAAATAAACCTCTCCCCGCGAACGTTAAGGCTAGGTTCAGTTAACTGAGCCTAGTGTGGCTTCCAACATCCCGACAAAGGCCAATGATATCAATGCAAGGCCCTTGAGGCAGATGAATTAGGAGGTTCTATGTTCGTAAACATTTTGCACAACAATACAAGTGGGTGCCCCCAACCGATCCGCTGGGCTTGCAGCCTAACTCTGCTTGCAACACTTGGCCTGATACAGGTTTCAGCACACGCCGTAACAGATGTGACCCATTTGCCTATCGCCGCCGTTGCCGCGAAAGACAACGCCACTTCAGAACTCTTAAGCAGCCAGGCCCTAGAACAACTTGTTGCCCCCATCGCCCTCTACCCCGACGACCTCATTGCCATTGTGCTGCCAGCCTCAACAGATCCCGTTGGCGTAGTGCTCGCCGCACGTTATTTGCAGGAGGGTTTGCAGGAGAAACTGCCCCAAAGTCAAAATAACCAAGAACCGCAGCCTGTCAATTCAGCGCAACTAAGCGCAAGCCAAGCCCTTGACGCGTTGCGGCACTACCCTGACGTACTGGCAAAAATGAACGCTGACTTAACTTGGACTAGAGCACTGGGTGAGGCTGCGGCCTCGCAACAAGGCGACTTGCTGGATGCCATACAGGACTATAGAAAAGCCGCAGCAGATTCTGGCTTTTTACGTAACGATGAGCATCAGGTAGTCGAGGCAACTGAAAACACAGTAATGATTCGGCCACGCGACGCCCAAGTCATTTATGTACCGGACTATAGCCCTCGGCAGGTAGTGGTCTATCGAACAGCACCAAGACGCGCAATGAGATACCACTCAACACCGTCCCCCGTCTACTACCGACAAGTGCAAAGGCATGACCGTCGCCACTCTAACAACCGATACTATCGGTCAGGTAAGCGTCATTATCTGTACAACCACCGACCATACAAAAACAAACACCACAGAAATAAGCCTCACAGAAACAAATATAACCGGCACGACAATCGCCAGCGCGGTTACCTAGATCATAAACCGCGCAACAAGTACCGTACTCACCAGCGCAATGACAATAGTAGGTGGCATCATTCGTCTAGGTATGAGCACAAGTACAACCGCAGAAACCATTCAGGCCACAACAATCGAAGTGCTGGCGAGGGGTTTCAAAATGGCCGTCAACAAAGGCACAACAGTCATGGGCGCGAGCAGCACAATGGCGGCAGCCAGCGCAATAGAACTCGAACGTCTACTGCCTCAGACCAGACTAAGCAACGCGCTTGGAAAGGTTAACCATAAATCTAATGCTAGCCCGCGCTTCACGCGCGCAAAGTACTACTAACCCACTACGCCCCGCCACTCCGGGGCTTTCGGATTAAGCGCCCAAACCAAGGCCACCATAGAAAGCCCAGAAACTGGGCACCAATAGAAAAATGCAATCCCCGCACTAGACATCCAAACCACCAGCAAGCACGCCAGCGCAAAACCCAACATAATAGTTGGGAATGTACCAATACCGAATCGCGCCAAAATAATGCTGCCAAAAATAGCGCCATAGACATAATTAGGTAGTTTAAAAGTTAAATCTAGCAACCCTTCCGCGGAGTAATTGCCAAAGAACAGCGCCAACGCAAAGAAAATCACCCCCCAAACCAACATGAAGAACCGGGAGGCTTTTAGATAATGGGCTTCAGTTTCGGTTGGCCGCCAGCGGCCATAAATATGATTAACCGTTAGGTCTGAACTTTCTGCCAACGCTGAATCTAAGGTTGAAATGGCCGCTGCAAATATTGCCGCAATAAAAATACCCGATATCCCCACGGGCAATTCAGTGGCGATAAAATGCGGGAATATTCTGTCAGGAGAACTCGCTAGTTCTAAAGCGACCTCGTCTGGCAAACCTCGCTCGCCGTAAAAGGCAAATAAGGCCAAACCTACGCCAAGAATCACCAAGTGCATGACATAAAACAGCGCCGCAAAATCAAAGGCTTTTTGTGCATCACCCACACTGCGGCAGGCTTTCACTCGCTGCCAGGTGCCTTGAGTACTGCCTTGGGCAATGCTTAAACCGATGGCGCCAATGACGCCTGCCCAAATGGTGTAGCGTTTTTCCGGATCGGTATCAAAGTCGAACAACACCAGCTTGGCTTGCTCATCTAACCAAATGATTGTATCGGGCAGCGTACGTTCCAAACCTAAGAGCATGTAGATCAGTGCAAAGCCGGCACCTACTGCAAACAAACCGAAGAGCAAAAAATCGGTCCAAATCACGGTTTTAATGCCCGCAAGCGCGCCCCAAAGTACGCTGATCACCATAACAAATAATGCGCATGGTGCCAGTCCCCAGCCACTGATGACATCTAATACCAAGCCCGCTGTGAGTAGTTTTACCCCTGAGTTAATGACATTAAGCAGTAGGCCCAGATACATTGAAAACTCCCCGGTGGCCGGATCTATGCGCCGAGCAATATACTCGTAGCTGGTGGCCAAGCCTTGGCTTTCATAAAATGGCCGCGCCAATAAACGCGCAACCACCACCTTCCCGGCAGCCAAACCTAAGATGACTTGGAAGTAAGTTAAATTGCCGCCTTCAGCAAAAACTGCCGCAGGCACGGAAATAAAGGTTACAGAGCTGACCACGGTGGCAATGATACTTGCCGATACTGCCCACCAAGGCATCGAACCGTCTGCTTGGAAAAAACCTTTGCGGTCCTTTATGTTGCCACTGAGCCTGTGACCCACATAGGTCACAGCCAGCATTACCAATAGAACTACAGCAAAATCAATGAGGTGCAAAAGTTAGCTCACTTAGCTGTATTGGTGGTCTGGGCAGGAACGCCGGAAGAGCCCGGCAAAAAAGTGGCAACAAATTTTCTTTGGGTGAAACGACAGCCCTCTTCTGAGTACTGGTACTCATCAAAGTACTCGCCCATGGCGGTGAAGTTGGCGATCATACTCGGCCCTGTACTCTTAGCGCCGCCGTAGATCAGCGCATAGCTCACGCCCGTGGCAGACGTTGCGTCCACAGGCTTTATGCGAATATTGGTCATCATGTGGCGCAGGGTCGGCCCATCTTTGTTCGCCAAACGCGCAGCAATGGCTTTATGCCCAACAAAGGTTTGATCCATTACCGACAGCGAACCGTCCGAGGTGAACAAACCCGCAAACTTCTCAGCGTCTTCTTGATCACGGTAAGTTGCATAGTCCAAAACCAGCTCATGACAACTGGCGATCATCTCCGCATTAGGATGGGAAGCCTGGGAGAATAAAGGCATGCCAAACCCAGCCAGAGCCAATAAAAACACCCACCCAAGAGACAACAAGTTGTCAGGAACCAAAGCGCTCACAACCGAACAATCCGAGTACCCACGTTACCGCCTGATAACAAATCTACAAAGGCTTCTGGCGCGGCAGCTAGCCCATTGACTTCATCAGTCAAGCTGATCATTTCGCCACTTTGTAACCAAGTATGAATTTGCTCGCGGGCCATAGAATATTGTTCGGCAAAATCAAACACCAAAAATCCGCGCATGGTGATACGATTATTCACCAACAATCCAGGAATACCTCGGGGGCCTGGCTCTGGTGTATTGGTGTCATATTGCGACACCACACCACAACAGCTAATACGCCCTGCAACGTTCATACGAAACAACGCAGACCCTAAGATCATGCCGCCAGTATTGTCGAAGTACACGTCAACACCATTGGGTGTCGCCTCTTTCAAACTCTGGCGATAATTCGCGTCTTTGTAATTGACCACGCTGCCAAAACCTAATTGCTCGGTGAGTACGCGGCCTTTTTCTTCGCTGCCGCAAACACCCACAGTATGGCAACCCGCAATACGCGCCATTTGCCCTACCATATGCCCAACAGAACCTGCTGCTGCTGAAACCATAACGGTTTCACCCGCCTTCGCTTGGCCCACTTCATTAAGCCCAAAGTACGCAGTCAATCCGTTGATACCTAACGGGCCTAAGTAATGAATGGGGTCGTGACTGGGATCAATCTTCGTGACCAACTTCGCATCTTGGGCAGAGTAGGCCTGCCAGCCTGTAGCAGCTGTGACATGATCGCCAACACTAAATTCGGGCGCATTAGACGCCACCACTTCACCCACGCCCGTGCCATTCATAACCCGGCCTGCTTCGGGCGCACCGGCATAACTTGCGCTGCCCTGAAGACCCGCACGCGTGCCCGCAGTAATCGCAAAGGCGATGGTTTTAATCAGCACCTGACCTGGACCCATCTCTGGCATGGCCGATTCTGAAAGACGATAATTATCTGCGGTTAATTTGCCTGTAGGCAGACTGTCTATAAGTACTTGTTGATTCTGCATGATGGGTTCCTTTTTATGTTGAATAGAAATTTATTGTTTATCCGTGATTGGTGTCTGCTCAGTTTTTCAAGACTGGCAAAACGTCTGTCATAGTTTGGCGCGGTACCAATTTAGGTAACTGCCCATTATTTCTGCAAACTCTGGCCGCGCGCTCAAATTAAGCATATGCGCGTAAGCCCTAGGGTACTGCTGCAGGCCGTCGCGACTAATGAGCTTGTAGCCCTGAGCATGCAGACTGTTCTCAGCATGACCTTCGCGCAAAAACTGAGCGAAATCACAAACAAAAGAAATGTCTGCAATTGACAGAGTGTCGCCTACGAGAAACGAGGCCTGCATATCTTCGGAGTCTTGTGACTCTGCGCTGGCATTGGTTGCGACACCCGCTAACGCAGCTTCAATGCCGTCCAAATAAAATTCGTAGGCACCTACCATACGTTGGTATGCCTCTTCGCTAAGCGACTCAATACCCAGCAAGTACACTTGGGCTTCCCGCGCAAAAACTAGGTTGGCGTCAAGAAAACTGTCTATTCGCGAGGCTTCATAATGTTCACTGCCATACAACTTGGGCAAACCGGGTTTATCTGGCGCTGCACGTACAACGCTGCGCAAAATACTATTGGACTCAAATATACCCACCTGCCCGTCACTACTGAAACCAGCAGGCACTGTGCCAAATGGGTGGGCTTGGAGAAATTCATCGGTCTTATATAGCGCGCCTTTAAAGCCTCTACGACCCTGACGCGCAGCGGGGTTATCTGGCGTTTTTTCTTCATCAGTTAACAGCCGCGGCTGAGCATCCCACAGCCAGTCACCTAATTTCGCTGGCTTGTCGCCGGTAACCACCACATCTACTTGGAGCAACTTTGCGGCAATCAATGATTTCCACACCCGTGGGTTGGGTAAATAAGAAAATATTCTAAGTACTGTTGCGCTCACTGATTTCTCCCCATACAACTCATTGACCCCATCGACTTTCATGAATCTTCATGAACCCCTCATGAACCCCTCATGAACCCGCCACGCAAAGGCTTACCAAGAACAGTACATTCGTATAGCCCTTGAATGTGGAGGATGCACCTGAGTTTAGGCTACCCAAAGCAAAACCTCATCTTGATTTAACAGATAATCCGCCGATACTCGCAGTCTGAGTTTTGTCCTAGTTTTGAGCTTTGGTTTGAGGAGACTGCAATGAAATTGCTTAATCGAATAATTGGCTTTACGGCACTGAGCCTAGCGGCCCTACTTGTCACTGGATGCGGTGAGCCCGCATCCCAGATGGTGAACACGCAATCCGGCCCAGTTCAAGGTGTCACTAACGAGGGCGTCGCTATTTTCCGCGGCATTCCCTACGCGACGCCACCATTAGGCGAGCTACGATGGGCCGCGCCTCAACCCGTGCAGCCTTGGACAGAGCCTTTAATCGCCGACGCCTATGGTCCCAGTTGCTGGCAGCCTACGGGTATTGGTAACGACGCTTTTGTCAGCGCTTTGGTCGCTGGGTCAGGCATGTCCGAATTTTCTCAATGGGTGCTGAAAACTGGCGCTGGTCTGGCTGAAGTATCCATTTCCGAAGATTGCCTAACCCTAAATGTTTTAACCCCAGAAATTATGAGCGAAAAACCGCTACCGGTTATGTTGTGGATTCACGGTGGCGCACATCAATATGGCTCTGGCGGCGACAACTACGAGTCAACGAGCTTAGTTAACAATGGCGTGATACTTGTAACCATTAACTATCGCCTGGGTATCTACGGCTTTATGGCCCACCCTGAACTTGCAGCAGAAGACGCCAATGGCAGCACCGGCAACTATGGCATGTTGGATCAAATCGCGGCGCTACAGTGGGTTAAAGCAAACATCGAAAAATTTGGCGGCGATGCCAACAATGTCACAATCTTCGGCGAATCAGCCGGGGGACACTCGGTAGGCCAACTTATGGCCTCGCCATTGGCCAGAGGGCTATTCCACAAAGCCATAGCCCAGAGCGGCACTGGTTTTCAGCAATTCCAATCAACTAACAAGACCAATGAGACCATCAGTGGTTTCAGTGCGGGCCGTAAAGTTGCCGCTATGGTCGGTATCAGCGGAGACAAAGAGATAGCCAAATTACGCGCAATGAGCACTGAGACGCTTGCAGAAGCGGCAATAGATTTAGAAATCAGTAGCACCTTTCACCCACAAATCGACGGTTACGTGCTACCTAAATCAACCTCACAAACATTTGCCTCAGGCGAGCAGGCACCTGTGCCACTGATGCTTGGCAGCAACGCAGATGAAGGCTCAGTACTTTATTACATGGGTTTAACCCCGGTAGATGGCAGTCCCATCAGGGGGCCTGAAACCATTGAGCAGTGGGACAGTTTACTGCAAGAAGAATTTGGCGATCACGCAGATGCGCTGAGTATTCATTATGCAATTGATGGCGACAACGATGTTGTTAAGGGCGCTGAGCAACTTATGGGCGACAGCTACTTTGGTCGACACGCCTACTTTATGGCCCAACGCCACAGCGCCATAGGAAACCCCACCTTTATGTATTTCTTCGAGCGACGCTCCGCGTCTCCGGATGAGACCATTGGCGCCACCCATGCATTCGAAATTTTCCCAGTGTTTGGCAGTACCTTTCCGCTCTGGCCAACAGATGAACGCGATGCAATCTTGTCCAAGGAAATGCAATCTTACTGGACCTCGTTTGCAAAAGTAGGCGACCCAAATAATGACCGCGCGCCTACTTGGCAATCTTTTAGCGCGCTACAACCCACCGAGATGGCGCTGGGCCATGAAAAGAGTTACAGCCGCCCTGTTGCACGAATGGGTCGTTATGAGGCGATGAATGGACAACTTCTGCGCAGAGAACAACAGGCGTTAGAATTATCTGACTAATAGGCTCAAGGCCTGAATCAGGCCATTCAGGCCATTCAGGCCTTGCGCACCTAGAGCTAACCGCTTACGCAAAGCCTAGGACAATCTTGCGGCGAGGTTTTGGTAAAACGCTTGGTCGTCTAACCAATGCGTTGCGCAGCGCACCAAATGGCCCTGCGCATCTATCAGTGTTTTACCATCATCTGTGACCAGCACGGGCAGATCTTCCATGCCTATACCTTCTTCTGAAAACGCAAGATAGACTGCAACACAGTCATAGAGAATAGAAGATTGCGCTTCTGGATTCATGCTCTTCACTAAATCTACCATCACCGGCCAATCTAACGCTGCTTTAAACCAGTTACGATGGTTTTGTAATACCGCCTGAGTGAGCGGGCTTGCGCTGGATGCAACCTGCTTATACTGATCGCCCTTTAAAGCAGCGGTGCCACAAGTATCTAGTGGCGTAATGGTTTTAGGCCAAGGCGCTGCAAAAACTTTCTGGCAGGCAGCCGCATCCTGCACCACATTAAATTCGCGCATGGCTTTAGCGATACCCACATAGCCCACGCGCAAACTGCCGTGCATGCCCACGAACTTAGAATTTTCAACAATGGAAGGCGTATGATCTAACGCGGCGGCTACGTTGGTTAACGGCCCAATCGCTATCAGTGTCACGACTTCTTCACTGGCCAAAATCGTATCCGCAATGGCCGTTACACCATCCGCATAAACAACGCCTGTGTAATCTGACAGTTGATAGTCACCCAACCATTCACTATGGGTTTTTAGCGAGGCATCCCCCACCAACCCAACACCTACTGGAATGTCAGTACGCCCAGCCACTTCCAATATCTTTGCAACTAGCGCGGCCCGATAGGTGGTATCACCCGTACATGTAGTAATCAGCTTTATCTCTAACTCTGGGCATTGCAGTAAATACGCCAAGGCCCAAACATCATCTACGTCTAACCCAATGTCGGTGTCTAAAATCACGGGTATCGGCATAGTAGGCTCTGCTATATCAATTTTTTAAAAGAGTTAACGACTTGCAGCAATAGCCGCAATGAAACTAGGCCCGATGCCGCAGCAACCGCCTAGCACACTAGCCCCCATGGCTCGCCAACGATCTACATACTGCATAAACTCGTCAACGGTCATTTCAATATGCTTGGTACCGACCTCGTTATCTAAGGTCCAACCCGGCGGTATGTGATAACGATTTGGATACGCACCCACTGGCCTGTCGGTAAGTTTAACGATTTGCTCAATAGCAACTGAAATGGCTTCCGGCGCAGTACAGTTAAACAAATAGGCGTCTGGGCTGTAAGGCGCAACTGCAGCCATGGCCTGCGCTATACTTTCGCCACTGCGTAAACCGCCACCAGGCGTTTCATCTAACGTCCAAGCGATCCAAACAGGTTTTTCCGCATCCACTGCTCTAGCCGCTTTTGCAGCAGTTGCAGCCTCTCTTGCACTAGACATGGTTTCGCATAAATAAAGATCTACCGACGGCTGAAGCACAGTGACTAGGTTTTTATAGACTTCAAACCCTTCAGCGTCTGGTGGCACTAAGTCGTGGCGATAGCTTTCACTCAAGGGCGGTAGACAGCCAGCTACTTCAACTTTACTACTCGCCGCATCAGCAGCAGTGCGCGCCATTTTTGCTGCGATATCTGTTAAATCTTCGTAGCGCTCAGACATGCCAGCTTTGGCCAGATAGCTTGGAATAGTTGAATATGAGTTGGTCGTAATGACCTCGGCACCCGCCTTAATATAGTCACTGTGGACCTCCATGACTGCGTCTGGTGAGTCGAGTAAAGCGCGCGCTGACCACAGTCCGCTTGAAGGCATTATGCCTCGGGCAATAAGTTCTCCGCCCATACCGCCGTCCAAAACTTTTAGTTCTCTATTCATATCTGTTATTTCTGTTCATATTTTTATTCAACAATTCGACTATCGAGGGATAGGTCAAAACGGCTGATTCAAGCGCTTAGACTGAAGCGAACTTACCCCAAACCTCAACCCAAACCTCAACCCAAACCTAAAAAAACGCCTAAATAAGTGTCTACTACACCCAGCTGCGCCGGGATGCGCGTTCGTTATAAATCTTATTGGCCCTACCCAAGACGACGCCGATAATAGCTGAACTCCGCGCCTGTGCCACTAGTAGTTTGTGCATCGCAGCGTGAATTTTGCACAGCTTTGACAACCTAGTTTTCAACCCGCTATTTGCAAAATTGGCGAGAACGGATAAATTCACTGAACTTTCAAAAAAGGGGAAAGGATTTGCCATTACCGATAAATCAAGAGGATAGGATTCGAGCAGCATGGCAGGGTCGAATCTCTGGGTGCATGCTAGGTAAAGCTGTGGAACTGTTCTCTATGCGTGAAGGGCCGCAGGCGCTCAACGATTATCTCCACGCAACCAACTCACTGCCCTTGCGAGATTACATACCCTACAAGCAAGAACTGGCGTCAAAGCATATCGACCAGAATTGCTGCGCCGAAAATTTAACCTACAGCCGCCCTGACGACGACATTAACTACACTACGCTTGCATTACTGATGCTGGAGAAATTTGGTAAAGCGTTAACTACTGCTGACGTAGCTCGGAGCTGGATGAAGTTTTTACCTGTAGCAAGCACTTATACCGCCGAGCGGGCAGCCTATAAAACACTGCTTAGCAATGCCCACGAATGGTTTCCAGAGGGCAAAGATCCCGGCTTCGATTTAGCGCTGTGCGCGGACAATGTTTATAGCGATTGGATTGGTGCACAAATTAGGGCTGATCTTTATGGTTGGGTATGCCCCGGCAATGCGGACCTAGCAGTGAAATTGGCCACTGCGGATGCACAGTTGTCCCACCAAGGTGACGGCGTTTATGGGGCTGTTTTGGTGGCGGCTTTGGGCGCGCTGATACCTGGGTTTTGCAGCGCAGATAGCGCATCTGATCAACCACTGGAACAAGCCTTAGATCAAGCACTGTCCTACATTCCAGAAGACAGCGAATGTGCTAAGGCCGTTCACTTTGCTCGTCAGTTAGCCTCAGACCCTGAGGGCACCATACACATCAAAGAGCGCTACAAAACGCTAAGCGTAGTGCACACGGTAAACAACCTTGCGCTGGTGGTATGGGCGTTATTGCGACACCAAGACGATTTCAGCGCAGCTATTGGCGACGTTGTCGCAGCGGGCCTAGACACCGACTGCAACGGCGCAACCGTTGGTGCATTGTGGGCCTTGCAGGGCAAACCAATACCCGCACAATGGATACAACCATGGCAAGGCCGAGTAGGCCTATCATTGGCGGGCTTTGATCAAATGAATATAGATGAACTGGTCGCACGCACAATCAAAGTAGCTAAAGCGATGGATTTAAATCAATAGCTCAAACCTTCAGCGGCGAGTTGCGGTAATGATGGCAAAATTCGTCACGCGAATTTTTCAATAACAGTGGGAGTTAACAATGGCTTTAGTGCGCTATGTGACAGAAATGGGAATGGGTACCGACGTTCACGGCGGCGACTATACCAAGGCAGCTAAACGAGCTGTATCTGACGCCATTAGGCATTCGAGTCTCAATTTTTTTCGCGCACTGAATAAGTCACCTGGTGACATGCGCATTACAGTGCGCATTGGTGTTGCAGAACCAGACAGTGTCGACAAAGCGGCCGTTGCAGCAGAACTACCTTATGGACAGGTTACAGTTGAACCTGTCTTGGGCGGATTGAATGTGCCTGCGGCTCAGGGCAATGATCTTTTAGTCATTGCCAATGCCGCTGTCATTGTTTGCTTTGAGGAATAGCGCCAAAACCGCGTTAAGAAACAACTTTTAGAAACGGCGTTAGAAAACGGGGCTAAAACACATCCAATATGCGCGAGTACTTAATTGCAAACTCTCTGCGCTTTTCTATAGGACCAACAACGGTTTCGTCATCTAGCTCGTTATAAACCAAATATAAACCGGAATTTGCTGACTGCAACCAAGAGAAACGAACGTTAGAGGCAACCAAATCTGATCTGTCGTCATATTGCACTAACACCTGCAACAAAACTTTCGGTGTAAAGGAATAAGACATGCGCAGCCTTGCTAAATTCACTTCAAAGGCACCATTGTTAACCGGCAGGTCAATATCATTTCTACTCCAAGTCAGGTTACTGGTGAATGCATCGCCGAATCGATATCTAATATCCGCTTCCAGCGCATTGCGGTCACCGCCATAAAAACCACCTATTCTAGAAGTCAGCGAAAGGCTTAGGGGCTTGCGCCGATCGCTGATGAGTACCATTTGCGATTCTGTATGGTCGTACTCGCCTACGCCAACAAAGGTGCCAGAATTTATTTCAAACGGATCTTGCACACCTTCATGGGTGAAGTTCACACCTGTATGAATTTCCCAACCGTTATGCCATTCCCAATGATTGTCTACGTGCAAAAACCCCGACTCATAAAAGCCCTCGCCATCTCTATAGCCACGGTAAAAAATATGCGGACGCAGTTCAAACAACCCAAGAAAATCTTTAGGTCGATGGCGATGAAATAACGACGTGCTGATTTTTTCGTAGTTGGTGCGACGGAGAAAACCCACCTCTGGGTTAAAATTATTTTCTACTTTTGAGTAAGCAAACTGATTAGTCCAAGACTCTGAGCTGTACACGATCTTTGCTAAGCCGGCTAAATCCTCGCCGCGTAAAGTAGGCGTATCCGTTTTAGCGATGTAACCGGAGAGGGTGACTTTCTCGTTCACTCCCAATTGTCCATCTATTGCATAGGTGCGATTTACATCGCCGGTCAATTCGTCGTCTTTGTTTATCACTAACCCACCCAGAGAGGTGCGATCACCAAATTCTTGACTCACCCGGGCTAAACTATAGTTGGCTTCACCTAGACCATCTTCGTTTTCGCCAGTGGTCATATGCATCAGACCAAGATTGGTTGCAGCGCCTGCTTTACCGGACAGCCGCAGTCCCGTATCAATAGGTACCGGCGCACCGTCCTCGTCTATACCAATGCGGCGACTAAAAAATAGTTCAACGTCGCCTCTATCGCCAACAGAAAATTGCCCAGCGTTCTCTAAAAAGAATGGGCGCTTTTCGGGCAAAAATATGGAGAAACGATCTAAGTTGACCTGCACCTCGTCCACTTCCACTTGGGCAAAGTCGGTGTTGTAAGTGAGGTCTAGCGTTAGGCTTGGGGTAACAGAATACTTGGCGTCAAAGCCCACGGCTGTTTCATCGTGAGTGCCAGGCGCGGCATCACCACCCGTGGCCACTTGACCCAGTACATAGGGCGTGAATTTAAGGTTGCGCTGCTTTGGCGCACGCAGCCCGGTCAACGTACCCGCTTGAGAAACACGGAACAAATTGTACTGCCGCTCCAATGGCGACCAGTAAGTTACTTCGTCAGTGCGGCCAATATTGCGCTGAAAATTAATCCCCCAATCTTGCACCTCCGCCGAGCTGTAGCGCAGAGACTTAAAGGGAATTGCAAACTCTGCACTCCAGCCAAAATCACCGACCTTGGTGGCCACTTCCCAAGTAGCGTCCCAGTTTTTATTAAAACCGCCACCGCCGTCTCGTGAACCTTCCTTGGTTACTTGGCCATCGTACTGCGCGCCGCCAGGGGTAGTACCAAAAACAAAACCATTCTGCCGGTCTTGAAATCCATCAATGATAAATCGAAAGCTATCAATATTTCTTAGGCTCGCATCACGACGGGCATCAGAAATGATCAATGTTTTAGGGTCGTCGTCGTAACAGATCACCGCCAAATAAAACGTGTCCTCACTGTAGCTTACATAAACTCGGGTTTTTTGACTTGCTGGCACACCTTGCTGAGGGCGAACCTGAACGAACCCTGTAACGCCAGTTTGCCCCTGCCAAACAGCGTCAGACAAAACATCCCCGTCGATTACTGGGCTTTCAAGTAGGGAATTTGCGGTTAGGCTGGGGGCTTGGACGTTAACAGGCTGAGCGCTAACAAAGGAGGCGGTTAAAACCAATACTATCGGTAAAAGCAAACGCCGGACGAGGCTCTTCAAGTAACGATCCTTCCTATTAGTTGTAGGTTAGCAGTTATAGGTTAGTAGCTATAAGTTAGAAGCTATAAGTTAATCGCTAAAGATTAGTGATTGCGGGTTAGTTGCAGGGTGATAAAGGATTGCTACATGACCTTAAAAATACTGAGCAGCAAGCGATTAGCCCAAGCGATAGAACACACGGTTTCGCAGACGCAGGGCTATGCTAAATTATTTTCAGCATAGCCCAAGCGCAAAACTACCTAACGGCAGAATTTTTACTACAGACGAGTAACGCGGACAGGTAGTCCGGTGTAGCCTTTGACGAACGACGAGAAAGTACGCTCAACATCGCCTACAACTTCGATCTTCTCGAAACGCTTCATGATCTCTTCCCAAAGTACTCGCAGCTGCATTTCGGCAAGACGATTACCCATGCAGCGATGGATACCAAACCCAAAGGACAAGTGCTGACGAGCGTTCTGACGATCAATAATCAGCTCTTCGCCGCGTTCAAAAAAGTCCTCGTCTCTGTTACCAGACACGTACCACATCAGCATTTGATCGCCTGCCTTAATCTGCTTACCGCCTACTTCACAATCGTTGTTAGCAGTGCGGCGCATATAGGCCAAAGGCGTTTGCCAGCGGATGATCTCGGCAACCATGTTGGGAATAAGATCATGATTTGCTTTGAGCTTTTCATACTCAGCTGGGAATTCATTCAGCGCCAGCACACCACCGGTCATAGAATTACGCGTGGTGTCATTGCCGCCCACAATCAACAAAATCAGATTGCCTAAAAACTCTAAAGGCTCCATGTCTTTGGTGTCTTTACCGTTTGCGAGCATAGAGACAAAGTCGTCGGTAGGGTTTGCCTTACGCTCTTCCCATATGCGCGTGAAGTAAACCAAACACTCGATGAGTTCTTCGCGGCGCTGCTCTTCTGTATCAATTACGCCGCCACCGGGTACGGCTGTAGCAACATCTGACCAGCGCGTTAACTTGGCACGTTCTTCAAACGGGAAGTCGAACAAAGTGGCCAGCATTTGCGTGGTCAGTTCAATGGAAACTTTATCTACCCAGTTAAAGGTTTCACCTTCAGGTAGAGAATCTAAAACATTACCCGTACGCTCCCGGATCAAGCTTTCCATTGCCGCCAAGTTCCTTGTAGAAACTACCGGCGCAACAGTCTTGCGCTGTACGTCGTGCTTTGGTTGATCCATTGCAATAAACAGGCTGATGTCCAACGCACCTTCAGGTAAAGGCTGATCTATTGGAAAACCTAAAGTAATACCATGTGCGCTAGAAAAATTGACGTGGTCAGAGTCTACTGCCTTGATTTCTTCATAGCGCGTTAAAGACCAATATCTACCGGCTACTTCAGTTTCATTGAAATGTACCGGGTCGTCGCGACGCAGACGCTCAAAATACTCGAGCATACGGTTTTCGGCGAAAAGTCTATTCCATACAGGATTTATGTCTTCAAGAGGCAAGTCGTTGGCGGCAGGAATATCGCCGCGCACTGTGTCTTGTTCAGATCCTGGGCGAACGTAACTAAGCGGTGTATCTGTTGCCAGTGACTCTTCTAAGCTCGATTTAGTATCAATTGCTTCACTCATTAGTGGCTCCCTTCTAATAGACCCCAAAACATACATGAGTTCGGGCTTTCTTGCGATGCTCGACCCCGATTTTTGTTGGTTTTCGACGACAAATTTTGCTGAATTTCGCCGACAGTAGGAGGTGATTTCAAAAAGTTGGAAGCTAAATGCAAATAATTATCATTTACTTGTTGATAATCATTCTCATTTAGATAAACTGCGCTCATCAAATATCAAAAATAGAAAGAAGCATTCATGAAAAATAAAATTACCGGAAAAACCGCCACTTTTAGGCTCGCACCACTGTTAGTGGCCAGCATTATTATTCCAACTATCAATTACGCCGATGATGGCAGCTTATTTATCGAAGAAGTGACTATTATTGGCGAGAAGATCACCGGAGATCAGGTCAGCGGCAGCGCCCACTACATAGGTGCGGCTGAACTAGAACAACAAGGCTACTCAGATATTCAGCGCACCATACGCCAGGTTCCCGGCGTGTCTGTGCAAGTAGAGGACGGCTATGGACTGCGTCCCAATCTAAGCATTCGTGGCGTAGCGACAGAACGCAGTGGCCGAATTACCTTGCTTGAAGATAATGTTCTCATTGCACCCGCCCCTTACTCTGCGCCAAGTGCCTACTACTTCCCCACTTTTGGCCGCATGAGTGCAGTAGAGGTTCTGAAAGGGCCAGCAGCTATTACTCAAGGCCCGTACACCATAGGTGGCGCCATCAATATGATTTCCACGCCAATACCCAATGAAGCTTCAGGCGCGCTGAATATTGAGGCAGGTGAAAATTCTACCTACCGGTTACACGGCTATTACGGCGCAGAGCTAGAGAACGGCCTCGCTTATTTAGTAGAAACCCATCAATGGCAATCGGACGGCTTTCAGTCCATTGACCGAGGTGGCGACAGTGGTTTGGATATAGCCGATTACATGCTCAAGCTCAGCTATGCCCCGAAAGACTCGGACCATGCCGTGGAATTCAAATACCAAAAAGCAAAACAAGATTCTGATCAAAGCTACTTGGGCCTAACTGACGCGGACTTCAACGCTCAAGCACTGCGCCGCTACGGCATCTCTAGATTGGACAACATCGAAACAGATCACGACCAAGTGATTTTGCGTTATCGCTGGCAGGCCACAGAAGATTTATCTGTTTCGGCAACGTACTACAACAATGAGCATGAGCGGGATTGGTACAAAACTGAGGGTATCGATTTTGATGGCAGCAGTAATGCGCAATCATTCTCGCGCACTAGCTGGTCCAAGGTCATCACAGCAATCAACTTGGGCGAAGATTTAAGTGGCTTCACCCCAGCTCAGTTGAATCAGATCTTAGATGGCACCTTGGACACGGCTGCGGGCAGCATCCAACTTCGTTCAAACGCTAGAGAATATTTCTCTAGGGGCGTGCAACTGAATGTGCAGTGGTCAACTAGCCTTGGCGAAACACAACATGACATCTCCTTTGGCTTGCGTGTACATGAAGACGAAGAAGACCGATTACAAAGAAACAGTACATTTAGCCAACAAGGTGGCGCATTGGTTTTAGACGACCTTGGACTACTGGGTAACGCAGGCAATCGCGTTCAATCTGCTGAAGCGTTAGCACTACATGTGTACGATCGCATTGAGTTTGGTCGTTGGGTGATCAGCCCTGGACTACGCTACGAAGACATTGACCAACAGCGGCAGCGCTGGGAAACCCGCTCAAGCCGTACCAGTACGCCTGCAGTGAGAACTGACACGAACTTGCGAGACCAACGCCAAAACAAAACCCAAGTTTGGCTACCGGGCATTGGCGCGAGCTATCAGCTCTCAGACAGCAATGTGGTTTTTGCTGGCGCGCACAAAGGCTTCACCGCACCCACTAATGCACCTGACGTAAAAGAAGAAACCGCCATCAACTACGAACTTGGACTACGGCATTCGGGCGCTTTATATGCAGAAGCCACGCTTTTCCTAAGCGACTACGACAATTTGTTAGGACAGTGCACCGCTTCATCTGGCTCAAACTGCGTTATTGGAGACGCTTTTAATGGCGAAGCCGCAACGGTTAAGGGTTTAGAACTGCTTGTTTCAAAGGATCTGTTTTCCTCCGAAACAATCAAATTCCCAGCAAGCCTGACCTATACTTATATCGACAGCCAGTTCGATACCGACATTGCCAACACCGACTTCTTTGGGTCTGTGAGCGCGGGCGACCCAATTCCATATATACCAGAACATCAAGCGAACTTGTCAGTAGGGATGCTGTGGAGTGACTGGTCAGTATATGCAACGGTCAGCTACGTTGATGCAGTGTGTGTGAGAGCCTCTTGCGGAGATTTCGAGAAAACCGATGCTTCAACAACAGTGGACCTTGCCGGTCATTACCAAATTAACGCAACAACTTCTGTGTCGTTGAAATTGGAAAACGCAACTGACAGCGAAGACATCCTAGGCAGACAGCCCTATGGCGCGCGACCCAACAAGTCACGCACAGCGTCAGTAGGATTTAGAATTACGCTATAATAGCCGGGCACTGAAAAAGCCCTCGGTTCAGATGAATTGGACCGAGGCGGCAGCCCTAACAAACGCCTGACTTGCTCCGCACTCCACGTTCTCGCCTATTCTTCGGCCCCCTCCTAGGACTAACATTTTGCGCTTAGAATTTTTTTCAAGCAAACACTCTAATTTCTGTTTTCTGTTTTCTGTTTTCTGTCTTTTGCTTTGTGCTTTGTGCTTTGTGCTTTGTGCTTTGCGCTTTGCGCTTTGTGCATTCACCCTTCGGAGAATTTATAGGTCTTTATAATCCAAGTCAGGCTTGCGAAGTGAAATAAAATTACCATGACTACCGCTGGCAAAATAGCCACTAAGCCAAGTACGAATAAAGCGATAACAACAAAGCTCGGCGCCATCCAAAGAAAGCCCACAAACAGCTTTCGCCATGCTGGACGTTCAGATCGGTCGAGCGTCATAGTGTGCTTGCAACTGGCACACTGAATAGAATTCCGGCTGGCAAAACGACCGAAATTAATGGCCCCTAGGCATGCTCGAACAAGTAGAAATTTATTTAGCCCACCCTGAGACTACTACAGTAATGGTTGGCACAGGGCACCTAGGCGGCCCTAAGGGCTTGGTCACCTTACTCACCGAAAAAGGTTACTTGGTGCAGCAACTCAACCACGGTGGAGAACCTATTTAACTCAAGCAAAAATTTGACAGAACAATTTGCCGAAAGGTAGAGCAGAATGCGGCTCACGTCGACGACGTCAAGAGAGGGGATAAAACTTGATAGAGCTAGCAGATTCACGAGATCTGGATCAAGACTAGCCTGCGCAAAAGACAGCCTCCTTAAATCAACACTGCGGTAGTCTTTAGCCCACCTTTATCAGATCAATACTCTAGTTTTTGCCGCGCAACTCTAAGACCAAATCTTTGGGCGTAGTCTCTGGCAAAGCAAGCACATCAACAGCGCCGGCAAAACGTTCATCGATAGCATTAGATATTTCATCGAACCGTCCCACAGCAGAAAATGCGTGGACCACATCATCCGAAATCTCTTGGGTCATTTCTGCCCACTGGCCTTTCTTCGACATATCGTTGAGCTTGCGGCCTAAGTCTTCCCACCCATGGGATTCAAATACGGGCCAATACGAGGGGGTTGAGCCATAAAATCCAACCCGCATACGCACCCACTCGAACATCTTGTTTACCGCTTCATCGTCTGCACCCGTAACCACAAACCCACCACCAGAGATTTCAAAGTCCTGGCGAGACTTACCTTTGTTATCTAAGCCTTTCTCTAGTCGCGGCATAATCACCTCGTCTAGATACTTGCGGGTGCAAAACGCGTGCAGCATGACACCATCGCACTCCTCCGCAGCTACTTTCATCATAGCTGGGCCAACTGCTGCGATCTGAATTTTCGGCACATCGCAGGTTAACGGATGCGGTGTAAAATTAGGTGTCATTAAACTAAATTGGTAATGCTCGCCCTGATAATCAAGTTTAGTGCCATTCGCCCAGCAGTCCCAAATAGCACGTACGGATTGCACGTACTCGCGCATACGGGGTGCTGGCGCACTCCACGGTACACTGAAGCGGCGCAAATTGTGGCCCTTCACTTGGCTACCTATCCCCAGCGTAAAGCGACCGTTACTGGCACGTTGTAAATCCCAAGATTGATTGGCGGCAACCATTGGGCTACGCGCAAATGCGATGGCTATATTGGTACGAATCTCAAGATCGTCGGTTTGGGTCGCCGCCACCGCTAGAGGTAGAAACGCGTCCTGACGATTTTCTTGGGTAGAAATACCACTAAAGCCATTGTCTTGGGCTGCTTTCGCAGCTAAGCCCACTTGCCGCAAATCGTGAGCAGGCACCCCAGTATTTATTTTCATACCTTTCGCTTCCTATTTTGCCAATTCAAATAAACACTAGCGATCTGCAAGCGTCGGGTTGAGCGTTAAGCCTGCTGCTTTTCGCGAGCGCGCTTAAATCCAGGACGCTGCATGAGCGCCTGTAAATAACGTTTGCAATTAGGCTTATAACGCGCGTCTAAACCCAGTGAAACACCGAGGAAAAGAGCGTAACCCACAGCTATATCGGCAATGGTAAATTTGTCAGCGACTAAGAAATCTTTACCTTCTAGCGCCGCTTCCACTGCACGCAGCCGCGACCAATACCAGATGGAGTAATCTTCAACCACTTGAGGAATACGACGCTCTTCAGGCTCTAAGCGGGTGTAGCGCAACACCAATGTCTGAGGGAAAGTCAGGGTGGCATCACTACGATACAACCAATTCAGGTACTCGCCGTACTCTGGCTCATCTACAGTGACCGACAGCGGCGTGGGACCATACTTGTCCGCCAAGTATTGGCAGATGCCAGATGACTCGGTCATGATCATTTCACCGTCAGTAAAAGTCGGTACTGTACCCATTGGATTCAGATCTAGGTAGCCCGGGTAGGTGGCACGAGGTGGGAACTCCATATTGATGAGTTCATAGTCCAAACCCATTTCCTCTAAAGCCCACAACGGTCTTAAAGAGCGCGAATCGCTACAGTGATATAATTTCATTTTTTCCCTCTACTACTTATCTTATTCTCAGCGACGAACTTGACGCCGCTTCGTTTCTGTTTTCTGTTTTCTGTTTTCTGTTTTCTGTTGTGAATTATCGGCCTTATCTTTTCATGCCAACTAACTCACTTCATCCAGTAGGAGCGGCCCCAACAGCGCGCGGTGATAGGCCGCATCACCAAACTGATACTGGCACCACAATGCTCTGCGTAAAAACAACTGGGCATCGCAATCGTAGGTGAAGCCAAAACCACCGTGAAATTGCACCGCACGGTCGCCAGCAAAAGCAAAGGCTTCGCTGCCTTGGGCTTTCGCCATACGAATTGCTGACTCTATGGCGTTGGCGTCTTCACCAGCCAACAACGTTGCTGCGTGGTAAAGGTGAGAGCGACAGGCCTCCATAGATAACAGAATTTGTACTGAGGGATGCTTTAAAGACTGATAGCTACCAATGTACTGATCAAACTGTTTACGGGTTGTTAGGTAATCTACTATGACGTGCAAAACGCCTGCTAGACCACCGGCCATTTCAGCAGTCAGTAACAATAGCGCGGCCTGTTCAATGCTGGCGAAATCAGCGCCATCTAGAACCTGCACAGCAGGCACGGTTATCCCTTCTAGGTTTAGCGTGTAACTGCGACGCGTTTCATCAATAACTGTTTCCCGAGTCAGCGCATTGGTTGGCAGCTGATCTGCCTGTACAAGTACTAATCTTGGCGCGCCATCAATCATTGCTGACACCACAATCACACCGGCCTTGGGCGCATCTAGCACAAAGCACTTTTTGCCAGACAAGGACACTGCATCTCCTGAGATTACGCCCTGGCTTTGAATTTCCTGTAAACGCCAGTTACCGTCCTCTTCCGTCAGCGCCATGCTTGCGACCGCGCCTGCGGCAATTTGTGGTAGCCAATGATTCTTCTGCGCCTCACTACCCGAAACCACTAAGGCATTCGCCGCAAGCACGGTAGGTACGTAAGGCGAGCCCATAAGATGGCGACCCATACTTTCGACAATGGGTACAACATCAGCTAGGCTCAACCCTAGTCCACCATACTGCTCTGGAATAGTGATGCCGAGCCAACCCAGGTCTGCCATCTCTGACCAGATACCCGCATCCACACTGTCATCCAATTCAATTTGTCGCCGCACACCATCTAAGGGCGAATTTTTTCGACAAAAATCTACTGCCGTTTCTAGCAGCATGGTTTGTTCTTCAGTGAACTCTATCGTCGCCATGTGATTTTCCTCTTTAACCTTTGGGCAGGCCAAGCACACGCTCGCCAATAATGTTGTGTTGGATCTGCGTAGTACCCCCACCAATGGTTCCTGAGAACGCATTCAGATAGGAGCGCTGCCACATACCGCCGTCAACGGCGTCTTTACTCACGTAACGAGCACCATTAGCGCCTTGTAGCGAGATGGCAAATTGACACATACGCCGCTTGAGTTCTGAGGAGCGCAACTTACCGGACATACTGATAGCGGTAGGCCAGTCAGTTGCAAGCGCAGGCACCTTAGCTCGGGCAGCCATTAACGAATTGTTTTTTGACTCAGTAATTAGGTCCACTAACTCATTGCGGACATGGGGGTCTTCAATGGCTGGCCGACCATTGCGTTTTGCTCTACGTGCCAGCTCAACAATATCGTCAATCGTTAAATCCATCATGGCTAGGCCGCCTGCTTGGCCGCCCGCTGCACCGCGCTCAAAGGTTAGGGTAGCCATAGCCACCTTCCAACCCTCGCCTTCATTGCCCATCATGGACGATGCAGGAATCCGCGCGTCGTTGAAAAACGTTTGGCAAAAACCATATTCGCCGGTGAGCTTTTTGATTGGTCGAGGTTCAATGCCCTCCGCCTGCATGGGCGCTAGGAAAAAACTTAAGCCAGCATACTTGCTGCTACTTTGCTGAGAAGTTCTTGCCAGTAAAATCATGTACTTGGCATAACTGCCAAGGCTGGTCCAAATCTTTGAACCGTTAACAACGTATTCGTCCCCATCTTTAACCGCCTTGCACTGAGCACTGCCCAAATCTGAACCATGATCAGGCTCGGAGAAGCCTTGGCACCATATGTCTTCGGCGCTGAGAATACCCTTAATGTATTTGGCTTTATCGGCATCGGAACCCATCATTAAAATCAGCGGCCCGGCCCAGTTCAAACCAATGGTGTTAGGTAAAAACGGCACGCGATGCTTAGCCATAGCCTTTGTGGCAATGTCTTGGAACACTTGATCCACGCCACCGCCGCCATATTCCTTCGGCCACGCCATACCCACGTAACCGTTTTCATAAACCTTATTTTGCCAGTCGCGTAAAAACTCAAACTGACTGTCGGTGCCTACTTCCATAAAAGTTTCCGGCAAAATAAACCCGGGGTTAGCCGGCTTATTTTCCAAAAACCAACGGTCTGCTTGCTCCTCGAACTCTTTTAGTTCTGCTTGGGTGGTTGTCATACTAGATGCCTCATTATTTTAAATTCTGTCTCGCGCATTGCTCTATTAAACCAAGTCTACGTGGGCGCACGTAACTCCAACAAAGGCGCTATCAATTCTATCCACTTTTTAACGTAGCTCTGGGTGGTTTGCTGGTCTACCCCATAATGCTCCTGAATCAGCAAGCCACGCATAAAACTGCGGGTCATATTCAGCAACATGACTACCTCTTGATCATTGCCGCTGCTGGCGCGATAACTGGCCAGGCTTTGCTGATCTAAATTCTTTCCCCAATCTACCAGCTCATCTGCAATACGATGAGCTAACGCTTTGTCTGTACGTGAGGCGTTGAGCACCTCCATCAATGCACGGTAGGCGGCTGTGTTAATGAAGCGCTGCCACGCATCCATCAGGGCAGCTTCCACTGACACTGGTTGAGATTCTTTTCTCTGCACGGTTCTCAGCAGCAGAGTGTCTACCGTTGCGGCGATCAAATCCTCTTTAGTCGGAAAATGATGTTGCACCGCGCCTTTGGAGAAGCCCGCCATCTGAGCAACGCGAATGATAGAGGTTTCCGCATAACCTACAGCCGCTAACGAGCTGATTGTGGCGCTACAAATGCCCTCTCTGGCGCGTGCACTTTTTGCCTGCTGTAATCCTAGTTGTGCGGTCACGTGTCCTCCTTGATTGAGGATAAGTTAGCATAAAAAAACCTTCTGGCTGGCTTTTTATTCTGATAGGTTTAGGCCGTTGATGAAAACTACATCTATAAAGTCCCGGGGGGAATCATGCCGATACTGGAATCCAAATTGGACACCAGAGCTGACATTTTTCAGCAGAATAAGAGCGATATGCTGGAAACGCTCACAGAGTTACAAGACTTGTACGACAAAGCAGCTGAAGGCGGCGGCGCTGAAGCCGTGGCTCGCATACGCAAGCGCGGCAAGATGCCCATCAGAGAGCGCATAGCCAACATATTGGACCGAGATTCCTCTTTCTTGGAGATCAGCCCACTGGCTGCTTGGCGCTCTCCCTACGATTTAGGTTCCGGTTTTGTTGTCGGTATTGGCGTTATAGAAGGCGTTGAGTGCGTCATTTTAGGTCACGACCCGTCGGTTAGAGCAGGCGCATTTAACCCGTTTAACTCAAAAAAATTAATGCGCGGCTTAGAAATAGCCCGCGAAAACAGACTGCCCTATGTGCAGTTTGTTGAGAGTGCCGGCGCGGATTTGCGCGGCGAAGCGGGCGGCGACCCTGAAGCGGTTATTCAAAACGAAATAGAGCATTTTGCTGAATCTGGGCGGCTGTTTTACGAGATTACCGAACTCTCCAAAATGCGCATCCCCACAATATCCGTGGTATTTGGGGCCGCCACAGCTGGGGGCGCTTACCAGCCGGGCATGAGCGACTACAACATTATGGTTAAAAACCAGACCATGCTGGCCCTAGGATCACCGCCCTTGGTGAAAATGGCCACAGGCGAGGATGCTGACGCTGAAAGCTTAGGCGGCGCAGACATGCACACACAGATTTCAGGTGTAGGTGACTACTTAGCCCAAGACGAAATGGACGCACTGCGCATGTGCCGGGAAGTGGTTTCCCACCTTAACTGGCGCAAGCTTGGCCCAGAACCAAAGGCTGATTTCACCGAACCCAAGCACAACCCAGAGGACATGCTGGGCTTGGTCTCCAAAGACCTACGCAGCCCGTTGGATATTCGCGAAGTCATTATGCGTATTGTCGACGGTTCTAAGTTTGAGGAATTCAAACCCCTATATGGCCCCACGCTAGTGTGCGGGTGGTCGTCTATTCACGGTTACCCGGTGGGATTAATTGGTAATAACGGCGCGCTGTTTTCAGAGTCCGCGGAAAAAGCGGCACAATTTATTCAGCTTTGTAACCAAATAGACGTACCCTTGGTGTTCTTACACAACATCACCGGCTTTTTGGTGGGCACCGACTTTGAGCATGGTGGCATCACCAAAAACGGTTCCAAAATGATCAATGCAGTGGCCAATTCCACGGTCCCTCACGTCACCGTCATTGTGGGCTCTTCCTACGGCGCCGGTAACTACGGCATGAGCGGGCGCGCATTTGGCACCTCTTTCACCTACATCTGGCCTTTCGCAAAAATCGCGGTCATGGGACCCAAACAAATGGCTGGGGTAATGACCATTGTTGGGCGCGGTGCTGCCGAGCGACGTGGCGCAGAATTCGACGAAGCCGCCAATGAAGAGCGCGTAGCCATTGCCGAGCACTGGGCTGAAGAGCGGTCAAAAGGTTTGTACGCAACCTCTAGAGTTGCAGACGACGGCATGATTGACCCACGGGACACTAGAGAGGTCATTGCAATGTCTCTTTCGGCTTGTCACAACAACGAAGTTAAAGGCACCAAGGAGTACGGCACATGGCGCATGTAATCACCCCTATCACACGACTATTGATCGCCAACCGTGGCGAAATAGCGCGACGCATCATGCGCACCGCTCATGACATGGGTATCAGTACCGTTGCCATTTATGCCGACGCTGACGCCAACGCTCCCTTTGTCAACGAAGCAGACAGCGCGGTGGCTTTGAACGGTCGCACCACCGCAGAAACCTATTTAGATGTGGGCAAAGTTTTGGACGCGTGTCGGCGCAGTGGCGCTGACGCCATTCACCCCGGCTACGGATTTTTATCCGAAAACGAAGCCTTTGCTCAAGCGGTAATAGACGCAGGCATCAAGTGGCTTGGGCCTACCCCGGAGGTCATTGGCTTGATGGGCGACAAGTTGTCAGCCAAAAGACTGATGGACGAAGCAGGCGTACCCACCCTTCCCGGTGTGGAAATTGAAGCCGATACCGACATCGTGGCAGCAGCTGCAAAAATCGGTTATCCGGTATTGGTCAAAGCTTCAGCAGGCGGCGGAGGTCGCGGCATGCGTGTTGTTGAAAACGAAGCAGGGCTGGTTGCCGCAGTGGAAGGCGCCAAGCGCGAAGCGGGCAGTTCTTTTGGCGACGACACCGTGTTCTTGGAAAAATGGCTCGCCACCTCGCGCCACGTAGAAATTCAAATTCTCGGTGACAGCCATGGCAACTTAGTACATTGCTACGAGCGCGAGTGCTCAATTCAGCGTCGCCATCAAAAGATTATTGAAGAGGCCCCCAGCCCAGCAGTAGACGATGCCCTACGCTCGCGCATGGGAGACGCAGCTATTGCCGCGGCGAAAAAACTCGGCTATTCATCTGCAGGTACAGTTGAATTTTTGCTCAGTGGTGACGACTTTTACTTCTTAGAAGTGAACGCCCGCTTACAGGTAGAGCACCCAATTACTGAAGAGATTATTGGTAAAGACTTAGTCCGTGAACAAATTCGCGTAGCAGAAGGTGAGACATTGTCTTTCACCCAAGAGGACATCAGCATCAACGGCCATGCGATAGAAGCCCGGCTTTATGCAGAAGACCCCGCCAAGGGCTTCCTCCCAGCGCCTGGTCCCGTGCTGGCTTGGACACCGTCAACCATCGGTAATGCACGCTTTGATTCCGGAGTAGAAACCGGCAGTGAAATCAGCACGCAATTTGATCCAATGATTGCCAAGGTAATTGTCCACGCCCCTACGCGTAGAGAGGCCGCCAGCCGACTGGCCCGTGTGCTTGAGACCACAGAGATTCAAGGTCTAAAAACCAATAGAGATTTCTTGGTGACTACTTTGCGCACACCAGAGTACTTAGCTGGGGACACCACTACTGACTTTATCGAACGCGTAAAACCTGCATTAACCCGCGAAGTTTCACGCCAAGAATTAGTTGAAGCGGCAATCGCCACAACGATAGAAGGCCAAGCGCGCAGACGCGCCTCCGCCAAAGTATTGGGCACCATGAGCAGTGGGTGGCGCAATTCCACCATGCCCATGGAACGCATCAGCTATAAGTTTGGCAAGAAAGAGGAAGTTGAGGTGGCCTATAAGCGCCAACGCAACGGCCAGTTTGCAGTACATGTAGATGAGCAAACTATGCACGTTACGTGCTACGCAGGCGGCGAGGGCAATGTGGATCTAGACCTGGACGGACGCCGACTACACTTTAATGTGTCACCCCATGCCGACGACTGGCTGATACACAGTAGCAATGGCGACCTACGTCTAACAGAACTGCCACGCTATCCATCCACCAACACTGCCGAGAGTGGCGGCGGTCTCACCGCCCCCATGCCTGGCTCAGTGTTAGCCACACAAGTTGCTGCTGGGGCTACGGTCGCAAAAGGCGATTTACTGGTGATTTTAGAGGCCATGAAAATGGAACACCGAATTACTGCGCCGCGCAACGGCGTGGTGGAATCAGTGCACGTTAACGTCGGCGAACAAGTTGAAAACGCCCAACTGCTAGTCACTCTAGCTGCGGTAGAAGGAGAATAGAAATGGCCGGTACCCAAGCGACACTTTACGAAATAAAAAATGGCGCAGCGTGGATTACGCTAAACCGACCAGAGAACCGCAACGCATTGTCGTCAGTTTTAGTCACAGAACTTTATGACCATTTACTGGCATCTAATGCAAATGATGCCGTGCGCTCTATTGTCATTACCGGCAATGGACCGGCGTTCTGCGCCGGGGCAGATCTAAAAAGCCCGCCAGGACAATTGTCGGAAGGCACATCTCGCGCAGTACCCTACGCAGATGTACTCACCGCAATACTGGACAGCCCAAAGCCCGTGATCGCAGCCATTAATGGCGCAGCCTTCGCTGGCGGACTGGGCTTAGTTGGCGCATCCGACATTGTGATCAGCCGCGAAGACGTACAAATGAGCTTTTCTGAAGTACGCATTGGTGTCATACCAGCCATTATTTCTGTGGTTTGTTTACCCAAGCTCGGCGCCCACCATGGCATGAAGTTGTTCCTAACCGGCGAGCGCTTTGACGGCCACCAAGCCGTGCACATGGGCTTGGCGCATCGCGCAGTACCTGCAGACCAATTGCACGCCGCGGTGGAAGAGGAAATTGCCATGATCAATCTTGGAGGCCCAATAGCCGTTCAGGAATGTAAAAAGCTAGCCCGCAGAGTGCCCACGTTAACTACGGCTGAAGCCTTTAGGGAAACAGCAGAGTGGAGTACGCGCATGTTCCGCTCAGATGAAGGCGCAGAAGGCATGGCGTCTTTCAGAGAAAAACGCAAACCCTCTTGGGTTGCAGAAGACTAACAATAGTTAACAAAAGTGTACCGCAGTACTTTCTATATAAGATTTATACAGTATTTATATAGAGGAACAGCATAGAAGCAATGCCCTAACAAGGCGTATCTAAGAGGGAGAAGGGAAATGACAGACGTAATACGTATTGGCAATTGCAGCGGCTTCTATGGGGATAGATTAGACGCAGCGCGAGAAATGGTTGAAGGCGGCCCCATTGATGTACTCACAGGCGACTACCTAGCAGAACTGACCATGTCCATTTTATATGGCCAAAAACAAGCCCGCGGCGAAAACATGGGCTATGTGGGCACTTTCTTAAAGCAGCTCAAAGAAGTGGCAGTAAGCTGTAAAGAGAAGAACATAAAAATTGTTACTAATGCCGGCGGACTCAACCCAAAAAGCATGGCAGAGGAAGTAGAAAAAATACTCAAAGAATTGGGTGTAGATTCTAAAGTTGCCTACATAGAAGGGGACAACATTCTTGAGGACCTAGAGCAGCTGCAACAAGACGGCGAGTCTTTCACCAACCTAGATACTCAGGTTGCGCTTAAAGACACTGACCAGCAAGCGCTCACGGCCAACGCCTATCTGGGCGGTTGGGGCATTAAAGAAGCCTTAGACCAAGGCGCGGACATTGTCATTTGCCCAAGAGTCACAGACGCCGCCGTGGTCATTGGGCCAGCCGCATGGAAATTCAACTGGCAGCGCAACGACTATGATGCGTTAGCTGGCGCACTCGCCGCAGGTCATATTATTGAATGCGGCGCTCAGTGCTGTGGCGGCAACTATGCGTTTTTTGAGGAAGTGCCCAGCTTTAGAGATGTGGGTTACCCAATCGCCGAAATAGAAGCCAACGGCAACTTCACCGTGACCAAGCACGCGGGCACAGGCGGACTCATAAGCGTGGGCACCATTACTGCCCAACTGCTGTATGAAATTTCCACACCTGCCTACTACAACCCTGACGTTATCGCGCATTTCGACACTATGAAAATCGAGCAAGCTGGCGATGACCGCGTCTATGTCAGTGGCTGCCGGGGCAGCAGCCCCCCACCCACACATAAAGTTTGTTTCAATACACGCGGGCTGTATAAGCAATCTATGGAAACTCTGCTCACGGGCTTAGACATAGAGCTAAAAGCCGAGCGCTTTTTAGACGCAGTGTTCCACAACTTAGGCGGGCGTGAGCAGTTTGAAGATGTAGACATACACCTAATCAGAAGTGATCAGGAAGATCCTGATAGCAATGAAGTCGCCCACGCTGCATTGCGCGTAACCTTAACCAGCAAAGACCCAAGTAAGTTTGGCCGAATTTTTTCTGCCAAAGTAACAGAACTGGGCTTGGCGGGCATACCCGGCAACACCGGCAGAGGCGCGGCAGGCTTCAATGGCGACGCCGCTGTCATTCACTGGCCAGCGCTAATAGACAGTCAACGTTTAACCGAAGTTGTGCACGTTGACGGCAAGACCACAGAAGTATTGCCTACCCAGCGCTTGGGTTTGGATGAGATCTACTACCAAGAAACACCAGCGGTTATTGCACCGGCGCCCACAGGGCCAGCCAAACGCATTCCGTTTGGGCGCTTATTTGGCACACGTTCTGGAGACAAAGGCGGTAATGCCAACATGGGTGTTTGGGCGCGCTCAGATGAAGCCTATAGTTTTCTCTACGAGTTTTTAACGGTAGAAGAATTCAAGCGCCTGGCCCCTGACTTTGGTATTTACGACGTAGAACGCTACGACATGCCAAATTTGCGCGCCATGAACTTCTATATAAAGGGTGTGTTAGGTACCGGCGCGGCGTCAAACCACCGTATAGATAAGCAGGCCAAAACTTTGGGCGAATACTTCAGAGCGAAATATATTGAAGTACCAGAAAGCTTGGCTGCAGGCCTATAACCTGAGTCAGCAGCTCTGTAAAAAAGCCCTCCATGCGAGGGCTTTTTTCTGTCTCACCGACAGCCCTGCTTCACCTAATTTATGCGGATGATTGGCTGTAGAAGATTCGCTATAGCTGATTCGCTGTAACGGACCGCGCTAAAACCTCTTGGCGCTGGAGTCGCTTCAAGCATTAACCTTCTTATCGTTTCATCACCTCAATAGAACCTTTAGTCCAACCCCACTGAAAATGACGAAATATCCAAGTACAGTAGTAAGCCTAACTTCGGGCGTTCGCTACCTCTTACTAGGCTCAGTCTAAGTAACACAGGCCTATTCGAGAAACCCAACTTAAGCAGTTAGACTGTGTCCATTCTTAGCAGGCAACGGAGACTTCTATATGTCGCTGGTCAACAAAATACTCGTTTGCTTCACAGCAATGTTTCTACTCCCCTATTCTGGATTCGCCTTAGCGGGAGAGCCCGGCAGCGGCGCGCGCAAGTTCGCGCAGTTAGAGCAACTGCTGCCCACGCCCAATAGCTACCGCACAGCATCCGGCGCGCCTGGGTTTGCTTATTGGCAACAACAGGCAGACTACAAAATTCAGGTGGCACTAGATGAAGACAACCAATCAATAGTCGGCAGTGAACAAATCACCTACACCAACAATTCGCCAGATACGCTCAACTACCTTTGGCTGCAATTAGATCAAAATCGATTTGCTGAAGGATCTCTCGATCGCCGCTCACAAACCACCAACCCCAAAGAGGATAAGATCAGCTTTAACCGGCTTCGGCAGGCACAATCTTTTGCTGACAACGAACACGGTTACAGCGACCTTACTGTCACCGACAAAAGTGATAACCCCCTACCCTTCGTGGTGATAGACACCATGATGCGCATTGACCTTAAAAAGGCACTGAAGCCCAAGGGCAAAATTGTGTTCAACATAGGCTGGGCTTTCAACATAATTGAGGAGGCGGCTATTGGCGGGCGCGGTGGATACGAGCATTTCGAAGACAACGACAGCTACATTTTCTTCCTTGCCCAATGGTTTCCACGAATGGTTGCGTATACCGACTATGCCGGTTGGCAGCACAAAGCATTCTTAGGCCGGGGCGAGTTCACTTTAGAATTCGGTAACTATGAAGTGGCCATCACCGTACCAGCTGGACATATCGTATCTGCCACTGGCGAGCTGACAAATGCCAGTGAGGTATTAACCAAAGCGCAGCGCCAACGCTTGGCCCAGGCCAACACTGCAACGCCCGTATTTGTTGTCACCCCCCAGGAGGCTCTGGCCAACGAAAACCTGACAGACAAACCGAGCGGCAGTAAAACTTGGCGCTTCAATGCCCAGCGCATTCGCGACTTTGCATGGTCATCGTCACGGAAATTTATTTGGGACGCCATGCTGCACAGCCAACCCGGTGCCAAACACGACAACGTATTAGCCATGTCTTTTTATCCCAACGAGGCCGAGCCCGCTTGGTCCCAATACTCTACTCAAGCCGTAATCCATACGTTAGACATCTACTCGCGTTTTTCCTTCGACTACCCCTACCCAACCGCCCAGTCTGTTAACACATGGGAGCGCGGTGGCATGGAATATCCAATGATCACCTTTAATGGCTATAGACCCTCAGTTGAGAAAAAGGACGATAGCGGGGAAGAGGACGAAGCAGGCGCTGAAGACAATGCAATTGCCGGGCTTGAGAACAGCGCCGAGAAGGGCTCTAAGCAAACCCAGGACACCATCACCTATTCCCGCCAAATCAAGTACGGGCTTATTGGTGTCATCATTCATGAAATAGGCCACATCTACTTCCCCATGGTGGTTAACTCAGATGAGCGTCAGTGGACGTGGATGGACGAAGGCATAAATACCTTTTTGGAATATGTTGCTGAGCTAGAGTGGGAAGAGCGCTTCCCAGCTTTTCGCGGCAAAACCAATGTATTGGATTATATTCCTGAGTACATGACGTCAACGGACCAAGTGCCGATCATGACCCAGTCCGATTCAATTTTGCAGTTTGGCCCTAATGCTTATTCTAAGCCCGCCGCCGCGCTAACCGTGCTGCGCGAAACTGTCATGGGTCGCCAACAGTTCGATTTTGCATTTAAGCAATATGCCAACCGCTGGAAATTCAAACGACCTACGCCGGCAGATTTTTTTAGAACCATGGAAGATGCTTCAGGCGTGGATTTAGACTGGTTTTGGCGCGGCTGGTTTTACAGCACAGACCATGTGGATATCGGCATTAACGACATACGTGAGTATCGAATAAAGACCGGTGATCCCGAAATAGATTTCCCATTGAACCGTATAGAAAACGAAGCACTTTACCCTCAGCCCATAATGCAGGAGCGCAACGCCGCAGCCGGTTACACAACCCGTCTGCAACGGCTGCCCGAGATAGCAGACTTCTATAATGCGAACGATGAATTCACGGTGTCCAACAAAGACAGAAATAAATATCAGTCATATTTGAAAGGGTTGGATGACTGGGAAAAACAAGTGTTAGCACGAGCCATAGAAGAAGAACCCTATATTTATTTCGTAGATATAGAAAACAAGGGCGGCTTAGTCAGCCCACTGCCTATGAACATTACCTACCAAGACGGCAGTAGCAGACAATTGAACTTACCCGCAGAAATCTGGCGGCGTAATGCAGAGAACATCACCCATGTGCTGTTGGAAAACAAAGCCATAGCAAAGGTCTCTATTGATGACAGACACCAAACAGCCGACGCGGACTTTTCCAACAACACCTTTCCCCCAAGCATCACCTCATCCAGATTGGCGCTATACAAACGCAAGCGCGAGGACAGAAACCTCATGGCTGACATGTTGGTGGCGCTAAAAGGCGGCAACGATCCAGAGGCAAGCAAAAGTGTGCCACTCAGCGAAAGTACTGACCAGTGAAGGACTTACACTCAACCCTGATTAAATACTGCTTGTGGGCGGCGCTACTATGCTTACCTCTATTGGTAAGCGCGCATAGGCAGCACCTAAGTTGGACAGAGGTGACGTTAAGCGATGACAAAAAATCCGCAGAAATCACACATCGACTGCATCAACACGACAGCGTCGCCCTGCTCAGGAGTATGGGTTTCGACAACCCAGATCTAGATTCGCTAGAACACTTGGCGGTGCTCGCAGTGTACGCCGCCAGAAATACGCAGCTCATACTGAAAGACGGTACGTTGGCGGAGGCAGAAATCATTGGCGCTGAAGCCGAGGGTGACTTCGTTTTTGTTTATCAGGAAACACTAAACCAGCCCTCACCGCTTGAAAAAATAGCCACGTCCATATTCATGGATATAAATGCTGAACAAATTAATCGAATCAACATTTTGCATAACGGCAATATAAGCTCGCTGAAATTCACCGTTAACAACCTAGGCGCTAGCAAAATCCAATAGCCACAGCGCTTTTCAAGGTGATCTATTAGAAAAACCTAACCTCTTTGTTTGCCAACCCAACGAGAAGGAAGCCGCAGGTAAGCGCGCTAAATTAATGACAGGCGGTGTTTTAGCGCAAAATTTCTGAGCAATTGACCGTCGACATACCGCAAAAACCCTTAATCGACTAGGATAAACAATGCAATAAGAAACACATAAGAATGCGTTACAAAGCCAATTTTTTGGTACACTACGCCAAAGTACCTAGTATCAATGTGTTTTAGGTCTTTATCGAAAATTGCAGATTTGTAGTCACACCGATGAGTTTGGCTGGCATTTTTGCAATTTCACCAACAAATTAGAGTATAGAAAATGAGTAAAGGTACAGTGAAGTGGTTTAACGCCGACAAAGGTTTCGGTTTTATTACACCAGAAGATGGCAGCAAAGATTTATTTGTTCACCATTCAGAAATCCAGTCTGGCGGCGATTATGCCACATTGAGTGACGGCCAAGCAGTTGAGTTCGAAGTTGGCCAAGGCCAAAAAGGACCATGTGCAAATAAGGTTACTGCTATCTAACTAGCAAGTCACTAAAGACAAAACAGACATGGACAAACTACCCAGTAGTTCGCCCATGTTTGTGGCGTTAACCCCCAAGCAGATTCAACCCACAGCAGACCTTTAAAGCCCAACGCGGCGGCAAAGTTCATAGCCTCAGCTAACTAGGCTGCTCTTCATAGCAATAGACGCCTACAGGTCTTGTAAGTACTCCCCTATTTCCCATCAATTTATCCATTGATTCAAAAATCGATTCACCAATCAATTCAACAATCAATTCAACAAAAAACGCTCCAAGCAAAATAAACAACTGATAACTCGAATATGACAGGCGAACAAGAAAATAATCCACTGCATGGCGTAACGCTTGAAACGGTTGTAACCAAACTGGTAGAGCATTATGACTGGGATGGATTGGCGGACAGAATAGACATCAACTGCTTTAAGAGTGATCCGTCTGTTAAGTCATCGCTGAAGTTTTTACGTAAAACTCAGTGGGCGAGAGACAAGGTGGAGAACCTGTACATTGCAACCTTTGCAAAACCATCGCCGTGGCGAAACGCCAAATATCCGCGCTAAGTAGTTTTAGACAGGTCCTTTAAAAAGACACTGATGCTAGGGACTGCCGCCCTTTCAAAAAAAGGCACCTCATTAAAGTTACCTCAATGCCCTAAGGAACGTAGTGGATGGGTGACGACCAAGCGCGCTCCTGCAAGGTGGCGGCTAAATCTGCGCGCGGCACTGTGCCTGCACGGATCGCATCCCAAGTATTCCAGCGGCAGGTAGGATTTTCTAACACCCGGCTGTAATAAAAAGCACGCTCGCTGGCGTTAAACTTTGGGTCTGTCCAAACGGTACGCAACTGGGCATCACCCGTGTTGGCGCTGTAACTACAATCGCTCAAGCTCACCACGGCGTCATTGTCCGGGCAACGATTTGTGTCCGGATTTACCTCTAATCCGCCTGCGCAGGCAACATCAATAACGTCTTCGTGGGTTTCCCCAGCGGTGTCTATCCAGCCTTTAACTATTTGCAGGCGTTGCAGCGGCGCGCTGTTTGCATCTGCTTGGGCCCATACAGCGAATGATGGCGAGCGTTCGCCGTCTACAGTATTCGGTGCTAACTCCGCACCCATTGTGACGCCGTTGGCATAGGCTTGCGCCACGCCATCCGCAGTTTCCAACAAATCATTCGGCAAGTTGTACCCTGCAAAAAAGCGCAAACGTATACGCGGGCCAGAGGTAGCAAAAGTTTCCTTGCGTCTAAACGCCGCGTAAATGGCTTGGCGAGTATTTTCTTCCGCCCAAACCCCGGCAAGACCAGATGCGCCAAATTCAGTTTGTTGGCTATCTAAAAAGTCTTCTCCGCCTATTTCAGCCACGTCTTGACCAGGCAGAAAATTTAATGCGGTGCTTTCAACAAAACCCAATGGAACAGAACCCCGCATTGAACCGTCCGCTGACAAGACGCCTAGTTTAGACAAAAAGTTAGATTCGTCATTTTGCGCAGCGCCGGTGTGCGTATCACTAGAGCCAATTAGACCAAACGCGTAAGGGTTGGTTATGCCTTGAGCTTCTAACGCCAGGCCCTGTCGCAGCGCTTCGCGCACATAACTGCCTTCAACTTTACTGGCTTGAGGTCGCCCCATACCTACCCCGCGAGTGCTCACCAGCTCGAAGCCTGCCCACTCATCTTGGGTGGACAACGCTGGGTGAGTTTCAGAGGTACCTTTTATTTGTGTGATCTCCACCAACGGTTCATTGCGGATACGCTTCACGGCGTAGTCATCATCTATTGGGTCACCTGCCCAATCAACCAACTTAAACATATGGCCGTTAGACTTGTTGGAGTTATGCGGTATCGCCATGGATTCCACACCCGCTTCGCGCAGGGTATCCATCCAGTCCCATAAATCTTCTGGGTCTCTGGAATGGGTGCGCGAGAATGGCACTTCTGGCACAAGGTCGCTGCCTTGGAAGACAACATTGCGGTGCAGGCTGCCTGCGTCATCAGAGGTGGTCGTGTACTCGTAGGCAACAAAGGTCGTAAAGCGGCCGGGCTCATTATGCATATCTGCCGCATTGATTGAGTCTGCCCAAGCGCTACGCGTAATCGCCAGCGGCTCATTAACGTCGACCTCGCCCTTAACGATGGCAAGGCTTAACGCTCGAGCAAGGCCAAAGCTGCGCAACCGATCCAACAAGCTCAAGAGACCCATGTTGTCCGGCGCATTTAAATCATGCACGACGCTCGCAAAAGGATACTTAGAAAAATCGCTGGTGGTATCCGCCGCAACCGGGGCGACCCCCATGAACATACCGTGGTCCGTAACGCCATAGAAATCTAGCGGCTCGCGCAACTGCATGTCATAACCTGCTGGATGCTTAATGGCTTCGCCTTTGGCAAAACGATAAGCATCATAAGGGGTGGCTAGCGTGCCAAACGCGTAGGCGTCAAAGGAATAAGTAGTGTGTACGTGTAAATCGCCGAAGTAGGCATTGCGATCTGGGTTTGCAGGAGGACGGTCGTCTGATTTTGTAGCCAACGCCTCATTAGAATCTGCGCTAACACTATTGCCACTCTCATTACTCTTAATGGAGGAGCGACGGTCAATAATTGTATAGTCCGTCTCAAGCAACGGTTTTCTAAGTGCATCGCGCTGCGCTTGGGTGGGCTGAGTACCGCCGCCACATGCGCTAAGCGCTAATCCTGCCAATGCATACCCTGCTAATTTACTTATTTGCATCATTCCTCTGCCTCCCGCCTTTTAGTTGTTACACATCTCAAGCTGGCCTAAAAATTACGGCACATATTGAATGGGCGAAGACCACGCTCGCTCTTGCAGCGTTGCCGCCAAATCAGAGCGGAGTGCTGTGCCGGCTCGAATAGCGTCCCAAGTGCTCCAGCGGCAAGTGGGGTTTTCTAATACACGGGTGTAGTAAAATGCACGCTGGCTGGCCTTAAAGTTTGGATCAGTCCACACGGTGCGCAACTGCGCATCGCCGGTATTGGCGCTGATACTGCAATCGCCTAAATCCACCGAAGCGCCATTATCTGGACAGCGATTGGTTGCGGGGTCTACTGCAACACCACCAGCGCAAGCGACGTCTATGACCTCTTCATGGGTCTCGCCGGATGCGTCTATCCAGCCTTTAATAATTTGCAGGCGCTGAAGTGGTGCGCTGTTAGCATCCGCTTGAGCCCACATTGCAAATTGCGGCGCAGCCACAGTGGCGCTTGCGTTAGCATCAGACGGTGGCGAGAGATCTGCGCCCATTGTCACACCGGATGCGTAGGCTTGCGCCACCCCGTCGGTGGAATCCAATAGATCACTGGGGAAACCGTAGCCGGCAAAAAACCGCAAACGCATACGCGGGCCAGATGTGGCAAATGTCTCTTTACGGCGCAGTGCAGCGTAAATGGCTTGCCGTGTATTTTCCTCCGCCCAAACACCAGCAAGTCCTGACGCACCGAAGGTTGGCTGGGCACCGCCCACGTAAGTTTCGCCGTCTACCTCGGTCATTGCTTGAGGCGCAAGGGTATTGAACAACCAACCTTCAGCAGGACCAAAAGGCACCGACCCGCGCAGCTGCGCATCTGAAGATAAAACACCCAGCTTAGAGCTAAACTGCGATTCGTCATTTTGCGCAGCACCCGTATGGGTATCACTGGAACCAATCACACCAAATGCGTAGGGATTGGTGACCCCTTGTGCCTCTAGCGCCAAACCGCGGCGCAAAGCATTGCGCACATAGCTGCCCTCAGGTTCGCTGGGTAGCGTGGTTGCAACGCGAAACTCCATCAACTCAAAGTTCGCCCACTCATCTGTTGTAGACAAACTTGGGTGGGTTTCCGAAGTGCCTTTAATTTGGGTAATTTCCACCAACGGCTCATTACGAATGCGCTGAACGGCATAGTCATTGTCGATAGGCATACCTGCAAAATCCACGAGCTTAAACATTTGGCCGTTAGAGCCGTTGGAGTTATGTGGGATGGCCATAGACTCAACACCTGCTTCGCGCAGCGTGTCCATCCAGCGCCAAAGATCTTCAGGATTATTTGAATGTAGACGTGAGAAAGGTACTTCTGGCACCAAGTCGCTGCTTTCAAAGACAACGTTGCGGTGCAGGTTGCCTCGGTCGTCAGACCCTGTGGTGTACTCGTAGGCAACAAACGTGGTGAAGCGACCCGGATCATTGAACATGTCCGCAGCCCTTACTGTGTCTGCCCAGGCTCGGCGGGTAATGGCCAACGTTTCCTCAGCTTCGATATCACCGCCAATAATGCCTGGCACTAAGCCAGCCAAAAGCTTGGTGAAGCTACCCAACCGATCAGGCAAACTCCAACGATCCATATTATCTGGCGCATTCAGATCATGTATCACCTCGGTGAAAGGATACTTAGACAAATCGCTATCGGTATCTGCAGCCACTGGCGCCACGCCCATAAACATTGCGTGATCGGTGACACCATAAAAATCTAATGGCTCGCTTAACTGCATGTCATAACCGGAAGGATGCTTGATGGCTTCGCCCTGAGCAAAGCGATAGGCATCATACGGTGTGGCCAAGGTGCCAAAGGCATAAGCGTCAAATGAGTAAGTTGTGTGCACGTGCAAGTCGCCGAAGTAGGCATTGCGCTGAGGATTGGCCGCAACCCGTCGGTCAATAACAGTGTGATCCGTTGCAAACACAGCCTGGCCCAACGCCCCAGCGATCTGAGTCTGGTCTAACGGTGTGGTCCTTTCACAACCAGCAAGCAACATGCCCGCAAGCGCAACACCAACTAACATTTTTCGTCGTGTCATTTTCAATTTCCCACACCCATCATCTTGATGATATTTATTAGCACTATGCTAAAACAGTGTGCTAGATTATGACTGATGCATGACTTTGCGGCAAGGCCGGCGGGTAACGAGCATTGGCCTAGATTTGGCTGCATTAAACTGCATTACCAACCTATAGGTGGCGTTAATAGTACTGAGCGCGCCCAAGATAAAGAGATGCAAAAGTTAACAAGCCAATTGTGATGTATTTCAATTCACTTTAGCGGAGACCTAGTATGGCAACGTCGTCCAATGGACAAGAAACGCAGACACGGAAAAAGCGCGACCGCGCAGATACCGAGCGAAAACTCATTGATGTGGCGCTGGACCTAATCCGTAATAACGGCGTGCTTGCCGGACTCAATCTACGCCAAGTTGCCGAGGGCGCCGGAGTTAACCGCGGCAACATCTACCATTACTTCGGCTCAAGACAAGAATTATTACGCGCGGCCATCAGCCATCAATTCGCAGGCATCACCAGCGCATTGGCAGCCAACGGAAAATCTCGGACGTTTATAGAAACTCGCCTCCGGCATTTTTTGGTAAGAGACAATACTCGTGACAGTGAACTACGCGCATTACTGGTCATTGACGGTGATGACACGGTGGATCCAATGCCCCTATTTGAGCCCGCGATCAGCCAACTACGCCAAGAGGTGATTAACGGCGACATTGATCGCGCCCATGATCTTGAAGCACTGCAAGTGGCAATTAACGCCCTACTCCGGGGTTATCAAATTTTTCGCGCACCCTACGCCAAGCGACTGGGCATTAAGACAAGCGAACTAGATATCCGAGTGACAAGAATTATACGCACCTGGCTTGAAGCAATGGCACGGCCGCCAGCCGACCTAAAAGAGTAGGCATAAGCTTAGGAATAGCCTGAGTTAAAAGCAGAAATGGATGAACAAGAAAAACGAAGGGAGATAGGGAAAGGAGAAAAAAGAAAAAAGGAAAAAAAAGAAGAACGAGAGAAGAGAGAAGAACAACACTCAATGCGCCCTAGTATTCTCTGTTAGGAGTGAACACCTTCCCCTTCCTGAACAAGCTGAACAAACGCTGATTTAAACGCTTCTAGACGCGCGCCCTCCAAGCACCTCGCACCTGATCGTACCGCCCCTCACTCAACCTGCCAACACTCGATAGACACGTAATGCACCAAATTGTTGCGACAAAAGGCAACAGCTCCCTCTCTCGCTCCATAAAGAAGCATTATCTTAAAAGCATCGTTTGCTAAAAACGTCATACCCCCTGTAAATAACCGCATAGCCGACGGAAAATCACGGCAAAAATTATTTTGCGAGAGCAAGATTTGATCTTCGCTCAATGAGACTTTGGGTTGGAACAGCGTTTTTCAGCAGCTCAAACACTGGCAGAACACACCGCGCATTTTGGCAAGCTTTAAAACGTTGTTAGATATCCTTGCACACCGTCGCCAACACTGCCCGGCGGCCCTACGAGTTGGCATAAATCTCGCATGACTCGTAGAAACCAGAACTTTACGAAGATTGCTTTTGAATAGGCGCTAATTAATCGGTGCTTACGTCTGTGTAACTTCACACTATTTTTTTGCCGATTTTTGTCAGCGGCAGGGGTCGCATAGGTTTTTGCCCGCCTTCATTACGACAACCCTTCACTAGAATAGTTGGAAACCAAAAAAACGGCTTAAAACGGCAATACAAAGCCTAGGGATATAGGGTTAGATAATGTTGAGTGACTATTCTGAACGCCTCGATGGAGGACGCCATTGCTCTATGATCGTTAGAAGAGGCGTGTCGCTAAAACTGACGGATCTATCTGGCGGCAGTAACGTAGGCATGATGATCTACAACGCGGAAAATACAACCGAACGCCTAAACATTCCAGACTCCTTAAAGTGCCAGCACACGTTTAAAATTACTCAAGGCAACTGCCTTTATACTGACATGGGACGAATCCTTTGTTCTGTCATTGAAGACAGTGCTGGCTGGCATGACGCTACAAGTGGCACCTGCAGCAAAACCCACCTCGACACTAAACCTTGGGCAAAGGAAACCTTTCAAGAATCACGCAATGATTTTTTGCGTAATGGACAAGATAGCTTTTTGGTCGAACTGGGTAAGTACGGTATGAGCGCCAAAGACTTGGTCGCCAACATGAATTGGTTCAGCCGGGTTGACGCAGATAGCGAAGGCCACTTGGCTTTAGCAGCCCCCTACCCTTCAGGCACCAGCGTCACGCTGCGTTTTGAAATGGACGCCATTGTGCTTATGCACACTTGCCCGCACCCGTTTAACGACTCCTTGACATACCCGAAAACCGAAGTTTCTTTGCATCTCGCTCTGTCAGATGCGGTTGCTGAAGATGATGCTTGTCGTACCAATTGCGCTGAAAACGGTAGGGGCTTCACCAACACAGAACTCTATTACTTTGGAAGATAAAGTGACCCAACTTGACAAACACCTTATGCAAGATCAGCAACCGCAAACTATTCCCGCTGGTGGTTATTGGCTTGGCATTCTTCCGAAAGGACGAATTATTCGACTCACTGATCGCCATGGTAACCAGGCTGTTGACACCCTTTTTTTCAACGCAGATGACTTCAGCGAGCGCTACAGTGCTATGCAGACCATTCAGTCCCAACGATCTCTTTATTTGACCACAGGTTCCATTCTGCGGTCGGAGGCGGGCAACGCTATGGTTGAAATTATTGAAGACACCTGTGGTCGACACGACACTCTAGGCGGTGCCTGTGCGGCGGAGAGTAATACTGTGCGCTACGCTCATAACACTAAAACCATGCATTCTTGCCGCGATAGTTGGTTGTTAGCACTAAATACAGAGCTTGCCGACCTAGAACTTACGAAATCCGATTTATCCCACAACGTTAATTTTTTTATGAATGTACCTGTCACTCCCGAGGGCCAGCTAACTTTTGAAGATGGCGTGAGTGGACCGGGTAAATACGTGGACCTTATTGCGCATGTCAATTTGGCGATCCTTATCTCTAACTGCCCTCAGCTGAATAATCCCTGTAACGGTTATAACCCCACGCCAGTACATGTTGAGATGAGGTTACAGTAAATGTTTACTAAAGTTCTTATTGCAAATAGAGGCGTTGTTGCGGTGCGCATTGCTCGCACGCTCAAGCGCTTGGGTATTGTCAGCGTTGCCATCCGCAGCAGCGCAGAGCGCAGCAATAAATATTTTGCAGTCTTTGATGAGGTTTATGACCTAACAGGCAATTCTGTTGCTGAAACCTACTTAAACACTGAGCAAATCCTAGAAATTGCAGCTTTAGCAAAAGTAGAGGCCATTCACCCCGGTTACGGTTTCCTCAGCGAGAATGCGGGATTCGCCATCCGCGTCGCTGAAGCTGGCATAGCATTTTTGGGTCCTTCGCCAGAGGTTATTAATACTTTTGGTTTAAAACATGAAGCCAGGGCAATTGCAGAACGCCTAGGGGTTCCCATTCTTCGTGGTACCGGCATCTTGGCTGATCTAGACGCCGCCTTAGCGGCGGCAACAGACGTTGGGTTTCCGCTGCTTCTAAAAAGCACAGCTGGCGGCGGCGGTATTGGCATGCAGCGCTGCGACAGTGCGCAAGAACTCAGCGCTGCGTTCGAGTCAGTTAGCGCGTTAGCAAAAGGCAATTTCAGCAGCCCCGGCGTCTTTCTCGAAAAGTGCATTACCCGAGCCAGGCACGTAGAAGTTCAGCTATTCGGTGACGGGCACGGCAAAGTGGTCATTTTAGGTGATCGCGATTGCTCGTTACAAAGGCGCAACCAAAAACTGGTAGAAGAATGTCCGGCACCGAATCTGCCAGATCATATTCGCAAGTCCATGCATGCTAGGGCACGAGCTCTAGCAGCGTCAGTCGACTACGCCAGCGCTGGCACCATTGAATTCTTATACGACGCTGAAGCTGAGCAGTACTATTTTTTAGAGGTGAATACCCGCCTGCAAGTAGAACACGGTGTCAGCGAGTTGGTTTACGGTGTAGACATAGTTGAATGGATGATTCGTTTAGCGGCGGGGAACCTTCCGGATTGCGATGCGCTAGAGGCGGCGTTAAAACCAGCGGGCGCAGCGTTACAGGTACGCTTATATGCCGAAGACCCGTTCGACAACTACAAGCCCACCCCAGGACAGATAGACGTCACCTTTCCGCAACAAGGGCGTATCGATAATTGGGTCGGTGTAGGGAGTTTGGTCTCACATTGGTTTGATCCGTTGCTTGCCAATGTCATGGCCTATGGAGAAACCCGGCAACTCGCCATAGACGAGCTATTAGATACTTTAGAGCAAACCGAAATTTATGGCACCACTACCAACGTCACGCTACTCAGGCATGCTATAGACAATACGGCTTTTCGAGCCGGCAATGTCGACACTAAGCTACTTGCAACCGTAAGCTATCAAAGCAACGAATTAGAGGTCCTACTCCCTGGCCTAGAGATGGCCGTGCAGTCCTACCCCGGACGACAAGGTTACTGGGATATCGGAGTTCCGCCCTCTGGCCCAATGGACGATTTGTCTTTTCAGTTGGGTAACAGAATGCTGGGCAACCCGACAACGGCAGCCGGTCTGGAAATGGCTCTAAAGGGCGCCAAAATCTTCTTCCGCAGCCCAACCCAATGCGTCCTCACCGGCGCTATCGTGAGCGCCACCCTAGATCAACAACCGATCCAACGCGGCCGCGTGTTCTCCGTGGCGGCTGGCCAAGTGCTTTCTATTAATGATGTAACTGATGGACTGCGCACCTATCTGCTGGTCAAAGGCGGTCTAGATGTTCCTGACTTTCTTGGCTCTTCTGCCACTTTTGTATTAGGTAAGTTCGGCGGCCATCAGGGTCGCGCGCTGCGTCAGGGCGATGTACTGCGCTGGCATGATGCGCAAGCAGATGACCCGCAACCTGTAATACAAGCGCGTCAGCAAACTGACCTGACTAGCCGCAACACCTTGCGAGTACTGTTAGGTCCTCATGCTGCGCCAGATTTTTTTACCGGTGCGTGGATAAAAGAGCTGTTTCAAGCAACTTGGCAAGTAGATCACAACTCCAACCGCACCGGTGTTCGGCTTATAGGCCCCAGCCCTGAATGGGCGCGCAAGGATGGTGGCGAAGCTGGGTTGCACCCCTCAAATATTCACGACTCTGCCTACGTTTTTGGCGCAATGGACTTTACCGGCGACATGCCGGTTATTTTGGGTCCTGACGGACCGTCATTAGGCGGCTTCGTATGCCCGGTTGTAGTGATAAATGCAGACCGCTGGAAACTTGGCCAACTTGTGCCTGGAGATCAGATTCAGCTGCAGTTGGTAGATCAAAACCAAGCACGTGAAATCAGTGAGGCGCAAGCCACGTGGATAGAACACGACCAGACAAAGCTACCTGAAGCGCCCCGTCTTAATGTTTCAGAAAGCGGTCCCGCTACAAAAATCCTCTTATACGAAGCAAACGATGTCACTATTCGTCAAGCTGGGCAGGAATGGATATTACTGGAGTTCGGAGCAGCAGTACTCGATATTCGAGTGCGCATACTAGTCGGTGAATTCGCCAAAACCCTCAACAAAAGCAAATTGCCAGGCATCGTAGAAAAAACTCCGGGCGTACGATCTCTGCTTATACGCTTTGATATACGACTATGGACCCACGACAAACTCGTGCGAGCACTCGAGCCTTTATTGGCAGCGGCTGCTACCATAGAAAGCGCAACAGTGCCCTCTCGCATTGTTAGGCTTCCCCTGTCTTGGGACGACCCTGTGTGTCGAGAAGCCAGCGAGCGATATATGAATAACGTTAGGCCCGGTGCGCCGTGGTGCCCTGATAATATTGAGTTCATCCGTCGCATTAACGGCTTAGATTCTGTGGATCAAGTGAAAAAAATCGCTTTTGACGCCAGCTACTTCGTGCTCGGACTTGGTGATGTGTATCTAGGCGCACCCCTGTCTACGCCGCTAGATCCAAGCCATCGCTTGGTCACCACCAAATACAACCCTGCGCGCACTTGGACTGCTGAGGGTTCTGTGGGCATTGGCGGTTCATACATGTGCATCTACGGTATGGAGGGCCCCGGCGGCTATCAGTTCATTGGGCGCACAATGCCCGTTTGGCGCAACCAAGGTTTTGGCGATCTCGGTGAAGAGAGTTGGTTGCTGAGAAATTTCGATCAGATCCGCTATTTCGAAGTAGACGCACAAGAACTTCTTGAAATTCGCGAAGCGTGCGCCCACGACGAATACTTCCCAAGCACAGAGCTAACACAACTCGACTTAGGCACCTATGAAAACAAACTAGCCAACAATGCTGTGCAAATAGGCGCTTTTAGGCAAACCAGAGAAAACGCTTTCCAGGAAGAATTGGAACGTTGGCGGCTATCCGATGATCTGACATTTACCAGTATTCCAACCACATCAAGCACAGAGCTAAGACAAGATCAGTTGGACGGCGACGTAATCACTTGTCCGATTAGCGCTTCGGTCTGGAAGATTTTAGTCGCAGATGCAGAGTTAGTCGAAGAAGGCCAAGAAATTGCGGTACTTGAATCGATGAAGACTGAGGTGCCGGTAACAGCAACGGCAACAGGCTCAATTACCGTTCTAGTAGTAGAAGGTCAAACCGTCGCAGCGGGACAAGCCATAGCAGTGGTTGCTTGCTCTGAGGCAAAAATAAATTTAAATCGTTAGCGAGGCAAGATCAGCACGCAACAAATACAAACGCAAAAAAAGGTAAAGCGATGCATGGAATGCAAGAAGTTTTAGGTCTTGTTGGCAGCTCAATCAGCGACTTGCTTGAGGGCTACCGTACCGGTCGTGTCACGCCTAAGGAGGTTGTTGATACCATCATCGATGTCTCTTCAAAGATGACCAGCAATCCTATTTGGATCACCTATCCAGACATCACTAACGTCCAACCCTACCTGGATCGTTTAGAGGGCAGTGACCCCAACAGTCTACCGCTGTGGGGCATACCCTTCGCCGTGAAAGACAATATTGATGTAGAGGGAATGCCCACCACAGCCGCCTGTCCGGCATTTGCTTACCAGCCAGACACATCGGCTTTCGTGGTACAACAACTAGTCAACGCAGGTGCGATTCCAGTAGGCAAAACTAATTTAGACCAGTTTGCCACGGGACTTGTAGGTGTTAGATCGCCCTACGGCGTACCCGTTAATCCAGACATGCCAGATCTGGTACCCGGGGGGTCCAGTTCTGGCAGTGCAATTGCATTGGCCTGTAGCTTGGTTAGTTTTTCGTTGGGCACTGATACCGCAGGTTCCGGTCGTATCCCAGCAGGCTTTAATCGTCTGACTGGCGTCAAGCCAACCCGAGGATTACTATCAACGAGCGGCGTGGTACCAGCCTGTCGTAGCCTAGATTGCGTCAGCATTTTTACGCGCAGCACCGCAGACGCCGCACTGGTCACTGCAGCCGCAGCGGTATTTGACTCGGACGACCCATTCGCACGCCCCAACGACCCCAGCAATGCGCTCAAGACATATGGTCTATGGTCTGAAAGTCTTACGCTTGCTGTGATAGCGCCAGATCAACTAGCATTTTTTGGCGACGCAGCGTACGCAGAAGCTTATAACCGCACCTTAGGTCAGTTGGTCGACCAAGGCGTTGAAATTCAAACAATAGACTTCAGCCCCTTCGTTAAAGCCGCTGAGCAATTATACGAAGGACCCTGGGTGACCGAACGTTTTATTGCCATGGCAGACGTACTGGAACAAACACCGGATGTTGTCTGGCCTGTCACTAGGCAAATTGTTGCTGGTGGCCAAACGAGAACCGCAGCCGAGGTTCTGTCTCTTATACACATCTGACGCTGCCGACGATATGCAGTGTGTAGATC
>OJDI01000043.1_pt1 | contig 62768 bp, 60 predicted proteins | sample 1592601 | NCBI WGS metagenome assembly OJDI01 (sample SAMN05416845, study PRJEB24817) | seawater metagenome | isolation source: Sea water | place: Canada:Atlantic | collected 2013-07 | reverse complement strand
AAAACCCTTTCATTGCCTCGATGGTTGTCGGGTTTTCGCCTAGTGTAATAATTTGTGCACCAACAAGATCGAGGTAGCTTTGTAGTTGGCTACTTTTGGTGGCGCGGATGGAGGTTAATTGATTGAAGCCAAGGTTTTTTATGGCCGTCTTGCCGTTTTGATAACCAATCCAACCCATAACCGTGCTGATGGTGAAGCATACGATGAGTAAAAAGAGCACGACTTTAGTTTTTATATTCTGATTGCGCAAAGGGCTCTCCAGTGTCTTAAGGGTCTACAGCTATCCGCAGCGTTTGCAGATGCAAACTTAGTGATGGTCAGGTCTGAGTTTCGCTTTACGGTGAGGCTTTTTGCTTCATTGGGTGGCTAAAGTAATCAATAATTCTATATTCGGAGCAATAATCGGTATAAACGGTATATTTAGTAATCTTTTGGTGATCAATATTTTTTGTTCTGAGAGGTGGCTTTACCAGTTGCTTCAGTCTCTCTGGCGCGTGTATTGAGTGGGTGTCGTTAACTTTTAGTATCTAGATTTGGCGGAGGAGGAGATTCTTTTGAGTTGTGTAAGGCAGAATAGAATGCGCAAGCGGCAGTTTGTTAAGGTCATCTTGTTTGGTACTGGGTTGCTGGTGTTTATATTTGGTTGTGGTGAGACAAATAAAGCTAGTTCAGTACCATCGCCTGCAACTACGACAGCACCCGACGTAGCGCTTGTTATAAACACGGTGCCTAATCCGGTTTTTGTTACCTATGTTGTATGCAGCGCTGAGTTTCCAGACGGGCAGCGTTACTCGCATATGTTGAGGATCACTGCTGGTTTAGATGCCGTTGAGTTTACTGGAGGGTTAGGTCAGCGTGTTTTTGTCGCACAGACGGCATCAATAGATCTTCCTGCAGGGCTGTTGTTAGCGAGTTTTGCAGCAAGGAAATTTGACCTCTCTATCGACCGTACGAGTCTAGACTACGGCCTGACTTACAATGTAGAACAGGCTGACGACAAGGTATTTGTCGAAGGACGGTGCAATGTATTAGAGGGCGACGGCTTTAAGCTTTGATGGTCTGGTTTAATGACTATGGTGTGCGGAGTGGTCCGGTTGTTTTGGCCCTTAGTCGCCTATATGGGAGTTACTGGGCTAACGACATACGCTAGAAGCATCGGTTAGAAGTTTGGTGATGGGCCTACAAAAAATTTAGGCTCAGCAATTGAGCTAAAAGACTTTTTATTTCTGCGCCATACATCAGCATTAGCCACCCTGATATTGCGATATAGGGCCCAAACGGTATGGCTGATGAACGATCATTTTTTTGCAAAATTATTAGCGTGATACCCACTACAGCGCCGGTTAAAGATGAGAGTAGCAGCGCTGCAGGTAGACTCTGCCAGCCAAACCACGCGCCAACGGCGGCCATTAGTTTAAAGTCGCCATAGCCCATGCCCTCTTTGCCGGTGGCTAGTTTAAACGCCCAAAAACAAACCCACAAAACGCCGTAACCAAAGATTGCGCCCAAAACCGCGTCGGAGAGATTCGCGAAACTACCACTCAGATTGGCAAATAACCCTAACCATAGTAAGGGCAGGACGATATTGTCAGGCAGTATAAAATGTTTTGCATCAATGCCAGATAGGGCGATTAGCGCCCATGTAAATATCAGCGCGAGAATCAGGTCGGTGCTTAATCCAAACTTCCAAAAAACCATTAGGCTTAAAATGGCTGTTATTAGCTCAATGGCTGGGTATTGCCAAGAAATAGGGGTTTGGCAGTGCGCGCATTTCCCACGCAACCAGAGAAAGCTGATGAGTGGAATATTTTGCAGAATACCAATGGGACTATTGCACTTGGCGCAACGAGAGCGCGGTACAGATAAGTTGAAGGGTTCAACTTGTGCATCTTCCTTGTCTTGGCCTTGGCGGCCTTCTTGATCCTCCTGATCCCGCTGACCCTGTTGATCTAAGACGTAGCGGGCTTCCGCCTGCCACGCGAGTTCTAGCATGATAGGCAGCCGATAGATGACTACATTCAGAAAACTGCCAACAATTAGGCCTAAGACGACAACCGCGGCTTGCCAGAAAAATAGAAACTCTGGGTCGAAATAAATATCCAAATCAAAGGCCTCGGACTAGTCCAGCATTATTCTACTGTTGCATAGTGAATCTGTTTGCGTCGTCGTTCACTCATCTGGTTGGCTGTCGAAGGCCAGTGCCTTGATCAATGCAATGACCATTAGCGCCATTACCAGTGAGAAGGGCAGTGCGCCAACAATCATGGCTGAGCGCAGTGCGTCCATACCGCCAGCAAGTAGAAGTACGCTCACGAGTACTGCGAATATCACACCCCAAAGCACTACATGTAGGCCCTGCTTTTGGCTTTGGTCGCCGCCAGAAGCCAAGGTATTGATGATCAAAATGCCTGAGTCGGCAGAAGTGATTAAGAAGGTGAGCAGTAATACAACCACCAATACCGACAAGGCCACGGCCATGTCTGGTGATAACAAAAGGTTGATGGTGGTAAACAGTTGTGCAGATATATCAGAGTTAACAATGGTGCCTTGGGCTATGCCGCTAAGCTCTAGGTCGATGGCCGTAGCGCCTACAAAAGTCAGCCAAGTTAAGCAGATCAGCGAGGGCACAATGATCGCACCCAGTACATATTCTCTGATGGTGCGACCTTTTGATACTCGGGCTAAAAACATACCGACAAATGGCGCAAACGCGATCCACCAAGCCCAGTAGAAGATGTTCCATGCCCCTTGCCAACCTTGCAGCGCGGCGCCTACCTCAGTGCTGGAATCATTCCAAACGGTAGTAGACATAGTTGGCAGGGCTATTAGGTAGTCCCAGATGGCGTAGCCAAATGACTGTATTGCGAAGAGCGTGGATCCCAGCGCCACAAAGCAGAGCAAAAGAGCAATTGATAGCAGCATGTTGATGTTAGACAGCCACTTAATGCCGCGCTGAATACCAGACAGGGCAGAGATGCACGATGCCGCCACGATAATGATCAAACCGGTGATTTGCGCGGTCAAGGTCGGCTTGCCGGCTTCGTCAACAATCGACGTTATACCGCTGATGTTGAATATACCCGAGGCGAACTGTGAGACGCCGTAACCAATGGTCACGCCAAGACCAATCAAGGTAGCTAAAATAGCCGCGATGTCGACCAAGTGACCCGCCCAGCCCGACATGGCGTCGCCAAACAAAGGCTGTAGGCCGGAGCGGATGGTTAACGGTAAACCGCGGACATAGCTGAAGTAGCTCAAAGAAATGCCGATTAGTCCGTAGCACGCCCATGGGGTTAAACCGTAGTGCAGCATTGCCCACTTGTAGGCGTTACGCACATTGGATTCATCTAGTGGTGTACTTAACCCCTTGATGGTCTCTGGGTTGGTGGCGAAGTGAAAAATAGGTTCGGCGGTTGAGTAGGTGAGCATGCCAATACCAATACCGGCACCAAACATCATAGACACCCAAGTAAACAGTGAGAATGCTGGCGCTTCGTCTTTCTTGCCCAATACAATTTTCCCTGTGCGCGGCCACACTGCTATGGCTAAACAGGTCACCGTGAAGAGGGCTGTGACATATACATACCAGCCGCCAAAGGATGAGGTTGACCAAGTTTGCAGGGCTGCAAGTTGCTCGCCTGCGCGTTCTGGAGACAAGCCGATCCAAAGAATAAAGGCAAAGATGACCACTTTAGGAATAGCCGCCACAGATACGTTGAAACCCTTATAGAAGCCTGTTTTGGTAGTACTTATAGACACTGATGGGTCGGCACTAGACTGCGTCACAAAGCGCTCTCCTGATTTTTTGGTTGGGTTGGATTACAAAGAGTTAAACATCTACGGGTCATCTATGCAAAGTGGGGGCCTGAGGCCAACACTATTTTGCGGCGTTACGATCTGCGGAGCGAAAGGCCTTACCCCCAATTGGTGGCTATTTTACTTCCCTAAAAGCAGGGTTGAATCAAACATTTGCTGGTATATTTTTTCGCCTTGGCATTGCTCCCGCTGACGAAAGTAAGCCAGCACTAAACGTCCATTGAGCAAAGGCTCGCCATAGAGCTGGTCTATCGTCAGAGTATATAGAATCAATTTCATCTATGAAGACAGGGGGTTTATGTTCTCTCCCAAGTTGCGAGCGGGCAGTTCAATTGTTCGTAAAGAGACAGATTTTTATAATTTCATGAGGGTTAAAGAAATGCGAAGCAAGCTTTTAGGGGGCGTTGCGCTGATGTCAGTAATGTGGGTGGCTTCACCATTGCATGCCAGTGAAGGGCATCATGGTGCGTCTAGCTCATCAGGCGAGGCGAGTAAGAGGGTAGAGCACGCGAAAACCAATCAATTTTGGTGGCCTGAACAACTCAATTTATCGACTCTGCGCGACCACGACGCCAGCGCCAATCCGCTGGGTGAGGATTTTGACTACGCTCAAGCGTTCAATACTTTAGACCTAGCGGCGGTGAAAGCCGACATCAACGTGCTGCTGACCACTTCACAAGATTGGTGGCCTGCGGACTTTGGTAACTACGGCCCATTCTTTATCCGTTTGGCCTGGCACAGCGCGGGTACGTACAGAACGTTAGACGGACGCGGCGGTGCTGATGGCGGCCAAATGCGGTTTGACCCTCTCAACAGTTGGCCTGACAACGGCAATTTGGACAAAGCGCGCAGACTACTTTGGCCCATCAAGCAAAAATACGGTCAAAGCCTTTCTTGGGCAGACTTAATGGTACTTGCCGGTACAGTCGGTATGGAGAACATGGGTTTTCAAACCTTTGGTTTTGCTGGCGGTCGTGCAGACGACTGGGAACCGGATTTGGTTTATTGGGGGCCTGAAGTCACCATGCTCGCCAGTGAACGTCACGACAAAGATGGCAAGCTAGAAAAACCCTTGGGCGCGGCTCACATGGGCCTGATCTACGTTAATCCTGAAGGCCCGCAAGGCAAGCCCGACCCTGTGGGTTCGGCGAAAAGCGTGCGCGTGACCTTTGGGCGTATGGCAATGGACGATGAAGAGACTGTTGCGCTGATCGCGGGCGGTCATACCTTCGGCAAAATGCATGGTGCGCGCAAGAAGTCTTGTGTTGGGCGTGAGCCAGGTGCAGCGTCAATAGAAGAACAAGGCTTAGGCTGGAAGAACAGCTGTGGCAAGGGCCATTCAGAAGACACAGTGACCAGCGGTTTAGAGGGTGCATGGACACAAGCGCCCACTCAATGGACCACACTGTATTTGCAAAATTTGCTTAACTTCGAGTGGCAGCAAACGCGCAGCCCTGCGGGCGCATTGCAGTGGATTCCAACAGACGAATCGCTCCACAGTGTGGTGCCTGATGCCCACGTGAAAGGTAAGTTTAATCCGCCTGTCATGACGACTGCGGATTTAGCGCTTAAGTACGATCCTGAGTACCGCAAAATCGTAGAGCGATTTTTGGCAGACCCAAATGAATACCGATTAGCTTTTGCTAAAGCATGGTTCAAATTGACTCACCGCGATATGGGACCACGGGTTCGTTACCTAGGCGATGATGTGCCTAGCGAGGTGATGATTTGGCAAGATCCGTTGCCTGCGGCCACCACCAAGCCTGTGAACGCTCGCCAGATTAAGCAACTGAAGAGATCTATCGCAGCAACTAACTTAAGCGTTGCAGATTTAGTGGGCACTGCATGGGCTTCTGCTGCGTCATTCCGTGGCAGCGACATGCGAGGCGGTGCCAACGGCGCACGCGTGAGCCTAGCGCCACAGAAAGATTGGGCAGTGAACCAACCGCAAAAATTGGCTCGCGTATTAGATGTGTTAAAGGGCGTACAGAGCGAATTCAATGACAACAACCGCAGGGGTCAAGTATCGCTGGCTGACATTATTGTACTTGGCGGCGCAGTGGGCATAGAGCGCGCAGCTAAAGAGGCAGGCACTGACGTGTCGGTGCCATTTGTGCCGGGTCGTGTAGATGCGCTTCAGGAACAAACGGATGTTGTGTCTTTCGCTGTATTAGAGCCCGCCGCTGATGCATTTCGTAATTACTTCAATGTTAGCCAAGCGTATCGTTCGCCAGCTGAAATGATGGTAGACAAGGCAGATCAGTTGCGGCTAACCGTACCAGAAATGACTGTGTTGCTAGGCGGTATGCGAGTGCTTAATGCCAACACTGATGGAACAGCCCACGGTGTTTTAACCCAACGGCCAGGTACTCTAAGCAACGATTTCTTTCTGAATTTGTTGGACGGTACTCATCCTTGGCGCAAAGCAGCAACCGAAGGCGTTTACGAACGAGTTGATCCTGTGAGCCAGGATGTGCAGTTTACGGCCACCACCGTAGACCTCATTTTCGGTTCAAATTCCGAACTGCGGGCCATTGCCGAGGTGTATGCCTACGATGATGCAAGCCCGCGCTTTGTTGAAGACTTTGTTAGTGCTTGGACCAAAGTCATGCAGTTAGATCGCTTTGACCTTGAGAATAACTAATACCACTGCCAGAGGCCGATTACTTAATCGGCCTCTATGTAGTGTTTAGTTGACGGTTATAATACTCCTCGCGTTCTGCGAGGAGTATCTTTAGAGATACGCCCAGATAAAAATTCACCCGTGCGCGCTCCGTATGAGAAAAGCGTCTAGTCTAGTGTTATCGGGTCCAACTCTGTGCCTGGCGGGTAGTTGTCGGCAATCTGGTACATGCCGTCGACTGTGATCTTTGACACGATCGTCATAACGCCCTCTGCGCCAACTTCAATCGGGCCTAAGTCTGCAATTGCGCAACGACTTTTGTTCATTGGCGCGTCGAGTACTGTAAGTACAAGTCCATTTTCTCCTGCCTCCAAACCCAGTTCGGCAAGGGTAGACTTGAGCATACCTCCGTGTGCTTCAAAAACCACTGTGCCTTGAAAACGCATAGCGCCCGTTGCGCTCCCATCCGCTGCTATAGACAGATCGCCGCCAGGCTGAGCCATGAAGACAAATGTGCCCTCTTCGGTGCGGGTTGCGCCATCACTTAAGGTTATTGAACCCTCTGCAGCCTCCACGTAACCCCTAAAGCTAGATTTCACGCCCCATGTTAATTTGTTAAAGCTCATTGATGTTTCCTTTGCGGCAAAGCTATAAGCATGGCGCAATCCCCTATCAATTGCATCACCGCTGCAAACCGGTGCAATAAATAGGAGCGAGATTTCTCGCGCTCATCGCACTTGTTCCATTCTGCCTGCATGTCTTCCGGTATCTGGGTCACGTTGTCCGCTTTATGTTATTCGCTTCACAGTCTGCGCTTCACAGTGTCTGCTTCACAAAGAGTAGACATAAGTCGTGTTCAAATAGGCGTTTTAGCGTAGCCAGTTTGCACGTTCAAGGTTGGTTGTTCGGGCGATGGCATAAGATTTTTCGATTTGGCTTTGCCTAACAGCAAAGAGAGCAGGGTAGGTCAGTGGCAACCCAAAAACTTCTCTGACATTGCTGCTAAGTCTAGGTCTTGCGCGTGTCGTCGCGCAAAGCTCAATACAATAAAAAAGGGTGAAAGAGCATGCCGGAAGGGCCAGAGATTAGACGCGCTGCGCTGCGTATTGGCAAAGTTCTAAATGGTAAAGAGACCCGCAGCGTGACGTTCTCACAGCCTCACCTACAACGTTTTAACAACGCGCTTAGTGGCGAGACGGTGATGGACGTAAGTAGTCGCGGTAAAGCCATGCTGACCCACTTCAGCAATGAGTTGACCCTCTATAGCCATAACCAGTTATACGGGCGGTGGTATGTGGTGAAGCGCGATAAGCAGCCAGCCACCGGCAGAACATTGCGCGTAGCAATTCACACTGACACCCACAGCGCGCTTCTTTACAGCGCCTCGGACATAGAAGTGCTGACCCCTGAGCAATTGCCGCTACAAAAATACCTCGCGAAGTTAGGCCCGGATGCTCTAGATGAGGGTGTGGTTTGGCGTGATGTGCTAGATCAATTGATGTCTAAGCAATTCTGTAGACGGTCCCTAGCAGCCCTCTATCTAGACCAGTCCTTTGTAGCGGGTATAGGCAATTATTTGCGCTCGGAGATCCTTCACGCGGCAGGACTACACCCATCTGATCGACCTTGCGATCTTACTCGCGCTCAACTTGGCGCGTTGTCTCGGGCAACATTGGATCTAACACGTCAGTCGCTGGCCACTGCCGGAATCACGAATAGCCCCGCACGGGTCGCCGCGCTGAAACGAGACGGCTTTACAAGGAGTCGTTATCGCTTTGTCATATTTGATCGCCAGGGCGAATCTTGCTATCGCTGCTCAACGCCGGTTGAGCGTATTGAAGTAAATTCAAGGCGCCTCTACCTTTGCTCGCAATGTCAGCCTCAGCTGCGGTTGAAGTGATCTCTGCGGCGAGGGGAGATTGGTTGTAAGTGGATGGGTGCTTAGTCTGCATCAGGGAAAATTAAAAACCATTATTCGTTGGGCCCAGGTATTAGCGCAATAGCGTGTTGGCTTAGAGAGAGGGTGATTATCCCCAACGATTAATGGTCGCAGTGAGCCGGGTGGGTGACCCGTTGGCCCCAACCATTTCCTGCGCGTTATGCGGTCTGCGGGGCTTTATTGATAAGGCACTATTTTCAAGGCACTATTTACGAGGCACGATTTTCACTGACAGGCCCCGCATCAATGGATCAAGTCTCGCCAACTTAGCACCTATGTCAAAGAACAAGTTGGTCCCAAACCGTTGTTGCTTTGAGTTGACAATTCGCGCAGCTTCCATTTTTTTGAAAATCTTTAAAACAAGTTGCGCAAGCCATGCCTTATGATGGGCGTAAGCCCCCCACTGAAAGTGCTAGAACGGCCCGTGAGATCGCAGCTGAGTTCTCTGCCGCGTCTGGGCCTATGACTGTGGGAGCAGCGTTTTCACGTGCGATGGGAAGAACATCCACGCACTCAAAAGTACGGGAGGCTATGTCGGCAGCGGCGAAGCACAAAAACCCAATGGAGCAGCGTAGATTGCTGCGTGTAGCGCATTCTCATGCCGAGGAGTGGTTGAATAAACGCAAGGGAGGCGGCGCGGAGGCTGAGGGACGTCGCGCTGACTCGACGCGCTCATTAATGTCCTCACTGGACTGGTACGAACAGGAACATCGCAAACATGATCCCAGCGGTATGGTTGGCGCGTCACAGCTGAATAAGCTGGGCAGTGGCGCCGTTAATACAGTTCACACGACTACTTTTGCCGGGGGTGGCTCCGAATATGCAAAAGATAGTCAGTCGGGTGGGTATACGGCGCGCGACCGTAACTGGGTTTTTAAGGCCGAGGGTGAACCCGAGGAAGGTCCTGGAGCTCATCCACCTTTGGCAGAATTGGGCGAAGTTCGTTTAGAGAACACCAGCATGGTTGAACGTAACGTATTGGTGGCTAAAGTGGCAGAGGGTATGGGAACAACAGTGATACCTGAAACGCGAAAAGCGATACATGATGGTGTTGCCGGTTCGGCGATGGGTTTGGCTCCGGGAAAGGCACCTCTCTACTACGAAAGAGAACACGTTAACTCTGAAACGGCTGCCGCACTCGATGACATGGCAGGGGCAGAGGATATGGGATATAAGCGTGACGCCCGGGGCTGGTACCAAGATAAGCCGAAAGTGCGGGCGCATGACTACGAAGGAGCGACATCGCCCAGCGGCCGTTCTGTTGTCGCTCGAACTCAGCGAGACCTGCTTGACTTGCAAGCTGTTGACTTTGTCACTAACGCTGGCGTCGATCGACACCAGGGCAATTACCATTACGATCCTAAGACCGGCGGCGTTCAGGGTATTGACAACGATTACTCGTTTGGCACGCGAGTAGAGCACGCCGAAAACCATAGCAAGATGCGAGGGTTACCTCCAATGCTGCATGCTAGCACGGCGGCGCGAATATCTGGCATGGGTTCGGAGGCGTTTGCTAAATCGGTAGAAAATCTTTCTGAAGCAGAAAAAGACGCCGCGATGCAGCGCTTTGATGTAATGAAGCAGCATGTGAATAAACTGAAAGAAGAAGGTGGCATTAGAGGCGGTCTGAGGCTTAAAGATGGTGCCCAAAGGGAAGATGCGCATGACTTGAATTTCGCAGAGCGAAGGAAGCTATTCGAAACGCGGGCGGGTTTCGACGCCGCAACCTACAGGCATTTAACCAATCCCGAGGCCTCCCCAAGCTATCTAAAGAGTCTCCACGCTGATACCCAGGACCCGAGGCTCCGCGGCGTGCGCTATAACGACAAGACGGAGTAGGCCTAAATCCCAGAAGCGGGGCGTGGGCGCTTTCTCGAGTCAAACCTCAAGGTGCGCTGCTCTTTACGAACCCTCTTAATGTTTGAGGTCCTAACAAGACCCGCATCCTATTCTTTTCATCCCCCCACAAAAAAGGGGCCTGAAGGCCCCGATTTTATAGAGAGATATGGCGGAGAGAGAGGGATTCGAACCCTCGATAGGGGATTAACCTATACTCCCTTAGCAGGGGAGCGCCTTCAGCCGCTCGGCCACCTCTCCGGTGCGCGCATTGTAACTCGAACCTATGGGTACTTGTCGATGTACTGATGCAATTATTCTTAAACTTCTTCCAAATCTTTTGAAAATTCATCCAATTCAGTGCTTGAAACAAGATCATATTTGCGCAAATAGCCTCTTAATTGGTGATAGGTCAGCTGCAAAAGTTTGGCTGCATGTCGCTGATTGTGTTTGGCCTTGGTCAAGGCTGCGGTGATAATCTCTACCTCTTGCTCTCTCAAGTGTTGTTTCAGGTCTAATGGAAATTGTGCGAGCCGTTGAGTGCTCGCACCTGCGGGTTTTTCGCTGGCGTGAGCGTTTGGACGAAAAGGCGAGTCGAAGGGGTCTAAGGTTATACCGTCTATCAGTGACTCTGGCTCCGACTTGTAGACGGCGCGCTCTACAACGTTTTTTAATTCTCTGGCATTGCCCGGCCATGCATAGGCTTGCAACTCAGCTTCGGCCTTGGCGCTGAAGCCGGGAAAATAGTCACGGTCTAACTCTTTTGCCATATTCAGGCCGAAGTACTCGGCAAGTATCAGTATGTCGCTGGCCCGCTCGCGTAATGGTGGCAGGGTTACCACATCAAAGGCTAGGCGGTCTAAAAGGTCGGCGCGAAACTTGCCTTGTTCAGCAAGCAATGGCAGGTCTTCATTGGTCGCCGCGACCAATCTTACGTTGCAGGTGATGGTTTTATTGCCGCCAACTCGCTCGAATTCCCCGTACTCAATAACACGCAGAATTTTCTCCTGAGTTGCCAGTGAGGTATTGGCGAGTTCGTCCAGAAAAAGGGTGCCGTTGTGGGCACGTTCAAAGCGTCCTTGATGGATTTTTGTCGCACCGGTAAACGCGCCGGGTTCATGGCCGAATAGCTCGTTTTCTAACAGCGAATCGGCGATGCCGGCGCAGTTGAGTTTGATAAATTCTTGCCCCCATCGGGGGGATAAATAATGCAGCCTCGAGGCAATGCCTTCTTTGCCTGTGCCTCGCTCTCCGACAATGAGCACGGGTTTATTTAACGTGGCTGCGCGGGAGACATCCTCCAGCACTTGCAGAAATACGGGGGACTCGCCCAGTAAGCGATCGGCTTCATTGCGCATAATAATTTGACCAACAGTTGGTTAAGTTCACCAAGTAAATTCCCTCCATTTTTGCCGCCTGTAAAAAAGCTTATAAATTTCATGAGGTTACCGTTTTGCAATTGTTGGCACGGATTCTGTAAATACATAACCAACTAAGGATGTAAGCGCGCTTAATTGAGACCGGCGGTTGTTCTTAAACAGAACATGATGAGTTAGCGACCGGTGGACACAAGGCGTTTAAGCAAAATTGGTAAAAGTGATTGAATCAGGCGCTGTGAGTTAGAGCGCTGTATTGAAGGTACTGGAGGCGAATAGCGATGAGTATTTTTTCCCGAATGACAGATATTGTGAATTCCAACATTAATGCAATTTTGGATAAGGCCGAGGACCCAGAAAAGATGGTGCGGCTTATTGTCCAAGAAATGGAAGAGGCCTTGGTTGAAGTGCGTAGCACTTCAGCGAGGATTATTGCCGACCGTAAAGAGTTGCTGCGGCGGCTTGAGTGGCAGCGCGCTGATGCCCATGAGTGGGAGCGCAAGGCAGAGGTAGCTGTGCGCAATGGTCGCGACGATTTGGCTAAAGGCGCGTTACTTGAAGGCAGTCGTGGGCAAGCGCTTACAGATTCCCTAACAAAAGAGGTGGCACTGCTAGATGACACGCTGCATAAGCTAGATTCGGACATTGGCACCCTGCAAGAGAAGATTATTGACGCCAAAGCTCGCCAAAACGCCATCGTTCTGCGCGGTCAGGCGGCGCATTCACGGCTGGGTATGCGTAAGAAACTTCACGAGAGTGGCGTAGATGACGCGATTCAGCAATTTGAATTGTATGAGCGAAAAATGGACGACCTTGAAGGGCTTATTGAGGCCTATGACCTTGGACAGAAGTCGCTTTCTGATGAGATTTGCGCATTAGAGACCGGTGATGATGTTGAGGTTCAGCTCAATGATCTGAAATCTCGGTTGTCGGGCGGGCGGGCACCACAAAGCGCTAAAGCAGCCGAAGATAATGCCAGCAAGAAGCCTGTCGTATCTCCAGCAGGGGACGCTGAGGCTGAAAGTAAGCAGGGTTCCTCTAGCAGCGACAAGCAATAGCAAGGGGTAGATTATGGAAGGCATAGTGATCGCGTTTATGGTCCCGACCATACTGTTCGTGCTTGTTGTGTTGCCTATATGGGTGACCATGCACTACCGGGGCAAGGAGAAGCGCATAAATTCTTTGTCTGAGAGTGAACGCGAGGAATTGCTGCTGCTCACGCAGCAAACTGAGCGTATGCAAGAGCGCATTGAATCCCTTGAAGCCATACTCGACGAGCAGACCCCAGATTGGCGTCGCGGTGAAGTTTGAGCGTGCTGTATGAATAGCTGTCCAATTAGTGCGAGCTAGGTAGCACTAGGCGAGTAGCGCGACCAGCAGGGCAGAGATTTAGCCGGTAGGGCGAGGTGGATTTGGCACAATAGATACGAGGTTCTGATGACCGACACAGATAAAGACACAGATACAGATGCACAAAAAGACAAAGACGATCGGAAAGATACAAAAGGTCCTAGTTCCCAAGGGCCTACCTCCGAGCATCTGAATGAAGCGCAGAGTGGCGAGGAGAGCGACCAAGCAAGTACAGAAGCGGGTCAATCTAGTGAAGATAGACACGACAACACTGAAGAGGAGTCCTCTTTCAACCGTGCTATGAAAGAGCTGGGCGAGAGTATGTCGGAGCTGGCCAGTGCGCGCTCAGCTGATGCGCTCAACAGTGCCATTCCGCTGATTAAGGACGCGGCTGAACGTATAAGAAGTCAGGCCCGAGGCCGACCAACTGAGACTTTGGAGGAACGAACGGATAATTCTTACGCAGGTTCTGCCGAGGAACACTTTGCTTCTGAGCAGGAATTTGCCGACTCGCTGCGCGAACATGACGCTGCTCAACTTTACCTAGATCATCACAAGCGTATTGCCGGGGTCTGCGCGGCGCTAGCGCGCTATTTCGCAATGGATACCTTTACGGTGAGAATGCTAGCGGTCACTGGCCTCATTTTTATCCCCCAAGTGGCATTTCCAGCCTATTGGATATGCTATTTCATGCTCGATAAACGTGATGACCGCCTAGGCTCTGGTGATCTAAGCCGGCGACAAAGGCGCAAGCAGCGTAAGCGCGAACGCAGCGCAATGCGTGGTCTGGCTCAAGCGTCAAGAAATGCGGGCCAACTCGGTAATCAGGGCTTTGGTTGGAGTAAAGCCCAGTTGAAAAAGATGCGTCGCATGAGTTCCCGAAGGTATAGGCTGCCGAGTAGTTGGCTTAACTGGCAGGGTATGCAGAGCGCAGATGAGTCAACAGATGCTGATTCGGCAGGTGCGAAAGTTGGCGAAAGTCGCACAGAACAGGAAGGCAAGCGGGGCGGAGCCGGTGCAAGGTCTAGGGCAACTGTCGTTGCACCAGAAGTGACATTGCGCAAGGCTCGATTTCAGAGCAAAGAATTAGAAACTCGGCTGCGCCGATTGGAATCCTTTGTCACATCTAAGCAGTTTTATCTGCACAAAGAGTTGAGCAAGTTAGAATTATAAATATTTATAAATCAATATTTTAAGATAGGAACTTAATCTAACTTAACAAGTATTTTTCAAACTTGTCTGGCCGATCAGTGAATATGCCCTTGAGCCCCAGCTGCTGTAACTTGTCGGCTTTACTGGGGGTGTTCACCGTATAGGCGAAGATCGGTAACTTGCTCTCAAGCAAGGTCTGCATGCGCGTAGCAGTAAGGGAGGTAGCCGCAATATTAATGGCTACCGCGTCAAGATTATTGGCAAGGTCACGCATGTCTTCTCGCCACCGAGCAAACAGCGGTGCCACAGGCGTGGCCTTATCCACCTTTCTAAATCGCGCCAATTCATCGTGGTGAAATGAAGACACTAAAACGGGTATGTGTGGGTTTGCCTGTATTGTCTGGGCCACTAAATCTGCCGTCGCTTTACTCTTAAGCTCTATGTTCAAGCCAACATTTGGATGCGCGGCTAACAACGTAATGACGTCCTCAAGCATTGGAATAGCTAGGTCATCGGCGCAGCGCACTTTCTCAAGCGCCTCAACGCTGTAATCAGTGATTAAGCCTTTGGCGTTAGTGGTCCGATCTAACTTGTCGTCGTGAAATACAACTAACCTTGGGGTGCCGTCTTCACTATAAATGCGCTGTACGTCTAGCTCTAACATGGGACAACCCAGTTCAATCGCTAGGCGAAAGCTGGCTATCGTATTCTCGGGTGCCAACCCGGCGGCACCGCGATGCCCAATGATTAAGAAATCTGAGCGGTGAAAAAGATCATTTATTGTCATTATCTTGTGCAAGTTGTTTAGAGCCTAGGCCAGTAGGCTGGTAGGATACCCGTCATGAGTTATGAAGTTCTAGCCAGAAAATTACGTCCCAGCGGTTTTGACGCCTTGGTTGGGCAAGAGCACGTTGTGCGAGCACTGAGTCACGCCTTAGACAATGGTCGCTTGCACCATGCCTACCTGTTCACGGGTACGCGGGGTGTGGGCAAAACTACCATAGCCAGAATTCTGGCGAAGAGCCTTAATTGCGAAACGGGCGTCAGTTCCACGCCTTGCGGCGAATGTTCAATTTGCCTTGAGGTGAAAGAAAACCGCTTTATAGATTTGATCGAGGTAGATGCCGCTTCACGCACAGGTGTGGACGACACTCGGGAGCTGCTAGAAAACGCCCAGTACATGCCTGCGCGCGGGCGCTACAAAGTTTATCTTATTGACGAAGTTCACATGCTGTCCATGGCGAGTTTTAATGCGCTACTGAAAACGTTAGAAGAACCACCTGAGCACGTAAAATTTCTTCTGGCGACTACGGACCCCAAAAAAGTGCCCGTTACGGTGCTTTCGCGGTGTTTGCAGTTTCAACTGAAAAATATTTCACCGCAAATTATCACTGAATACATTGCAGGCGTGCTGGCGACAGAGGAAGTGGTGTTTGAGACACCTGCCATAGAAGTCATCGCTAGATCTGCCGAGGGCAGCATGCGCGACGCCCTTAGCCTTACTGATCAAGCCATTGCCTTTGGTCAAGGCAAGTTACTGCAAGCGGATGTAGTGACCATGCTGGGTGTTGTTGGTCGCGATGAGGTGACTGCGCTCCTACAAGCCCTGAGTGCTGGCTCTGCTGAGCACATTCTAGCGCTTACGGCAGAGCTTGCTGAGCGCAATGCAGACTTCGCCGACGTGCTGAAAGGCTTACTGGAAGCCTTGCATAGCATGGCTGTAGACATTGCGCTCAAACCCCAAGCCAGCGATTTTGCGGCAGACGAGTTGCAACTTTATTATCAGATCGCTTTAGTTGGTCTGCGCGACTTGCCAATAGTGCCAGATCAACGCAGCGGCTTTGAAATGACACTGCTGCGCATGTTGGCATTTGCGCCTCAGGGCGACAGCAAAGTGCCGCCTAGAGCGAATACGCAGGGCGTCTCAGAAGGCGACGCCAGCAGCGCTGCTGCAATGACCAGTGAATCTGTGCAGGTAACGGGTGCTAGTGTTGATGCCACGGCGGTAGATACCAACAATAGTGGGGGTGACGGTGCTGCTGCTACCCCTCAAGCCGATGAGGCAACGCCAGAACAGCCTGAGGCTGAAAAAAAAACTTCTGAGCTAGTGCCAGCACCTGCAAAAGCCGCACAAGAACCACAAGAACCAGAAGAAGAACGAGAAGAAGAGCCAGAAAAAGAGCCAGAAAAAGAGCCAGAAAAGAAACAAGCAGTAGACCAAAATCTAGAAGAAGGCGATTGGCCAGTAACGATCTCTGGCGATGCACTGATAGATTGGCACGAACTGGTAAAGCGCCTCACTATTGGGGGTGTCGCGCGTATGATAGCCGAGCATTCGGTACCACTGTCCTTTGCCTTACCCAACGTTGCGTTATTGCTGAGCAGTCAACATGACATGTTATTGAGCGACGCCCAAGTTGTTAATCTGGCGCGTGGACTCAGCGAAGTGTGTGATCAAACAGTTAATTTGACTGTTGAAGTGGGTAACGTGCGAGAGGAAACCCCTTCAGTGTACCGTGCTCGCTTGGCGCATGAACGTCAAATTTCTGCCGAACAGTCATTGCAACAGGACGAAACCGTGAAAGGCCTTTTGGCTGATTTCGGGGGCAGTATCGACGAGGTAAAACCCGCATAATTTTGCTCGCCGAATCAAGGCAGCCTTACCGCATGCTGTTGTGGGTAAAATAGTGTGAGATGAAACAGTTTTAGATAGAAAAAATGCCAACTAAATATGGAGACAGTGCACGTTGACAGACTTAGGTGATTTGATGAAACAAGCCCAGCAAATGCAGTCGAAGTTGCAAGATGCGCAACAAGAAATTGCTGACCTGGAAGTTCAAGGTGAGAGTGGCGCCGGTATGGTTAAAGTGACCATGAACGGGCGCTATGAAGTAAAACGGGTGACCATTGACTCAGAGTTGCTCAATGAACAGAAAGAAGTGCTCGAAGATTTGCTCGCAGCTGCATGCAATGACACCGTGCGGCGTGTAGAAAAAGTGCAAAGCGAAAAAATGAGTAGCGTCAGTGGTGGTCTACTTTCAGGTATGAATATGCCATTTGGTAAAATGCCTTCCTGATGTCGCTTATTGATGATTTGGTTTCAGCATTGCAAGTACTGCCGGGGGTAGGTCCCAAAAGCGCCCAGCGCATGGCATTGCATTTATTACAGCGAAACCGCCAAGGCGGCACTCATTTGGGACAAATCCTAGAGACCGCAATGGAAGCTGTGCGGCAATGTACGTTATGCCGAAATTTGACGGAGGGCGAGATCTGTCGTTTGTGCAGTGACGAGCGTCGGGATAACGGCCTGCTGTGCGTTGTTGAATCGCCAGCTGATGTTTTGGCTATAGAACAAGCAGGGGGCTTTCGGGGGTACTACTTTGTATTGCATGGCCGCCTCTCACCCATTGATGGCATGGGCCCAGAGCAGCTTGGTTTGCAGGCTCTGCAAAGCAGAATTGCAGCAATTCAGCCCAGCGAAATGATTTTGGCGACCAATCCCACAGTAGAAGGTGAGGCCACGGCCCACTACATCAGTCGGCTGGTTGCCGACCAAGTACCGAACATCAGCCGAATTGCTCATGGCGTTCCGCTAGGTGGTGAAATTGAATACACCGACGGAGGCACATTGACCCATGCATTGCAGGGACGAAGAAACATCAGTTTATTGGATTGATAGCGATACAGAGCTTGCGAATGCCGTGGCCAGTTGGGAAGACCAGATTGGCTTGGACACGGAGTTTATCCGCACAGACACGTTTTATCCGCTAGCCGGCCTATATCAAATAGCCTCAGGCAATGAGGTGTTCCTATTGGACCCTTTGGTCATTGAGAGCTGGCAGCCCTTTGTCGACTATTTGCATAACCCCAGTCACCTGGTGGTGATGCACGCGTGCCAGGAAGATTTGGAACTTATGTTTCACCACCTCGGTGCACGCCCTGCAAATATATTTGATACGCAGTTTGCCAATGCGTTTGTCAGCGAAGATTTCAGTTTGAGCTACGCCAATTTGGCGCGCAATCTTTTGCAAGTTGATTTGGAAAAACAGCAAACGCGCTCAAACTGGTTAAAGCGGCCGTTGAGTGAGGAGCAGTTAGCCTATGCCGTGGACGACGTGACTTTGCTTGTGCCCATGTACAACCTAATCAACGAGCGCATTACCCAGTTGGGACGAAGTGATTGGTTTGCTCAAGATATGGCCCAGCGAGGACAATATTCGGAGCCTCAGCCGAGTCAGTACTACCGCCAGGTTAAGCGCGCCTGGCAGCTTAAACCTGAGCAATTGTCCATGTTGCAAGCCCTTTGTCAGTGGCGCGAAAATGCAGCTCGTCAGTTTGATATTCCGCGCAGCAGGGTCGTGTGGGACGATCATTTGATGACCTTTGCTATGGCGCGCCAGTTGGATATGAGCACGTTGCAAAGCACTTTGCCCGGACCCATTGTTAAGCGCCATGGCCAGGCGTTGCTTGCTTGCCACAGCAAAGCGCAAAATAATGAACCGTTAGACCAGCTGGACAAACCACTAGGACCCGGCGCCAGTGCAAAGGTTAAGGCGCTACGAGAGGTTGCGGTAGGTGCTGCAAAGAAATTAGCTATGGCGCCAGAATTGTTGGCTCGTAAAAAAGATGTCGAAGCCTGTTTTCGTGACTACATGAAAAATAGTGAACTGTCTGAACATTACCTAGGGTGGAGAAAAAGTTTGTTGGAGCAAGAGTTTTTGCTGATTTTGGAGCCAAGTGATGACAGTTGATGGTACTAACAAGGCTAGCCTTGAATCGAGCAAGGAAGTGGGCGTAGCGTCGTTGTCAGACATTGAAGTAAAAATTTTTCGCAGCAGTAAAAAGATGGACACCTATATTTATCTGCCCATTGAGGCTGAATTTGATGACCTGCCAGAAGCCCTGCGCAAACAGTTCGGTAGAACGGTGTTTGTTATGGAGTTGCTGTTAACCACTTCATTGAAACTGGCGCTCTTTGATGCGGCAACGGTTATGCAGGGCATAGCGAAAGACGGTTTCTTTTTGCAGTTTCCGCCGCCGAATTTGTCCCCCGTGCTGCCCGAAGAGTTGTTGGAATGAAACCGTTTTGGCAGCAAAAGACCTTTGCAGAAATGGATCAGGACGAGTGGGAAAGCCTCTGCGACGGTTGCGCCAGGTGCTGCATGATCAAATTACAGGACGATGAAACTGAAGAGGTTTTTTATACCTCTATCGTTTGCGACTTGCTCGATCAGAATGTTTGCCAATGTACACGGTACCCAGAGCGGCATGCGCTGGTGGAAAATTGCGTGCAGTTGTCGCCAGAGAGAGTCACAGAGTTTGGCTGGTTGCCAACCACCTGCGCTTATCGCACCTTAGCTGAGGGGCGAGATTTGCAATGGTGGCATCCGTTGGTGAGTGGTAGCCCTGATACGGTTCACGAGGCTGAGATTTCTGTGCGTGGCAAAGTAATCGCAGAATCGCAGGTTCACGAGGACGATCAGCAGGACATGATCATTCATTGGGTTGAAATGTCACATCAACCTGAATCATAGTTTTTAAGGATAGGTCGGGAAAATTAGAATGCCTTATTCCAACGCATGGATTGTCATTGCTGTTTTGGCTGTCATCGGAGCCTATTGCCTGAATTTGTTGTTGCGAGGATCACGACCGGCACGTGCGCGCTGGCCCCGAAAGCTTAGGTATATTTTTGTAACGCTGGTATTCGTATTTTTCCTTCTGCCAGCCCCCGTACCCAAATATCCGGGCGTTTATGCACCGGCTTTTGTCGTGTTTATTTTTGAATCCTTGTTTCAATCCAGCGGTCAGCCTAATGAAAGCCAGGGCATTCTGGTGTTAGGGCTTGGGGTTGTCAGTATTATTGGTTTGCTGGCGTCGGTGGTGTTTAGGTCCAAAAATACCCAAAGCGCAGCGCCATCAGAAACCGAGCGCAAGACGAACACTGACCCAGCTTAAAATAGCGGCAAATAACGCCTAGCGCCCATGGGGTATTTATCTACTCTTGAGCCGATTTTAGGCTTGATTTTTAGAGGGGTTGAGAAATCTTCGGTAACAGCATGGTTGCATGGGTTGCCTAAGCTCCATTAAAGTAGATTGCTGTTCGCTCAAGGCCTTCTATCAGAACTGGTCACAAGGTTAAGTTCGTTATGGAGCGCGAGGGTTGGGCGGGGAGACAATGCAGCGGCTCACAAGTTGGGGACAGATTCGTAGACTATCGGTAGATTAAGTGACTAATAGCCATAGCGATTAACCTGCGTTAAGAATTTAGACAGATTTATTCATCTAATTTAGATGACTGAATCGATAATGTGATAGCCATCTAACAAATAGCTAACTAGACAGACAACTAGACAGACAAAAAGAGAGTTTTGAATGATTTTTGAAAGTACCGACTCGTATATCGCCACCGACGAACTGAGCATGGCAGTAGATGCCGCCGCGAAGCTAGAGCGCCCTTTGCTAATTAAAGGTGAGCCAGGCACTGGTAAAACAATGCTTGCTATTGAAGTGGCAAAATCTCTTGGGATGCCGCTTTTAGAATGGCACATCAAGTCCACCACAAAGGCAGTTAATGGCCTTTATGAGTACGATGCGGTTTCACGCCTGCGTGATTCTCAGTTGGGTGATGAGCGGGTTAACGACATCAGCAACTACATCAAGAAAGGTAAGCTTTGGGAAGCCTTTGAAGCTGAAGAGCGTGTGGTTTTGTTGATCGATGAGATCGATAAGGCAGACATTGAGTTTCCAAATGACTTGTTACAAGAAATTGATCGCATGGAATTTTATGTCTACGAGCTAGGCAAAACCATTAAAGCGAAAAACCGTCCTATCGTTATCATTACGTCAAACAATGAAAAAGAATTACCAGATGCGTTTTTGCGTCGCTGCTTCTTCCACTTCATTAACTTCCCAGATCGCGAAACCATGCAACAAATCGTTGACGTGCATTTCCCAAGCGTGAAGCAGGACATGGTGAAAGAGGCTATGGAAATTTTCTTCGACGTGCGCAAAGTGCCTGGTCTGAAGAAGAAGCCATCTACCTCTGAACTGATTGATTGGTTGAAGCTGCTAATGGCTGACGACATTCCTGATGAGATTTTGACTAACAGGGATGCCAGCAAGGCTATTCCTCCTCTGTACGGTGCGCTGGTTAAGAACGAGCAGGACGTGCATTTACTAGAACGCTTAGCGTTTATGAATCGTCGAGATAGTAGGGGCTAGACTGTGCTCATCAATTTTTTTCTGACCCTTAGAAAGTATAAGCTGCCGGTAACCATCCGGGAGCTTATGGATCTTATTAGTGGCCTACAGCATCAGCTGGTTTACGCAAATTTGGATGATTTTTATCTCTTGAGCCGAACCGCATTGGTAAAAGATGAAAAGAATTACGACAAATTTGACCGAGCTTTTAGCGCCTATTTTAAAGGCTTAGAGGATTTGCATGGTCTGCTTGAAAGTCTGATTCCCGATGAATGGCTGAGACACGAATTCGAAAAATCATTGTCACCTGAACAACTCAAGGAAATTGAGTCTTTGGGTGGTCTTGAGAAACTGATCGAAGCGTTTAAGAAAGCCAAGGAAGAGGCCGAAGCCAAAGCCGGCGAAGAGGGCAAAGACGGCGACGAGGGCAATGCAGACAGACAAGGCCAAAGTGGTCCCGGCGGGCTGGGCAAAGGCAAAAAGAAGAAAGCCAAAAAGGTATGGGATGAGCGCCAGTATAAAAATCTGGATGATTCAGTAGAGCTCGGTACCCGCAACATCAAGATGGCTCTGCGTCGCTTGCGTAAATTCGCCAGAACCGGTGCGGAAGATGAGCTGGATATCTCCGGCACAATCAAGTCCACGGCCCACAACGGCGGCATGTTAGACATTAAGATGCGCCCAGAGCGACGCAACACCGTAAAGGTTTTGTTGTTCTTGGACATTGGCGGCTCTATGGATGCCCACGTAAAGATTTGCGAAGAATTGTTCTCGGCCTCCAGAACAGAGTTCAAGCATATTGAGAGTTTTTACTTTCATAACTTTATTTATGAATCTGTGTGGAAAGACAACCGACGTCGTATGGCGGAACGGATGCCAACGCTAGAGGTTCTGAATAAATTCTCTCAAGACTACAAAGTAGTGTTTGTGGGTGACGCAACCATGGCCCCTTATGAAATTACTCATGCAGGCGGCAGTGTAGAGCATTGGAACGAAGAGCCGGGTGCCGCGTGGATGGAGAAGTTTTCTACCATTTATGACAAGGTCATTTGGCTTAATCCTACCCCTCAAGAAACTTGGGAATATTCATCTTCAGTGATGATGACTCAAGAGTTGGTTGGCGGAAATATGTTTCCGTTAACCATCAAAGGTCTTGAAGAGGGAATGGGAAATCTATCTAAGTAGGCCTCTTGCGCTAAAAACCTCTTTGCAAAAAAATATCTAAGCTATTTAGATATTGGGCTCGGTCTGCCGAGCCTTTAGAAAGTTCGTGGCAACATCGAGATGGCATGAGTCATCAATAAGCTAAAGAAAAGCGCTAGAACAATTTTTTAGCCGCACTAACCAAAGCCGCAGGGCGTGTGACTGGGATCCAAGGGTCGAAATGAACGGTCAAAATAATCCCGATGTGATGCGTAAAGACGCTTTTAAGCTGCGTCGCTTGAAAGGTCCGCCGCGCCAAACTCTTGAAGACACTTCTCATGCTCTGCTAGAACAGCGCAGAAGCAACCTTGCCAAGCTAAACCTCACGCCAATGGATGGCTTGCCTGTCAGTGAAGCTGCTGACGAAATATGCAAGTTGTTGGAAGACAACCAAGTTGTGGTCATTGCCGGTGAAACGGGTTCAGGTAAAACCACTCAGTTACCCAAGCTTTGCCTAAAGATCGGCCTAGGTTTAACCGGTATTATCGGTCATACCCAGCCCCGTCGTATTGCCGCGCGCACGGTAGCGCAGCGAATTGCCCAGGAAATGGATGCGCAGTTGGGTCAAGACGTTGGTTACGCGGTGCGCTTTTCAGATCAAACCAATGACAATACATTGGTGAAAGTCATGACAGATGGCTTGCTGCTTACTGAGATTAGGCACGACCGTTTTCTAGACAAGTATGATGCGATTATTGTCGACGAGGCTCATGAGCGCAGCCTGAATATTGACTTCCTGCTAGGCTATTTAAAGCGTCTAACCTTAAAGCGTAAAGACCTAAAAATAATTGTTACCAGCGCTACCATTGATGTCGATAGGTTTTCTGAGTTTTTCAATGGTGCACCGGTAGTCAAGGTGGGTGGGCGAACCTACCCAGTAGATGTTCAGTATCGCGGCGGGGACGACGGCGAGTTCGGGTCAATGTTGGACGTGCTGCATGAGATTGATCGCAAACCTATGACCTCTGCTCGAGATGTGCTGATTTTCTTTTCTGGCGAGCGCGAAATTTTTGAGGCCGCCCGGCGACTGCGCATGGCTTTCCAAGAACGCTTTGAGATTCTACCGCTTTATGCGCGGCTGTCTGTGGCTGACCAGCGCCGGGTATTTAACCCGTCCTCCGGCGGTAAGCGGCGCATCATTTTGGCCACCAACGTTGCCGAAACATCGCTAACGGTACCCAACATTGGCTTTGTCATAGATCCGGGGTTTGCGCGTATTTCAAGATATAGCTATCGGTCTAAGTTGCAACGACTACCCATTGAACCCATCAGTCAGGCCAGTGCTAACCAGCGCAAAGGCCGGTGTGGTCGGGTAGCACCGGGTATTTGTTATCGGCTTTTTGAAGAGCATGATTTTTTCAGCCGCCCGGAGTACACGGATGCAGAAATAAGACGGGTCAATTTGGCCTCTGTCGTTCTACAGATGGAAGCATTTGGGTTAGGGGAGATCAGTAAGTTTCCATTTATTGATCCGCCGGAACCCAGGGCCATCCGTGATGCCCTGCGTCTGTTAGACGAGCTTGGTGCTTTGAAGGGCGGTGGTCTAACTGATACAGGTCGCCTAATGGCGCGTTTGCCGGTAGATCCGCGTTTGGCGAGAATGCTGATTGCGGCTAAAGAGCAGTCTTGCCTCAATGAAATGTTGATCATAGTTTCTTGTTTAGCTGTACAGGACCCTCGGGACCGGCCCCATGAAAAAACTCAGGCAGCCGATACGGCTCATGAAATGTTTTTGCACAAAGACTCGGACTATTTAACCCTACTCAATCTTTGGCGGTGGATCGAAGAGCAGCGTGAACAGCTAACGAAGAATCGTTGGCAAACTACTTTGCGCAAACGTTTTATTAATCCAGTGCGCGTGCGCGAGTGGCGGGAGTTGCATCGTCAGCTGCGCGTAGTGTGTAAAGAGTTGCGTTTAGGTCTTAACGACACGCCTGCGTCTTTTCGGCAAATTCATGAGGCAGTGTTGGTGGGCTCGCTGGGACTCATCGCTCAGCATGATGAGAAGGGTAAGTACATTGGGCCGCGCAATTTACGCCTAGGTATTTTTCCCGGCTCAGGTCTTGCTAAGCGCTCACCCAAGTGGATTGTGGCAGTGGAAGTGGTTGAGACACAGCGAGTTTTTGCGCGCTGTGTTGCTGCTGTAGAAAGTCGTTGGATCGAAGCCCAAGCCCAACATCTTATTAAGAAGCGGTTTAGCGATCCTGTATGGAGCCTGAAGCGAGGTGAGGTGGTCGCTTACGAGAGCGTGAGTTTATATGGTTTAACGTTAGCGGAACGCAGACCTATGAGTTATCACGAGGTGGATCCATCTTTTTGCCGAGACCTGCTGATTCGTGAAGGCTTGGTGCATGGCGCTGTGAATAATCCACCTGCATTCTTGCGTCATAACTTAGAGCTGATCGGCTCAATTCAAGACAGCGAGGCAAAAGGACGCCGCAGAGACCTGTTGATTAGCGATGACGAGGTTTATCAACTCTATGCAAAACATGTTACAGAATCCGTATGCAGGGTAGGTGACCTAGGCCGCTGGTGGAAACGCTTGGACCGCAGTGCTCAGGAAGAGCTTTTTTTTACGCAAGAGCAATTACTCCGCACCGCCTCAACGCGCCTCAGCGACACTGATTTTCCTAATACGCTGAATTTGGGGGGCGTTGATCTGGCGCTGAGTTATAGCTTTGCGCCGGGTGAGGCTTCGGACGGTATCACTATGACCATTCCAGTGGGCGTTCTCCATGGTGTTGGATCCGAGCCACTGCAGTGGTCTGTACCAGGCATGTTCCCCGCTGTAGTGGAACAGTGGCTGCGCACACTACCCAAAAATAAACGCAAATTGCTGGCGCCGCTGCCAGACAAGCTTGAAGAAATTGTGGCTCGATTGCTTGCCGATAATGTTTACCGGCAGGGAAGGTTTCTTTCCGCGCTTGGGTCAGTGTTGCAAGACCTTTATAGAATTTCCGTAGATGCCGCTGATTGGGATGCTGAGCGTATTCCCACGCACTTAATGGTTAATGCCAGAGTGGTGGATGAGCAGGGCCGTATTCTTGCTGCAGGAAGAGACCTAAACGACATTAAGGCGCAGTTGTCTAACGTTGAAACCCATGCCTCTACGGAAGTTTTTCAGGTCTATGAGCGAAACGATTTGCAGCAGTTTCCAGATGCAGAGATTCCCAATCATGTAGTTGTAGAGGAGGGTATGGCACCAGTGATGGCCTACCCAGGGTTGGTAGATGCAGATGGCAGTGTTCAGTTGAAGCTGTTTGAAACAGCGCAACTTCGAGATCAGGCAAATAGGCTAGGTTTTCCAAGGCTGGCCTTACTTCAGATCGGTAAGCCTGCCAATTTTTTTCGCCGTGAACTGGCCAAGGAAAAGCAGCTTGGATTGTATTTTGCGGGTATTGGCAGCGCGGAGGTGCTGCGCGAACAACTGATGCTAAATGTGGCTTGGTATTGTTATTTTGAGGGCAGAGTGTTGCCCGCTAACGCCGATGAATTTGCGCAACGTTTAGACGAGCATAGAGGCGATTTGAATGACATTTTTCGCGACACGGTTAAGTATCTTACTGAAGCATTGCAACTTCGCTTCACGATAGTGAATAAGTTAGACAGTTTTAGCTCTAGTGCCTATGCGGAAAGCGTTGCGGATATTCGTGAACATCTTCAGCGCATAGTACCCGGCAATGTTTTACAAATTACGCCCATGCGGTTTTTGCCATTACTGCCCCGTTTGTTACAGGGTGTCGTGACTCGGGTAGAAAACCTCCAAGGCCACGTGCCAAGAGACCGAGAATTAGTTAAACAACTACAGCCCCTTGAGAATCGTTTGGCCGCCATTGCTCACAATGAATTGCATGACGCAGAGCATTTGCTCGAGTTGAAGTATTATTTGGAAGAGCTGCGGTTGAAATTTTTTGCTGAGCCGGTGTCGCGGCAGAAAGTCATTGCACACCCGCTGCCTCCAGCCAAATGGAAGGTTTCCCAGAAACGCGTGGGAGAAAAGTTGTTGCTAGAGGAACGACGCGTTGGCCTGGCATAGTGGGTTGTTAATATGCGCCGTGCTCTGGTGCTTGTGCATGTTGGGTAAGAGGAGTACTTTTCTGCAATCTTCACAGCAGCGGTAACAGGGCTTTAATGTGTCAATAAGCCTCGCAGTACTGAACACAAATACTGAACTGGGGCGTGCTTTTCTCGAAAAAGTGGCACGCTTGGGTATCAGCGGTGTCAGCCAAATAAGTGTTGAGGGTCTGATGGGTCCCAAGCCATCAAGCGATCTCCAGACACTTGAAATAGTCGTCTGCGCTAGCCTTGATGACATTCAGTTGTGTGCTAACGCAAACCTTCTCAATTGCTGTGTTCTACTCAGTCAAGATCTGCCTTCTGCGGAAACGTTACATTCGGCTTTTGCGCTGGGCTGCATTGATTGCTGGCTTATGCAAATGGATGACGCTGAACTACTGCAACGTATAAATTCGGTAGAAAACCGATTCACGCGCATGGCTCAACAGCTGGATGACAGTGCCCAACGTCTTGTGGATATGCAGTTTGAACTTGAGCAAGATCAGTTGCAGGGTCAACAGATTCAGCGTGGCATGCTGCCAAAACAAGACAAAATCATTGATCGGTTTTTATGTTCACGGTGGTTGGCACCGTCGCTCATATTAAGTGGCGACTTTGTAGATTACTTTCCTTTGCAGGACAAATACCTCGCCTGTTTTTTGGCGGATGTTGCGGGCCATGGTGCGTCATCTGCATTACTCACCGTACAGTTGAAAAACATTTCTTGGCGGCTCCAGCAAAAATTTGGCAGCCCATCATTTAATTCACCCGGTGCAATGCTCGGGTGGATCAACGCAACACTGATTGATCAGTCTATTGAAAAGCACGTGGCTATGTTTCTTGGCATTATCGATAAAGAAACAAACGTGCTGCATTACAGTACGGGTGCCCAATTTCCGCCGGCCATGCTAGTGAACGCTCAGGGCGAAATCAGTGTGTTGGAGCAAAGTGGCAAACCGTTGGGACTGTTTCCCGATGCCCACTACCATTCAGACGCTATTGAAATGCCGGTCGATGCTCAGCTGCTGGTTTTTTCTGATGGCGTACTTGATTGTCTCTCGCCCGCCGACCTTGCGGAAAAAGAGGCCGCCTTGCTGCAGGCAATCGCGCAAAGCAATGGCGCAGCCGCGTTATGGGACATGTTAAGAGCTCAGTTCGAGGGTATAGATGATATGAGTTTAATGGCTGTAAAACGCATCTCCTGAGGAGTATGCTGCCGCCGGTAAATTCGTGCCACTGACAAAGGACTAATAGGTGACGGGTAGTATCAACGTAGGTGATAGTGATGGAACTCATATCATTCGCTTCGAGGGTGATGTGCGCGTTGGCCTGTGCAATGCTTTCGACAACTACTGTCAGGGCATGCTTGAAGACTCTAAATTTTGTGCTGTCATTGTGGATTTAACAGCCACCAATGTGATCGACAGCACCGCACTGGGTAGCCTGGCAAAGCTGTCTTTGGGCGTGAAAGCACTCAAAGGGCAGGTGCCCACACTTATCTGTAACTCTCCAAACATTCAGCGCATTTTACAGAACATGGGCTTTGACGATGTTTTTGCCATTGTGCCAAATGTGGAAAACAGCTCGGTGAAGTTGCAAACCTTGCCTGCGCTCTCGGACCTTGCAGTGGATGGTACGCGGGAAAAAGTGATTGAGGCGCATCGCGTACTGATGTCGATGAACGATGCGAATAAAACTGCGTTCAAGCAGTTAGTCGATGCGCTGGAATTAGAGGCAATTGAACAGCGTACCTCTTCCGGCGATTAGCGCTGCAAAAGAACTTTGCTAAAATGCGCTAATCAAAGTGCTTTAACCAGAGTGCTTTAACTAAAGGGCTCTAATTAAAGGGCTCTAATTAAAGAGCTTTGGCCTTAAGTTTAGCCTCAATAAACCTAGAGTGGGACAAGTACAAAAGATCCGACGTTTTGCGGATTGAATGCTCTTCCATTACGTCTATGCCGTCTTCCGCTAAGGCAATCTGCCAGAGCGCGGTAACTACCGAGAACTTTTCTTCTTCACTCAACGATTCATTTAGAAATGTTGTGTATGCATGCACGCCTACGCTTTCTCTCAGTCTTTCTTCGGCGTCTGCGACGATACTCATTACAGCGTCCTCTTCCACTGCAAACATTTGTTTGAGCAAAGCTTTCGCGGTGACCAGTTCAGCTTGGGAGATTTCGTGATCTGCCCAAACCACTTCAAACATGAGTGCTGCTGCGGCCAATGCAGGATCCAGTGCCGCATCTTCTGTTTCTTCTTCGCGACTAAAGAGCTTGCGTAAACTGCTTAGCATAGTTTTCCTTGGAGTTATTTATTGAATGCACGTGACTAAAAGCCTCTGCGATAAGGCTGCTGTCGTTATCTTTCAGCCTAGCTTGATCGCTGAGTATTTGTCTAAATCTTCGCGCACCAGGCCTGCCGTTAAAGCAATGCAAAAGATGCTTGGTCAGGCTGTGGAGCCGGTCGCCGTTTTGTAAAAACTTTTGGGCGTAATTTTGATAACTGTTGAGAATCTCTTCTTCACTATAAGTGAAGTCGGGGTTGTAAATTTTCTGTTCCAACTGACTGAGAAACGTTGGGTTATGGTAAGCGGCGCGCCCAATCATGATGCCATCGGCCCAACTTAATAGCGCTTCTGCTTGCTCAAGTTCGGTTATGCCGCCATTAACAATAAGTTCTAAGTCTGGATGTAGCGCCTTAATATTTTGCGCTTTGTCCATAGTCAGCGGTGGAATCTCTCTATTCTGGGCTGGAGAAAGGCCGCCCAACACGGCTACCCGGGCATGCAGATAAATCCGCTCGCAACCAGCATCTACAATGTGCCCAATAAACTTCTGCAAAAATGCCATTGTTGCGAACTCGTTATTGTCGCCCTTAGTTTGAATGCCGGTTCTACATTTAACGGTCACTGGGATGGAGCATTGAGCTTGCATGGCTTTGACACAGTCGGCCACTAACTCTGGTTCGCGCATTAGACATGCGCCAAATGTACCTTTCTGTACTCGGTCAGAGGGGCAGCCGACGTTGATGTTCACTTCATCGAAGCCGCGTTCTTCTGCCATGGCCGCGCATTCGGCAAGGGCAGCAGGGTCATTACCACCCAGTTGTATTGCTACTGGGTGTTCGCACTGATCATGGTCTAATAGATGAGTTTGGTTGCCATAAAGCAGGGCGCCGGTAGTTACCATTTCGGTAAACAGTAACGCAGAGGGGGTGTATTGCCGATGCAGAAAGCGGCAATGCTTATCAGTCCACGCCATCATGGGCGCGACACAAACTAACTTATTGCTTTTCAAGTCCATGGCGCTTATTCGAGCCTGTGCGTAGTTGCGAGGTGGGGCGTAGTCTAATGCTATGTCGGTAGATCTGCCAATTTTCGCGAACGACTCATCCTATTAGCGATAATTGGGAGCCGCTATTTGGGAGTTACTATGAAGGAGCTATTATTTGGGAGCGATTATAGGCGACAAATGCTTACTGCTTACATTTTGATACGTTTGCTCGTTATCTGAGTCCTTTTTTGCTGCTCTTGTAACATTTTGTTTCACTTTTTATCCATTTTTCCCTTCACTTTTCCTTCATATTCTTTGGAGGCCCCTGTAGGATAGAGCCTCACGCAGCGCAAGCTCATTGGAAACTTCAGTTCCAAGCAAGCGAAATAGTCTAGCGAACATTTGGGAAGTACATGTTGAGACAACGAACAATAAAAAGCCCCGTACATGCAATTGGCATAGGTGTGCATTCTGGCGCTAAAGTTCGTATGAGTCTTCGCCCAGCGCAAGCCGGTTCTGGCATTCAATTTGTTCGCTCCGATTTAGAGGGTCTCAATAGCGTCCGTGCTTGCGCTGAAAGCGTCTCAGATACAGCGCTCTCCACAACAATTTCTCAAGGTCCTATAAACGTCGCAACAGTGGAACACTTGATGTCCGCCTTGTGGGGGCTGGGCATTGACAATTTAGTTATCGAACTGTCGTCAGAAGAGGTGCCCATCATGGACGGCAGCGCAGCGCCATTTGTGGATATGATTAACAGTGTAGGCATTCTCGAGTTAGACGAAGCCAAGCAATTTATAAGAATTAATCGAGAAATATCGGTAAGCCAAGGCGAGGCGACTGCGTCGTTGAAGCCTTATTCGGGCTTTAAAGCGGGCTATACTTTTGTAGCTAACCATCCTGTATTCAACCGATATCCAAAATATGCGGAATTGGACTTCGGTGCCACTTCTTATGAGGCTTCTGTTAGCGGTGCCCGATCATTTGGCTTGCTCAAAGAGCTGCCACAGGCTCAAGCAATTAATAAGTGTTTGGGTTCCAGCTTAGAAAATGCCGTTGGCATTGACGATGATGACGTTGTCAATGAGGGTGGTCTGCGCTACCACGACGAGTTCGTCAAACATAAGTTACTCGATGCAATTGGTGATCTGTATCTTTTGGGGCGTCCAATAGTGGGTGCATTCGAAGGCTACATGTCAGGCCATGCGCTGAACAACAAGTTGGCTCGGGCATTGCTTCGTTGTGATGATGCGTGGGATGTAGTGAGCTATAACTTAGACGACCAAGCCAATCCTCAAGAGATATTGATCAAGCAGGCTGCAGCGGAATAGTAGTGAACTTTTGGTTTGCTAGGCGTCCTGGGTTGCTGCCGAAAGGAACATAAAATTCGAGGGGTTGGAGGCTAACCTAGAGGCATTGCGGGCCATGTACTCCCGCCTAAAATCTTGCCCATTTTTCACGTAACCACAAAATACAGCCGAAGATGTCGCTGCAAGCACTTGCTTTGTGATTGATTGGGGCCACTACCGCAAAAAATCCGGCAAAAAGCTAATAATTGTTCCCTAGGGGAATAAGAACATTGGCAATAAAACCTCAGATCCTTATAATTCCTGCGGCCTCGTTTGCGCGCACTTTTTGTGTGTAGAAATCTTCCTAGGATAGTTGCCTTGCAGCTGTGTCCTACAGTCCAATCGATGCCTTTCTTACCTAGCGTAGAGTCTTCTAGCTTGTGTAGAAAATAAATAGTTCTTAAAGCGTTATGTTATCCAATGGGCGGTTGCGTCCATCGGGTGAAATACAATGGCGAGCGTGAAACGAAGCGTAAAAATAGGTGCTCATGATTAAGATTAAAAAAGGCTTGGATTTACCCATTTCTGGTAAACCAGCGCAGGTTATTGAAGAGGGTCGGGGTGTTCGTTCGATAGCAGTTCTCGGAGATGACTTCCCCGGTATGAAGCCCACCATGAATGTAGTGGTAGGCGATCAGGTCAGAAAAGGGCAGCCGCTTTTTTCCGATAAAAAGACAGAGGGTGTGGTTTATACCTCGCCAGTAGCGGGAACCGTAACTGGGGTGAATAGAGGTGAAAAACGCGCCTTTATCAGCGTCGTGGTAGAGGCTGCAGAAGGCGGAGAAGAAACCTTTCCTGCCTACTCACAAGAGGAAATTGAATCCTTGCAGCGCAAAGATGTTGTAGATCAACTTCTGACCAGTGGCAATTGGCCTGCGTTGCGAACTCGGCCTTTTTCTCGAGTGCCCGCACCGAATACAACGCCAAATTCTATTTTCGTTACCGCCATTGATACCAATCCACTGGCAGCAGACCCAAAAGTTGTTATTGCAGCAAACGAGGCGGCTTTTTCCGCAGGTCTGTCGGTGTTAACCAAGCTATCAGATGGTCCGGTGCATCTTTGCCAAGACGATAGCCAAGCATTGGCGGCGTCAAATAACAGTACCGTTACCAATCACGTATTTTCTGGCATCCACCCAGCTGGATTACCTGGAACGCATATTCATTTCATTGATCCAGTAGGCGCAAACAAAACTGTTTGGTTTGTGGGCTACCAGGACGTGATCGCTTTTGGTCACTTGTTTTTAAGCGGTCAAATTTATACTGATCGTGTTGTCTCCATTGCAGGCCCTGGTGCGGTAAAGCCGCGCTTGGTTAAGACAATAATGGGCGCAAACTTAGACGAGCTTACCGCGGGTGAAGTTGTAGACGGCGAGCAGCGAGTCATATCTGGATCTGTGCTAGCAGGTCGAACTGCTAAGGGACTCGTTAGTTTCCTCGGCCGGTACCACAATCAAGTATCTATATTGCCCGAAGACCGTGAACGCCGTTTGATTGGGTATTTACGCCCTGGCGCAAATAAGCACTCGGTTTTCCCGGCATTCCTATCCAAGTGGATTGGTGAAAAGAGCGTTGCCTTTAACACCAGCACAAACGGAAGTACTCGGGGCATGGTGCCCATCGGCACTTATGACTCAGTGATGCCCTTAGACATACTCGCTACGCAGCTGATGCGCAGCTTGTTGGTAGGGGACATTGAAAAAGCCATTGAGTTGGGTTGCCTTGAGTTAGATGAAGACGACATTGCGCTATGTACATACGCGTGTCCCGGTAAATATGAGTTTGGCCCTGTGCTAAGAGGCCTGCTTTCACAAATAGAAAAGGAGGGTTAGCCCTATGAGTTTACGGTCTTTTCTAGACGATTTAGCGCCTACTTTTGAAAAAGGTGGGCGATTAGAGGCGCTGTATCCGGCTTATGAAGCCATCGATACAGCGTTGTACACGCCCGGTAAAATTACCGCTGGTGCATCGCACATTCGCGACTCTTTGGATCTGAAACGCATCATGATCACTGTGTGGTTGTGCGCGTTTATTCCAGTATTTGTGGGTAGTTATTTTGTTGGTCTAAATGCCAACGAAGCCATGCAAGCATTGGGGCAAAGCGAAGTTGCTAACTGGCGCGGCATTTTGCTCAATGGCTTAGTGGGGTTCGACCCGAACAGTGTGTTTGACTGTCTCGTACATGGTCTTGCCTACTTTATCCCTCTTTATATTACCGTCTTCGTTGCCGGTATCATTTTTGAAATATGGTTTGCCTCAAAGCGCGGCCATGAAGTTAACGAGGGCTATTTCGTTACCTCCATCCTCTTTACTCTAACCTTACCGCCTTCGATTCCTCTTTGGATGGCGGCAATTGGCGTTATTTTTGGCGTTGTAATTGGTAAAGAGGTATTTGGCGGTACAGGTAAGAACTTCCTCAACCCAGCATTAACTGGCAGAGCATTCTTATACTTCGCCTACCCAGCGCAAATGTCTGGGGACGCAGTATGGGTAGCGGTAGACGGCTGGACTCAAGCAACGCCTTTAGGCAGCTGGGTATTAGACGGCGAAGCGGGCGTTGGCGTTGAGTGGTGGAACGCGTTTATCGGGTACATGCCCGGTTCTATGGGCGAAACCTCAACGTTGGCAATCTTGATTGCTGGTGTCCTTCTTTGTGCAACTCGCATTGCCTCCTGGAGAGTCATGGCGGGTGTGTTCTTGGGCGCTTTCTTAACAGCGTCTTTGTTCAATTCAATTGACTCAACCAACCCAATGTTCACCATGCCCTTCGAGTGGCACTTGGTGTTGGGCGGACTGGCATTCGGCGCTGTGTTTATGGCGACAGATCCGGTTTCCTCCTCTATGACCAATGACGGTCGTTGGTTTTACGGAATCCTCATTGGCTTTATGTGTATCTTGATCCGCGTAGTCAATCCGGCGTTTCCCGAAGGCATGATGCTAGCGGTATTGTTCGGTAATTTATTCGCACCTTTGATAGACCACGTTGTGGTGCAAGCGAATATCAAGAGGAGACTGGCACGTGGCTAAATTAGATAAAGACAGTTTAGGAAATACGTTTTTTATAGCGATATTCCTCTGCTTGGTGTGTTCAATTATCGTTTCGGGCTTGGCTGTTGCACTAAAGCCAATCCAAAAGCTGAATAAAGAGCTAGACCAGAAGAAAAACATCCTGCGTGCAGCGGGGCTGTTGGCCTCAAATGCGACAGAGTCAGCGGACGGCAAATCTATTGAGCAACTGTTTGCTGAATTTACTGTGCGCGCTGTGAATTTAGAAACGGGTGAATATGTAGACGGCGTTGACCTGCAAGCATATGACCCAATTAAGGCAGCTGGCGATGCTGCTCAGTCTATCTCTTTGAGCTCAGATGAAGACATTGCGACACTACGCCGCAGAGAGAACGTATCGTTGGTCTATATTAAGACCAATGGCGCTGGCGTAGAGAAACTGGTCATTCCGGTGCGGGGCTACGGTCTGTGGGGCACGTTATACGGATACTTAGCGTTAGATGGCGACTTGAGCACGATCTCGGGGTTGGGCTTTTATTCACATAAAGAAACCCCCGGGCTAGGCGGCGAAGTGGATAACCCCAAGTGGAAGCAACGCTGGCAGGGTGTGCGCCTTTATGACGACTTAGGCGACCCAAGTGTACGCTTAGTTAAGCAGCGCTCTCCTAGCGCTAGCACTGCGGCAAGTTATGAAGTAGACGCGCTCTCTGGTGCAACCTTTACAACGCGCGGCGTTGAAAACCTAGTTAACTTCTGGAGTGGTGAGTTGGGCTTTGGTCCGTACATCCAGAAACTCAAAATCAACGGCGTGGCACAGGGATAAATCATGGCATCGCAAAAAGAAGTCTTAATCGACCCGATTTTTAACAACAATCCCATTGCACTGCAGGTTCTTGGGATTTGCTCTGCTCTGGCTGTAACCATTAGCATGTCTACCACCTTGGTTATGTGCATTGCAGTTATCTTTGTGACCACAATGTCTAACCTAGCGGTTTCGTTGGTTCGTAATAGAGTACCTACCAATATTCGTATCATCGTGCAGATGACGATTATTTCCTCATTGGTAATTATCGTTGACCAAGTGCTCCAAGCCGTTGCTTACGACATCTCAAAGAGTTTGTCAGTATTCGTTGGTTTGATCATCACCAACTGCATCGTCATGGGCCGCGCTGAAGCGTTTGCGATGCAAAATGGTCCTTGGCTTTCTGCGCTAGACGGTTTTGGTAATGCAGTGGGCTACAGTGTCATTTTGATCGGTGTTGCCCTCATTAGAGAGCCTTTAGGTTCTGGTACATTGATGGGATTCGAAATCATTCCTACCGTTGCTAACGGTGGTTGGTATGTGCCTAACGGTTTGTTGTTACTAGCGCCAAGTGCGTTCTTTATTATTGGTTTGTTCATTTGGGCCATTCGCGCTTGGAAGACGGATCAAGTAGAAGCACCTGAGTACGAAATTGCGCCAAATGGGCAATACAAGGAGGCGATCTAGTCATGGAACATTATTTAGGCATATTTGTTCGGGCAGTATTCGTTGAAAACATGGCCTTAGCGTTTTTCTTGGGCATGTGTACGTTTATTGCTATCTCAAAGAAAATTTCTACAGCCTTTGGGCTTGGTATCGCAGTAATAGCTGTATTGGCCATTACCGTGCCGGTCAACAACTTGATCTTTAATTTGCTTTTGCGTGATGGCGCGCTGGCTTGGGCAGGGTTCCCAGATGTCGATTTAAGCTTCTTGGGCTTGATTTCCTACATCGGCGTCATTGCCGCAATCGTGCAGATTCTAGAAATGGTTTTAGACCGTTATGTCCCAGCTTTGTACAACGCATTAGGTGTGTTTTTGCCTTTAATTACAGTGAATTGTGCTATTTTGGGTGCGTCATTAATGATGATTGACCAAGATCAAACCTTCGGCGAAAGCGTAGTATTTGGCTTAGGCGCAGGGGTTGGTTGGGCTTTAGCTATCACCGCATTAGCGGGTGTTAGAGAAAAGTTGAAGTACAGTGACGTGCCAGATGGATTGCGCGGACTGGGAATTACTTTCATTTCCGTTGGACTGATAAGCATGTGCTTTATGTCTTTCGGCGGCATCGACATCTAGGAGTTAGTTATGCTGGATACGACGATCTTACTTGGTGTCTTAATGTTTACCGTTATGGTTTTAGCATTAGTAGGCATGATTTTGTTTGCTCGCTCGCAGTTAGTGAGTTCAGGCAATGTAACGATTTTAATCAACGACGATCCGTCTAAGTCGGTAGAAGTACCGGCTGGTGGCAAGTTGCTAAGCACATTAGCGGACAAGGGCATTTTCCTTGCCAGTGCGTGTGGCGGCGGCGGTACTTGTGCCCAATGCCGTTGCAGAGTGACTGAAGGCGGCGGCAGCATATTGGCTACCGAAGAAGGCCATTTCAATCGCGGTGAAATCAGCGATGACTGGCGTTTGTCTTGCCAGGTTGCTGTGAAGCAAGACCTCAAAATTGAAGTGCCCGATGATGCATTGGGTGTTCAGCGCTGGGAATGTGAGGTTATCTCCAATCCTAACGTGGCTTCTATGATTAAAGAGCTGAACTTAAAGCTGCCTGAAGGCGCGGACGTAGCGTTTAGAGCGGGCGGTTATGTGCAGCTTGAAGTGCCTCCGTACAATATGGAGTGGTCCAGTATTGATGTTCAAGAGGAATATCGCGAAGACTGGGACAAGTTCAATTTCTGGGATTTGAAGTCAGACGTTAAGGAACCCACAATTCGTGCGTATTCTATGGCCAACTATCCTGAAGAGCGGGGCATCCTCAAGTTTAACATCCGCGTTTCTCCGCCTCCGCCGAGAATGGATCATCTGCCTCCTGGGGCAATGACCTCTTATGTTGCGAACCTCAAAGAGGGTGACAAGATAACGGTGTTTGGTCCCTACGGTGACTTCTTCGTTAAAGATACACCTGCTGAGAAGATTTGGATTGGCGGCGGTGCGGGTATGGCACCACTCAGATCGCACATTTTTGATGAACTAAAGCGCAAGGGTACCACCACCAAGATGAGTTATTGGTACGGTGCGCGCTCTCTAAAAGAGATGTTCTATAAGGACGAGTTCGATCAGCTTGCTGCTGATAACGACAACTTCAAATGGCACATTGCGCTTTCCGACCCGATGGAAGAGGACAATTGGGACGGCTACACGGGCTTCATTCACAACGTGGTGTTTGAGAACTATCTGAAAAATCACCCGAATCCCGAAGATTGCGAGTTCTACATGTGTGGACCGCCAATGATGGCCCAAGCAGTGCAGAATATGCTTGAGGACCTAGGGGTAGAGCCCGAAAACATCGCTTTCGATGATTTTGGTGGCTAACTTTTAGTTATTCGCGTTAAAACTGGCTAGGTCTAAACCTCAAATAGGGTCTGCCTAGCCAGTTTGTCGGTTGTTCTCCTTGTCTTTTCTCGACCTCTCTCGTCCCCTCATATCATTTCTTTCTCCGATTTCCCCAGCGCATTCACTTCTCTTTCCCTCGCCATGTGGCTCATCATCGTTCTATCAAAGGCAATTTAGGTTGTATCGTTGGAGATAAATTCTTCCTCTACAAGCAGGTTCTGTTGACCTACTATGGCTCACGAGAGACTGGCAACACAGTTGCTTGGGAACCAAAAGGGTGGGGGAGCGAAGTGGATTTAACCGAACAACAATTGCAGCAATACGCATCTGACGGCTATTTGTTATTGCCCAAACTTATAGATCCCGCCTCACTAGATAGCTACAACCAGCGTTTTCTATCTATTGTAGAAGGGCAGACGCCCCTATCTGGCGCCATGAAAGTGATGCGCGACGTTATGGTTGTGAAGGGCGCTGTAGCGCCTGAAACCAAGCTACATGGCGTGAATAAGTTATTTTGTTTGGAAGACGATCCGGTGTTGTTTGATTATGCCAAACATCCAGAATTGATCAGCGCGATTCAAAGTATCATTGGTCCCTCTGTCTATACGCTCACCAGCAATGTGTTCAATAAGCCGCCGCAAGTTGATGGGCGACACCCTCTGCATCAAGACTTACGCTATTTCAAATTACGTCCAGAGAACAAAATTGTTGCCGCGTGGACAGCAATTTTGCCCGCAACTCGAGAATCGGGTTGCCTGTGTGTGATACCCGGTTCCCATCGCAATGGTTTGCTGTCCCATGACATGCCAGATTGGCAGTTCCTCAATAGTGGCTTCTTTGGCACCTCGGATGTGGACCAAAGCCAGCGCCAGCATGTGGCAATGCAGCCGGGAGATACGTTGTTATTTCACCCTTTGCTAGTCCATGGTTCAGGGCGCAATAAAAGTACGGGATTTAGGCGTGCAATATCTGTACATTTCGCGTCTGGCGAATGTGAGTCGCCCCGAGCAGACTGGCAAACAACCGGCCATACCCGCCGCATCAGCTAATGTTGCTAATTCTTTGTTGAACATCACTGGTCGCTAACACCGCCCAGTGGACGGCTATTCATTTATAAATTATTGGATTTGGTTATGAGCAAAGCTGCCATCGCAAATTTATTGCTTCTAATAACAGCAGCCATTTGGGGCTTTGGATTTGTCGCTCAAGTGATGGGTATGAGTTATTTAGGGCCTTACGCCTTTATTGGCCTGCGCTTTTTATTGGGCGCAGCCAGCCTGATCCCCGTGATTTATTTTATCCATAAGCGGACACCCTTCGATGTATCCGATAGCCGTTTTCTGTGGTTAGGCAGTGGTGTGCTTGGCGTCATACTTTTTACCGCAGGTTCACTACAGCAAGTGGGGTTGTTATATACCACTGCATCTAATGCGGGTTTTATTACCGGCACTTACATGGTGATCGTGCCGATTTTGGGTTTGATTCTAAAATATCAAACCGGCTTGAACACATGGTTAGGTTGTTTTTTGGCGGCAGTAGGATTGTATCTACTGAGTGTAAAAGAAGGCCTGAGTATGGGTTACGGCGACGGCCTGCAATTGCTGGGCGCAGTATTTTGGGCCGCTCACATAATGGCAATTGATCACTTTATAAAGCGTGCGCCAGCGCTGCTTTTGGCATTTGGGCAGTTTCTTATTTGCGCCGTTTTGGCGCTTTGCGTCTCCGCAGCACTAGAGGTGACAACTGTTGACGCGGTAGTCGGCGCGGCGGGTGTGCTTGTTTACGCTGGCATAATTACGGTTGGCGTTGCCTATACCTTGCAGGTCATTGCGCAGAAAAATGCCAAGCCCTCTCATGCGGCGATTATTCTTAGCTTGGAGGCTGTATTCGGTGCCGTTGGCGGGGCGTTGTTGCTTGACGAAGTGCTCTCCCAACGAGAGCTTTTGGGTTGTGCATTGATGCTATGCGGTATGGTGATTTCGCAGGTTTCTTGGAGCGATTTAACCGGTACGTCGGGGTCGTCAGACCCGTTAAATAGTGAGCAGGGCAAAGTCTAAGCCAACTTTTGTTTAGAGGCTGGCAGCTACTTGATGTTAGCTGCCTGGGTTCAAGAACACACAGCTGGAACAATTGGGGTCGGCAACGTCTGCATCCTCAGGGTACTGATACTGGGGTGTAGGTTCGCGACCCAACCGGTCATCTCCAGAGTCTGAGTTGCCTGGAGTTTTGGGCCTCATTACGCCGTCTTTCCATGAATCATCTTCAGCCCAGCGCAATGCTAGATCTTTGATTGAGCCAGGTTCAGTCATCTCTTGCACCGCCAAAAGGGCTTGCTGCATAACGTACTTCTGTTCAGCTAAATCACCTTCACGGCCAGCAGTTTGGCCCAGCGGATAATCTAAATACACAGCCCGCGGTGGGTTCACAGATTGAGTGATTGAACGCGCACTGCTCAAAGTAACGGTTGTGATGCCAAGGTCTTCTAGGTGTCTAGCAATCAGTCCCACGGACTGATGACACACGGGTCAGACCGGTACTAGGACAACTACATCCACCTCGTCTTTAATGACTCGATTAGCGAGTTCTGGGGCCAGTTGGCTGCTGACTTTGCGGCTAGAGTAGATACCGCCCATAAACGTATAGGCGTTTGTCGCAAGCTCGCCAATTGCACCCTCATCAGCCAATGCCTTCAGCCCCTGAGTGGGAAAAACTACATTCGGATCATTGCGCGCCGCGGTCATGTCGTAGGCAAAGTGGGTGATTCTCAAGTCGCTTTGCGCGGTATCGGATTCAATGATGCGAAAACTGATGTCGTCTTCATAGTGAAAAGCAATTTGCCCTTTTTTATAAATACCGCCCGAGCAAATTAGGGCCACTTTGCATTGACTCAAAGGCTTCTTTAACGGGCTCCAAGGCGCGGCGTTAGTGTTCTCAACCCACCTATACGCTGGGTAGTCCAGGGCCGCATATTGGGCTTTAGTGCGCGCTATATAATCAATTGGCTGGGTTTTATTCATGCATGCACGTTAATAGAAGTGACGCGTGTGGGCAATAAACAATAATTCCTCAGAGGTGTGGTGGGTGGCGTGGTGGCGGGAAATTTAACCTTGGCTCGTCGCTATAGCTTTAACGGCAGCCGCAGATGCGGCAGACTGCTGAGAACATAAAAAGGAGAAAGCGCGTGGTTGCTAAAGCGAAACAAGTGGGAGAACAACGGTACCGAGAGTCCTATGGCAGGTACTTAGAGGATTTTGTCGTAGGTGATGTCTATGAGCACCGGCCTGGCCGCAGCATTACCGAGTCGGACAACACTTGGTTTACTCTGCTTACCATGAATCAACACCCACTGCATTTTGATAAGGCCTATGGCGAAAAAACTGAGTTCGGCCAAGTGTTGGTGAATTCCTGTCTTACCATTTCCATCGTTACTGGTATGAGTGTTTCAGACATCTCGCAAAAAACCATCGCAAATCTGGGGTGGGATAAAGTGCGTTTAACGGGGCCGGTATTTATTGGCGATACGATTTATGCGGAATCCAAGGTTTTGAGTAAACGCCTGTCCGGTAGCAGGCCGCATCAGGGCATTGTCACGGTAGAAACTGTTGGTAAAAACCAACATGGTAATCAGATCATCAGTTTTGAGCGTTCTATGCTGATTCCCGAAACCGGCCATGCAGTGGATGATCAGATTGAGTACTAATCAGGCAACCTAGGTAGAGTCGAGTGTCATCGCCTCAAGGGTTTTCATTATTTATAGTTACTGAGTGGCTACGGCGCGGTGCCTAAATAAGTAGATTCTTGCTCAGGTTATACGTATTGGCTGAAGTCGGCTGAGGTGAGGCCGTAGTGGGATTAGGGCAGGGGTTGCTTTAAGCGGCGTAAACTAAGTTTGCAATGTCATTGGCATGCATTGGTCTACTGCGTCCTGCAGCGGTCTCCAAAAGTGTGTTGGCGATGACCGCTTCAGCAGTTTGTCTGCATGTGCCGCAAGCGGTGCTGACCATCAAAATCTCTTGAACGTCTTCAATATCACGTGCGCCAGCTTTAACCGCATCGGCTATTTGTTGATCTGAGACTGCGTTGCAAATGCACACGAACATAAAAAAATCCATTGGCTGAAATCAAGACGCTATTCTAAGTGGTAATCATTCTCGTTTGCAATACGTTTTTTAATAGTGATCTTATTGCTACATAAGAAACTTTCGCCAATGCGATTGATTATCGTTATAAATCAATAACTTAGGGAGTATTTTGTTGCTTTTGCGGATGGCTTGATGCATTCTGGCCGCTCATCCAAATACGAGACTTGAGAAATGAAAACTCTTGATCCAAAAACAATAGTTCTGCTTAACAAGGTTCTGAAAAACGAGCTAACTGCCATCAACCAGTATTTTCTGCACTCCAAAATGCTCGATGACTGGGGGTTAAAGCGTTTAGCCAAGTATGAGATGGGAGAATCTATTGATGAAATGAAGCATGCGGACATGCTCATGGAACGCATTCTGTTTTTAGAAGGGCTGCCGAATCTTCAAGAACTTGGCAAACTGATGATCGGACAAAATGTTAAAGAAATGCTGGAATGCGATCTCGCTCTGGAAATGATCGCGCTCCCAGATTTGCGCGAAGGGGTTGCCCACTGTGAGCGTTGTGGTGACTATGTGTCGCGAAAGTTATTTAAAGACATTCTGGAATCTGAAGAGGAGCATGTGGACTATCTAGAAACACAGCTCGGATTGATTGAAAAAACCGGCATAGAAAACTATATTCAATCGCAAATTGGTACAGAGTGAAATAACGAGATGAAATTGCGCATGCTCGGCGACAGTCTTCGACTTCGGCTCACGATGAGCGAGACTCAGATGATTGGCGAGGGGCGCAGTGTTATCGAATCTACGTCTTTTCCGGACGGCTCTGTGATGCGCTACGTAATGTCTGTTGAGGGCGATAGCGTGAGCGCTGGTATGGCCCTAGAGCAGGGCCAGCATCAACTGGTGGTAAAAGTTCCCGCTGATCTTGCTGCGCAGTGGAGTCAGTCCGACGACGTGGGCCTTGGCGGCGACGAGCCGCTTAGTGTAAATGGTTTGCAAATTCTCATCGAAAAAGATTTTGACTGTGTTGCGCCTCGTGCCGGTGAGGAAGACATAGACACCTTTCCTAATCCATCGCTTACTACCTGCTGAACAGCGCAGGCTGCCTAGTCGCGGCTCTCTTGTAATTCCGCAAAGGTATTAATGTTCAAAAATTGTCCTGTGTCTTTATAGCTAATGGTGATGCTGCGAAGAGAAGCATGCCACCTGTGCACACTGAATTCTCCAGACTGCAAATAGGCCTGCAAATGATCTGCGCGAGACGTGCGTATCAGGCATAGCAAGGGTTGTAGGCGCGTGCCGTCGTGAACGACAACGCTATTTGGCTCACTATGCTTCTCTTTGCTCTTCTCTTTGCTCCTCTCTTTGACGCTCTCTGTGCCTTGCTTTTTAACATGCTCTTTAGCTTTATCGTCTGTGTGGCTATCGCTTTTGCTAACAGTGTGTTCAGCGCCTTTTCTCGAAAACTGGCGAATGGCCTCATGCCAGCCTTGTTCTAGGTAGGGCATATCTCCCGGACATACAAGTAGCCATTCGGTTTGTGCGCTGCGCAGGCCTGCTAAAACGCCCAGCAATGGCCCAGAGCCTTTTTGCTCGCCGTCGGTAATTACAGATCCACGCAGGGCGTAGGCGTCAAGGCTGCGGTTGGCACTGATAAGTAGGGGGGCATTGGCGGGGAGGGTTGCGATAACGTGGTCTAGCATTGGCAACACAAGACCGGCTTTCTCTGTCATTTGTAGCGGCTTATCTACACCGCCCATGCGCGTGGCTGCGCCGCCGCACAAAATTAAAGCAGTAATGTCTTTTTCTGCGATCACCCAGATTCTCCCGCATTAACTCAGCCAATTTTTACCCTTGGCATCGAACTAGATAGTAGCCTAGCATCAGTGGGACCCAGTTGGTTTAATGAATCATTAGGGTCGTGCAAGGTTAAGTCTAGGGAGGTTGTGAAGTGGGATATCGTCAACAAGTCGACAATTACGATGTACTGATTATCGGTGCAGGCAGCAGTGGCTGTGCAATCGCAGCGCGGGTTTCTGAAGACCCCAATTTACATGTTGCATTAGTTGAAGCCGGGCCAGACTACGAGCGGCTGCAAGATACGCCAGATGACTTGGTAAACTCCCACAACAATTCCTATTCAGATCATGACTGGGGTTTTGTTTATGAACCAACAAACGGTCGTAAAGATCGTTTTCCTCGCGGTAGGGTTGTCGGCGGCTCATCTGCAGTGAACACTACTATTGCGTTAAGGGGTATGCCTGAGGATTACGATGAGTGGGCAGCTCAAGGTAATCCCGGCTGGACTTGGCAAGATGTATTGCCAGGGTTTAAGCGCCTTGAGCGTGATTTAGATTTTCCCGATGCGTCTTACCATGGCGACAGTGGTCCAATAACTATTCGCAGATATCCGCCCGCTGAAATGGTCAAACAACAGCAGGCGTTTTTAGATTCGGCTGAAGAGTTGGGCTACCCTTATTGCGCCGACGCCAATGACCCTGACGGCTATGGAGCAGGGCCACATCCCATGAACAAGCTGGGCAGGCTGCGTATATCAGCGGCGGTAGGTTATCTCGCCTCAGCCAGAATTCGCCCCAACTTAGATGTCCTAGCCGACACCCTAACGCGTCGTCTAATTACTGAGAATGGTCGTTGCTGCGGTGTCGAAGTTGAGGATTCGGCGGGCGAGGTAAGAGTAATTAAAGCCAATCTTGTTGTGCTGTCTGCGGGCGCGCTGATGTCACCTGCAATACTCGTTCGCTCAGGTATAGGCGCTAAATCACTGGTAGAAAGTTTGGGCGTAGAGCTTGTCGCGGATATGCCAGGTGTTGGCGAGAATTTATCTGACCACCCAGCGTTGGGGGTGATTTGTGAAGTGAACGACGCCTCACTCATTGATTTTGATCAACCCATTATTCAAACCATTTTGCGTTACACCGCTCAAGATGGAAAAAAGCGCAATGATCTACAGATTGAGCAAATCAGTTTTGCGGGACGCCCGGGTGGCGCGCCCATGTTTATGTTAGCGCCGGTATTAGAGTATCAATATGGGCGCGGGCGGCTGACCTTTAGCTCCGCAGACCCTAAGCAAGCGCCTGGCATTGAAAACCGTTTTTGTGAGGATCCGCGGGATGCCAGCCGGTTGGCTGAATGTGTGCGCGATACTTTGGCATTTACGCAAACCGGCGCTCTGGCCGAGATGGTTAAGTCAGTGACTTTTCCCGATCTAAACCGTGGCGTTGCTCAAGAGGACTTGGAAAATTTATGCCGTAAGTTCTCTGGGTCTGGATACCACCCATGCGGTACCGCGAAGATGGGGCCAGCAAAAGACGCAATGGCAGTGGTCGATCACAAAGGTCGGTGCCACAAAGTGACTCAGTTAGTTGTCGCAGACGCTTCAATTATGCCCAGCGTGCCTAGAGCCAATACTAATCTCACCTGTTTCATGATTGGTGAGCAAATAGGCGAGTGGATAAGAACCAATAAAAGCGACTACGGGCTTTGATCAGCATTGAGCTAAATAGATATAAGAACTAACAGAAAAAGTTATAGGTAAAACAATGAACGAGTTAATTTTTCGCAATGTAAATATTTTGGATGGTACGGGCGCGCCTGCATTTGCCGGCGATGTCAGTGTCAGCGGTGGACGCATTAATGAAGTGGGAAATGTCACGCAAGGGTTGGCGTCTAATGGCCGAGAAATAGACGCAGCCGGCGCAACGCTTGCGCCAGGACTCATTGATACCCACGCGCATGATGACGGCGCTTTTTTTCGCCATCCGGGTATGGAGTTTAAACTTGCCCAAGGTGTGACCACAGTGGTTAGTGGTAACTGCGGTTTCTCCGCCATTCCCGCAGACCCAACACAAGATTCCGTTGCCGCAAGTGGCGGCATTCTTGCTGGGCTAGAGGGCCAGTTTACCGATCTTGACGGTTACTTCGGTGCGGCTTTAGAGCGAGGGCCCGCTATTAATAACATGATGTTAGTAGGTCATAACACAGTGCGTTCCCTGGTCATGGGGGGAGAAAAATGTGCGCCAACGGATACTGAAATTGCCTTGATGCAAGAACATGTAAGCCATGCGCTAGCGCAGGGGGCTTGTGGTTTTTCTAGCGGCCTTATTTATCGCCCCGGTCGCTACAGTGAAACGGCGGAGGTCATTGAGCTAGCCAAAATGGCTGCACCGTTTGATGCGCTATACACCACGCATATGCGCAACGAAGGCGACAAGTTGATAGAAGCGGTAGAAGAAAGCCTAGCCATTGCTAAGGCCAGCGATGTGCACCTGCATATCTCCCATCATAAATCTGCGGGCAAACCAAACTGGGGCAAAGTTAAGGCCTCGTTAGCTCGCGTAGATGTGGCCTTGTCTCAAGGGCAGCGCGTAACCTTAGACGTATACCCCTACACCGCAGGTAGTGGTCGTATGATTGAGTACTTTGATTTGCAGCGAGTGAATGAAGATTTTGCGTCGGTGGTGCGTATTGCCAGCTGTAAAGCATTTCGGCAATACGAAGGCCGCATGTTGATCGACATAGCAAAAGAGGAAGCAATCAGTTTAACCGAGTTGGTGAAAAAGATTTTGACCGCACCTAACGGTGATCGCACTCTTTGTATTCATTTCATTATCGACGAGAACGATGTGGAAACTAACCTCGCTCATGCAGACATGATGGTAGGCAGTGACGGTATTCCAGATCTTCGTGGTAAACCTCACCCAAGGTTGTTTGGTACATTCCCAAGGGTGTTAGGTCACTATGTGCGTGAACGCGGGGTGCTCAGTTTGCCTGAGGCTGTGAGACGTATGACCTCATTATCTGCCCGCACATTCGGTATGTTAGAGCGAGGTGAGATTAAATCGGGTTATCACGCAGATTTGGTTTTGTTTCAACCGAACACTGTAATTGATAGAGCGACTTATGATGAACCCATGGAAGCGCCAGCCGGCATCGACATGGTGGTAGTGAATGGTCAGATTGCGCTAGAAGGAGATCAACACAGCGGTGTGGGTGCGGGGCAAATGCTGCGCTATCGACGCGGTGCATTTGCTTAACCCAATTTTTGAAATGGTTTTTGCAATAGTTTTTGTAATAGTTTTTGTAATAGTTTGGCAACGACCGGGCCGGCGTGTGTAAGATTCAAAAGCGTCGGCTTTAACGCCTCTAAGACCTCAGTCGCGCTTGGGTTGATGCCCAGTGTACTTGCCGGTGGAGAAACGTAAGGCAATGTGCAGATTTCAACGGTGTGTTGTCGGGTTTTTATTATCTAACAAATCAAATACACCTTCCTCGCGGAGCACGCGCATACCTAAACGTTGTCTGGAAACGCCGGAGCGTAGAAGGTAGTCGAAGCGCAGCTTGCCTTCACTTTCGTCTGCTTCAAAATATCGACAATCTATTTGCTGGGTCACCGTTATCTCATCACTTAACTCAATCAGGTGGGACGAAAACATAAATAGACAATCTTGCTTGGTGGAAAAACGCTCTAAAATTGCACGGGAGGCATCTAGCGCATCCTTAACGTTAGTGCCTTTGAAAGGCTCGTCTAGTAGCGCAATAACTCTATTGCCATCTGCTATCGCTTGGGCAACAGCTTTCGCTCGAAGTGCCTCCGCGCGAAAGTAACTCACACCGTTGTGTAAATCGTCGCTCAATGAAATGGAACTGAACAAATGTTGTGCGGGCGTGAACCTGAAGCGGGTCGCCGGTACCCCCATGCCTAGGTGGGCAAAATACAACGCCGTTGCAATGGCGCGCAGGTAAGTGGTCTTGCCCGCCATGTTGGGTCCCGTCAAAAACAGTACGCGTTGGTTTTGATCTAGGGCCACAGGGTTCGGCACCGGAGAGGGTACGAAAGGATGCGTTAGTCCTTCGGCGTGCACGGCCAAGGGTCCTTCCTGAAGATCTGGTAAGGCAAATCCGTTTTGGCTTGTGACGTCGGCCATTGCGATTAAGGCATCTATCTCAAAAACAAGTTTAAGAATTCGGCTGATGGATACTTTTTCATCTAGGCGAAAAGTTTGGTCCAGTCGGAGGATCTTCCAAAACCGACCGCCAACATCATCATCCACCAATTTCTTCAAACGCGGCCGGTCTAATATTTCGCGCATCTCATTAATGTAGGGGGCTACTTCACCGGCGGCTGAGGTTAAGGTGGGTTGGTTGACGAAGGCTTTGGCCTTGCGAATGAGGCCATTGGTGACCTGTACGCCAGTGATGATTTTGTAATAGTAGCGGTCGTGGTTGGCGCGGAGCGAAAAGGCACTAAAGCCAAATTCTATTAGATTGCGGTCTGTGATCACCGGCATTACTTCATGCAGATACGCATGGGTTCTATCTATTGCGTAGGCAGATGGCATATTGGCAAAGCACGCGCGCTGCTGCATGACAAAGGCAACCGCAGCTTGGGTGTTTTGTATGCGTACAGCACTCGACCAGGGGGCTTGCATGCGCCGGTACAGTACATCCGCGCCGCCGTCGCTTCGGGTCAGATTGCAAAATTTGAACAGAGAGTTTTCTGTTGCGTTGGAAGCGAAGATTTCCAGATCTTTGAGCGTGTGCTGATCCAGTATCAAAATGTCAGTATCCAAGTGAGCACTCCTTTCTCAAACTGGATGCGCAGGCCAAGCTAATGTTGCGTTTGCTCGTCATATCAGCGCACTCTGTTTCCGGTCTTATGTATACGGCTATTCGCCGCATTGTTATGAGTGCGCGTGACAGTTTAACGTATGAGTTACGATAACGCGCTCGTGCGAATGGGCGGAATATTGGTCAGGTCACAAGCGTATTTGTCGACTTGTATGGGAGATATCACGATTACTCGTAGATGTCTTCAGCCTTGCCTTCAACGGTACAAAAAAGCAGACTTCGCGCTGACAAAATTTTCGCCAGCATTTTCTGGCCCGCTAAGACCCATGGAGTAGTTATGACCTTTCTAACAAGAAATCTAAGCAATCACGTGTTGACGCTCACTATGTCCAGCCCAGATACGCGCAACGCGCTGACCGGGCCGGATCAGTTTGAGGATTTTGAGCGTACTTGCGACGAGATTAATGACAATAAAGCAATCCGTGCAGTGGTCCTAACGGGTGAAGGTTCAGCGTTCTGTGCTGGCGGTAACGTTAAAGACATGCGCGATCGCACCGGTCTTTTCAGTGGCGACCCCTATGACCAAGCAGATTCTTACAGACGTGGTATTCAGCGTATTCCTCGTGCTATCTATGCGTTGAATGTGCCCATTATTGCGGCGGTTAATGGTCCAGCGGTTGGCGCCGGCTGCGATTTGGCGACTATGTGCGATATTCGCATAGCCAGTGAAAAGGCTATGTTCGCTGAAAGCTTCGTTAAACTGGGCATCATTCCTGGTGATGGCGGTGCGTGGTTCTTGCCAAGAGCCGTAGGCTACTCCAACGCGTGCATGATGGCTTTTTCTGGAGAGCCAGTGAAAGCGGACGCGGCGCTGCGCATGGGATTGGTGTCTGAGGTTGTGGCACCAGAAGAGTTAGTGGCGCGGGCGCAAAAGATTGCCGCAGGCATAGCCGCTAACCCACCGCACGCGGTCCGTCTAACCAAGCAGTTAATGCGGGCCAGCCAAAATGCCACATTGGATGAGTTGCTGGATAAGTCTGCTGCGTTCCAGGCTGTTTGCCATGCGGAGCCTGATCATATGGAAGCGGTTAACGCCTTCTTTGAAAAGCGCTCCGGCAACTATCGCGAAGAGTAGATTGTTGCAACGACGCATACGGCCGTTGGGTTATTTAACCTAACGGTCGTTTTATTGGTCCAGCCACTTAATGGCGCGAATGAGCTCATTGTCAAAACCATGGCTTGTGTACAAGCTTTTGGCGCGCTGATTTTTGTTGAACACATGCAGTGAAAGAGAATGGGCACCGCGCCTGGAAACGGCGTCTTCAGTATGTTGCAACAATGTCCTACCCAGTCCCATGCCGCGGGCCTCTGGCGCAACAACTATTGCTTCCAAGTGGGCACTTGGAGCATGACTTAGCAACTCTTCGCGTAGGGTGATCAGCACCAAGCCCAAAATAAAATCCTCTTCGTTGACCGCAACATCTAGAAAAGATTGACTCGCATTGCCAGCTAGAACTGCTTTTAACAGCGGCACATCGCCCAACCAAAGATCTTCCGGTTTCCGCGCTTTGGGGATGTCAAAATCCGCGAGTAAAGGTAATAACTCAAGCAGTCTAGCTTGATCCTCAGCTGTAGCTGGGCGGATTTTAGGTTGGTTCATGTGCGTATCCGAACTTATGGTGTGAGTAGGGTCATTAAGCGGCTATTCTAGGCCTCGGTCGTGATGTTGTCAGTTCTGTAATTAAGGTTTTTAGATGGCTCAATCCTCGGATTTTTTCTCCTCGCGCACGGCCATCACGTTGGTTGTGGCCAATATGATTGGCACTGGGGTTTTCACCAGCCTGGGCTTTCAGTTGCTGGACATCCGTTCTGCGCCAATTATCTTGGCGTTGTGGTTTATCGGCGGCATTGTCGCGCTATGCGGGGCGCTGTGTTACGCAGAATTAGGCGCTGCATTGCCAAGGTCCGGCGGTGAATACAATTTTCTCAGCCGCATTTATCACCCAAGTGCGGGGTTTGTTTCAGGTTGGGTTTCTGTAACCGTTGGGTTCTCTGCGCCCACAGCGGCGGCGGCAATCACCGCTGCGACCTATTTCAAGTCTGTCTTTCCCGGCGCGCCCGTTATGCCCATTGGCCTGTGCATGGTTGCCATTATCGGCTTTCTGCATTTTGGCAATCGCAGCAAGAGCGCTAACTTTCAGCAACTTTTTACGTCAATTAAGATTTTACTCATTCTCGTGTTTATTGGCGCAGCCTGGTGGCAGGTAGACCAATTGCAGGCGGTGCAGTGGGTGCCCTCAGTACAAGACTTCTCTCTGGTGGGGACAGGGGCGTTTGCAGTTGCACTGATTTATGTGAACTACGCCTACACCGGTTGGAATGCGGCGACCTATTTAAGCGGTGAGGTGAAAAATCCAGCCCAGGCGTTGCCGCGAATTTTGATCATAGGTACCGCCCTGGTGACGGTACTTTATCTGCTGCTCCACGCCATGTTTTTATCCGTTGCGCCCATGTCTGCAATGGCGGGTAAGGCCGACATTGGCTTTGTGGTGGCGGGTTTTGCCTTTGGTGAAACTGGCGCAAAGATAGTTGGGGTGATGTTGAGTATTTTGCTTATTTCCACGGTCAGCGCGATGTTGCTGGCAGGCCCTCGTGCGTTGCAGGTTATGGGGCAAGATTTTCGCCTATTTGCGTGGCTGGCTCGCGAGACTAAAAGCGGCGTGCCGGCAAATGCGGTTGGACTACAAGTGGCCATTACTCTGTTGCTCATAGCCACCTCCAGTTTTGAAAGTATCATCATATTTTCGGGGACCATTCTCGCGCTGAACTCCTTGTTAACGGTCCTGGGGCTGCTTGTTTTGCGCGTGCGCGAACCCGAGTTAGCCAGGCCTTTTCGCATCCCTTGGTATCCGCTGCCTTTATTGGTGTACGCGGTCATTGTCAGTTGGACCTTGGTCTATTTGGTTATTGAGCGGCCTGTTGAAGTGCTTTGGGCTGTTGGACTGATTTTGCTCGGGTTAGCGTTTTATTTTCTCTCCACTAAGCTGGCACCGCCCGCAGAGCCGTAAAGTATTCCAGTTTTATGCGTTAGCGCCAGGGCAGAGCACCGACTGCAAAGGTTTTTATTTATGTTTTTATTTAGGCGGACGGACGAAATTTTGCGGTATTTCAGCTAAGGTTTCGCAATGATTTTAATCGCAGTTTGATGACTGTTTTAGCGAAAGAGGATAAGTAATGAGCCATACACCCCATTTAGCCGAATCCATTGTGGACGGCGTTGCAACTTTGACCATGAACCGACCTGAAGCACGTAACGCCATGAGCGGTGAAATGATCCAGGGCTTAATGGAGGCGCTGCCTCGACTTGCTATGGACGCTAGTGTGCGTTGCGTAGTGCTCACCGGCGCGGGCAGTGCTTTTTGTGCGGGCGGCGATGTAAAAGGCTTTGCAGCGGCAAGCGATGGGTCGGGTGCTTCGGCGCCAACTACCGTAGAGCAACGTGCTCAAGCGCTGCGCCCAGGCTTTGATGTGTCTCGTATGTTGCATGAAATGCCTAAGCCTACGCTTGCCGCCATTCCCGGTGCAGCAGCAGGGGCAGGGTGCTCATTAGCCTTGGCTTGCGACCTGCGTATTGCCGTAGACAGTGCAAAAATCACCACAGCCTTCTCTAAAGTGGGTTTGTCTGGTGACTATGGCATGTCCTACTTTTTACCTTTGTTGGTAGGGCATACAAAAGCTCGAGAGCTGATGTTCACCGCGCAGGTCATTACTGGCGAGCAAGCATTAGCCCTCGGGATGATCAATCAGTCGGTTACTGCTGAAGCGTTCCCTGAAGCAGTAAGCGCTATGGCGACCCAGCTGGCGGCGCTACCCACAGTTGCTCTGGGTTATATGAAGAAAAACCTGAATGCCAGTAACACACAATCTCTGAGTCAGATTTTGGACAGTGAAGCCATGTCCATGGCGCGCTGCTTTACCACGGATGACCATAAGGGTGCGTCTCAGGCGTTTGTCGAAAAGCGCGCGCCAGAATTTAAGGGACGATAACGATGAGCAATAGCGCTGGGTCAACGGCCTGGGGATCAACTGGCGGATTTTTGATGGCCTCCATCGGCTTTGCCGTCGGGCTAGGCAATATCTGGCGCTTTCCCTACGTTACCGGCGAAAACGGCGGCTCTGCATTTGTCGTCGTTTATTTAGGGTGCGCCTTCTTAATCGGTGTACCTATTTTGATGGCGGAGATCATGCTTGGCCGCAGAGGCGGCTTTAGTCCGCCGGCCTCCATCCACGCTGTAGCCAGCGCTGCAGGCCTTAGCCGCCACTGGTCTTGGATAGGCACCCTCAACGTCACAACGGCATTCCTCATTCAAATGGCGTATGCAGTGGTCGCCGGTTGGGTACTTTACTACTTCTTCTTGGCCCTAACAGGCCAGATGCCTGGCGCAGATAGCCTCACTGCGAAAACGGCCTTTGATAATGTCTTACTTGACGTACCCACCTCCATATTTTGGACCGTTTTAGCCTTGGTTACAGCGGGCGCTATTATTTGCGCCGGTGTGCAACAAGGCATTGAACGTGCTGTAAAAATACTTATGCCGACGTTATTCGCGCTGCTGTTGGTGTTGTTTGTGTTCAATCTCTTTGCCGGCGGTGTGCCAGAAACCTTGGCCTATTTGTTTTTGCCAGATTTTTCTAAGATCAGTGCAGACACCTTTCTCGCGGCGCTAAGCCAGGCATTTTTCTCCATTGGTGTAGCAATGGGCGGCATGATGATGTTTGGTGCCTATTTGCCAAAGTCCATTTCTGTCGCCAAGTGCGCCTTGATCATTGTCGCCGCAGATACCGGCGTGGCCTTGCTGGCGGGGCTGGTGATTTTTCCTATGGTGTTCAACAACGGCATGGCGCCGGATGCTGGCACTGGGCTTATTTTTCTCACGCTACCTTTGGCATTTCACCAAATGTGGGGCGGTGATGTAGTGGCAGTACTGTTTTTCTTGCTGCTGTCTGTGGCAGCGGTGACCTCCATGGTCGGTCTTGCGGAACCCATAACGGGTACAGTGATGCAATGGCTGAAAATCTCTCGAGTCAAAGCCACCTTGTTGGCAACTGGGACATTATTACCTTTTAGTATTATGAGCGTGCTCACCTACAACCACTGGGCCGACGTTGCACTCTTTGGTAACTCAATAGGTGCGCTCGTGGATTATATTCCCAATCAAGTGTTCTTGCCTTTAGGTGGTTTGCTTATTGCGCTGTTAGTCGCATGGTTTTTGCCTAAGCACATTTGCGCAGACGAGCTGGCAATAGAAACCCCGCGCTATTTTAATATTTGGTACCAGTTAATGCGCTTTGTTGTGGTGCCAGCGATATTTGTCATTTTGGTGACCACTATTTGACGTATTAGCCGAATTGGTTGGTGGGTGTTTCCCCGGAATTTTTAGGCAAAGAGCTAGGCATTGAGTTAAGCATAGAGTTAAGGATTGAGCAGTGGAGTTGAGCTATCGAGGCAGTGTAAATAGCTGGGAGTGTGATGAAAATAATCACCTCAATGTGCGGTTTTGCGAACAAAAATTATGGCAAACGCTTTCTGCGGGTCTGATCAGTAGTGGTCTCTTGCGGGCAGACGAGGTGGACTCGCTGATGTCGCGGACCACACGACAGCATTCGCGTTTTCAAAATGAATCAAGGTTGTCTGTCCCGTTAAGCGGCTATTTTGGTTTTTTACAACACGATGAATTTAATGTGGTTGCCGAATTGCGCAACGACGCATCAGGCGAGGTGGCATGCTCGGCGTTGTATCAAATTGCAGATTTATCCATAGGCGGCAGCCTAGCGCTAGAACTAACGCCCTCGCAATCTCTAACCCATGCGCTACCGCGGGGTATTGCCCAGGATCTGCCCTTTGCACAACTTTCCATGCCTCAAGCGCTGGCGAAAGGGTTTCGGCCAATAGGGCAGGGTATTATTCAGGCGGACGAATGCTCCGGCTCAGGTCTGTTAATGCTGCATAATTATATGGGTCGCATATCGGATTCTATGCCGCATTTGTGGAGCGGTTTTGAAGATAATGCAGAGCCAGATCCCGATGAAGGCGGCGCGGTTTTAGAGTTTCGTAAACGTTTTTATAATCCATTGGCGGTGTCTGATCGCTACGTGGTGGTTTCGGGCATGATTGATGTTGCGCCCAAGGTTCAGCAGTTTGGTCACCTAATGTTTAATGTAGCAACGCAGCAATGCTGCCTTTCGGCCCATGCTGTGGCCGTGCGCATGGACTTGGTGGCAAGAAAAGCGAAATCCCTCAGCCCAGAAGACCAAACCCGACTGCAAGCGCTGTGCATTGCAAGTCTCTAACACGTTAAGCTGCCCAGTCCAGCTGCACAGCATTGAAGAGACCTCAGCCTGAGCCTCGTCCGAGTATCTCAGCCTGAGCCTCGTCTGAGATACTCAGCCTTTGATACTACTAATGGTTGCAACCCTCGCCCCCCCTAACTAACAATACAAACTGAATACAGAAATTCGATAACTATGAACATATACGACCAAGATCTAGACGCTAACTCCGCCAATTTCACTGCACTATCGCCTATCTCCATGATGCGTAGGGCAGCATCTATTTATCCAGATAAGCCCGCGGTGGTTTATGGCCAGCGCAGTGTCGCTTGGGGCGAAGTTTATGTGCGTTGTGCCAGTGTTGCCGCTGCCTTAACCCAACGTGGACTGGGCCGTGGCGATACAGTGGCCATACTCAGCGCTAATCTGCCGGAAATGTTTGAGGCCCACTTTGCTGTGCCCATGTGTGGCGCGGTGCTGAACGCCATTAATATGCGCTTAGACGCGGCTACCGTGGCCTTTATCTTGGAACATGGTGAGGCCAAGCTGCTGTTGGTCGACAAAGAATTTGGACCACTGGCGGAAGAGGCCTTGGCCCTTATGTCTGCGCCGCCACCAGTGGTGCATATTGACGATGCCACTTACCCCGAAGGCAAGTTGATTGGCGAGGAGAACTACGAAGATTTAGTGCGCCAAGGTGCGGACTCGCCCCTCACGCAAATTTCCGCTGATGCCAGCGACTTCTTGCCCAATGATGAGTGGGATGCCATTGCGCTGAATTACACTTCTGGCACAACCGGCAATCCCAAAGGCGTGGTGACCCATCACCGTGGGGCTTATCTTAATGCGGTGTCGAACGCGTTAACGTGGAGCATGGGCGACCACCCAGTGTATTTGTGGACCCTACCCATGTTTCATTGCAACGGTTGGTGTTTTCCTTGGACTTTGGCTGCCAATGCCGGCACCTCGGTGTGTCTACGGCAGGTGCGCGACGACGCAATTTATCAGGCCATGGCTGAGTATGGGGTCACACACTTTTGCGGTGCGCCAGTAGTACTCAATACGTTGTTGTCCGCCACTGATGAGCTGAAAAATTTGGTCAAACATGAAGTCAAAGTGATGACTGCTGGCGCGCCCCCGCCTGCGGCAATTATCCAAGGCATGCAAGCCCAGGGTATGGATGTGACCCATGTCTACGGTCTAACCGAAACTTATGGTCCCGTTACGCTGTGCGCTTGGCGCGAAGATCTTTGGGGTGGCCTTGGTGACGAAGAAAAAGCCGTACTGAAATCGCGGCAAGGTGTTGGCGGGCAAATGCTGGAAGGCTTGATGGTGGCAGACCCAGAGACCATGCAGCCGGTGCCGAAAGATGGCCAAACTATTGGTGAAGTCATGATGCGTGGTAACAATGTAATGAAGGGGTATCTGAAAAACCCAAGTGCTACACAAGAAGCCTTTGTCGGTGGCTGGTTTCATTCTGGAGATCTTGCGGTATGGGCAGAAGACGGCTACATACAGATTAAGGACCGCTCCAAAGACATTATTATTTCCGGTGGCGAAAATATTTCCAGTATCGAAATTGAAGACCTGCTGTTTAAGCATCCAGACATTTTGGAAGCGGCAGTGGTCGCTAAAAGCGATGAGAAGTGGGGTGAGACACCTTGTGCATTTGTTACGCTGCGTGATGCAAATAAGCCGCTGAACCAAGACCAAGTGATCGAATACTGCCGAGATAACTTGGCGCGTTTTAAGGTACCGAAAAATGTCATATTTACCGATCTACCAAAAACCTCCACAGGTAAGGTGCAGAAGTTTGCGTTGCGCGAACTGGCTGAGGCACTCTAGTGAATAAAGTACTTATATTTATTGTCGCCTTAGTTGTTTTGGCAGTAGCCGCAGCAACTTTGCCAGTTGTTGAATGGCTGACTGATTTTTTTGCTTGGATTGAAAACAATAGGCAAATCTCTTGGTTGGTCTTCAGCGTGTTTTATATCGCAGCAGTGGTCTTACTGCTGCCCGGTAGCCTACTCACACTGGGCGCAGGTTTTCTCTTTGGTTTAGGTTATGGCTTTGCCATTGTCTCGTTTTCTAGCACCGTAGGTGCCGCTTGTGCATTCCTAGTGGGGCGCTTTTTTGCACGTGATTGGGTGGCAGACAAGCTTGCGCTTATGCCGCGTTTTGCCGCGCTGGATAAAGCCATTGAAGGGCGGGGCGCCTTAGTTGTGTTTTTATGCCGGCTTTCGCCAGTGTTCCCATTCAACCTCCTTAACTATGCCATGGGTTTAACCGGCGTTAAGTTTAGGACCTATGTTTTTGTCTCGTGGCTGGGCATGATGCCAGGCACTTTGTTATTTGTTTACATCGGATCGATTGCGGAAAATATAACCGGCATCTTGTCCGGCCAAATAGAGTCGCTACCAGCCAGTAACTGGTTATTTTATGGCGGTCTGGCTGCCACACTGGTGTTAACCATTGTCATTACTCGAATATCTACAAAAACCTTGAACGAACATTTAGAGCAAGCCCAGTCCAACTCAAACCAATAGTGAGAGCAGTTTATGAGTTACCCCGGTGAACATTTTGACACCACAAGCTGGCAGTTGTTGTGCCCAACGGATTACGTAAACCCCGCGCCGAAAGCTAAATATCATTTGGTGGTAGTAGGGGCCGGTCCTGCGGGTTTAATCAGTGCCATTGGCGCTGCGGGCCTTGGTGCAAATGTGGCGCTGATCGAGCGGCACCGTATGGGCGGAGATTGTCTGAACGTGGGCTGCATGCCGTCAAAATCGCTGCTGTCTTTCACCCAAGAAAACCCTAGCGCAGATTTTGCTGATGCTTTTTCTTGGCTTCGAGAAGTGCGCGCAGGTATTGCGCCACATGACTCAATTGAGCGCTATAGCGAAATGGGTGTTGATGTATTTCAAGGCGAAGCCAGCTTCAATGCCCAAGGACTCTTGCAGCTTGGAGACATTACCTTTAACGCTCGGCGCATTGCGCTATGCACTGGCGCACGCGCTGCGCTGCCGCCCATTCCCGGTCTTGATCCAGCCTTCGTGCTGACTAATGAAAACGTTTTTGATTTGACCACTCAGCCAGAATCTATTGCAATTTTGGGTGGCGGGGCAATTGGCTGCGAGTTGGCGCAAGCGTTTTCGCGCCTGGGAACTCGGGTGGAGTTATTTGAACAAGCCCCTCGCTTACTGCCGCTGGAGATTCCGCTGGCGGGTGAAACCTTGGCGCAGGCATTAACGGACAGCGGTGTGCGTTTGCATCTAGGCGAAGCGGTCACCGCAATTGAAGGTCCCGGAACCATTCATACACAGAACGGCACCGTGGTTTGCGAAAAAATCATGGTCGCTGCCGGTCGCAGACCCAATACTGAAAATCTTAATTTGGCGGCGGCTGGCGTTGAACTGGACGGTCGAGGATTTGTTGTTGTCGATGAAAAGCTGCGCACGGCTCAAAGTCATATCTACGCGGCAGGTGACTGTGCAACAACACTGCAGTTCACCCACCATGCTGATGCTCAGGCCCGTGCGTTAATACAAAATGCTTTGTTTTTCCCTACCGCCAAAGTCTCAGGACTTGCCATTCCACATTGCACCTATACTTCTCCGGAGATTGCCTCCATTGGACCTTCCCTAGAAGTCTTGGAGCAAACGGGTGTTGCCTATGACCGCTACGAATTTGATTTAACCGAACTAGACCGGGTAAAGGCCAAGCCCTTTGCCAGCGCAGCCAAGGCGAAAGCTCAGGGCGGTTATGCATTAGTGGTGACAAAGAAAGGTACAGATGAAATTTTAGCCGCGACAATAATCGGCGCGGATGCGGGGGAATTGTTGGCACCTATCTGTTTAATGATGTCGAATAATTTGGGCTTATCCGCTGCGCAAAAAACTATTTTTAGTTATCCAACGCGTAGTGAGTTTTTGAAGCGTCTAGGTGATGCCTATAATAAAAGTCGCATGACACCGAGGATCGCTGCTATTTTTGCTTGGTGGTTGAAGCGCACGCTTTAAGTGGGCGCTGTCTATTGACAAGTTAGTTGGTTAATTAATTGGTGAGTTAGTACGCCAATTATGAACGTGGTATGCGACGTATTAAGCCCCAAATTTTAGACCTTGGGCGTCAACAATAAGAATTAGGATGAATACATGAGTTGGATGAACGTAAGTTTTGCACTGTTGGTTAGTCTTTTCTTAGGGCTCGCTGGTTGTGGGCAGCAATCTGAGCAAGGCAGCATTCAAGGGGCTGCAACCGGTAGTACTTATCAGTTAATGACTGAATATTTAGAACCTGCGGCGGATAAAATTTGGTCTTCAGCTGGCGCTATCATCACCATTGAAGGTGAGCAGGACCTGCAACCGACAACCGATGAGGGTTGGGCTGCTGTCGTACATAGCGCCTCAGTAGTCGCTGAAGGCGGCAACTTGTTAATGCTAAAAGGCTACGCTGCGGACCAAGGTGATTGGGCTGAATACGCGCAAGGTATGACGCGCGCCGCTTTGAAGGCTCGCCAAGCAGCAATAGATCAAGACGCCGAAGCGTTGTTTAACGCGGGCGGTGAAATCTATAACGTCTGCCGCGCCTGCCATAACAAATATATTGTTGAAGCTGGAGAGATTTAGCGTGAGTGCAGCTACACCGGATAGACTAGGTTTGATTTCGCTGGGTTCAGTGGTTGCCGCTGGGTTGGCCTTGGTGTTGTTTGTGCTGCCAGCGGAATACGATATGGATCTAACGGGTGCGGGTGAGCTGATGGGTATCAAAGGCATGGCCGGATACAGTGTTGCCGCGCTGTCAAAACAGCCTACCACTTACCATAAGGACAGTGTGACTTTCCCGCTGGCACCATTTGAATCTGTGGAATACAAATATGCCCTAGCGCAGGGCCAGAGTATGGTTTTTACCTGGCAAGCGGTGAGCGCCTCAAATGATCCGCAGGCAGAACTCATATTTGATATGCACAGTGAAGAAAAGGGTACAGATCCGGAAGATTCAGTGACCTTTGATATGGGTCGCGCAGGCAGTGCTCACGGCTCCTTCGTCGCACCCTTTGACGGCATCCATGGCTGGTATTGGGAAAATAGAACAGGTCAAGACATTGTGGTTGAACTCGTGACGACTGGCTTCTATAGCACGGCCACAACCTATGGTCCCAACGGGGCCTTCAGCAAAAGCTTTAGCGAGGTTGCAGAGCAATAGACAAAAGTGACGCAGCGAGCTAAATCAGTTAGCTGCTTTCGCTCAATGCCTGACAATGTTGGACGATGCTGGCCCTTGAGTGGGCTGTTAACTAGGCGCAACCCATTGGCGGTGTACTTCATCCAAAGTGGCTCTTGGTCGCTCAGGTGGTTTTTCTGCGGCGGACCCTATATAGATGTATCCAGCTACGCGCTCGTCCTGTTCAAGTCCTAAAGCCTGATCCACTCCCTTATCATAGGCATACCATTCGGTGAGCCACTGGGCGACAAAGCCCACAAGGTTTGCGGCGACCAAAAGGTTTTGACAGGCGGCACCCGCCGACAGCGTCTGTTCCCAAACCGGGATTTTGTGTTCGTGTTTCACACGGCTGATCACTGCGACCACCCTGGGTGCGCGTAAAAACCGAGCAGCTTCATGAGCAATTTGTGCCTGGCTAGCCTCTGGTTTTTGCGCTTGATAACAGCGCCCTAACACTTCACCAAACGCCACTCTTGCGTCACCGTTAAACTCAATAAACCGCCAAGGCGCTAGTTTGCCGTGGTCGGGTACCCGTATGGCCGCGCTGAGTATTTTCTGCATTTGGGCATCATCGGGGCCCGGCTCTAGCATGTGTATGACTTTCACGGTTCGCCGCTCAATTAATCGCTGCACTGCCTCTTCTATGGAATTTTCTGGGTACACATTTGTCGCCTACTAAAACAATGTTCAATTGTAACGAAGTTCGGCGGCGTTGAGGATTAATCCACGCAGATTTAGTAAATACCGGCGCGCAATAGATGACTTCTGATGGGGGGTCTGCTGAAATAGACTCTCATTTATTGGGAGAACACAATGGACGTCAAAGGTAAGAAAGCGCTGGTATTTGGGGGGACTTCAGGTATCGGTCTAGCAACGGTTATGCAGCTTCAGGCCGCTGGCGCAGAGGTTGTGGCGATCAGTCGAGACCCAAGCAAAGCCGGTGATATCTCGGGTGTTACTCTGCGCGGATGTGATGTGCGAGACGCCGACGCGTTAACCGCATTGTTTCAAGCGGAAGGGCCTTTCGACATACTCATTTCTGCTGCTACAGGAGGCAGTAGGGCGGCAGGACCATTCCTAACAATGGACATGGCAGGCTTCCAAGGTTCTTTTGACAAGCTCTGGGGCTATACCAATGTTGTGCGTTTTGGTGCAGAGCATCTGTCTGAACATGGCAGCATTGTATTGGTCAGTGGCGCGCCAGCGCGTCGCGCGAAGCCAGGACAGGCAGCCATCGCCGCTGTTGGCGGTGCAGTTGAACAGTTTTCACGGGCAATCGCGGCAGAGTTAGCGCCTAGACGCATAAATGTCGTCAGCCCAGGTGTCATTGATACACCGATGTTCGGAAATGATGCTGAAGCACGGGGCAAAATGTTGGTTGGGGCGACCGGTAAAAACTTGATTCCTCGTGCTGGCACGCCGGATGAAGTGGCCAAAGCCATTGTCTTTGCCGTTGAAAACGACTTTGTTACCGGTACCACGATTGAAGTAGATGGCGGTTGGATACTGAGTTAAACAATTGAGTACGTGTCTCAAGGGCAATGTGCTCTTGAGACTGCTTGAACAAATAGCTTTTGCAAAAGGCCTGAGCTAACAACCGTAGTTGCAACGACTGCGGACAGTATTGAGTTCTGCTGCCAATTTTTACAGCGTCGCTGTATTGCTCTCTACACCCAAATACAAACGCCCAGTCAGCTCCAATGTGCTGGGCGCCACCATAATGTGTTGAGTGGTCATGTGTACGTCACGGAAGTGCTGCTGTAGCTTGGAATTGTGATAAACCGCGCTGCCTGCCCCTAAGGTATACATGGCGTCTACTGCCTTCACGCTTGATTCCACCGCATGGGTAGTTGCCAAACGAATGTCTCGCCGCATGTCCAAGGTCACCTTATTGCCTGCGATGGCTGCCGACCAAGCGGTATCTATTGCGTCATAGAAAAACGCTCGCGCGCTGCGCAAAGTGGCTTCTGCCCGGGCCACTTCAATATGTGTGTGTGGCCGAGTGGCCAGCGTGCTATTGGTGCCCACACGCTTTTTGCTCTCGGCCAAGGTAATGAGTTCGTCAACAGCGGCTCTCGCAATGCCCATTGCCACGGCAGCAATGCCTAACGCCAGAAGTGTGAAGTGTGGAAATTGAAACAGTGGACCAGCAGGGGGCGTGTGCTTTGCGAAGCCCACCACATGCTCGGCACCAATCTGAAGGTTGTTCACACTGTAATCAGTGCTGCCGGTACCTTGCAGGCCGCTGACATGCCAAGTGTCCGCAAATTCAATGGCGTTTGCGGGCATTAGGCACATGCTAGTGGGTGCTTTTTCGTTCATTAATTCTCCGGCTGCATTCAAAATGCTGCAGCCGCCTAAAACCCAATCTGCGTTTTGTGTACCTGAACCCCATTGCCAATTGCCTGAGACTGTAAATCCTTGGCCGTTTTGAGTGGCTTTACCCGTGGGCGCAAACACCCCAGCGATCATGGTTTCAGGCGTGGTGAATATGGCTTTTGCTGTATCAACAGGGATGCGCGCTAAGGTGGAGCCACTGGTTGCTGCGATGAATGCTACCCATCCGCAGGCTGCGTCACCTTGAGCTAAGCGCTCAAATACTCTGGCGCTGTCTGCGGGGGAGGTCTCAAGGCCACCGATCTCCGTTGGCACATACATGCGGTAAAAACCTGCTGCGGCCATTGCATTGGATACGTCTTTGGGCAGGCGTCTGGCTTTTTCAAACTCTGCGCTTCGCGCAGAAAATTGGTTGCCTAGTTGCTCTGCAGCATCGAATAAATTTTGCGCTTGCATTTACATTCTCCTCTCACGTGTGTCTGAGTATCGCCTAATTAGGTGATCAAGAAAAACCCTGATAACTGATAACCAACCAATAGATAGCCGGCAAACATCAGCGCTGTATTGGCAACTATGGCTTGGCGAGGGAATGAACTTTGTCGTCGCCAAGCCGACATAAGCGTGATGATCGCCAGCAGTGCTAACAGCTGTCTCTTATACA
>OJDI01000038.1_pt1 | contig 68937 bp, 70 predicted proteins | sample 1592601 | NCBI WGS metagenome assembly OJDI01 (sample SAMN05416845, study PRJEB24817) | seawater metagenome | isolation source: Sea water | place: Canada:Atlantic | collected 2013-07 | reverse complement strand
TCTTTGTTGAATGCAATGGTTGTAAACGTTGATTGCTCAATCGTCTTATTTTTATTGTCAGTCACGACAAGCTTCAGCGGCAAAAAGTTTTTCTCATCAATCCAAATGTGGTAATTGAATCTCAAATTGTCTTTAGCTCTGAGCACAATAAGTTGAGCCATTCGGTCTGCAATTCTTTTCTTTTCACCAAAAGATAGCTGATAATTTTTTTTAAGGTGATTAATATCTGAAGGCAATACAGAAGGGAAAAGAAATTGATTTTTTCTCTTCTTAATCAATAAGCCATCCTGATTAATTACATAGACCAAATCTCCAGCACAAAAAACTTCGTTAGGCGCACCATCTAACATCTTAAGTGAGCAATATTCTTTATTATCTATATTTGCATGAATTACATGCGTTGAATTTGTCTCTGCTGATGACTGACTATGAAAAACACCCTCATAATTTAACGCATGTGAAGCCTTAGCTGAATCTTCTAGAACATCCCATGGATCATCCATCGAGATGGCAGCAAGGGGAAGAAAAAGTAGAAGTAAAGTTAGTAGTTTTTTAAATAATGTCATCTATTTAGCAGAGTCACCAACTTGAATAAAATAATTCATGTTGTTAGCTGTTGCCGCATGATGCGCATTAATAATTTCTTTTGGTATATCTTCTTTAGCAAGAAACTGGCTTGTTGAGACGCTATTCACTTCAATATTGAATGCAGTCGAAGCAATAACAACGAGTACAGCAAGTGATCCCAAAACAGGCCATATTTCAAAAGAAACTACTGCCGTGTTGGACGAGTTTGCTTTAATAAATCCGCCCATTTGAGTCGGTTCTTCATCAATCGCTGACATAATTTTGTCAGTTAGATTGTTTTTTGGTAATACTGTATTTTTCTTTAATACATCGCTGATCATTTGGTATTCTGACATCGAGGACCTCACACCAGCCATTTTATTTTTTTTAGCCAGTAGCGTATCTACTTCTTTATTATTTATTTCACTATCAAAAAGTGATGATATTTTTTCGTTCATTTCTTATATTTCCTTAGTTTACCAACGTTTATTAGTTGTTTCGATTAATGGTTTAAGTTTTTCTGCAATTGTCTCACGTGCTCTAAATATTCTTGAACGAACTGTCCCAATCGGACAATCCATTAATTCAGCAATTTCCTCGTAACATAAACCATCTATTTCTCTGAGTGATATTGCCTCTCTTAATTCATCAGGGAGATTCTGAATCGCGCCATTAACTGTTGCAGCAATCTGATTGGACATCATGGTCGATTCTGGTGTTTCTGAAACTCTTAATTCAGACATCGATTCATAATTTTCCATCTCTTCAATTTCATTTGAATCCATTGCCTTCGGTCTTTTACCTAGCGACACTAAATGATTCTTTGCTGTATTGATACCAATTCTGTAAAGCCAGGTGTAAAAAGCACTATCACCTCGAAAATTACCAATAGCTCTATAAGCTTTAATGAAGGAATCTTGAACAATGTCATCTATCTCTGATTGATCACGAACCATTCTTGATATCAAACGATATAGCTTAAGCTGGTATTTTTCTACCAATAAGCTAAAAGCTTGTTTGTCACCTTTTTGAGCTTTCTCGACCAACTTTTGGTCTAGCGCTCTATCGGGATTTACAGGTTTAATTTCCATCTTCGAATTATCTAGTTTATTATTCGGGCTATTGTACACTGTAGAATTATCAGAAACGACTTTTAATGGTTGCATATATGACTTCTTTCTTTTTATTTAAGAGACTTTAAAAAGACTACTGATATTATTAAAAGTTCCTAAATTATTTAATAAAAAAATGAAGAATAAGAATTTTGACGTATTAATTATTGGTAGTGGTCTAGCAGGCTTAGCCACCGCTTTAAAGTTAGCTGATCATAAGCGTATTGGCATTGTTTGCAAAACAGAATTGACCGAAAGTTCTAGCCATTGGGCGCAAGGTGGTGTTGCTGCGGCCATATCAACCGAAGATCCTATTTACTCACACATTAACGATACTAAGAATGCTGGCGCTGGACTGTGCGATGAGGCCATCACAGAATTCGTTGCTAGTAGCAGTGAAGACGCCCTAGATTGGCTCATGAACCTCGGCGTTAATTTTACAAAAAATAAACAAAGTGATGATTTACATCTCACTCGTGAGGGGGGTCACTCCCAGATGAGGATTGCTCATGTTGCCGATACCACAGGCAAAGCAATCCAGGAGCACTTAATTAAGAGAATTTTATCTCATCCTAATATCACCGTTCTAGAGCACCATATCGCCGTGGATATCATCACATCAGACAAAATGAAAATTGATATGAAGACAAATACCTGCCTTGGGGCTTACGTCTTAAATAATCAAAATAATCACGTTGAAACATTTACGTCAAATAATATTGTTCTGGCAACAGGTGGCGCAAGTAAAGTTTATCTCTATACCACCAACCCTGATGTCAGCACAGGTGATGGTATAGCAATGGGTTGGCGCGCAGGATGCAAGGTGGCAAATATGGAATTTGTTCAATTTCACCCCACCTGCCTGTTTGATGAAAAAGATAGATCCTTCCTTATCTCTGAAACTTTGAGGGGAGAAGGAGCAAAGTTAGTGCTTCCAGGTGGCGAAACATTCATGGAAAAATATGATGACAGGGGTGATTTGGCACCTCGTGATGTCGTTGCACGAGCAATTGATTATGAAATGAAACAAAAGGGATTGGAATGTGTGTACTTAAATATTAGCCATAAACCCACAGACTTTATCCAAAAAAGGTTTCCGATGATTTATAAGCGCTGTTTAGATCGAGGTATTGATATAACCAAAGAACCAATCCCTGTTGTTCCAGCCGCTCATTATACTTGCGGTGGAATAATGACTGACCGTGCAGGAAAAACAAATATTAATCAGCTTTATGCCATTGGTGAAGTCTCTTGTACAGGTCTTCACGGGGCAAACCGCTTGGCAAGTAACTCATTATTAGAATGTTTAGTTTTTTCTTCAACAGCATCATCATCTATTTTAAATAATGATTTTACACATGATCACCCACTACCAAAATGGGATGAAAGTCGTGTGACAGATGCTGATGAAGAAGTTTTGATTACACATACTTGGAATGAATTGAGAAGGTTTATGTGGAATTATGTCGGGATTGTTAGGACCAACAAGCGATTATCTAGAGCGCTACATCGCATAAATATGTTGAGGGATGAGGTTGGTGAATTTTATAAGAACTTTAAGATTTCCTCTAACCTTATTGAGTTAAGAAATTTATTGCAAGTTGCTGAATTGATTGTTCTTTCTTCAATAGAAAGAAAAGAAAGTCGAGGTTTGCACTATAGTAAAGATTTTCCAAAAACTGCTAAAATAGCGAAAAATACCATTTTAGAACCGCAAGAATACAAAAACCAATAAAGACTTATCCCTTGTCAAAGAGAACAATTTAAGTGCAATCTTAATATTTAATAACTCAAATATAAAAGGTAAAAATAATGAAAATTTCTATGAATACTGTAGTTAAGATGAGTTACGAAATTCGTGATGCTGATAACAATTTACTTGAATCAAGTAAGGAACCTGTTACCTATCTTCATGGTGGGTATGATCAAATTTTTCCAAAAGTAGAAGAGGCGATCCATAATAAAAGTAAAGGGGATAAAATTGAAATTGCGCTTGAGCCAGCTGAAGCATTCGGAGAATATGATCCTGAATTAGTTCAATTAGAACCAACTAGCGCATTCCCTGAATCACAACTCAAAGAAGGAATGGCTTTTGAGGGTGAAGATGAAAAAGGTGAGGTGATTATTTATTACATTAAGAGTATTGCTGATGGCAAAGTAGAGGTAGATGGAAATCATCCATGGGCAGGTCAAAAAATTAGCTTTCTTGCCACAATTGAGGATGTGCGGTCAGCTAAAGATGAAGAAATTGCCCATAAACATGTTCATGGGTCTGGCGGTCATCAACACTAAATTTGATCAAGAATCATATCGTTGTAACTTCGATATCCAGTTAACTCAAAACTAAATAAATCTTGTCCCTTATGATAAATAAAAAATTAATAGCTATCGGAGGGGTCGTATTGCTCTCTCTAATATGGGGTTTTAATTATCCCTTTATGAAAGAAGCATTATTATTTTCAAGTCCAGCAACATTTGCAACTCTACGCAATTTTTTTGGTGCAATTGTTTTATTTATTATCCTCATACTTTTACGTAAACCCATCGCAACAAAAGAAATGACAAAACTATTTATTTTAGGTTTGTTCCAAACAGCTGGCTTTACAGGTTTTTTAATTTGGGCGCTAGTTGAAGGGGGTGTCGGTAAAACAGCAATTTTAACTTTCACCATGCCTATGTGGGTAGCCATCATGGCATGGCCCTTGTTGCAAGAAAAACTCACCACCTACCAATGGATTTCTGTATTTGTGTGCTTTCTAGGTATTGGTTTTATTTTTGATCCTTTCAATATGGACAACAATATTCGCAGTACTTGTCTTGCATTAGCATCAGGATTCTCATGGGCTATTGGCGCTATTTTATCTAAACGTATCCATCATAAACATCCGAATATGGACCTTATCACGATGACTGCATGGCAAATGCTATGGGGATCTATTCCATTATTGGGGATCGCTTTACTTTTACCATCGCAACAGACCACCTGGACACCATATTTTCTGTGGATTGTACTATTTAATATCGTTTTCGTTAATGCTATTGCGTATTTATTGTGGTTTTATGCATTGAAATATCTAAAAGCAACGCTCGTGTCTATGCTCACCTTTTTAACCCCAATTGCTGCGGCAATATCTGCTTGGTTTTTGTTGAATGAAATACCAAACAAATTTGAAACAATAGGATTTGGTTTAATATTATTCGGGCTTTTATTATTATTTATATACAAGAGACCCAGAAGCTAAAGAATGATATACATTTATGCAATGAACTTTCAATTCTCGGTTTTTCCAAAATACATAAGCCCTTAAAAAAATATTTCAATAATGTATTTTAAATAGCTTGAAGCATTAGCTAGAGGGGAATGTTATACCTTAGGAGCTTTTTCTTTTTTTGGTTTACCTTTTGATTCTTTCTTTTTATCTCTGTTTCCCATGTCAATCCTTATTTAATAGTTAATAGATGAATATTTAATATCTTATGAATCTTTTATTCTCAACTCTTCTGGAACATGTTGTTGAATTATTTTAATAAATGGGTCGTAGATTTTTGGATTAGTTGCCACAATATTGCCCGTCAACAACCAATTATTTTTTTCATCAAAATCACTCACGATACCACCTGCCTCTGATACAAGAAGACCACCTGCAGCGACATCCCATGTTGATAAGTCAATTTCCCAAAATCCATCAAACCAACCTGCAGCAACATAAGCCAAATCAAGTGCGGCAGACCCAGGTCGTCTAATGCCTGATGATTTCTTAACAATCTCTTCCAGTATGACAAGGTATTGGGGGAGATAAGTAAAATCTCTAAAAGGAATGCCTGTTCCAATAATTGAATCTTGAAGCTTTTGAGTTTTAGACACTCGCATTCTTCTATCGTTTAAGTAAGCGCCCTGCCCTTTAGAAGCTGTAAAAAGATCATTTCTATTGGGGTCATAAACAACCGCGTGGGTAATTTCGTCCTTTTGCTTAAGGGCTATGGATACACAATATTGTGGGATGTTATGCAAAAAATTCGTTGTGCCATCAAGTGGGTCAATGATCCACATATTCTCTTTTTTTTCTGATAAACCACTTTCCTCAGCGATGAAACCATAATCAGGATAAGCTTGTTTCAGTACCCGAATAATTTCCTTCTCGGATGCTATATCGACCTCACTCACAAAATCATTCATATTTTTACTAGTAATAGTTAATGAGCTGATATCCTCTGAAGCACGAGTGATAATGGAACCAGCTCTTCTGGCTGCTTTAATTGCGATATTGAGTAACGGGTGCATAAGGGCCTTAAATTTAAATGGTAAAATTGCAGTTATAACTTCCGAACTTATTTTACAGAGAAATTTGATGTCAACCAAAATAAATTATGATCCATTTAAAATTGTGCTTTGTCGAACCAGCCATCCTGGCAATATTGGGTCAACTGCACGCGCCATCAAAACCATGGGCTTTGAGCATCTAACGCTCGTAAATCCAAAGCAATTCCCCCATCCTGATGCCGGCGCATTGGCAGCCGGGGCCGAAGATATACTCGCAAATGCAACTATTGTGAATTCCATAGAAGACGCTTTAAAAGATAGTCATTTAATTATTGGATTTACCGCAAGACAAAGAGAACTTTCCCAACCGCACCAAAACATTAGAGAAATCGCTAAGGGACTCAAAAGTGAATCCCACAGTAAGAAAATAGCGCTCCTGTTTGGTAATGAAACCAATGGGTTATCGAATGATGAGATAAAGCATTGCCATGTGCTCGGTTACATCAATTCCAATGAAAATTACTCATCGTTAAACCTAGCTCAGGCTGTTCAAATTATTTGCTATGAACTTCGTATGAACTTAAGTGAAGATAATCAAATAATTCAACCGCCAAAAGAAAATGAGTTGGTCACACATGAAATTCAAAATGGCTTCTATATTCATCTAGAAAAGCTTTTGACTGAAATTGGTTTTTTAAAAAAAATACAAGGAGAACGATTGATGCAAAGACTTCGATTACTATTCAATCGAACCACTATGGAGAAAGATGAGGTGAATATATTGAGAGGCATACTGACCGAAATACAAAAAAAAATTAAAGATAAAACGTAAATTTTTATGAGACAATATTTGTAAGAATCTAAATTAAAATATCAAAAAACTATTATGTTTAAAAAATTTAAAGAAGACCTTTCCATTGTTTTTGAAAGAGATCCTGCAGCCCGATCTTATCTAGAAATATTGACTACATATCCGGGTGTGCATGCCATTTTAATTCATCGGCTTTCTCATAAACTGTGGTCAATTAAGCTTTTTTGGTTGGGCAGATTTTTATCTCATATCAGTAGGTTTCTAACTGGGATTGAAATTCATCCAGGTGCACAAATTGGAAGAAGGTGTTTTATTGATCATGGTATGGGTGTGGTGATTGGTGAAACCTCAATTATTGGAGATGATTGCACGCTTTACCATGGGGTCACTTTAGGTGGAACTTCCTGGAAACAAGGTAAAAGACACCCAACACTTGAAAATAAAGTGGTTATTGGTGCGGGAGCAAAGGTTTTAGGCCCTATTACGATTAAAGCAGGAGCTAGAATTGGTTCGAATGCGGTGGTTGTTAGTGATGTAACAAAAGATGCGACGGTCGTTGGAATCCCTGCGCGAGCTATTAAGGAAACTAAAAAAGGGTCAACCTTTAGGCCTTATGCTGTCGGTAAAGATGAAGATGATCCGATGGTTAAATCAATCCAAGCGCTCATTAATAAGGTTGCAAAACAAGAAAGAGCAATTGAAGCGCTCACTAAGGAAAAAGATAAGCCTAAAAAAGTATCTCCAAAGACCTCCTAAAGCAAGCTTTAATCTTGATTAATTTAGTCAAGTATTATAAAATTAGATTTTATATGAAATTTGAGTAACTGATGAAATTAACCACTAAAGGTCGTTTTGCTGTCACAGCAATGCTTGATTTGGCTCTAAATGAAAAAGGCATGCCAATTAAATTGGCTGAAATCAGTCAAAGACAATCAATTTCATTGTCATACCTCGAACAGCTCTTTGGAAAATTAAGAAAACAGGGTTTAGTGAAAAGCGTTCGTGGGCCGGGTGGCGGTTATTGTATCGCCAAAAAACATGACAATATTAGCATTAAAAATATTATCTCTTCAGTCGATGAACAAATTGACGCGACCCAATGTGGTGGCAAAGAAAATTGTAATGAGGGGCATCAGTGTATCACCCATGATTTATGGACTAACTTGAATAGCAAGATTCTTGATTATTTAGAGTCGACAACGCTTGATAATTTAATTCAAACTCAAAGAAATAAATCTGAGAATCAGTCTATTGAGTTTCTCACTAATAAAAATAATAGTGGCTCAAATAAAATGGAGGCTGTTTAATTTAAGATGATCTATCTAGATAACAATGCAACCACTGCACTTCATCCTGCAGTTTTAAAAGAGATGTTACCTTTTTTAACTGTTCAGCAAGGTAATCCTGCATCTAATCATACGTTTGGCAGAAATGCCCATACAGCGATAGAGGAAGCGAGAGAGAAGGTTGCCGCTTCGGTGAATGCACATCCATCTCAAGTTATCTTTACTTCAAGCGGAACTGAATCAAACAACACGATTATTAATGGAATTGCAAAAGCCTATCCTGACTCTCATTTTGGGTTTAGCTCCATCGAGCATCCGTGTATATCAGAGCCTATTAAATCACTAGCTAATCAGGGCTTTAAAGTCTCAGAAATTCCGGTTGATTCAAATGGCATTTTTAATGTGTCAAATATCTCTTCCGAAACAAAACAATCTTTAAGTTTCCTCTCGGTCATGATGGCCAATAACGAAACGGGTGTGATACAAAATATTGCGGAAATTGCAGATTGGGCAAGAGAAAATAAGATTCAGTTTCATACTGATGCAGTTCAAGCATTGGGTAAAATTAAAGTCGATTTTGAAGCGCTTGATATTGATGCAATGACTATCTCTAGCCATAAAATTTATGGCCCTCAAGGTATTGCAGCGCTCATTGTAAATAAAAAAATTGATCTCTTTCCTTACATGCAAGGAGGCGGTCAAGAAAAGGGTTTGCGAAGTGGGACAGAAAATATTGCTGCTATTATTGGATTTGGAAAAGCTTGTGAACGTTCAAGTCAAAATAGAGTCGTATTTAGAGAAAATATTGACTTCCTCAGATTAACTTTGGAGAAGGCTTTAGTAGATTTGGGTGCAGTTATTTTTTGTGAAAAGAGTCATAGATTGAGTAACACCACATTTTTTTCTTTTAAGAATATTGATGGCTCAACATTATTGACAGCCCTTGATAGAAAAGGATTTGCTATCGCTAGCGGTTCGGCTTGTTCAAGTAATAGCACAGAACCGAGTCATGTTCTTTTGTCGATGGGTGTTGATTTAGATTTAGCTCAAGGAGCTCTCAGGGTTAGCCTGGGTGTGGAAAGTACTGAGAATGAAATTAATGACTTCATGGTTACACTTAAAGATGAAGTGAATAGATTAAAACAATTGACTGCTGTGGCAGCTTAACTAAAAAGATAAGGACATTATGAAAAACAAGTTACACGATATGCCAATATACATGGATTATTCTTCAACTACGCCTGTAGATCCGCGTGTTGCTGAAAAAATGATTCCTTATATTACGGAAGATTTTGGAAATCCAGCCTCAAGAAGCCATCCTTATGGTTGGACTGCTGAAAAAGCTGTTGAAGATGCTAGGAAAGAGGTTGCGCTATTAGTTAATGCCGATCCTAGAGAGATTATTTGGACCTCCGGTGCAACAGAGTCAAATAATTTAGCTATTAAAGGAGCGAGTAATTTCTATTCCAAAAAAGGAAAGCATATTATTACACTGGCCACAGAACACAAGGCGGTGATTGATGCTGTAAGAGAATGTGAGCGAATGGGATATGAGGCAACTTATATGGAGCCAGAACCCAATGGACTTTTAGATATTGAAAAATTTAAATCGACGATACGTCCAGACACTGTTCTAGTTTCAGTAATGTTTGTTAATAATGAGATTGGTGTAATTCAAGACATCATAACCATCGGAAATATCTGTCGTGAAAATAAAATCATTTTTCATGTAGATGCAGCACAAGCAACCGGCAAAGTTAAGATTGATTTAGAGACATTACCTGTTGACCTGATGAGTTTTTCAGCTCATAAAACCTATGGTCCAAAAGGCGTAGGAGCACTTTATGTTAGACGTAAACCAAGAATTAGAATCGAGCCGCAAATGCATGGGGGTGGACATGAAAGAGGTATGCGTTCGGGCACGCTAGCGACACACCAAATTGTGGGTATGGGTGAGGCGTTTAAAATCGCCAGAGAAGAAATGGACGAAGAAAATACTCGTATCAAAAATTTACAAGCAAAACTTCTTAAAGGGCTCACGGAAATTGACGAAACTTATGTCAACGGTGACCTTGATAAAAGAGTGCCACATAATCTAAATATAAGTTTCAATTATGTCGAAGGCGAATCTTTAATCATGGCAATCAAAGGTATTGCGGTATCCAGTGGTTCAGCATGTACTTCAGCAAGCTTAGAGCCGAGTTATGTTCTTAGAGCATTAGGACGTTCAGATGAGCTTGCGCATAGTTCAATACGTTTTTCTATTGGAAGATTTACCACTGAATCCGATGTAGAGTTTACAATAGCGCTATTAAAGGAAAAGATTGATAGATTAAGAGATTTGTCACCTTTGTGGGAGATGTTTCAAGATGGAGTAGATTTAGAAAAAGTAGAATGGGCAGAACATTAATTATTTTTTTGGAGAAATAAAATGGCTTACAGCGATAAAGTTTTAGATCATTATGAAAACCCTAGAAATGTTGGGTCATTTGATAAAAGTGATGCTAACGTTGGAACTGGTATGGTAGGAGCCCCTGCGTGTGGTGATGTCATGAAGTTACAAATTAAAATGGGTGAAAATGGCATTATCGAAGATGCAAAGTTTAAAACCTATGGATGTGGTTCAGCCATTGCATCAAGTTCACTGGTTACAGAAATGCTTAAAGGTCGAACGCTGGATGAAGCTCAGGCTATCAAAAATACTTCGATAGTTGAAGAGTTAGCACTTCCACCAGTTAAAATACATTGTTCTGTGTTAGCTGAAGATGCGATTAAGGCAGCTGTTGAAGATTTAAAATCTAAACAAAAATAATATGCCAATTTCAATGACAGAAAAAGCTGCTAGTAGAGCAAAGAATTACCTAGAATCAAGAGGCAAAGGTATGGGCCTGAAGCTTGCAGTAAAAACAACAGGTTGCTCAGGTATGGCTTATGTTTTAGAGTTTGTTGATGAGGCTAGTCCTGACGATCAAATTTTTGAAAGTCATGGCATTAAAATTTTGGTTGACCCAAAAAGTCTTATCTATATCGACGGCACTGAATTAGATTTTGTAAGAGAAGGTTTGAATGAAGGATTTCAGTTTAACAATCCAAACGTTAAAGATAGTTGCGGTTGTGGAGAAAGTTTTACAGTGTGACCCAGAATTACTTTGAATTATTTAATCTTCCTGAGAAATTTCAAATAGATTCAGTGAAGTTGCAAGAAAATTATCGGTCGATACAAAAAGAAATCCATCCAGATAGGTTTGCTACTTCAACAGAGAATGAGAAAACCCAGTCTATGATTAAGTCCACTCAGGTTAACGATGCTTATCAAACCTTAAAGTCCCCAACTAAAAGAGCAAAGTATATTTTGTCGCTTCACAAATCTGTTGAGAAAATTACGCTTCCTCCTGATTTTTTAATGCAACAAATGGAATGGGAAGAGCATCTTGAAGATATTGAAAAAAAGATTAAAGAACTAGACCAGTTTAAATTGACTATCAATAAAAAATATGAAGAATATTCTTTAATGCTTTCAACGCAAATTGATAATGATCAAAATTGGAATGAAGCTGCAATCACCATTGATAAACTGTATTTTGTCGAAAAATTACTTCACAAAATTAACATCGCTCTAAATTAAATAAAATGGCACTTCTACAAATATCTGAACCTGGAAAAAGCACTATGCCTCATGAGCATAGAAGGGTTGTTGGAATTGATCTTGGAACGACCAATTCTCTCGTTGCTTCAGTAATTAGTGGGAGTCCTGCTATTTTAATACAAGATGATAAATCTAATCTTCTACCCTCAGTTGTTTATTATTCTAAAAATACAGTTCAAGTTGGAAATGAGGCAAGAGATCATCAAAGTAATGATGCTGAAAATACAATCTCATCAGTCAAGAGACTTATTGGTAAGACAATTGATGATGTTAATCAAGTTAATTTTCCACTTAATCTTTCTGATGGTGATGGCGTTATAAATATTAAGACTTCAAATGGGATGAAGAATCCCATCGAAGTTTCTGCTGAAATTTTAAAAATGCTTAGAACTGTTGCCGAAAATAACTTAGGCGGCGAGCTTATGGGAGCTGTTGTTACTGTTCCTGCTTATTTTGATGATGCTCAAAGACAAGCCACAAAGGATGCTTGTCAATTGGCAGGTTTAAATATCTTACGTTTGATTAATGAACCGACAGCAGCAGCGGTAGCTTATGGATTAGATAAAAAATCTATGGGGCAATTTGTCGTTTTTGATTTAGGTGGGGGGACTTTTGATGTGTCCATCTTAAATCTATCAAAAGGCTTATTTGAAGTTTTAGCAACTCACGGTGATGCAAACCTGGGTGGTGATGATTTTGATCAAGCAATTGTTAATTTTTTAAATAATAAATATAAATTAAACATTAAAGATATCGAAGTTCAAAGCATGATTTCAATCTTGGCAAGAGAAATAAAAGAATCACTGTCTAATAAAAAAGAGGTTGAAATTTTAAAGGAAATCAATGGTAAGGAAATTAAAGAGATATTTACGCAACAACAATTTAAAGCTTTAGTTAATGATTTAACTGAGCAAACGCTTAAAGCAACCAAAAATGCCCTAAATGATGCCAAGCTCAGTACCGATAAAATTGATGGCGTCATTATGGTAGGTGGATCAACCAGAATGCCATGTATTCAGGAGGCAGTAGGAAACTTATTTAAACAAGACCTTCTTAATGACCTAAACCCAGATGAAGTTGTTGCATTAGGTGCAGCAATCCAGGCAAATATTTTAGCTGGTAATGGACAAGAAGATCTTCTTTTACTTGATGTCACACCACTTTCATTAGGTATTGAAACAATGGGGAGTATTGTGGAGAGAATTATTCCAAGGAATACGACGCTCCCCGTCGCAATGGCACAAGAATTTACGACATATAAAGATGGTCAAACGGCTATGATTATCCATGTAGTTCAAGGAGAAAGAGACTTAGTAGATGATTGTCGTTCTTTAGCAAAATTTACTTTAAAAAAAATTCCTCCTATGGTCGCGGGTGCAGCAAAAATTAAAGTGACATTTCAAGTGGATACAGACGGGTTATTATCAGTTTCTGCAGAAGAAACTACGACTAATGAGAAAGCTTCTATAGAAGTAAAACCCAGTTATGGATTATCAGAAGATAATATTAAAACCATGCTCCAATCCTCTTACGATTTAGCTGAAGAAGATAAAACTTCCAGAGCGCTTGCAGAAACAAAAGTGGAAGCTAATCAGTTAATTGAATTAACTCAAAAAGCTTTGGATGTTGACAAGGACCTTCTTTCAGATTCTGAATTTACCTTAATTAAAAATGATTTGAAAGATTTAATAAATGCACTTAATTCCGCAAATAACGATAAGATTAAAGAAGCTACTAAACAATTAAACACAAAAAGTGAGCCCTTTGCGGCCAAAAGAATGGATCGATCTATTCAAAAAGCCTTAACTGGAAAATCTATTAACAAACTGGAATTTTAAAGATGCCAAAAATTATTGTTCTTCCTCATGAACTCTGTCCAGATGGTGATGTATTAGAGGCTGAAGCTGGTGAATCAATTTGTAATGTTTTATTAAAAAATCATATTGATATTGAGCATGCTTGTGACCAAGTTTGTGCCTGCACTACCTGCCATGTAGTGATTAAGGAAGGGTTTTCCTCACTTGATGAATCTGAAGAAGAAGAAGATGATATGTTAGATAAAGCTTGGGGATTAGAACCTACTTCAAGATTGTCTTGTCAAGCAAAAATCAAAGATCAAGATATCACTGTTGAAATACCCAAATATACAATTAATCTAGCTTCAGAATAAAAAAACCCACCGAAGTGAGTTTTTTAACAAGGAGACGGGACGTACAAATGACCTAGAATTTATAGGTCACATCTAGCTGAATCAAATCCATTGAGTCTATACACATACCAGTATCACCCGTAACACCTGGAGTACAACCAACAGATTTATCATTAATTTCACCATAAGCGTAGGCAACATTAAATTTAACATTGTCTTCAATCATGTATTGCCCTTTAAATGCAAACCCTTTCAAGTTTACCTTTGAATCAAAGATATCGGAATCAACGTGATTGGGGTCAACAGAATATGTCCCTACTTGTTGATACCATAAGTTACCTTTCCAATCACCTTTTTTTTGTTTACCTTTATCTAGGGCAATAAAGTCTTTATAAGAACCGAACCCAACACCTATCATAAAAGCTGAATTATCATCGGCGCCGCCGTTATTTCCACCTGCACCTGAATTGATCCATGCTTTTCTTCGGTCATCACCATCTATGTTGTAAGCGTAGTCACCAAATACCGTCATACCTAAACCAGGTTTGACCATCATCTTATAATCAGCAGGAATTTCAATTAATGAAAGGTCATTGATCCCTGTTGCGTCATTACCAATAACAGATGGATTGAACACCACTTCAGATTCCGTATTTAAGTTATCATCATTTGTATACATGGTATAAGTTAGACCTGTTTTAAATGATGGGCCAGATTTCACATCAAATTTATGCTTACCAATTACTTGAGCTGAAAGCTGATATTGTGAATCTGTATCGGTACCATCTGTACTTTGCTTGTCATCCCCCTGCATTGTATTAACACCACCAGTCGTTGAGATAGTAGTTTGCTTACTCATTTTATATTTAGTACGCCATGAAGCTCCATCCCATGTCAAATCTTTATCCCAGACCATTGGTTTTGTGTACAAGGGATTCTTAATTCGACCTGCTTGCAATGTGAGCCAATCTGTCAGGTTCCAACCAATCATTGCACGCTTTACAAAGAGTTCATTTTTATTACCTTGATATCCTGGATTTTTTCCAAAAGTTGCATTATCTGATCTACCTTTTGACCCCATTGCAAGTGCCAGATCAGTAAACCAGTTTTCAGAAATTTTAGTTTTAAAGCCTAATGTAATTTTGTAACGCTGTCTGCTTCGATCAACAGAATCAGAGCCGCCATATTCATCGGCACCTCTCCATTCTTGCCTTACTCTTATGTCACCATAAAGTTTTCCCTCATCAAGGTATTTACTGATTGATAGCTTACTATTTACTTTTTGGTCACGCGCTTTAGTCTCACCGGCATGTTTCTTTGTAAGTAAGGCTGCTTCATCTTCAGTTAAAATACCCTTAGTGACAAGCGCATTAACTAAGTCTTGAGTTGTATCAGAAAATACAGGTGCAGAAAAAGCGAATGCTGAAATCACTAAGCCTTTAATTATATTTTTTTTCATTTCAATAATTCTCCGTTTCCTTGTTTTAAATATATTCACAAATAATATAAATTTTTGCGACAAGAGAATTATTAAGGTTTTTTATGACATTTCTATGACAAAAACTTAAACAGTTTAAATAGTTAAAATTTTATTTTGATAGAAACGTTAAATTAAAGAATATTAAAGAACGGCACTTTGGAGATCAAACTCAACTTGACCTGAGGCAAGACTATAAACACCACCGATGATACCAATTTGTTTTTTTTGAAGAAGATCTTTGACGATATCGCTCTGATTGATAATAGTTTCCATTTGTTTTTGCACATTCAAAAAACAAACCTTTGAAACAAACTCACTATTTTTAGAGTTCCGATGGGGCTCAGTTATTGTCTTTTCATTAGAGACTGCTGGTTGTAAAAGCTTTGTGATTTCCTCAATATTTCCTTCTTTAAAATTATCGCAAGCTGCTTTAACCGCTCCACAATTTGAGTGCCCCATGACAACAATAATTTTTGAGCCAAGGTATTTACATGAATACTCTAAACTTCCAATCGCATTTTTACAGGCTACATTTCCTGCCAAACGAACGCTAAAAATATCACCTAAGCTTTGGTCAAAAATTAATTCAAGTGAAGTTCTTGAATCACTGCAGCCTAATACAGCCGCAAAGGGCTCTTGTTTTTCTTTTAACTCCTCACGAATTAATGATAAATTCTGATCACGCTTCACATCATTAATAAAACGTTGATTTCCGTCTACCAAGATCGCTAAAGCTTCTTTTGGAGAAAGATTTTCACGATTTATTTTTTTTGATGTACCCATACTACTCCGCTCTCATATGAGGGAACAAGATCACATCCCGAATACTTGGACTATCTGTCAATAACATGACTAAACGATCAATACCGATTCCGCAACCTCCTGTTGGGGGAAGCCCATATTCTAATGCTCTAATAAAATCGGCATCATAGTACATAGCTTCCTCGTCACCAGCATCTTTTGCGGCTACTTGCTTTTGAAAACGATCAGCCTGATCTTCGGCATCATTTAGCTCAGAAAAGCCATTCGCAATTTCTCTACCTGCAATAAATAATTCAAAACGTTCAGTAATGGCCTCATCTGAATCAGAAGCTCTAGCTAGCGGAGATACCTCCGTTGGGTAATCAACGATATAAGTTGGGTCCCATAACTTATCTTCAGCTTCTGACTCAAACAATGCTAATTGATAAGCTCCCAACCCTAAGTTATCGGGTAAATTTTCCCCTTTTTTCGAAAGATAAGACTTAATAAAGTCTGTATCACCTAGCTGATCTTTGGTGAATTGTTTTGAATATTTCATCACTGCTTCAACCAGAGTAAGTCTTTCGAATGGTTTTTCAAAATCAATTGTTTTGTCTTGGTATTTTACTTTTAGCGTTCCTAGTATTGTCTTCGTCACATCCCGAATACAATCTTCAGTAAAACTCATTAACCACTTGTATTCAGTATAAGCTGCATAAAATTCCATCATCGTAAATTCAGGGTTATGTCTTACGCTCAAACCCTCATTCCTAAAATTACGGTTTATTTCAAATACACGATCAAAACCACCAACAACCAATCTTTTAAGATATAGCTCAGGCGCAATTCTCAAATACATATCCATATCGAGTGCATTGTGATGTGTTTCAAATGGTCTAGCCGTTGCCCCTCCTGGAATAGCGTGTAGCATTGGAGTTTCAACCTCTAAGAATTTATGCTCTTCCATAAAAGTACGTATATTAGAGATAATTTTAGAGCGATTAAGGAAAGTTTTTTTTGTATCTTCATTAACAATAAGGTCCACATATCTTTGTCTATATTTTGTTTCTTGATCAGATAACCCATGAAATTTTTCAGGGAGTGGGCGAATTGACTTTGTGAGTAATATAATTTCAGTGACTTCAATAGTTAATTCATTTGTCCTTGTTTTAAATAGTTTTCCTTTAGCGCCAACAATATCACCTAAATCCCATTTTTTAAACTGCGCATAAAGTTCTGGGTTATCATCTGAGTTAATAAAATCCCTCGTCACATAAAGCTGAATTCTGCCATTATTATCTTGGATGGTTGCAAAACTCGCTTTACCCATCACACGCTTTAACATCATTCGGCCAGAAACTGATACTTCTATACTTTTACCTTCAAGCGTTTCTTTATCATCCTCATCATAATTTTTATGTAACTCAGATGATAAATTTGTAGGTTTGAACTGATTCGGAAATGCTACACCCAACTTTCTTAATTCTAAAAGCTTATTTCTTCTCTCAGAAATTATTGAGTTTTCATCAACTACAGGCTCGTTATTTTGGTTAATATCTTTGCTCAACTTATACCCCTTGCTTTAAACTTTCACTTATAAATGGGTCTAGATCTCCATCTAATACCCCTTGCGTATTTCCAACCTCTACACCCGTTCTTAAATCTTTAATTCTAGATTGATCCAACACATAACTTCGGATTTGATGCCCCCAACCGATATCACTTTTTGCGTCTTCAACAGCCTGTTTCTCTTCATTTCTTTTATTTAATTCAATCGCATAAAGCTGTGCTTTTAACATATTCATTGCTTCAGCCTTATTCCTATGTTGCGATCGATCGTTTTGACACTGCACAACAGTGTTAGTTGGCATATGTGTAATTCTAACAGCAGAATCTGTTTTGTTAATATGTTGACCACCCGCACCGGAAGCGCGATATGTGTCTATACGAAGGTCCGAAGGGTTAATATCAATATCAATTGAATCATCTATTTCAGGAAAAACATTGACTCCTGCAAATGATGTGTGTCTTCGGCTTCCAGAATCAAAAGGTGACTTTCTGACCAAACGATGAATGCCTGACTCTGTCCTAAAGTATCCATAAGCAAAATCACCAGAAACCTTTATTGAGGCACTCTTGATTCCTGCAACCTCACCGTCAGATAACTCTAAGACTTCAACCTTAAAAGATTTTTGCTCTGCATACCTTATATACATTCTAAGGAGCATATTGGCCCAGTCTTGTGCCTCAGTGCCACCGCTACCTGACTGGAAATCAATAAAGCAATTGTTTGGATCCATTGGATTTGAAAACATTCTTTTGAATTCGACATCATCAACAAGTTTTGAAATATTTTCTGTATCAACCTGAATGGTCTTAAGTGTCTCCTTATCACCCTCCTCCTTCGCTAGATCAAACAATTCTTGATTATCTTTTATCTGATGAGTCAGTGCTTCGGCCTGATTGACTATATTTTCAAGTCCACGTTTTTCTTTTCCAATTTTTTCATTTAATGCACGATCTGACCAGGTATTAGGGTCTTGTTGAAGTAGCTCAAGCTCAGCAATTCTTTTAGACTTATCTCCTAAGTCAAAGATACCCCCGTAATGTTTTAAATTTTAAATTTATGGCTTGAATTTTCTGAGTTAGAATTTGTAATTCGTCTTGTTCCATTCTTCTTTATTTTTTACCTTTTTATTGCCAGTATAATGACGAGTATTATAACTCTTTTTACCAAAAGTAAATTTGTCATAAAAGTGTCACTGAACTGGTTTAATCTAATCAAAGTTTTAAAATTTATTAAAATTAAACATTAGGAGCTAAATATAAATGAAATCCCTGAATCTTAAAAAACTTAGTACTGTTGCCTTATTAGGTGCAGGAATTCTTTCTATGCCAACAATAGCTGCCGTTGATATTGTTAAGGTTGACGGATCAAGTACTGTATACCCAATAACTGAAGCAGTTGCTGAAGAGTTTCAAATTGCAACACGCATCAAAGTTACTGTAGGTGTATCGGGAACGGGTGGTGGTTTTAAAAAGTTTTGCCGAGGGGAGACTGTAGTCTCAAATGCTTCAAGACCAATCAAGTTAAGCGAAATTAAAAAATGTAAAGAGGCTGGAATTAAGTTTATTGAGCTCCCCATTGCATATGATGCACTTAGTGTTGTTATCAACAAAAAAAATGATTGGGCAAAGGATATGACGACACAAGAATTAAAGAAAATGTGGGAACCTGCAGCCCAAGGAAAAATAACAAAATGGAGTCAGGTAAGAGATAGTTGGCCTGAAACCCCTTTAAGGCTTTATGGGCCCGGTGCTGACTCAGGAACTTTTGATTATTTTACAGAAGCAGTTATCGAAGAATCTAAGGCGATTAGAGGTGATTTTACTGCATCAGAGGATGATAACGTATTAGTGAAAGGGGTATCAGGCGATAAAGGAGGAATCGGTTACTTTGGCCTAGCTTATTATGAGGAAAATAAAAATTTACTTAAAGCAGTGGCAATTAAGAACGCAACAGGTGACTTTGTGCTACCAGGTCTTAAAACAATAATGGATGGCTCATATAACCCACTATCAAGACCGTTGTTCATTTATTTAAATGCAGCGATGGTTGAATCGGATCCAAAAGTCAAAAAGTTTGTTGAGTTTTATTTAAAGCATGTAGCAGAACTTTCAAAAGAAGTAGGTTATGTTCCATTTAATGAGCAAGAATATGCAGCTATTTCTAATCACTATAAAACACTTCAAACAGGAACGGCTTACAAAAAACCTGAGATTGGTTTGTCTGTTAAGCAAATATTAGAGATGTCAGCAGCAAGCGAATAATTTAAATTTTGAACAAAAAAAGGCAGCTTCACGTTGCCTTTTTAATATTAGAAAAAAATTGTTTTTTACCAAAATTATTTTCATTTGTTTAATAAAATTGAGTATCATTTGAATAACAAAAAAAAATGGCCCCTACTTAATTTCCTATTATGGCAAAACTAGAAAATACTGAAGTCAGCCCTCGTCTGGCAAAAAATTTACGTCGAAATGTTTTAGAGCGATGTATTGAATTTGGCCTTCTATGTTCAGGTATGTTTGCTATTTTTATCACCCTCGCCATCATTTATATATTGGTATCAGAGGCTATTCCATTCTTTCAACATGTAAGCCTTTATGATTTTTTAACTGATACTGTCTGGACACCAAACTATTCGATTAAGCATTATGGAATTATGGCGTTAGTCTCAGGGACCCTAACAACTACCTTTATTGCCCTTCTAGTCGCAGTTCCATTAGGTACAATCACCGCCATTTATTTATCAGAGTTTGCAACACATAAAGTCAGAGAAACAATTAAGCCTGTTTTAGAGTTATTAGTTGGTGTCCCAACAGTTGTATTTGGCTACTTTGCGCTGATGTTAGTCACACCGCTATTACAAAAAATTTATCCTGACCTGACAACATTTAACATGCTCGGGCCTGGTATTGTAATGGGAATTATGATCGTTCCTTATATTGCATCCGTTGCAGAAGATGCCATGAGAGCAGTTCCAATGGCCATGAGAGAAGGTTCTTATGCGATGGGGGCCACAAGATTCCAAACGGCTGTTAAAGTCATTACTCCCGCAGCTATCTCAGGTATTATTGCAGCCTATATATTAGCAATTAGTCGTGCTGTTGGTGAGACCATGATTGTTGCTATCGCAGCCGGACAACAACCTAATTTTACGTTCAACCCTGTTGAGAGTGCAGCGACCATCACCTCCTATATTGTGTCAGTTGCTCTAGGAGATTTAGAGCATGGTGGAATTGGTTTTCAAAGTATTTTTGCAGCAGGCCTTACTTTACTCATCATGACACTGATGTTTAATATTATCGGGCATGCCGTTCGAAAGAAATATGCTGAGAGATATTAATCATGGCTAATGATAAAAAAGTTGATATAGAAAATAATTTAACCCTGATTAGGTCATTAATAGCCAAGCATAAAAGGCATGACCATATCTTTGCGGGTGTGGGAATGTTTGTAATTATCTCCTTAACCATCACCTTATTAGTTTTATTTTTAGATCTTGTTTTTGATGGATACCCAAGATTTAATTTAGATTTTTTAACAAACTTTCCTTCCAGGCGAGCAACGGCCGCAGGCATTTTGTCAGCGTGGGTAGGTTCATCATTAGTTTTGATTGTCACTTTTTTTGCAGCCGTCCCTCTAGGAATTGCTGCCGGTGTTTATCTTGAAGAGTATGCAAAAAAGAATTGGTTTTCTGATTTAATTGAAATTAATGTCACAAATTTAGCAGGGGTGCCTTCAATAATTTATGGTCTTTTAGCGCTAGGATTGTTTGTCTATGGATTTGGGCTTGGCCAAACTATTCTGACAGCAGGGTTAACGCTAGCATTATTAATGTTACCTATTGTTATTGTAGCGACCCGAGAAGCAATAAGAGCGATTCCTATTCATATTAGAGAGGCGGCTTATGCTGTTGGTGCAACAAAATGGCAAGTCTCACTCCATCATGTTATTCAATATTCGTATGGTGGAATTCTTACTGGGGTGATTATAGGTATGGCTCGTGCTATTGGCGAAACTGCCCCAGTTATAACGATTGGTGCTTTAACCTTTATCGCTTTCCTACCTCCGAGCCCTGTCGGACTAGAACCTCCTTTCATAAATTTTGAATGGTTAGAAGCAGGCTTTACTGTGCTACCTATTCAAATGTTTAATTGGATCTCGAGACCACAAATGGCATTCCATGTAAATGCAGCCGCAACTGGTGCAATTATAATTTTATTAACATTGTTAATGAATGGGTTAGCAATTAAAATTCGGTATAACATCAGGAAGAAAATTAAATGGTAGATAAAAAAAGAAAGCATCCCAAGGAAATTATTAAAGCAGAAGCTAATTCGCTTAATTTCTTTTATGCGGATGGAACTCAGGCACTAAAAAAAATAAGTCTACCGGTTTATGAGAATAAAATAACTGCCTTGATTGGTCCTTCAGGGTGCGGTAAATCTACCTTCTTAAGATGTTTTAATCGTATGCATGATTTATATCCTGGCAATAAATATGATGGTGAAATTATTCTTCATCCAGATAACACAAATATATTAGATAAACGTGTCGACCCAATTGAGGTAAGGATGAGAATCAGTATGGTTTTTCAAAAGCCAAATCCTTTTCCTAAATCAATATATGAAAACGTAGCATATGGATTACGAGTACGTGGTGAAAGAAATAAAAGAGTTCTTGATGATAAAGTTGAGGAGGCTCTAAAAGGAGCATCTTTATGGGATGAAGTAAAAAAGAGGCTTCATGATTTAGCATTTAATCTTTCAGGAGGCCAGCAACAAAGACTATGTATCGCCAGAGCGTTAGCAACTGATCCTGAAATCATGCTGTTTGATGAACCCACCTCAGCACTTGACCCCATAGCAACAATGAATATTGAAGAATTAATGGCTGGTTTAAAAGAAAAATTATCTATTTTAATAGTGACACATAATATGCAACAAGCAGCAAGAATTTCTGACTATACTGCCTACATGTATCTTGGAGAATTAGTGGAGCACGATGAAACAGATAAGGTGTTTACAAACCCAAGTAAAAAAGAAACAGAAGATTACATTACAGGCAAGTTCGGTTAACGACTAAATTATTTCTTCAATTTTTTTAGTCAAAAATTTAGCCGCCTTTAAAACCTCTGCTCTAACAGGTCCCTCTGTCATTACCCTTACTAAAGGTTGAGTTCCGGATGCACGAATTAATGTTCGCCCCTTACCCCTCATAATAATTTCTGATTCCTTAATTGCATTCTTTACAACATTTGATTTTAAATTAACTTTATTTTCAGTAGGTATATTAATTAAAATTTGTGGGTAAAGCTTAATTTCAATCAGGGCATCCTTCAAATTTTTTTTATTTTTTACTAAATATGACAAGACCTGTAATGCAGAAATGATGCCATCTCCTGTAGAATGTAAATTTTTAACTAAGATATGCCCAGAGTTTTCCCCGCCTAAAATCCACTTCCTTCTATCTAACTCTTCAGATACATAACGATCTCCTACATTTGCTCTAGCGAATGGAATTGATTGCATTTTACACTTCTCTTCGAAAGCTAAATTGGTCATATGAGTGCCAACAATCCCACCAAATTCATAACCTTCTTTAATATAAAATTGCATTATTATGAAGAGTAATTGGTCTCCATCAACCAAAGTGCCATCTTCATCCACCATGATCACACGGTCACCATCCCCATCAAATGCAATACCCATATCTGCATTATGCAAAGTCACTGCATCCTGTAAATTTTTCGGGGATACAGAACCTGCCTTTTTGTTGATATTTAAACCATCAGGCTTATCATTAACAATAATAATATTAGCACCAAGATTAGAAAAAATAACAGGCGCTATATGATAGGTTGCGCCGTTAGCGCAATCTAAAACAATAGTTAAACCTTTTAAAGATAATTTTTTTGAGAAAGTGTTTTCACAAAATTCAATATATTGCTTTACATAATTTTCAGCTCTTTGCGCCTTACCAAGTTTGCTGGGCAATACCTGTTCTATTTTCTGATCAATAAGAGATTCAATTTCACATTCGATTTCATCAGATAGCTTTAAACCTTTAGAGGAAAAAAATTTTACTCCATTATCATCATAAGGATTATGAGATGCTGAAATAACAACTCCAAAATCAGCTTTACCTGAACGAGTCAGATAAGCTATTGCTGGTGTGGGAATAGGTCCTGTCAAAAGAACATTGACTCCAGCACTGGAAAAGCCTGCCTCAAGAGCAGATTCAAGCATGTAACCTGAAATCCGTGTATCTTTTCCAATGACAACCGAGGGTTTTTGCCCGCGTTTATTTATTCTTGATAATACAACCCCAGCGGCATATCCTAATTTTACAAAGAATTCAGCAGTAATCGGAAAATTTCCTACCTTCCCCCTAATACCGTCGGTGCCAAAATATTTTTTTTTCACACAACTCCCTTATACTGCTTCAAGAACAGAAATAGCATTAAATGTTTCTTTGACGTCATGCACCCGCAAAATTCTAGCCCCATTTTGAACCGCTAAACAGGCGAGTAAAACGCTTGCTTGAATGATATCATTTTCTATATCGCCTACCATTTTTTTTACCATCGATTTTCTTGAAACACCAACTAAAAGTGGAAAGGTTAATTTTGTAAATTGATTAATTTTTTTGAATAAATCAATATTATGCTCAAAGGTTTTACCGAAACCAAAACCAGGATCAAGCATAATTCTTTCATTTTTAATACCTGCCTTATTAAGATCAGCCGTACGAGTTTTAAAAAATGACTCAACCTCTAATACTATATTTTTATATTGAGGTGAGTTTTGCATATTTTTTGGTGAGTTTTGCATATGCATTAGACACACGAGTGTATTTGAATTTGATATCGCTGCGATAGCACCAGGTTTTTGTAGAGCATAGATATCATTAATCATATCAACTCCATAATCAATTGAGAGCTTCATTATTTCAGGTTTATAGGTATCAATTGATATCGGGATATCAAATACTTTTTTAATTTCTTTTAAAGTCGGCTCCAATCTATCACGCTCAGCATTAACAGAAATAATTCCAGCACCCGGACGTGAGGACTCAGCTCCGATATCTATAATATCGGCTCCAGAATTGACCATACCTTCTACATGCTTTAGAGCTTCATCTATTTGATTGTATTTTCCTCCGTCAGAAAAGGAGTCAGGAGTTAAATTTAATACCCCCATAATTAATGGCTTTGAACTTGAGCTAAGTAATTGAGAAATTTTATTCATAAAAAAATAAGGAGGCTTAAGCCTCCTTTTTTTTATCTAGATTTGGTTGCTGGTTGCGGCTTGATACTGCTTGTTGGTGCCTTACCAGAAGGAGGCATTTTTTTGTCGTTAGATGATTTAGAAGGTTTTGGAGCTCTTACTTTTTTCCCTGCCATCACATCATTAATTTGATCGCTATCAATTGTTTCATATTCAAGTAAAGCTTTTGTCATTGCTTCAACTTTCTTTCTATTTTTTTCTATAAGTTTCCGAGCAATTGAGTACTGCTTGTCTAAAATAGATTTTATCTCTGCATCAACTAATTGTTGAGTTGCTTGAGATATTGCTTTGGGTGCACCAAAAAAAGATTCTTGGTTTTCATCAGCGTAAACCATCGTTCCGAGCTTGTCTGACATACCATATTTAGTCACCATATCTCTTGCAAGCTTTGTTGCTCTTTCAAAATCATTTCCGGCACCTGTAGACATTTGCTTCATAAATACTTCCTCAGCAATACGCCCACCAAATAGTATTGATATCTCTTCAAGCATCTTAGTCTTAAAGTTACTAAATCTATCAAATTCGGGAAGTTGCCATGTTAATCCTAATGCATAGCCCCTAGGCATGATTGTTACCTTATGAACTGGGTCAGCATTTGGCAACAACTTCGCTACAACTGCATGACCGGATTCATGATATGCCGTATTCATTCGCTCTTCTTCACGCATCACTAAAGACTTTCTTTCAGGACCCATATAAATTTTGTCTTTTGCTTGCTCAAAATCTTCCATATCGACAGTTTCTTTGTTTCCTCTTGCAGCATAAAGGGCGGCCTCGTTAACTAAGTTAGCTAAATCAGCACCCGAGAAGCCAGGTGTTCCTCTCGCCAAAATGTCAGCCTTCACATCATTATCAGTTGGAATCTTTCTCATGTGTACATGAAGAATTTCTTCTCTACCTTTAATATCTGGTAACCCAACCATAATTTGTCTATCGAAACGACCTGGTCTGAGTAAGGCTTTATCTAAAACATCTGCACGGTTTGTTGCAGCTACAACGATCACGCCTGAGCTAGGTTCAAAACCATCGAGCTCAACAAGTAACTGATTCAATGTTTGTTCTCTTTCATCATTACCACCACCTGTACCAGCTCCCCTGCTTCTTCCTACTGCATCAATTTCGTCAATAAATATAATACAAGGCGAAGTCTTTTTAGCTTGTTCAAACATATCTCTTACTCTCGCTGCACCTACACCTACAAACATTTCAACAAAATCAGAGCCTGATATAGTATAAAAAGGCACTTTTGCTTCACCAGCAACGGCACGTGCAAGTAAGGTTTTACCTGTCCCTGGAGGGCCTACAAGTAAAACGCCTCTTGGAATCCTTCCACCCAATTTATGGAATTTTGAAGGGTCTTTTAAGAAATCAACCATTTCAGTGACTTCTTCTTTTGCCTCATCACAACCAGCAACATCCTTAAAAGTTGTTTTATTTGATGTTTGGTCTAATTGTCTAGCCTTGCTCTTGCCAAATGAGAAAGGACCTCCACCTTTGCCTCCACCCTGCATTTGTTTCATGAAGAATATCCAGACACCAACTAATAAAATCATTGGAAACCACGATATAAATATGCTCATTAAAAATGATTGCCTTTCCGCCGGTTGAGCCTCAACCATAACTCCATTTTTTAATAAATCTGAAACAAGCCACGGATCTGTAGGGGCATATGTTGAGAATTTTTGACCGTTGTTAGTGGTACCTGTTATGTTCTGACCATCAATTCTTACCTTAGCAATGTTTCCTGATTTAACCTGGTCCATAAATTGAGAATAAACAAGTTTATTTTCTAATCTAGATGATGAGGAAAATTGATTAAATATAGTCATCATTATGATGCCGATAGCAATCCAAATGCCGATACTCTTAAGAATGTTTTTATTCAATGTTTAGCCCTTATTAAATAACAAAATTAATATGATTTCATTATAACTAATTAAAAATTAAAACTGCAAAATTAAGTACCACAAAACTCATGGCCTAATAAAAAAATTTCTGAACTCCTACTTCTTGATGAATCTGGCTTAATTTTAAAGACTTTTTTAAAATATGATCTTAAATCCTTAACATACTCTTCAAAATCTGCACCAACAAATGTCTTGACCAGAAAAAATCCATTTTGTTTCAAATGTTTTTTAGCAAAATCCAGTGCTAATTCATTAAGATTGATAGCTCTTTGCTGATCAACCATTTTTATACCACTAATATTGGGGGCCATATCAGAAATTACAAGGTCTAAAGGCTTATTTTTAAGCTTGTCCATCATTTCTTTCAATACTTCTTCTTGCTCAAAATCACCTTGGATAAAATCTATGCCATTAATGGGCGATACCTCTAACAAATCTATGGCTACAACTTTTCCATTTAACCCTATTCTTTTTGATAAAACTTGAGACCATCCTCCTGGAGCTGCCCCCAAATCTGCTGCGGCGATACCAGGCTTAATAATTTTATATTTATTATCAATTTCTATTAATTTATACGCAGCCCTTGAGCGGTATCCATCTTTTTGTGCTTGAATGACAAATGGATCTTTAACATGACCTTTTATCCAGTTTTTACTATTGTTGGCTTTACTCATCTGATAAACTACGCCTAAAAATTAAAAACACTATTTTATAATATGTTAAATACAAAACAAATTGCTCATCTCAAAGCACTTTCTCATTCACTTAATCCAGTTGTACACGTTGGTCACAAAGGACTCACGGATTCCGTAATTAATGAAATTTTAGTCAGTATAAAAGCCCACGAGCTCATTAAAATAAAGCTTCAAGAAAAAGACAAAATTAAGAAAAAGCTTCTACTCGATGAGATATGTAAAAAAATTAATGGGCAAGCAATCAATCAGATTGGCATGCAAATAGTAATTTTTAAAGCCAGTGACCCATCAAAAATAATACTTCCTTAAACTACCTACTCTTCAATAGTAAAAATATACCTAAAATACATTGAATCAAATAAGCAATGCTTGCAATTCCATGCCAGGCTGAAAACCTATCTGCAAATACACTTTCCATAACTTCTTTTGGGAAGGCTTCTAATTTTAATGCTTCTAAAATAGGGTTAATTCCGAAAAAACTAATGCATACTATTGCCAATATAAAGAGTGCTAGCCAGGATTGTATTTTTTTAAAGAACCTTATGGATTCACTATGAAACCCATATACCAATACCAAAAAAAGAGTGCCCATCCCAAAGATATTAATATAAGTAAATAAATCTGAAACAATTACACCGGCAATGTAAGAGCTAGGTATTATGTTAAAAATTACATAAGTCACCATGAGCATTGCCCAGAGTCCTCCAACCCAAATACTTGTAAAAATGAAACTTAATTTATTTATAAAGAGATTCATAGTTTTTATAAGTATTTAACTTTTAGAATTTCATATGTTTTCAATCCACCTGGGGACTCAAATTCGACAACATCATCGTTTTCTTTCCCAATAAGTGCTTTTGCCAATGGTGAACTAATTGAAATCTTCTTTTCCTTAATATCTGCTTCATCATCTCCAACAATTTGGTATTCAACCTCATCCTCAGAATCAAGATCCTGAATGATAACGGTAGTTCCAAATACGCATCGACCATCCTTATGAAGTTCTGTTGGGTCAATAATGATGCAGTTAGACAGCTTTGCTTCAATATCAGCTATTCTTCCCTCAATGAAACCTTGCTTTTCTTTAGCGGCATCATATTCTGCATTTTCAGAGAGATCTCCTTGAGCTCTGGCTTCAGCAATTGCAGCAATCACCTCGGGTCTTTCAACACTTTTTAAGAGCTTTAATTCTTCTTTGAGCTTTTCTGAGCCTTTGATTGTGATGGGTGTTTTGTCCAAAGCTTTTCCTAAATATTTTTTTGAATAGTTATATGAACCGATTTTATTTTAAGAGTCATTTTTATGCAAGTTCTGCAAGGATGAAACGGTTATTTCATCTGGATAGTTCATTCCAACGCAGGCCGCCTTAGCCCCCGCAAAAGTAGTAAAGTAAGTCACCTTGTTTTGGAGAGCATTTCTCCTAATCTCATAGGAATCTTTAATTGCCTGCTTATCTTCAGTGATATTTACAATAAAATCAATTTCATCATTTTTAATCATATCTACAATATGTGGCCTTCCTTCAGCAACTTTATTCACATACTGAACTTCAAGATTATTTTGGGTTAATACATCTGCTGTACCTCTTGTTGCTACTAAAGAAAATCCGAGCATCTTAAGCGAATGTGCAACTTCAACTATTTTTTTATGGTCTTCTTTTCTAACGCTGATGAATGCTTTTCCTTTTGTTGGCAGAATCATTGATGCGCCCATTTGTGACTTGATAAATGCTTCTGCAAATGACGATCCGACCCCCATTACCTCGCCCGTAGATTTCATTTCAGGACCAAGTATTACGTCTACTCCAGGAAATTTAATAAAAGGAAATACAGCCTCTTTCACCGAGAAAAATTTTGGTTTAACTTCAGTAGTGAATTTCTGTGATGCTAATGTTTCCCCTGCCATGCATCTAGCAGCAATTTTTGCTAAAGGCTTACCAATCGCTTTTGAAACAAATGGGACCGTTCTTGAGGCTCTTGGGTTGACTTCTAAAACATAAATGTCATCTCCCTGCAGCGCAAATTGAACATTCATTAACCCGATAACATTTAGCTTTAATGCCATTTTCTTAGTTTGGGCTATTAATTCCATCTGTTTTTTTTCATCAATACTATAAGGTGGGAGTGAGCATGCTGAATCTCCTGAATGAACACCAGCTTGCTCTATATGCTCCATGATGCCCCCAATTACCACTGACTCTCCATCAGATATGGCATCAATATCAACTTCAATTGCGTCATTTAAAAAACGATCTAAAAGTACAGGTGAGTCATGAGATACTTTTACAGCTTCTCTCATATATCGCTCTAGATCTTCTTGTTCATGAACGATTTCCATAGCCCTGCCCCCAAGAACATAACTTGGACGAACTACTAGCGGGTAGCCAATTTCTTCAGCGAGCTTAATTGCCTCCTCTGGAGTTCTGGCAGTCCTATTGGGAGGTTGTTTTAAATTTAGATCGTTTAGTATTTTTTGGAATCTTTCTCTATCTTCTGCAGCATCGATATCCTCAGGTAATGTTCCAATAATAGGAACTCCAGCATCAGCCAATGCTTTAGAAAGTTTAAGAGGAGTTTGCCCTCCATACTGAACAATTACACCAAAAGGATTTTCCTTATACACAATCTCTAAAACATCTTCTAGGGTGACTGATTCAAAATACAACCTATCAGAAATATCAAAATCTGTTGAAACTGTTTCAGGGTTGCAATTAATCATGATAGTTTCAAAGCCAGCTTCCTTTAAAGCTAAAGAAGCATGCACACAACAATAATCAAATTCTATACCTTGTCCAATCCTATTAGGTCCACCACCCAGTATTATTATTTTTTTATTTAATGTTGGGCGTGATTCACATTCTTGCTCATAAGTGGAGTATAAATACGCAGTATCTGTATGAAATTCAGCTGCACAAGTATCCACTCTTTTATAAACTGGACGAATATGGTTTTTAGCTCTTAATTCTCTAATACTTTTCTCTTCTGTGCCTAAAAGATATCCAATGCGATGATCCGAAAATCCCTTTTGCTTAAGCTCAAACAAATAAGTCTTATCAATTGCATCAAGCTTAAAAGTTTTTAATTTTTCTTCATTTTTAATTAAATCTTCAATTTGATATAAAAACCAAGGATCAATTTTGGTGAAATTAAATATTTCTTCTATCGATAAACCCAGCCTCATTCCATCAGCCAGATATCTAATTCTATCCGCACCAGGCTCTTTTAACTCTTTAATAATAAGGGTCTTATCTAATGAAATTTCGTTTAAACCATCATATCCAAGTTCAAGACCTCTAAGTGCTTTTTGAAAAGATTCTTGGAAACTTCTACCAATTGCCATTACTTCCCCAACTGATTTCATTTGTGTTGTAAGACTTGCGTCTGCATTTGGAAATTTTTCAAAAGCAAAACGTGGAATTTTAGTCACAACATAATCAATAGTAGGTTCAAAAGATGCGGGTGTTAAGCCACCTGTAATCTCATTACTTAACTCATCAAGAGAATATCCAACTGCTAATTTAGCGGCAATTTTTGCAATTGGAAAGCCTGTAGCTTTAGAAGCAAGGGCTGATGACCTTGATACTCGTGGGTTCATTTCAATAACGACCATTCGTCCATCTTCCGGATTTATAGCAAACTGGACGTTTGAACCACCTGTATCCACACCTATTTCCCTTAAAACATCAATCGAGGCATTCCTCATGATTTGATATTCTTTATCCGTTAACGTTTGTGCTGGTGCAACAGTAATTGAATCTCCAGTATGTACACCCATAGGATCAAGATTTTCAATTGAACATATAATGATGCAATTATCATTTGAGTCACGAACAACCTCCATCTCAAATTCCTTCCAACCCAATAAAGATTCCTCAATAAGCAATTCTTTAGTTGGGGAAGCATCCAACCCCCTTTCACATATCTCGATAAATTCCACTTTATTATAAGCAATTCCACCCCCGCTCCCCCCCATAGTAAAAGATGGTCTAATGATAGCTGGGTAACCTATACTTGCTTGAACTTGCATAGCCTCTTCAAGGCTATGAGCAATAACTGATCTTGCCGATGCCAAACCTATCTTGGTCATCGCCTGTTTAAATAACTGCCTATCCTCAGCTTTATCAATCGCTTCTTTTGATGCACCAATTAACTCGACATTAAAGCTTTTTAAAACACCATTTTTATCTAGGTCAAGCGCGCAATTTAGTGCAGTTTGTCCGCCCATTGTAGGAAGTAGTGCATCAGGCCTTTCAATTTCAATGATCTTTTTAACCACCTCCCATTTTATTGGTTCTATATAGGTAGCATCAGCAACATTAGGATCTGTCATAATTGTTGCTGGATTTGAATTAACCAGAATAACGCGATAGCCTTCTTCTTTTAAAGCTTTACATGCTTGGGCGCCAGAGTAATCAAATTCACAGGCTTGTCCAATAATAATTGGTCCTGCACCTATTATTAGAATTGATTTTATATCTGTCCTTTTACTCATTCTTTGTCCTTGCAGTTTTGATCATTGCTATGAATTTATCAAATAGATAGGACATTTCTGTCGGGCCTGGACTGGCTTCAGGATGCCCTTGAAATCCGAATGCTGGAACATCTGATCTTTCAATACCTTGTATGCTTTGATCAAATAACGATAGATGAGTAATTTTTAAATTTCTTGATAATGATTTTGGGTCTACTGAAAATCCATGATTTTGGCTAGTTATGAAAACCTTACCAGATTCTAAGTCACGAACAGGGTGGTTGGCACCATGATGTCCAAATTTCATTTTTTCTGTTTTCGCCCCACTTGCTAAAGCCAAAAGTTGGTGCCCTAAACAAATACCAAAAGTAGGAATTTCTTTTTTTAAAAAGACCTTAATATTATTTATTGCATATTCACATGGCTCTGGATCTCCTGGGCCATTTGACAAAAAAATACCATCAGGTTCGAGAGCTATTACATCATCAAAATCTGTCTTTGCAGGAACCACTGTAACTTTGCATCCTCTGGATACAAGCATTCTCAATATATTTTTTTTAATTCCAAAATCGTAAGCTACAACATTTAGGTCTTTATTATTATTTTTCTCAAAACCATTACCCAGCGACCATTCACCTTCGTTAAAATTATAGGAAGTTTGTGCAGTAACTTTTTGTGCAAGATCCAACCCTAATAAACCAGAAAATTCTTGAGCAAATTTAAGTGCACGAGCTTCATCAATATCTTTTTCAGCAAAAATACAGCCTGATTGAGAGCCGTGTTCCCTTAAATGCCTTGTTAGACTTCTCGTATCAATACCTGCAATACCAACAATATTTTTTTTAATTAGAAACTCTGAAAGTGAGCAATGAGATCTGAAGTTTGAATGTTGGAAAGGTAAGTCACGGATAATAATGCCTTTTGAATATATTTGGTTTGATTCGAAATCCTCTTCATTGATGCCAACATTCCCAATATGAGGATAAGTAAAAGATATTATTTGTTCGGCATAAGATGGGTCTGAAATAATTTCTTGATAGCCAGTCATTGAAGTATTGAATACAACTTCACCAACAGTATGCCCTGACGCACCAATTGAATAACCTCGAAACTTTGTTCCGTCCGCAAGCACTAGTATGGCCGGCAACTTAGACGCCAAAAAAACTCCCAAGATTTAAAATGTTTTTGAAAAATTTGAGCGGCCAAACTTATTTACTGCCGATCTAAGATAGTATAATTTAATCTGTAACTTTCATCAATTAATTCTTATTTTAAAAGCTAAAATTTCCTTATGTTTTTAAATTTAAAACATCAAACATATCAAACAATCCGTTAGTTTGATTATTTAAAAATTTTGCCGCTTTTGAAGCGCCCTTAGAGAATGTTGTTCTGCTATCAGCTTTGTGAGTTAATTCGATCCTCTCACCATCGCCTGCATACAAAACTGTATGATCACCAACAATAGATCCTCCCCGCACAACTGAAAAACCTATATCTTTCTTTTGACGTTCTTTTTGAATTCCCTCGCGACTAAAAATAGCATTTTCCTTAAGGCTTCTATTGGATGCTTTTGCTACTTCCTCACCGAGCCTTATAGCTGTTCCAGAGGGCGAATCCACCTTATGTTTATGGTGTGATTCCATAATTTCAATATCAAAATCATCATGAAGAGATTTAGTGGCTTTTTCTACAAGTGAAATAAGTACATTTACACCGATACTCATATTTGGTGCAAAGCATATTGGTATTTTTTTAGCTGCAAGGGCTATTAAATTTTTTTCGTTATCTGAAAATCCAGTAGTTCCAAGCACATAACCTAAATTACTTTTTTCACAAAAATCTAAATACTTCATGCTTGCCTCTGGTCTTGTGAAATCTATTAAAATATCTGCTTGCCCCTTATCTAATAATAAGTCAGAACTTATTTTAATATTACTCTCGACTCCCATCAGTTCTCCGGCATCTTTACCAATTCTTGGTGAAGTTTTTATATCCACTGCCATAACAAGATTTAAATCAGAATCCTCATTAGTCTCTTTAATAATTGCCTGACCCATTTTTCCTGAGGCGCCTACTACGATTATATTAATTTTTTTCATTTTTTTTTAAAACCCAATATTTTCTATAAGAAGTTCAAAATATCCAGGATCTTCCTTGTCTGGTAAAGAAGTATTCAAATCTTCTTTAACGCTTTTAGAAACACTGCCTGATTCTTCAACTGCATTTTTTTTAACAGGCTCTTTAACTGGCTGTATTTGTTTATTATCAATAGAACTATTACTTTTTTCAAGTGTTTCTTTTTTTTCTTCAGTATTACTGAATTTTTTTTGTTCTTCAGCTAAAGATTCTTCATCCCACTCTTTTGCATTTTGAAATTCCATAGTCTCAACATCTTTATTTCGATCAATAAGATCACCCGTTAAGTTAACAAGCATATCTTTTTTAAAGGTTAAGACGAGGTGTCTGGATTCAATAAATTTACCCTCTTTTCTGACAACATAAATGTAATCCCAACGATCTTTATGAAATGAATCTTGAATTAAAGGAGTACCTAAAACAAATCGTACCTGTGATTTATTCATACCTGGCTTAACCTCCAATAACATCTCAGGTGTTATTTCATTACCTTGAGAGATGTCTTGTCGATAAGTTTCAGGGAGGAATTTGGTTATGATATTTATTAACGGAATAACAGATATATCGGTGTCATCATCTTCTTGTCCGACTGGGACATTTTCTTCATCAGATTCATTAGGGTCCAACCAAGAACACGCCGGTATCATCAAAAAAATGAAGATAATAAAAATTAAACGCATTTTATAAGACTTTATTTTTAAAGGTTGATAATATAACATTTTGAAAGATGGTTATGTTTTAAATTACATTTGGAGTTAAAGAGATGGAAGATCATGAAGGCTTAAAAAAAACTGGATTAAAGGTAACGCTACCAAGATTGAAAGTCTTAAGTATTTTTGAAAATAGTACAGAAAAGCATCTGACAGCTGAAGACATATACAAAGAAATGATAGGTGGTGGTGAAGAAGTTGGGCTTGCAACGATTTATCGAGTGTTAACCCAATTTGAGCAAGCAGGTTTATTAATCCGACATCACTTTGAAAGTGGCAAGGCTGTTTTTGAGCTCAATGAAAAGAGCCATCATGATCATATTGTCTGCCTCCAATGTGGACATGTCACAGAGTTTGTTAATGAGGATATTGAAAAGTTACAAACACAAGTAGCAAATGAGCTTGGCTTTAAGATTATTGAGCACTCACTCTACATCTATGGGGATTGTACAAAAAAACCTTGTGAATACAAAAAAAAGTAGTTTAACTTAATATTTCTTTGGCATGATCAATTGCCTTATCAGTCACCCTGATGCCACCTAACATTCTCGCTATTTCATCAATACGTTCAGCTTTATTTAAAAGGTGTATTTCACTTGTTACAGAATCGCCAGCTTGTTTTTTATTAACTTTATAATGATTATTTGCTTTTGCAGCGACCTGAGGAAGATGGGTTATAACAAGTGCCTGTGTATTTTTTTTATCACCTAAGTCTTTCAATAAATTACCTACCACTTCAGCAACCCCACCTCCAATACCTACATCAACTTCATCAAATATCATAGTTGGGACATCGATATTCGCAATAGATGCGACTCTAATTGCTAAACTTATCCTTGATAACTCACCACCGGATAAAACCTTTTGAATCGGCTGGGGATCACCACCTTTAAATGTTGAAACTAAAAATTGTATGCTTTCATTCCCATGAATTGAAGGATCAGATGATATTAATTCAACATTAAAAGTCGAATCATTAAAGGATAGTTGATTTAGTTTCTCTGTAATAAGTTTGCTTAATGATGAAGCAGCCGCTTTTCTTTGATTTGATATATTTATAGCCATTTCATTATATGACGCTTTTGCTTCCTCAACTAAGGCGGATATATCTTTGTCGCCCAACATAACTTTTAAGTCATCTAATCTTTGTAGCCATGTTTCACTTTCTGATTCCAAGTTTTCAGGCTTAACATTATATTTTCTACAAAAGTTAAATATAGACTGAATTTTTTCTTCAACTTTTTGTTGTAAATTTTCATCAATATCAACATTTTGTAGGTAATTTGACAATTCACGGGCTAGCTCAACAGATTCTGCCTGAATTGAGCTCATGATATTGCTCGCATTTTCAAGCCTTTTATCGAGAGCATATAGATTTTTGAGCTCAACTTGAGCATCTCTTGAAAGTGAATTCAATGAAATATCCCCCTCATCAATCATTGATATACATTTATTAACACCACTGATTAACTCTTTACCATTTGCTAAAAATTTTTGATCGACTTGCAGTTGATTCCATTCCTCATAAGTAAAATTTAATGCTGAAAATTCATTAAATTTATCTTCAGTTTCATTAAGCTCATTTAAGAAACTTTCTTTATTCTGTAGAAACTTATCCTGCTCTATAAATAATCTTTGCCATTCACTATAAAGTTTTTTTAAGCTTTTAAGTTCTTCTTTGGAATCTAAAAAGCTATCCAGTATTTCTCTTTGTGCTGTTTTTTTTAATAAGGAGTGATGCGTATTTTGGCTATATATATCAACCAAACTTTCACCGATAGATTTTAGCTGACTGATAGTTGAAGGAATGCCATTAATAAATGCTTTTGACTTACCGTCTTTGTTGATGACTCTTCTTAATAGTAATTGATTGTCTGATTCTTCAAATTCATTTAGTGATAACCAGGCTTTCGCTTCATCATTCCCTTCAAGATTAAACGTCGCAGTGATATCTGCCTTTTCATTCCCTTTTTTTACAACACCACTTTCACTTCTAGTGCCAAGTGCTAGTGATAAGGCATCAATGAGGATAGATTTACCTGCACCGGTTTCCCCAGTAAGCGATGAGAATCCCAATAAAAAATTTAAGTCTAGCTCATCAACAATGACATAGTTTTTTATCAGTAGATTTTCTAGCATAGGCCATTTAACCCCAATGAAGTTTATTTCTTAACATTTCAAAGTAACAATAATCTTTTGGATGCAATATTGAAATGGTTCTTTTAGCTTTGGTGACTTGAATCTTATCTCTCATATCAAGAGGAAATTTAATTTGGCCATCGATACTCAATGAAGCTTCCTCCATTTGGACAATCTTTATATCTATTTCACTTGTTGCATCAATAGCGATTGGTCTATTACTCAAGGTATGAGGATTAATCGGTACAATCGAAAGCGCTTCTAATTGTGGATGCAAAATTGGTCCTCCTGCAGATAATGCATATGCCGTTGTGCCAGTTGGTGTAGAAACAATAATGCCATCGGATCTTTGTGTATGCACAAATTTATCATTAATGGATACTTCTAATTCAATCAACCTAACTCCACTTTTTATAACAACATCATTCAATGCAAAAGATTCATAAATAATCTTTTCATCTCGATAAACCTTTGTTTCAATTAGTAAGCGTTTATCTTCATCGTAATTTCCATTTAAGACTTGATCAATACTGACAAACATATTTGCTTTATTGAGGTCTGCTAAAAAACCAAACCGGCCACTATTTACACCGATCATCGGTATGCCATCATCTACAAGGCTTCTGGCAACGCCCAGCATTGTGCCATCACCACCGACAATAATCGCTATATCAGCCTCAGCACCAATATTTTGTAAGGGTGTTGCTTGATAACGGGTAATTTTTATTTTTTTTTGTGTCTTTTCTTCAATTATTAATTCATAATCTTTTTTTGATAAATGTTCAATTAAATCAATAAGTTGTGAATCCATTTCATTCGATTCTATGGCAGCTGGATATTTGCCGATAATGGCTATTTTTTTAAATTTCATCTCTATCTCTTTAAGTTCTGGCTATATATTAAATGAGTCAGTAAAATAAATTATATGTTTATTTTAAAGCAATAATAAAAATTAATTAATTAATCTTAAACAAAATGGAAATTGATACTAGAACCCAACATCTCCTAAAGGCACTAATAAATCACCATGTTGCAGATGGTCAGCCGGTCGGTTCAAAAACGTTAACCACATCTTCTGGTCTAGATCTTAGTTCCGCATCAATCCGAAACATTATGAAGGACCTTGAAGATGCTGGCTTCATTTCAAGCCCTCATACTTCTGCAGGAAGAATACCAACGCATAAGGGGTATCGTTTTTTTGTCGATAGCTTAGTTACTATGAAGTCACCTAACAAATCTGATCTAGATATGTTGCAGAGCTCTTTACAAGCTCCAAATTCAAAAGATTTAGTTAATATCACGGCGGACACATTATCTAGCATAACTAACTTTGCTGGAGTTGTAATGCTACCTAAGGCTAAAAAAATTAGCTTCAAACATATAGAATTCTTAAATTTATCAAAAAAAAGAATCCTCGTTATTATAGTAACAAGTGACGGCAGCGTTCAAAACCGAGTGCTTGATACTCAAGAGGAATATGATCAAAGTACTTTAATTGAGGCTTCTAATTTCTTCAATGAACATTATAAAGATTTAGATATAAGTAAAATAAAAGAAAAGATTATTGATGAGCTTTCAACAATGAAAAAAAATATGACAAATCTGATGAGTGCAGCGGTAGAACTCTCAATCAGTCCTAAACATGATGAAAATTTAATCCTAACAGGACAAGGCAATCTTCTAGATACCATCGATTTATCGCAAAATGTAAAAAGTATTAAGAAAATCATTGAGCTTTTTGAGAAAAAAACAGCACTACTTCAATTGCTTGAAAAAAGTCATCATTCATCTGGTATGCAGATATTTATTGGCGAAGAATCTGGATACCAAGCACTTGACGAGTGCAGTATCGTGACAGCACCATATCAATCTGATGGAGAGGTTTTAGGGATACTTGGTGTAATAGGTCCAACGAGAATGGCTTACGAAAGAGTCATCCCAATTGTAGATATCACTGCTAAAATGCTAAGCAATTCAATTAAATAAATATTATAAATACTATGAGTTACTTTAATTCTGAACCACCCTATAAACACGGTGATCCACAAAAAATTGGTATCATTCTCGCAAACTTAGGTACGCCTGATGCAGCAGATGCCCCTTCGCTAAGGAAATATTTAGGTCAATTTTTAATGGATAGAAGGGTCGTAGAGATTCCGAGGTTCATTTGGTGCTGGATTTTACATTTTATTATTTTAGTTTTTCGACCAAAGGCTTCTGCAAAAAAATATGCACAAGTATGGACATCTAAGGGCTCTCCGCTTCTTGTCAATGCCCGTTCACAAGAAAAATTACTCAAATCAGTTTTGAAAAAAAAATATCGTCAGCCTATTGAGGTTGCACTTGGTATGTCATACGGCAATCCCTCGATGCAATCAGCACTTGATGAATTACGAAAAAAAAATTGTACAAAAATCTTGTTATTTCCGCTCTACCCTCAATATGCGGCATCTTCTTCAGGCTCTGCTATGGATGCGCTATGGAAAATTTTAATACGAACGCGCAATGTTCCTGAGATTAGAACGATACGTCACTATCATGATAATCCAGCTTACATTAATGCATTAAAAATATCCGTTCTCAATTTCTGGAAAAAAAATAAAAAACCTAAAAAATTAATTATGAGTTTTCATGGGGTACCGAAAAAATCTCTAATGCAAGGGGACCCATATCACTGTGAGTGCCACAAGACAGGTAGGCTTCTTGCCGAAGCTTTAAAACTTAAAGATCATGAGTATCAAGTCTGTTTCCAATCAAGATTTGGTAAAGCTGAGTGGCTGAAGCCCTACTTTACTGATGTCATAGCTCAAGAAGCAGAAAAAAAAGATGCCAGTATTCATGTGATCTGTCCTGGCTTTTCAAGTGATTGCCTAGAAACACTCGAAGAAATTAATATGGAAGGCAAGTCTTTATTTTTGGAAGGGGGTGGTAAAAGCTTCCACTATATTCCAGCTTTAAACGATGAAGATGTATGGATTAAATCTATGGAAGAGATAATTAGGCCACATCTTGAGGGATGGTTAGATCACAAGTGGACTCAGAAAAAAGAGAATAGTGCTTCGAACTTAACAAAGAAAATGTATAACAAAGTGAAGGCTATTTCAAAATGATAATTCTCACAGGTGGAGGTGGGATGATTGGAAGTATGATTGCTTGGCATTTAAATACACAAATGAATTTTGATGACTTTGTGATTGTTGATGATTTAATAAATGAGCAACAAGAAAATAATTTTAATAAGCGTAAGTTCATTGAATATATTGCAAAAGATGATTTAGAAAAATATCTAAGTGATAAAAAAAATATTTCCGCAGTAATTCATATGGGAGCTATAAGTGCTACCACCGAATCTAACTTTAATCGACTACTTCATTCAAACATAAGATTTAGTCAAGCTCTTTGGCATTGGTGTGCTGAAAATAAAGTACCTTTCATTTATGCAAGTTCAGCGGCAACCTACGGTGATGGCTCATTTGGTTATAGTGATAATGAATCAGAACTCGATCAACTTAATCCATTAAATGCTTATGGTTACTCAAAACATTTTTTTGATCGCTGGGTTCAGCTCGAAGTATCTAAAAATCAACCAACACCACCGCAGTGGTGTGGTCTCAAGTTTTTTAATGTTTATGGGCCTAATGAATATCATAAAGGAAGGATGGCAAGCGTTGTGTTTCATGCATTTAATCAATATCATGAGAATAACCAGATTAAGCTATTTAAGAGTGAACATCCATCTTATGCAGATGGGATGCAAGTTCGAGACTTTATTTATGTTAAAGATGCCGTAGAGATTATAATTTTTTTCCTCAATAATAATAATCTCTCAGGTTTATATAATGCTGGTACTGGAAATGCAGAAACATTTAAAGCATTAGCAGAGGCCGTGTTGATTAATACAAAAGGTCTACCTGATGATATTAAATATATAAATATGCCAAATGACTTAAAGGGAAAATACCAGTACTACACTCAAGCTACAATGAATAAAATAAATTCTATCGGCTTTAATAGTAATTTTATGAATCTGAAAGAAGGTGTTACGGATTATTTAAAAAATTATCTCCTTACATCAGATAGGTATGCATAACTATGTCAGATCACCTTATTAATGTAGTCAAAAATCAATTTCTTGCATCAAAAAAAGCGTGTCTTGTTATTGGCGATTTGATGTTGGATCAATATATTTTTGGGGATGTAGATCGTCTATCTCCAGAAGCACCCGTTCCTATTATAAAAAAAAATAAACACCACAATCGTATTGGTGGTGCAGGAAATGTAGCTCTCAACCTTATAGGCTTAGGGATAAAGCCTTTATTAGTAGGTAGCATTGGTAATGACGAAAATGGAAAGATACTTTCAAGCCTAATTAAAAAACATAATTTATCAATAAAGGGTCTCATTAAAGAAGATGGGCCGACTACGACAAAAACAAGGGTAATGGCGGGCCATCATCAAATTGTGAGGATTGATGAAGAGCAAATAAGCTTTGGGCCAAATGAAGCAAATATTAAAAAAATTATAAAATATATAAATTCAGATCTCTCATGCATTGTCATTTCTGACTATAACAAAGGTTTTCTTTCAGCTTCTTTTTTAAAAAAAATTATTCAACAAGCTAACAGGGAAAAAATACCTGTATTAATTGATCCAAAAGGGAAAGATGCATCTAAATATGCAGGGGCAACACTTATCACTCCCAACAAAAAAGAGGCGATGGAGCTCACTGGACTTACAAATTTTGATAACGATTTAATCAATACGGCCTTAAAAAAAATAAACAAAAACTATAAAATTAACTCTATCGTAATGACACAAGGTAAAGATGGAATAAGCCATATCACTCCAAAAAAGATCAACACTTATCCAACTTCAATATCAAAGCAAGTTTATGATGTCTCTGGGGCAGGAGATACTGTGATAGCTACATTAGCTTCCTGCATCATAGCAAATCTTGATTTATCAGATAGTTTCAAATTGGCTAACTTGGCGGCAGGTATTGTTATATCAAAATTGGGCACAGTTCCTATTAGCCGTGAGGAATTATTAGATGAAATGGAAAGTAATTTAAATGGTCAAAAAAATAAAATATTTTCTTTAAAAGAATTATTATTAAAAATTTCTGGCTTAAGAGCAAAGGGTCAAACTATTGGCTTTACAAATGGTTGCTTTGATATATTGCATTCAGGTCATGTAACTTACCTAGAGAAGGCAAAATCTCAGGTTGATTATTTGATATTAGGTCTGAATTCAGACTCCTCCATTAAAACTATAAAAGGCAAAAATAGACCTATTGTAAGTGAGGCGGATAGAGCTAGAGTTCTCTGTGCTCTAGAATCAATTGATGCGGTAATTATTTTTAATGAATCTACTCCAATTAAATTAATCAAGGAGATCAAACCTGATGTCCTAATTAAAGGCAATGACTACACACCTAAAAGTGTGGTTGGTGCAAAAGAAATAAAAAAATGGGAAGGTAAGCTTTATCTCGTTCCACTTTTAGAGGGAAAAAGTAGCTCAAAGATAATTAATAAAATAAAGTAAATTTAATCAATCTAGATCTTTGATTCCTTCAATAGTTATAATTTCACCATCAGTACATATTCGTTCCCAATCAGATAGGTCTGTCCAGCCAGAAACAAAGATAAAATCTAAATTATATTTTTGCGCAGTTTGAATATCATATAGTGAGTCCCCTAAAAAAAGTGCCGGTGAAAAGTTAAGTTTTTTTTGCTGAGATTCTATTATTTCATGTTTTGATGCAGGGCTTCCGTAAATGCCTTCATCAAAAAAATGATCTATTTTTTTTACTTTAAATAAATGATTGAGCTCCTTCTCATCACCTCCTGAAGCAACCATCCATTTGCTATTTTTAGTCTTATCTCGCAAATTAGAAAGGCCCTGTGCTATCTCGCATTCGTTTAGCAATTTTAATACTTGCTTATTTAATGCCTTCAATAACTCATTCATTGCATTTTCCGTAACTTCTTGATGCATAATCTCGGTTAAAAAATGTTTAAATTTTATGTGTCGTGAAATGCCTGTTAATGCTACATGATGATCAACTAAAGCTTGCGCTTGTTGCTCATTTGCACCAAAGTTAATAGCAGCGCTTCTGTATGCTTCAATTTTTTGAAAATTTGAATTTAGAATGACGCCATCACAGTCAAAAATGATAGTTTCATATTTTTCTAAATTAAACATAGCTTTAAATTTAGATTGATGAGGCCTCTTTAGCAAGCTTTGTAATTTCACTCCACCGTTTGTTTTGAATTAGATCTTTTGGGGTAAGCCAAGTCCCGCCACAAACAGGCACATTAGGCAAAGATAAGAAATCTTTTGCTGTTTGAATAGTGATGCCGCCGGTTGGACAGAATGAAATATCAGCAAATGGGCCTGCAAACCCTTTTAATAAATTAATGCCACCCACAGCAACAGCAGGGAATAATTTTAGGAAATTAAAACCATCAGCATTCGCTTTCATTACCTCGCTGCCTGTTGAAACACCTGGAAGCAATGGAAGATCAACATCCCTACATGTTTGCCCAATATCAAAAGTGTAACCTGGACTAACGGCAAACTGACTTCCAGCTAACTTTGCATTTGTTACATCTGCTTGCGTTCTAATCGTTCCAGCACCTATAATCGCCTCTGGGACCTTTGTTGCAATCTCCTCAATAACTTGTAATGCACATTTTGATCTTAATGTAACTTCTAACACTTTTACGCCGCCTTCAATCAGGCTTGATGCGACTGGGACTGCATCCTCAACACGATCAATGACAATAACTGGAATTACAGGCCCAAATTTGGCTAATTCGATTGTTTTCATTTAATTTTTTCTTCTTTTAATTTATTTAACTTATCCACGTGATAGCACCCTCTTCTGCTGACATAACGTTATTTCTCATGCTTGCAAAAAGCTCTCTTCCTATCCCATGACCATTCTTAATTTTTTGAGAATCCGCCATCTTCTGTATCTTTCTTTCAAGCCACTCCTCCTCATCAACTAAAACATTCAAAGACCCTACAGTCGCATTAAGTCTAATCATATCTCCTTCCCTAATTTTACTTATAGGCCCATCTGCTGCGCCTTCAGGACTTAAATGAATTGCTGCTGGGATTTTTCCAGATGCTCCACTCATCCGTCCATCAGTCACAATGCCTACCGTATAACCCATATTTTGTATTACAGATAAGGGTGGAGTTAGTTTATGTAATTCAGGCATTCCGTTTGCTTTTGGTCCTTGAAAACGAACTACTGCTATGAAATCTTTTTCTAACCTTCCTTCGTCAAAGGCATTCAGTAGATCTTCTTGTCCATTAAAAACCATAGCCGGTGCCTCGATTATGTGTTTTTCTTTAGGTACCGCAGAAATTTTGATTACTGACCTTCCTAAGTTGCCTTTTAGAAGCCTTAAGCCTCCCGATTCACTGAAAGGTTTATTTGCTTTTCGCACTATAGATTCATCTATACTTTCTGATGCTAGCTTAGCCCAAACTAATTTATCATCTTTAATTTCTGGCTGCTTCGTATATTCTCCTAACCCACCCTTAGAAACAGTGGCAACGTCGGAGTACATACAGCCAGCATCAATCAACTCTCTAATAATAAATGCTGGGCCCCCTACGGCTTGAAATTCATTTACATCAGCTTTACCATTTGGATAAACACTTGCGAGTAAAGGAACTGATTTTGCTAAATTATGAAAATCTGTCCAATCGATAATAATGCCAGCTGCTCTTGCTATCGCTACCCAGTGAATTAAATGGTTTGTAGATCCTCCTGTCGCAACTAAAGCCGCCATTGCATTAATAATAACTTTTTCATCTACCATCTCTCCAACAGGAATAGTATCTTTCTTGATGTTTTGAACAAGAAGCCTAACTGCCTCGTCTGTTAACAAAGTTCTTATGCCGTCATGAGGATGAACAAATGCAGCGCCTGGCACATGAAGCCCCATTGCTTCCATTAACATTTGATTGCTATTTGCAGTACCATAAAATGTACATGTTCCTTCACCATGATACGCTGCCGACTCAGAGGCTAACAACTCCTCTCTACTCACTAAGCCTTGAGCATATTTCTCTCTTACTTTTGATTTTGTTGTATTGTCTATACCTGTTGACATTGGGCCTGCGGGGACAAAAACCGTTGGCAAATGGCCAAAATGTAATGCAGAAATTAAAAGACCTGGAACAATTTTGTCACAAATTCCAAGCATTAATACTCCATCAAAAACATCATGAGATAGCCCTATAGATGAAGACATTGCTATCGTGTCTCTTGAAAAAAGACTGAGCTCCATTCCAGGCTCACCTTGGGTGACCCCGTCACACATGGCAGGTACGCCAGAGGCAACTTGCGCTGTAGCTCCGTAATTTGCTGCCATATTTCTTATTATTTTAGGATAATCCTCATAGGGCTTATGCGCAGACAACATATCGTTATAGGCGGTTACAATTCCTAAATTAGGTTTTTTCTCTTCAACAATTTTTAATTTATCATTTTTAGGCAAAGCGGCGATGGCATGCGCAACATTTGCACAACCCATTCTGTCGGCTCCCCTTGTTCTGCTTTGCATATCTTTTACACGCTGCAAATAAGAGGATCTAGTCGGTTTACTCTTTTCTATTATCCGCTCTGTAATTTCAATAATTGATTGTTTCATTTTTTAACTTATTAGTTGTCGGCCGTCCATTATCAAGTAAATAATATAGTTAAGTCAAATCACATTTAAAAATAAAATAAAATATGCTATTTTCATCTTGAATTTATAAAAACTGTCCCAATATATAATTAGTTATTAATTACAATTTAAATGAAATCAAAATATTTTATGAGTAAATCACAAAAAAAAACTACTACGCAACTAAACCAAGAAGACAAACAAAAAAATATTGATGCTCAAGAATTATCAAATGAAAATGAACAAACAGAATCCTTAGATGATTTAAAGGCAAAAATTGCTGAGCTAGAAGGAGCTGTTTTATATGCAAAGGCTGAAACTGAAAACTTTCGCAAAAGATCAATTGATGAGATGGATAAGGCAAGAAAATATGCTATTGAAAATTTTGCCTCTGAAATTTTACTTGTCAAAGACAGTTTCGATGCCGCGTTGATGGTGGATGAATCATCACTAGAAAATTATAAAGAAGGTATAGAGCTCACTTCAAAACAATTAACCAGTGTTTTTGAAAAACTTAACATACAAGAAGTTAACCCAAAAGGAGAGATTTTTGATCCAAACTTTCATGAAGCTATGACAATGGTTGAGTCAGATCAAGATGCAAATACAATTATTTCAGTAATGCAAAAGGGCTATACCCTTAACGACAGAGTGCTTAGACCAGCGCTTGTAACGGTAGCAAAAGAAAAGAATTAGCTTATAGAGTTGAAATTAATACGAATGACCCAATATATAAAACATAAAGCATCAACTTAAACTAATAAAAAAATAGGAAAAATATAAATATGGGAAAAATAATTGGAATTGACTTAGGAACGACTAACTCTTGTGTTTCAGTCATGGAGGGTGGGAAACCTAAAGTTATAGAAAATTCAGAAGGAACAAGAACTACGCCTTCAGTTGTAGGCTATCAAGATAATGGTGAATCTCTTGTTGGAGCCCCTGCAAAACGTCAAGCGGTGACCAATCCAAAAGACACTGTCTATGCTGTAAAAAGATTAATTGGTAGAAAGTTCGAGGAAGATGAGGTACAAAAGGACATTAAATTAATGCCTTATACAATTTCAAAAGCTGACAGTGGTGATGCTTGGGTAGAAATTAAAGGCGATAAAAAAGCACCGCCTCAAATATCAGCCGAAATTCTAAGAAAAATGAAACAAACTGCCGAAGATTATCTTGGTGAAACTGTAACTGAAGCAGTAATTACTGTTCCTGCTTACTTTAACGATAGCCAAAGGCAAGCAACAAAAGATGCAGGGAAAATTGCTGGCCTAGAGGTTAAGCGTATTATCAATGAGCCTACAGCAGCAGCTCTAGCTTTCGGTATGGACAAAAAAGAAGGTGATAGAAAGATAGCTGTTTACGATTTAGGCGGAGGTACTTTTGATGTCTCTATTATCGAAATTTCAAATGTTGATGGTGAGCATCAATTTGAAGTTTTATCCACAAATGGTGATACATTCCTAGGTGGAGAAGATTTTGATAACCGAATTATCGAGCACTTAGCTGAAATTTTTGAAAAAGAAAATGGCGTAGACTTAACTAAGGACATGCTTGCTAAACAAAGATTAAAAGAAGCTGCTGAAAAATCAAAAATTGAATTATCAAGCAGCACACAAACTGAAGTTAATCTTCCCTATATCACTGCAGATTCATCAGGACCTAAACATTTAGTTGTCAAGTTAACACGTGCAAAACTTGAATCACTTGTTGCTGATTTAATTGATAGAACTGTTGAGCCATGCCAAACTGCGATGAAAGATGCAGGTATGAGTAATGGTGATATCTCAGATGTTATTCTTGTGGGTGGGCAAACAAGAATGCCGAAGGTACAAGACAAGGTAAAAGAAATTTTTGGAGTAGAGGCAAGGAAAGATGTAAACCCAGATGAGGCTGTTGCGGTTGGTGCATCCATCCAAGCAGGAGTCATGCAAGGAGACGTTAAGGATGTGTTATTACTTGATGTTACACCACTTAGCTTGGGAATTGAGACTCTAGGATCTGTTTCAACTAAGCTAATTAAGAAAAATACAACAATTCCAACCAAGGCATCTCAAGTTTTTTCTACAGCTGAAGACAACCAAAGTGCTGTCACAATTCATGTCCTTCAAGGTGAGCGTGAAATGGCGTCAGGAAATAAAAGCTTAGGGCAGTTTAACTTGACAGATATTCCATCTGCTCCAAGAGGAACGCCACAAATTGAGGTTACTTTTGATATTGATGCAAACGGTATTCTTCATGTTAATGCTAAAGACAAAGCTACTGGCAAAGAAAATAAAATTACCATTAAAGCCAATGGTGGATTATCCGAAGAAGAAATTAAAAAAATGGAAGAAGATGCCGAAAAGCATGCCGAAGAAGATCAAAAGCTCCGTGAGCTAGTTGATTTAAAAAATGCAGCTGAAGCAATGATTCATTCTGTTCAAAAAACGATGACTGAACATAAAGATAAAGTCACCGATGATGAAAAGTCAAAAATTGAATCTGCTATCAAGGATCTTGAAGAGGCAATTAAAACTGACAATAAGGAAGAAATTGAAGCTAAAAATAAAGTTTTAGCCGAGGCATCCCAAAAGCTTGGGGAAAAAGTATACGCAGACCAACAAGCACAACAAGGTCAGCCTCAAGGAAATGAAGGTCAAGGCGCTGGGGAAGAAAAAACCGTCGATGCTGAAGTTGTTGACGCTGAGTTTGAGGAAGTAAAATCTGAAGACAAGAAAGAAGACAAGAAAGAAGACAAATAAATTAAACTCAAATAGGACAATACTTTAAAAAAGTATTGTCCTTAACTATTTTATGGCTAAAAAAGATTACTACGAAGTTCTTGGATTAAGTCGTCAAGCATCTAATGAAGAACTAAAAAAATCATTTAAAAAACTTGCGATGAAATATCATCCAGACAGAAACCCAGATAACCCTAAAGCAGAAGATAGCTTCAAGGAAGCGAAGGAAGCTTATGAAGTCTTATCTGACTCTAATAAAAGATCAGCTTATGATCAATTTGGTCATGCAGGTGTCGATCAATCAGTTGGTGGTGGTGGGGCTGAGGGTTTTAGTGACTTTGGTGATTCTTTCGGTGATATTTTCGGTGATATTTTTGGAGGCAAACAAGGCCAAAGGTCAAATGTATATCGTGGTGCAGATCTTAGATACAACATGGAAATTACATTAGAAAATGCCGCGAAAGGGACTGAAACAAAAATCCGTGTCCCAGTATTATCAACTTGCAAATCATGTAACGGAATAGGCGCAAAAAAAGGGACAGAGCCAACAACATGTCAAAGATGTCAGGGGCATGGACAAGTCCGAATGCAGCAAGGTTTCTTTTCTGTTCAACAAACATGTTCAGATTGTAATGGCAACGGAAAAACAATAAAGAACCCATGTTCAGATTGTAATGGCACTGGTCGTATAAAAGAATCGAAAACATTGTCTGTTAAAATTCCTTCAGGTGTAGATGAGGGAGATAGAATTCGACTAAGTGGTGAAGGTGAGGCGGGAGTTAATGGGGGTCCTTCAGGGGACTTGTATGTTGTCATCGGTCTTAAAGAACACTCCATATTTCAAAGAGATGGCGGTAACCTTCATTGTGAAATGCCCATTAGTTTTTCAACTGCTGCCCTTGGTGGTGAAATAAAAATTCCAACTTTAGATGGTACTGCCAAAATTAAAATTCCTCCCGAAACTCAAACTGGCTCTGCCTTTCGTTTGCGCGGAAAAGGAATCAAGCCTGTTAGACAAAGCCAATATGGAGATCTACACTGTCACGTAGTAGTGGAAACACCTGTAAAATTAAATGATAACCAAAAGAAATTATTGGAAGAACTTGAAGTAATAAACCAAAAAGATAGTGATAAACATAGCCCAAGATCAAAAACTTGGTTAGATAAAGTTAAGGATTTTTTCTAGAGCCTTAGAATGTTCCTTTTTCTATAAGCTCTATTTTGTATCCATTTGGATCTTCAATAAATGCTAAAAGCAACTTTGATCCCATCATTGGTCCAGGATCTCTTATAACCTTCGCCCCCTTATCTTTTATCTCCACACAGATCTTATAGATATCATCGACCTCAATAGCAATATGACCAAATGCATTTCCATGCTCATAATAACTTGTATCCCAGTTATAAGTAAGCTCAATAACAGTGTCCTCAGCTTCCTTTCCATAACCTAAAAAAGCTAAAGAGAATTTACCCTCTGGATATTCTTTTTCTCGAAGAATCTTCATACCCAAAACTTCAGTATAAAATTTAATTGATTCTTCTAAATTATTGACACGTATCATTGAGTGCAAAATTCTCATGAAAAACTCCTTAAGAAAAAAAGTTATGCTTCAACGTTGTTTGTTAATTTTTTATATTTAACAAAAAGATCTACATTTGTTTCCTCGTTATTTGGATCTTTAGGTATACAGCTTACCGGACAAATTTCAACACATTGTGGAACATCAAAATGCCCAACACATTCAGTACATAATTCAGGACGAATATGAAATATTTCAGGCCCTTGATAAATTGCTTTATTAGGACATTCTGACTCACAAACATCACAGTTAATGCAATCATCTGTAATCATCAATGCCATAGGTTATGTTTTTAATGAATTAATATAAGAAATGATTTCTGTTGACATAAAATTACTCACATCGCCAGCAAGTGACAGTATCTGTCTCACATTGGTTGATGAAATTTCTCTAACATTTTTTGAGGAAATCAAAAATATAGTTTCGATTGAATTATCTAAAGTTTTGTTCATTAATGCATTTTGAGCTTCATTGTCAAAATCAGATGAATCCCTCATCCCTCTTAAAATGAAATTAATAGAATTAGCTTTTGCAAAATCTACTGTTAACCCTTTAAATGAGGAGGCTGAAACATTGGTATATTTTTTAGCCACGATTTCTGCCATCTTGAGTCTTTCTTTCACAGAGAATATTGATGACTTTGCATTATCCTCAGAAACAGCAATCATTACTTCATCAAAAGATGAGGCCGCTCTTTTAATAATATCTTCATGACCCAATGTAAAAGGGTCAAAGGAACCTGGATAAATAACTATCATAATAAATTTGAATTAATGTACGAGATGAAAGTATACCTTTCCTGCTCTAGAGGTTTTTATTATTTCTAAAAAGTTTTCCGGCAATTTGATATTTGTTTCGAAATAAATTACGCCATTAGGCTTCAAAAATTTTCTTATTAACTCTATAATTTGGATAGAGTTATCTAATATAAATGGTGGGTCGAAAAATATAATATCAAAAAGCTTTTCATTATCTTTTATAAAAAAATCTGCATGTATTTTTTTTATAATGGCATTGTCTGCCTTAAGGTTTTCTTTGTTTTCTAAAAGCTTTCGAAAAGTGCTTGGATTATTCTCAACAAATATACATAGCTCAGCATTTCTAGAAAGTGCTTCAAAGCCCAGAGCACCAGTGCCTGCGAACAAATCGAGGCATACTTTATTGTTTAAATCTTGCCCTAGCCAGTTAAATAATGTTTCTCTAACTTTACCTAAGGTAGGCCTTAACCCTTTCGCCTCATGAAATGAAATATTCTTCCTCTTCCATTTTCCACCAATAATTTTTACATTATTATCTTTCATCAACTCCTACAATAACGGTTGAAAATTCATTTAAGTCTACTCTCTTTTTAAAAGCAGTTTTAATTTGATCAACCGTTACTGCATTAATTTTTTTTGTATATGTTTTTAGATAATCTAAAGGATAATTATAAAATGCCATCATGGACACGTAATTCATTATTTTTTGATTACTACCAAATCTAAGTGCAAACCCACCAGTAATATTATCTTTCGAAGCCTGAAGCTCAGACTCACTTGGGCCTTTATCTATAAAATCTTGAATGGTAGTTTTAATTAATCCCATGGCTTCGTCAACTTGGCTCTTAGACGTTTGTAACGCAACTTCAAAAGGACCTTTTTTCGAAAGCGGCATAAAATAACTATACACACTATACACAAGCCCTTTTTTCTCTCTGATTTCATAAGTTAATCGAGAACCAAAACCACTGCCTCCTAAAATGTGATTACCTACGTATAAAGGGAAAAAATCAGGATCATTTCTTTTCATAATGGGGACGCCATAATATAAATGAGCCTGTTTTGCAGGATGGCTAATTCTTATTTCTTGTTTCTTCATCTGTTTTACATCTGGAATTGCCTTAATATTTTTATTCACAGGAAGACCGCTTGATAAGTCATTTGCAATTGTTTCTGCTTCCTCTTTTGTGACATCACCCACAATTACAATATCCGCTTGATTTGCCACATAGTATTCTTTATAAAACTTTTTAAGACTAGCTGTCTTAATTGCATTTATTGAATCAATTGTTCCTGAGCTCGGAAGTCCATAGGGATGTTCACCATAAATTGATTTCATGAATTTTTTTGTAGCAATTGCCTCAGGCATTGTCTCTGCTTGTGCAATATTAGCAACATATCTTTTTGCTTCTCTATCAAGTATTTCTTTATCAAAATTCGGTTTATGTAAAACTAGCTTAAACAACTTAATAGCATCAGATTTTTCTTCTGAAAGTGTTCGAAGTGAAAAACTACTTTGATCACGATTAAAGTTACTGCCAACTTGAGCTCCAATGTCAGCAAAACTATTCATCAATTCTTGCTCACTTAAACCTGCTGAACCGGAAAACATCAAATGATTAGTCATAGATGCTACGCCATTAGTCTCTTTCGAATCTCTAACACTTCCAGCACTAAACATAATATTTACATCAACAACAGGTAGGCTGTGATTTTCAACAAAATAAACTTGCGTCCCATTAGGGGTTTTCCAATTCTTTATATTTAAATCAGCACTAGCAAATGATGAAAAAAATAAAATAAATAAAAAAACTAGTCTATTAATGAACATGAGGCTTCCCTTTTTTAGGTTTACTTGTGTCTAGTGGTTGAGGATCAATTGTTACAACAGTTAAAGTATCATCAGTAAAGTATTTTATAGCTGCATTTTGTATATCTTTTGAAGTGACTTTTTTAATATTTTTAATGTAATCCTCTAAAATTTCATGCGAATAACCTTGAGTCTCAAGCTGACCAATCTGCATGGCGGCATTAAAAACTGAATCCTTTTGGTATACATCATCTGCAATAACAATAGTCTTAACACGTTTTAATTCTTCATCGGTAACTCCATCACGCTTAATTTTATTGAGCTCATCTTTTAGCGCTACTATCAAATCACTCGAAGAAGTTGTTTCACTTGGTGTCGCATAAAGCTCAAATGAACTCTCATTTCCCCTGTTTACCATTGAATAACCTGCCCCTACATTTAAGGCTACTCTAGAATCTCTCACTAAATTTTGAGTAAGTCTTGCAGAGCTCGATTGGGAGAGTATTCCTACTAAAACTTCAAGAGCAAATTGATCTTTACTTGTTATTTGTGAATCCTTATCAAGGGTTGGGGCTCTATAACCCATTTGTACGTATGATAATTTGCTTGGTGCTTTTAGAACTGAAGTTCTTGTTCCATTTTGTATTGGTTCTAGTTGAGGCTTTCTTTCGGGTAGAACAATCGGCGGTATTTTCCCAAAGTATTTTTCTGCCATTTTAAACACTTCTGCAGCTTTCACGTCTCCAGCAACAACTAATATTGCATTATTTGGACCATACCAATTTTTATACCATTCTTCTGCATCCTTATGTGTCATGTTTTCTAGATCATTCATCCATCCAACGATTGGTTTTCCATATGGATGAGCATGAAACATAATCGTATTAAATAGTTCATTTGCTTGTGCTTTTGGATTATCATCAGTTCGCCATAACCTTTCCTCCATTACAACCTTAATTTCTTTTGCAAATTCTTCTTCAGATACAACTAGGTTTTGCATTCGGTCAGCTTCCATTTTCAAAGAAATCGGTAGTTGACTTTTTTCAAGTTGCTGAAAATAACATGTGTAGTCTGCTCCAGTAAAAGCATTCTCTCTTCCACCCGCAGCTGCAATTATTTTAGAAAACTCACCCGGCTTATATGTTTTAGTCCCTTTGAACATCATGTGTTCTAAGAGGTGAGCTACTCCTGTTTTACCGCTCACTTCATCTAAACTACCGGCTCGATACCACACTTGAGAAACAACAATAGGAGCTCTATCGTCCTCTTTAACAAATATTTTTAACCCATTATCTAGAGAGTGTTTATAAACTGTGGTGTTACCCGTGATTGGAAATAGTAAAAGTAGAAATAAAAATTTAAATAACTTCACATTAGGTCCTTATATAGTTAAACATGGTTGATATAATTAAGTATAATCGACTAATAGTACTCGAATAAGTTCGTATAATTATAGAAGAATAAGCAGATGTTTGATTTTTTAAAAAAAATAATTCAAAAAAAAGATAAACCTCCTCAGAAACCTAAAAAAGTTCAGGCTAAAGAAAAGAAACCCGTTCCTCAGAAACCTAGTTTTTTTGGGTTAAGTGAAAAATTAAAAGAAGGACTCACCAAGACAAGGGAGACTTTAAACACTCAGTTCACTGATTTATTTTCCAGTAAAAAAATTGATGATTCTTTTTATGATGAGTTAGAAATAATTCTTCTAACTGCAGATGTTGGTATCTCTGCCACCACAATGCTTATTGAAGAAACAAAAGAAAAGGTAAAAAAGGATAAAATTACTGACCCAGTAGAATTGAAAAAAATTCTAAAAAGTCGCCTTGTTGAGCTATTAAAAAAAATAGAGCGCCCTTTAAATATAGATAACTCAAGCCCATTTGTTATTATGATTGTTGGTGTCAATGGTGCAGGAAAGACTACAACTATCGGTAAATTGACAAAGATATTTCAATTACAAAACAAAAAAGTTTTAATTGCCGCTGGAGATACTTTTAGGGCAGCGGCAGTTGAGCAATTATCAATATGGGGGGAGAGAAACAATACACAGGTAATTGCACAGCAAAATGGAGATCCAAGTGCGGTTATTTTTGATGCTGTAAATTCAGCGAAATCAAAAAGTATTGATATTGTTTTAGCAGATACTGCTGGGAGACTACCTACTCAGAAAAATCTAATTGATGAGATAACAAAAATAAAAAGAGTCATAACAAAGTGCCATTCTGATGCGCCCCAAGAAGTAATGTTAGTCATTGATGCCAATACTGGACAAAATGCGCTCAATCAACTCAAAATATTTAATCACGCTTTAAATGTTACTGGATTAATTATAACTAAGCTAGATGGAACAGCGAAAGGTGGAATTGTTGCGGCTATAGCAAAAGATCAGCCAACACCATTAAGATTTGTTGGTGTAGGAGAAAAAATTGATGACTTAAAGGTTTTTAATGCAGAAGACTATGTTGAGGGGATGATTGAATGATAACCTTTGAAAAAGTATGTAAGAGTTATCCCGGTAGCCCTGAAATATTACAAAATATCAATTTAGAAATATTATCAGGCGAACTAGTGTTTGTAACAGGTCCCTCAGGAGCAGGGAAAACGACTCTTCTTAAACTCATATCGGCTATAGAAAAACCAAGCTCAGGGTCTATTATTTTTGAAAGTCAGAATCTTTCTCGCATAAAAGATAGAGAAATTCCTATTTTGAGAAGACGTTTTGGAATGATATTTCAAGACCATAAACTTCTTTACGATAGAAATTGTTTTGCAAATGTTGCTTTGCCATTAGAAATCAATAATATGTCACTCTCAGATATGAATAGAAGAGTAAGGGCTGCACTTGATAAAGTTGATTTACTTAAAAAAGAAAAAATGATGCCCATTACACTTTCTGGTGGTGAGCAGCAAAGATTGGCGATTGCCAGAGCGATTGTATCAAGACCTTCCATTCTTATAGCAGACGAACCAACTGCAAATCTAGATAAAGAGTATGCAGAAGAAATAATGAATATTTTTTATAGCTTTCAGCAGGTTGGTGTAACTGTCATTATCTCAACACATGAATTACCATCAACAAAGATTAACTTTAAAAGATTACAACTTAATGGGGGATCAATTCAAAATTTAATAGGCCATGTTCAACTACCTTCATAATCACTATCAAGCTTTCCTAAATGGATTTTCAAGATTCATTAATAATATTGGTGCGTCCGTTATGATGATCATTGTCATTGGAATTACCCTTTGCCTTCCTAGCACAGGCTTATTGCTTATTGAAAATGCGGGTCAAATTTCACAAAATATAGAACACGAAGCCGAAATTAGTATTTTTCTTGATAGGTCCGTCTCAAAAGATCAGATTGATTTTATTGATTTAAGTCTTGAAAAAAATAGTTTAATAAAAAAAATTCATTTTGAACCTAAACTAATTGCCTGGGAAAAACTTCAAAGCAAACTTGATGTAGCTGTTAGTTCGAGTGTTTCTAACAATCCTCTTCCTGACGCCTTTTTTATATCTTTAAATACACTTGATGAAATAAAAATACAAAAGCTTTTAGATAGTCTTGATGGGATTGATGGGATTGATAGCGTCACAGTAGACGGAAATTGGATTAAAAAACTTAGAATTGGGCTATCACTCATTAAATTAAGTGTCTTTTTTATAGCGGCACTTTTAATTATTGTCCTTCTTGTTGTAATTGGAAACACTATACGACTTCAAACGCTTACCTACAAAGATGAAATTGAAGTAAGTAAATTAATTGGTGCGACAAATGCTTTTATTCAAAGGCCTTTTATGTACACTGGAATATTGTATGGGCTAGGTGGAGGGATTATTACAATTTCCATATTAAAACTATCCGTCCTTGGTTTAAATGCCACATTAATTAAGTTAGCTTCTATATTTGGCAATAACATAATTTTTCAAGATTTACCGCACAGATTTTATTTATACATTGTAATTTTAGCGATGCTTATTGGCTTAATTTCATCATACATATCAGCAAGAAATTCGATTCAAAGACTTAAAATTTATAAATAAAATATTGTTTTAATTGAACTTTATACATAAAACTGGCACTCATGTATAAAGAGTGCTAAAATACAATTATGACAAATACATTTTCATTATCAAAATATAACGTAACTGATAGTTTTGATTTATATCAAAGAGAAATTAGAGCTTTTCCTTCACTTACTGCGGAAGAGGAGTTTGAGCTTGGTACAAAATTAAAACTAAACAATGACCTAGAAGCAGCAAAAAAACTAATTTTATCGCATTTAAAATTAGTTATAAAAATTGCTAGATCCTACAGTGGGTATGGCCTTCCAGTATCTGACCTAGTTCAAGAAGGTAACGTAGGTTTAATGAAGGCTGTTAAGAAATTTAATGTAGATAAAGGGGTCCGTTTGGTCTCTTATGCAATTTTCTGGATAAAAGCAGAGATACAAGAATATGTTGTTAAAAACTGGCGCTTGGTTAAAAATGCAACTACAAAGGCTCAGAGAAAACTTTTCTTTAATTTAAGAAGTATGAAAAAAACTTTAAAACCATTAAGTATTGATGAAATTCAATCAATCGCCAATGATTTGAATGTAAAAGAGTCTGATGTAAAAGAAATGGAATATAGAATGAATGGCCAAGAGTTAACAATTGATTATTCAGATGATGATTCTGATGAGGATTCATTTAGACCTATTTCCTACCTTGAAGATAAGTCATTAAACCCACATGATGCACTTGATGAAAGCCAGACTGAATCAAATAATTTAGAGTTACTTAAAAATGCTATGACCACCTTGGATCAAAGAAGCGAGTCAATTATCAAAGCCAGATGGTTAAGCGAAGATAAAGCAAAAACGTTAAATCATCTTGCAAAAAAATTTAATGTCTCAGCAGAGCGTATTAGGCAAATTGAAAAAATTGCTATGGATAAATTAAAAACAACTATGAGTAAAGAAAGATTAGATTAATTCTTTCTGATAATATTAGTCATTTTTAAAGATTAACTATGGCTTCCTCACCAATACCTATTGAAATAAACCTGCAACAAAAGTCAAAGTTACTTCATATTGTTTTTGATGATCAAACTGAATGTAAGCTATCATGCGAATTTTTAAGGGTATATTCTCCTTCTGCAGAGGTTCAAGGACATCATCCTTCACAAGCAGTTCTTCAAATAGGCAAAGAAAATGTCAATATCGTTAAGATTTCTCCCGTAGGACAATATGCAATAAAATTACATTTTACTGACGGTCATGATACTGGGTTATTTAGTTGGCCATATCTTTATAATTTAGCAAAAAATTATGACCAACTTTGGATGGAGTATATTATGAAGTTAGATGAAACAGGAGTTAAGAGAAAGGTTGAAGATGGTGAATGATAAAACACACTTTGGATTTGAGTCAGTAAATAAAAATCTAAAAGCAAAAAAAGTAAAAAGTGTCTTTGAGTCAGTTGCTACTAGATATGACCTGATGAATTCTTTGATGTCAGGTGGGCTGCATAAAATATGGAAAAGATATTTCACACAAATTTTAACAATCAAAAACAACGCAAAAATCCTAGATCTAGCGAGTGGAACAGGTGACGTTTGTATTGAGTTATCAAACCAAAATAAAGGCTTTAAGCTTTTTCATACCGATATTAATATCAAAATGCTGGAACAAGGGAAAATAAAATTAATCGATCACGGGAAAATTATTCCAAGCATAGTTTGTGATGCTGAAAAAATCCCCTTTCCATCAAATTATTTTGATTGCATAACAATAGCCTTTGGGCTAAGAAATGTAACAAATAAAGAAAAAGCTTTGTCAGAAATGTACAGAGTTTTATCCCCCGGTGGAAAATTAGTTATTTTAGAATTCTCAAAAATTTGGTCGCCTCTTTCCAAAATTTACGATGGCTTTTCATTTAATATACTTCCTAAACTTGGTAAAATATTTGCAAAAGATGAAAAGAGCTATCAATATCTTGTTGAATCTATAAGAATGCATCCGGATCAAAAAACATTAAGAGCAATGATGCAAAATAAGGGGTTTGATAATACAAGTTTTCTAAATCTATCAGGCGGGATTGTTGCAATTCATCAGGGATATAAATTTTAATGGATAAATTAAGAAGGCTTGTTTTAAATCATGTTTTATTTCAAAACGACTGGATGAGCTCAAGACTAAAAAAGTTTCATAATAAAACCATACTCATCAAAATCTCAGAGCTATCAATGTATTTTAAAGTCAATAAACAGGGCTTATTAGAGCTAATTAGCCAAGTAAAAGATCCTGATGCTTCAATTTCCATGCCTATCAAAAGTTTTGTTAATCAAATTTTAAACAATGAAAATAAAGATATCACCATCAAAGGTGACATAGACTTGGCAAAGGAAGCATCTGAGATACTTAAGAAAGTAAAATGGGATATAGAGGAAGACTTAAGTAAAATCATTGGTGATGTGGCTGCAAATAGATTAGGGATTATGGGTGGGAAATTTTTGAATGAAAGTAAAAAAGTTACGTTAAGTATTGCTGAAACATTTAAGGAGTATTGGGAGGAAGAAAAACCCTTAATTGCAAAAAAAACTAGAGTACATCAATTTTTAGCTGAAATAGACAATATCAGTGAGGATGTAGAACGCATTGAAGCTAAAATTAATAACATAGCACTCAAGATTTAAAAATGATTGTTTTTAGAATAATTTTTATCATTTTCATCGCACTAAAATTTCGACTTGACGAGTTTTTTACATTACGCAAAAACTCTTTTATAAATGTGGTGCTCTACCCCCTTAATCTTTTTAAACCCAAAAAAAATAATCGAGCAATTCGACTTAGGCTTGCTCTAGAAAGCTTAGGGCCGATATTTATAAAATTTGGACAAATGCTCTCGACAAGAAAAGATTTACTGCCCAGTGATATTGCGATTGAGCTCTCAAAGCTTCAGGATAAAGTCCCGCCCTTTGAATTTAAAAAAGTTAAACAAACAATTGAAAATTCTTATTCAAACAAAATTTCATCTGTATTTAAAGAATTTAATGAGAAACCAGTAGCAAGCGCTTCAGTGGCGCAAGTACACTTTGCCAAACTCCATAGTGGAGAGAAGGTGGCTGTAAAAATTCTTCGACCAAATATAGAAAATGAAGTTAAAAAAGATATCAAATTACTTCATTTAATTGCAAAAATTTTACATAAAATTTGGTCTGACGGTAAGAGGCTCAAGCCGGATGAAGTCGTCTCTGAATTTGAGAGGCATACTCAATCAGAACTTAATCTGCTGCTTGAAGCAGGTCATTGTAGCCATCTCGGAGAAAACTTTAAAGATAAAAAATTATTAGTTGTTCCAAATGTTTTTTGGGATTACTGTCATGAAAAAGTCATGGTAATGGAAAGGATGGATGGAATTCCTATAAGTAATATTGATGCCATCAAAAAGAATAAAATTAATTTACCCGAATTAGCTAAGAATGGGGTTGAAATATTTTTTACACAAGTCTTTCGAGATGGCTTCTTCCATGCGGATATGCATCCTGGAAATATTCAAGTAGCAAAAAATGGGAAGTATATTGCAATGGATTTTGGCATAATGGGTACGCTTAATGAGCAGGACAAACTTTATTTAGCCAAAAATTTTGCCGCATTTTTCAAAAGAGATTATCGAGAGGTTGCAAGAGTTCATATTGAATCGGGATGGGTTCCTGCAGAAACCTCAATTGATGAATTTGAAAATGCTATTCGGTCAGTATGTGAGCCAATTTTTAATAAACCCCTTAAAGATATTTCTTTTGGCAAATTACTCATTAGACTATTTCAAACTTCTAAAAAATTTAATATGGAAATACAACCACAATTAACCATGCTACAAAAAACACTTCTTAACGTAGAGGGTTTAGGGCGTGAACTAGATCCAAATTTAGATTTATGGGTAACAGCTAGACCTTTTTTAGAAAATTGGTTAAAAGAACAATTAGGCCCCAAAAGCTTAATACATAGAATAAAAAAGGAATTTCCTAACTGGTTAGAGATTGCTCCTCTGTTTCCGACACTTTTGCATTCATACTTAAATAATCATAATAGAGATTCATATACTATTATTGAAAAAAATATGCGAAAGTCAATGAAAGAAATGAAAATTAGACAGGATAGGATTGTAATTGCAATAGTTCTTATTTCTATAGCTATAACGCTTATGGCTTTTTCATTAATACAATAAAATAAGTGAATTTATTTCTGGCACTTCTTACAATAGAAACTTGACCTCTGTGCAATTTTTAGTAGATATATTTTACCGTCGCAGTTCGTGCAGCATTCATTTTCTCTTGCATAAACCTTGTGTTCATTTTGAAAATATCCACTTTGTCCATTTACACTATAAAAGTCATTAAGTGTACTTCCACCTCTTTCAATTGCTTTTTGTATAACAATTTTAATAGAATCAACCAATACGCTAATTTCTTTTTTTTTAATCTTTTTTGATTGACGCTGAGGCCTGATAGACGATAGAAAAAGTGATTCGCTAGCATAAATATTACCAACACCAACTACAATGTGACTATCCATTATTGTACTTTTGATCGGCTGTGTTTTTCTTTTAACTATATCGAATAAGTAATCTGCATTAAATTCATCTGATAGAGGCTCAGGGCCTAGGGTGCATATAAGTTTGTGATTAAATGGGTTGTCATCAGTCCATATCATTGCTCCAAACCTTCTTGTATCGTTATATCTTAATATTTTTTTATTGCCATCTACGTTGAAACATATATCGATATGATCGTGCTTTAAAGGTATTTTTTTTTCAGATACGATAGATATCCTTCCAGACATTCCAAGGTGAATAATTAGACAACCATTTGAAAAAACAGCAAGAAGATATTTTCCTCTCCTACTAAGTGAAATTAATTTTTGTGAATTAAGAATTTTTTTAAGATTTGGATTTACTGGCCACCTGAGTGAAAAATTTCTCACTTCTACGTTGTAAACTGTAGCATTTATAAGGGGGGCTAGACCAAGTCTTGTTACTTCGACCTCAGGTAATTCAGGCATTATTCTTTTTCTATTACCTCAACATGGGGAGTTAACATTGTAAATCCTAAATCTCCTGGGAAGCGATATAACAATCCTTCATCCTTACGATACAAATGAAGTTGGGGAGATTCTTGAATTTTGTAAAATGTTACTTTTTTATTGTCATTGACGATGACATCAAAACTTTTATAGCCAAGTCTTGAGTCCATCTTAAAGCTTTTAATTGAAAGTGCTTGCAACCCGTCCCAAGAAACACTGAGCCACTCTAAGATGTCTGCTTGAGTAGTTTTAACGTTAATTCCTTTTGCAATCCAGTTACCATTTTTTTTTACAAGTTTTAATTGGTTTTTTTGCCATTGTTCTAGCCTTGAAAAGTTAAATCCTTGTATTGTTTCATAAGGTGCAATTGGTCTCTTATCAATAAATTCAATCGGAACATAAGATGCTGTTTCTGAAAATAAACCATTCACAATAAATACATCATCTTTATATTTTATATACTGATTTTCTGAAATTGCATTGTATGTCCCAAACACAAACTCTTCTTTCAACTTCTTTGCTTTGTTTAGAAATATCAATTTTAACTGAGGCTGATCAAGGCCATACTTTTCTAAGTCATCACTTTTAAGTTTTTCAGGGCTTTTTGAAGCCAGTATTGATAAAAGTTGATATATGTAGCGCTCATTTGCCCTACCTTTAACTGGTGACAAAATTTTCCAGTGATTTTCAATTATTTTAAAATGTACTTTTGCTTTTGATGGAAAATTTAACTCTATCTCGTCAAAATCAGAAAGTTTAAAGTTGGTGACTTCAATACCTTTTACAACCTCAGGCTCTTCTTTTAACGATTGAAAAGCAACTATACTCGCCACAACCAATGCGATTAGTAATATTAAATTAGTAACCCATTTATTAGTCATATCAGGCTTTTCTTCTTCTGAACCAAACCACAAAACCTAAAATGAACAAACCAATTGGAATAAAATATTGAAATGAATGAAATATGGTCCATGCAATAAATACAGACTTACTATCATTCGGGATGCTCACATTTATATCCTTAAGTGGCATTGGTTGAATTGTGATTAACTGATCATCCCCAGCAAGCCAATTAATAATATTAATACCCAAATCTAGATTACCTCCAGAGGTAATAAATGTATTTGATAGGAATGAGGCATTCCCAACCACAACAACTCTTTGTCCAATTTCTCCAAACTTCCTTTTAAGTGCTATTGCAATATTTATGGGTCCCTCTTTATCCTCACCTCTAATAAAATCAAATTTATCCTCATCATTCTTTTTAATTGAAGGGAGCCATCCACCTGTAGCAACTTCAATCAATTCACTCACTTCCCATCCATTTTCATATGAATCTTGAGCATTCACCTCATGGGCATTTGAATATATGGTCCTTAACATAAAATTTCTTGTAATCGGATGATCTCCATAAATAGTTGAAAAAGTTATATTTTCATCCCCACCATATTCTTCAGCAAGTGGATCAATAACAGACTCATCAGACACCTTCAAAGCTAGATACTTTGCCAGACTATCAAGCCCTTTAAAATTATTATCATCTAATAGCCAAAGCAGATTTCCACCCTGTTCTACATAATCTAATATTTTCTTTGCTTCAATTTTTCCAATATTTACTTGGGGACTTGCAATAATAAGCATTGCTCCCTCCTTAGGGACTTCGCTAAGGGCTGTTAGATCTGGATTCGAAAGCTTAAGTCCTTTGTTTCTTAATTGATCGCCAAAACCACCTAGGTCATTTGTTTTTTTACCGATTAAGTTTTTTTCGCCATGACCATCAAGATATAAAATTGGTTTTTGATTTGTTCGAGAGAGCCTAACAAGTAGATTTGTAAATTCTTGTTCAGCAAATGGTGGTGATATATGTTCTGTTCTTTTGTTGTATTCAACAACAACTTCTCCGTCACTTCTTATACCAAGCTCTTGTAAAAGTTTTGGCTCTTCGATTGGATTAATAAACTTAATATTTATATCTGACTTAGCTCTCTGGTACTTAGAAAAAAAGTCCACGATACTTTTCCTAAAGTTTTCACTGCCATCATCATTAGATGCAAAAATTGTGAGCTGTATAGGATCTTTCATGCTCTCTACGACCTCAATACTTCCTTTAGTTAGAACACTCCTATTAGCTTGGGTCATATCTTTGACATAGACAAATTGCTTAGCTAGGAAGCCAATAACAAATACTAAAGATAGAAATAAAATGAGAAAAAAACTATTTTGTAGAGAATATTGAAGTCTTAATTTTTTATTTGCTTTCACAGTAGTTACCCCCTGAGCCTATCGGAATCAAGCCTTCTAACAGTTAGTGTTAAAAAGGTAACAATAAAGAGCAAGTAATAAATAATATCTGCACTATCAAAAACTCCCCTAGTAAATGATTGATAGTGCTTTGTCATTGAGATGTAATTGAACCAGTGACTTGGATCACTCGCAAAATAACTTCCCAAACCGACCATTGACACAAGTGCAATAAATGTTGTGATTGCTGCAATAATAGGTTGATTTGTTAAGCTGGAGAAGAAAATTCCCAACGCTGTAAAACTTGCTATTAGTAAGATAAATCCAAAAGAGTTACCAATCAGGTATCCAAAATCTATATCAGCCCAAATATTTAATGTTGAAAGCATTACAAAAATATAAATAACCAAAATACTTAAAAATATAACTAGACCTAAGAATTTACCAATTACTATTTCGGAGAGGGATATTGGAGCACTTAGCAAAAATGGCATTGTTTGACTCTTTCTTTCTTCGCTAATCAATCTCATTGTAAGCATGGGCGTAGTGACAGAAAGCAAAAAAAGTGCTGTACTGTAAATTTGAGACCCAACATAAATTGTAACGCCAACCCTTTCAGCAGGACGAACTGCCCCAGACATAACTTCAAAATAACTATTAACTCCCTGCAAATATAATGTACCAAACCCAAACATTAAAATTGAAAGTATTATCCACCCCATAGGAGAAGCGAATAAACTTTTTAATTCTTTTCTAGCGACATTAATAATCATAAAATAATTCTCTTTTAACTAGTTTGCGTTAGATTCACAAAAGTTTCTTCTAGGCTCGTTATGTCCATATTAATATGATAAAGACCCCAGCCCTCTTTAACCGAAAGATTAACAATTTCTTCAGCAGGTAAGTATTTTTCTTTAAAGTGGAATCTAAACATACCATTCTCAGCATTCTCAACTTTATCAACCCCTTTAATTTTTTTTAATCTGCTGAGCGCTGGAGCTTTTGAAAAACCAACCAGTAACTTATTACCTCTTCTTTGTTCTTTTAGATCTTCTATAGAGCCATGAAAAACAAGTTGTCCATTATCTATAATTTGAACACGATCACAGACCATCTCTACTTCGGGAAGAATATGAGTTGATATAATCACGCTGTGTTGCTGACCAATATCTCTGATTAATTTACGTATTTCTCTTATTTGAATTGGATCTAAACCAACAGTAGGCTCATCAAGAATTACAATTTCAGGATTATGAATGATGGCCTGTGCAATCCCAACTCTCTGTTGGTAACCATTAGATAAGTTTTCAATTAACCTTTTACTCATATGAGACAAGCCACACTTTTCTTTTGCTTCCTCAAGGGCTTTTTTAATTTTTGATGATGGGACTTTATGAAATCTTGCGGCAATAGTTAAATATTCATTTACAGTGAACTCTTTATACAGAGGTCTCATCTCGGGTAAATATCCGATTAATGCTTTGGCTTTTTTTGGTTCTGAAATAATGTCGATACCACATATCCTTACATCACCATTTGTAGGTGCAAGGTTTCCCGTAAGCATCCTCATGGTAGTTGATTTTCCAGCCCCATTTGGACCCAAGAAACCAAGAACTTCACCTTTTTTAAGCTGAAAAGAAACATCATTGACTGCAATATTTTTTCCAAAACTTTTGGTAAGGTTTGAAGCCTCTATAGTATTTTCAAATATAACTTTATTCAAATTAGTATCCGGTAAATTCTTTAGTTAATAATTAAAATAGGATCTTAATAAATATTCAAATAGGAGTGTATATTAAAAAAAAAGTTTAAAGAAGTAAAAAAGTTTATAGATTAAATTGAATTATCCTTTAAAATCTAAGTCATTCTGCAGTATATAATTGCATTATAGATAATTTAATAAAAAAAAAGACAGCACATGGAAAACAACATTATTAATAAAAATTTAAATTTTACAAAAATTTTAGTTTCTATTTCCTTTTTATTATTTCTTAATTCATCCTTTGCCAATCAACAAGACAACTTTAATCCTAATTTACCTCCCAAAATTACTGAAGCAAATGCAGAATTCGTATACAAATTCCTCTTGGCTGAAATAGCTACCCAAAGAGGAGACTTTAACTCAGCTGGACACCTTTATCTTGATTTAGCAAGACAAACGCATAACATTTCATTGGCAGAAAGAGCTACTAGAGTTGCGGGAAGTTCAAGAAATGGACGAGTTGCACTTGATTCAGCAAAAGTATGGAGTAGTTTGGACCCAAAGTCTTTGCAAGCTCAGCAAATTTTAGCAGAACTCTACATTACAAGTGGCAATTTAAGTAAGGCAAAACCAATTGTAAAAAAATTACTTGAGCAAGATACTTACCGAGGCGAAGGGTTTTTATATTTAAATTCTATACTTGTAAAAGTTGAGAATAAAAAAAATGCATTAAGATTTATTGTCACTATTGCTGAGCCATACCCCAATAGTAAAGAAGCTCATTTTGCAGTCGCCCATGCAGCTTATTTTGCAAATAACAAAAAACTAACGATGTCTGAGTTAACTAAAATAAAAAAAATTGATCCTGAATGGCAAACAGCAGTTCTGTTTGAGGGTTACGTTTTAGGCTCAGAGTCTCAAGAAAAAGCAGTAAATTTTTATGTTAGTTATTTAAAGAAATATCCTGAAGCAAGCGAGGTAAGATTGGAGTATGCAAAGTTACTCACCAACCAAAAAAAATACAATTTAGCCAAGGACGAGTTTCTCAAAATAGTAAACAGTTCTCTAGCTTCAGCTGAGATTAGTTTTACAGTTTCATTATTGGCTATTGAGTTAGGTGACTACACCCTTGCTGAAAAATTTCTAATGCAAAGCCTTGAGAGAGGTTATCCTGAGCCCGAACAGATCTATATTTATCTCGCTCGAATCGAGGATACAAGAGGAAACTATACAGAAGCGCTCGTTTGGCTTAATCAAATTAAATCCGGACCGTCTTTTGTTGAATCTAAGATATTAACTGCAGAATTAATTGCTAAATATGAGGGTAATGACCAAGCCTTAGAGAGTTTAGATAAATATACAAACTTAACTCCTGATGCAAAATTACAATTATTCAGAGCAAAAATATCCATCCTTTATAGCGATAATAAAGAAACCGAAGCATATGATTTAATGAAAAAAGAAGAGGTCAATTTTAGCGATTCTGCAGAATTTAAATATGATTACGCTATGCTTGCAGAAAAAATGGGGAATACTGTTCTTATGGAGCAGCTTTTAAAGGAAGCTATAAAAATTAAACCTGATTATGCAGTTGCATACAATGCATTAGGTTACTCATTTGCAGACAGAAACATAAAACTTGATGAAGCAAAAATTAATATTGAGATTGCCTTGTCTCTTGAGCCCAGAAACCATTATATTATGGATAGCATGGGATGGGTTCAGTATAGGTTAGGTAATATCGATGTTGCACTAGATTTTCTAAAAAAAGCTTATAAAATAAAGAAAGACCCAGAAATTTCTGCTCATCTAGGTGAGGTGCTATGGCATGCAAATAAAATTGATGAGGCTAAGAAAATATGGGACGAATCATTACAACAATATCCTGATAATAAGATATTATTGAAGACAGTCAAGAAATACCGTTAATTTTTATCAAAAAAGGCAAATAATGAAATTTATTTGTATTTTTATATCTTTTTTTTTAGTCAGTTGTGCTTCAGTTGATAAAACACAGCCTAAGATAATTTCTTATAAAGATTATTCTAGCCAAACCAATACAGCCGATTTTTCAAACATATTTTTATCAGCTAAAATCACCCTCTTTATTGAAAAAAAAGGATTTACCGGAAAGCTTGTTTGGATTTTAAAAGACGGTAAAAGTACCATTTCAATATTAAATCCATTCAATTCCGTGATTTCAAAAGTTTATTTAAATAAAAATGATAATTCCATTAAAGTAAGTAACTCATCAAAAAATAAAAGTGAAATTGAAGATACCTTAAAGCAAATATTTGGTGACAAAGAAACAGTTTTTGTATTAGAGAGGATAATTATGAATCCTCCAGCACAACTAACAAATAAAAATGATGTCACACTATCTTATAAGAATTGGAAGGTAGACTACGAAGGCGTCAAGAAAAAAGAAAACAAGATTTTTCCTAAGTATATCGAATTAAACAAAAATCAAATTACCCTTAAAATATATATAGTTGATTGGAAGCTTAGTTGAATAAAGAAAACTTTTTACAAGAAGGGTATAAGGAATTCAAAGCCCCTGCAAAAATTAATTTATTTTTAAAAGTAATAGGCAAAAGAGGCGATGGGTTCCACAAACTACAAAGTGTTTTCCAACTGATCGATTTATATGATTATATTTATATAAGAATTAGAGATGACTGTGAGATTAATTTCATCAATGATTCTAATGCGATTGATAAGCAGGATGACCTTGGACTAAGAGCGGCACAATTAATCCTTACAGATAAAAATATTGGCGTAGATATTTATGTAAAAAAAAATATCCCCATTGGGGCAGGTTTAGGAGGCGGGAGTTCCGATGCAGCTTCCATACTCATGGGAATTAATCACTTAGCTAATATAAATCTCACAAAAAAAGAATTAATCGCTCTTGGTTTAAGTCTGGGTGCTGATGTACCTTTCTTCATATTTGGGGAAAACGCATGGGTTGAGGGAATTGGGGAGAATCTAAATAAAATTAATATTCCTGATTCCACCTATTATTTGTGTTATCCCAATTTTTCAATCTCTACGGAGTCAATTTTTAAATCATTTAAATTGACAAAAGTCCCAATTACATTGAAAATAACGACCTATTTTAGTGAAAAACTTGAGCAAGAATCTAATGACTTAGAATCTACAATCACTAAAAAAAATTTAAAGATGAAAAAATTATTAAGTTGGATGAGTAATTTTGGGTTTGCTAAAATTTCAGGGACAGGTTCAAGTGTTTTTGTAAAAATAGTTGATATAAAAAAAATACCATTCATTAATGAAAAAAAACCAATAGATATAAAAAGTTTTGTTGTAAAAGGGTTATCTAAACATCCTTTTTATGATGTTTGAGTTAAATGGGGAGCTGTCTCTTATACACATCTGACGCT
>OJDI01000032.1_pt1 | contig 77614 bp, 65 predicted proteins | sample 1592601 | NCBI WGS metagenome assembly OJDI01 (sample SAMN05416845, study PRJEB24817) | seawater metagenome | isolation source: Sea water | place: Canada:Atlantic | collected 2013-07 | reverse complement strand
GGCGCTGTGGTATCCACGCTACCCGTTGAAGTAGTAGAGGTCGTATTACCCGCTGCGTCAGTTACCTCTGTTACTACTGAGTACTCACCTTCTGCTAATGCATTGGCGGGGCTACCTGAATAAGTGCCGTCCTCTTGCACGACAGCATTGATCACCTGACTATCGCCATTAGCGTCGGTTACTGTAATAGTTACCTCACTGCCCGGCTCGGCATTAGAATTACCTGTAAAGGTGGGCGTGTCAGTATTATTGTTAGGTGTTGTGGTATCAGTTACGGTAGGCGCTGTGGTATCCACGCTACCCGTTGAAGTAGTAGAGGTCGTATTACCCGCTGCGTCAGTTACCTCTGTTACTACTGAGTACTCACCTTCTGCTAATGCATTGGCGGGGCTACCTGAATAAGTGCCGTCCTCTTGCACGACAGCATTGATCACCTGACTATCGCCATTAGCGTCGGTTACTGTAATAGTTACCTCACTGCCCGGCTCAGCATTAGAATTACCTGTAAAGGTGGGCGTATCAGTATTACTATTAGGTGTTGTGTTATCTGTCACAGTAGGCGCTGTGGTATCGACACTACCTGTTGAAGTCGTAGAGGTCGTATTTCCCGCTGCATCAGTTACCTCCGTTACCACTGAAAACTCACCTTCTGCTAATGCGGTGTCAGGCGTACCACTAAAACTGCCATCGTCTTGCACCACAGCATTGATAACTTGAGTGTCGCCATTGGCATCGGTTACTGAAATTGTAACCTCACTGCCCGGCTCAGCATTGGTGTTACCTGTAAAGGTGGGCGTATCAGTATTGTCGTTTGCTGTCGTGGTATCGGTCACAGTAGGGGTTGTGGTACCGACGCTGCCTGTTGTGGTTTGAGAAGTGGTGTTACCCGCTTCATCAGTCACTTGTGTTACCACAGTGAACTCGCCGTCTGCTAATGCGGTGTCTGGCGTACCACTAAAACTACCGTCATCTTGCACCACCGAGTTAATCACTTGGCTGTCACCATTGGCATCTGTCACTGTAATAATGACGTTTGTACCAGGCTGTGCATCAGTATCCCCAGCTATGCTTGGGGTATCACTATCGCTGTCAATCGTTAAATTATTAATAGCTGGAGCAGTAATGTCGACAGAAGAATTAACGGAAACCGTGGTGGTATTACCTTGGTTGTCGGTAATGCTTGCCTCAACTGTAAACCCGCCTTCTGGAAGCGCACTATCCACATTAATCGTAAATGTTCCATCATTTTCTACCACACTCGTTACATTTTGAGAGTTACCATTTTGATCTGTGACCACGACTTGAATAAGCGTGCCCTCAGGAGCAGATGTTGTTCCTGTAATTGTTGGAGTAACGTCATTAATTTCTTCAGCTAGATCAAACTCAATATCGAAATCAGCTGCCACTGCTTCTTGAGTTTCTAATTCAGCGGTGTCTCTATCTGTTTGGTTGTATTCGAATTCAACGGGATCGACATCTTCTGACACGCGATCAACGCGAACGAATGATGAGCCGTCTCCTCCTTCACCGCCTGATTCAGCACCTGCGGCTGTAGCGTCTAATGAATCGAGAAGATCGCCATCTCCATCAAGTGCCGCAAGAAAATCATCATCAATATCTATTTCTGACTCATCTGCAGTTTGAATATCTTGTTGAGGAGCGAGGTCAGCTCCGATAAATACATCAACGCTGTTATCAAGGAAGATATTTTGTCCACCAGCGGTTAAAACAACTTGCCCCCCTTCAATCGACAAAATGGTATCGCCAACACTGACAACTTCACCTTCTGATACAAATCGAATATCGCCATCATCATTTATTACAGTAATTGAATCATCACCATCAATACGCGTTACGATATATTCAAAATCAGCCATAAAAACCTCTAGCTTGGTCAACAAAATTTGAATTGTAATAAGTATGATAGTTCAGTCTATAAGACCTAAGTTTAAGAATTTAATCGGTTAAATTTTTTAAAAATTTAAAACTTGAAAAAAATAAATTTACGTCTACCGTTAGAGAATATGAAAGTAAATCAGTGTATTAACAGGAGGTTAAGTTAATTTATTTTTCGTTATAAAAATCTCAATAATTTAGTTTTCTTACTCTACACGAGCATTAATTATGAAGTTTTCTCATCTTGTTATTTCCATTAGTTTTCTATTATCTTCAACAACTTACGCCCAAGAAAAAGATAGCATTTCTAACGCTATCCTCGATGCGATTGAAACCAACCCAGATGTGCAAGCCACATGGCATACCTTTTACGCAGCAAAACATAGTCTGAGGGTTGCAAAGGCGGGTAACAAACCTACCGTCGACTTGGTCGCCAACACCCGTTACCAAGATCGCAATTACGGCAGTGATACCGAGTTTTCAAGCAACGATATTGAGATGGTTTTAACCCAATCTTTGTATAACGGCTCCCGGGTTAAACATGAGGTGAATCGGTTTAGACAGATACAAATGGTTCGGTATTTTGAGTTCGCCAACAGTGTCGAGAATGCCGCACGGGAAACGGCTCTCGCTTACTTAGATGTGCAGCAATACCAAGCGTTAGTGAAGCTTGCACAAGAGAACTTAACTACCCATGAAAAAGTATTTTCACAAATTGAAGAAGGCGTCAGTGCAGGCGTTACCCGAGCTGCTGATTTAGAGCAGATAAATGGCCGTTTAGCGCTATCAGAATCAAACGTCATAACGGACGTAAATAACTTATACGATGTTAGTGCTAGGTTTCTGCGTATTGTGGGGCGAGCGCCTAAAGAAGATTTGCAAGAAATTCCGGTTCAACGTATTGATTTACCGAATAATTTGCAAGAAATCCTGGAGAAGACTTACCGCACCAGCCCGTCATTTTTTGCCAGTATGCATAACATTGAAGCAGAAAAACTCGGTGTTAAAACGCAGAAATCAAACTACAAACCTCAGGTCGATTTTATCGCGAGTTACGGTAGCCAAGGAAGAGATCAGTTTGGCTTAAATAACACCATAACCGAGGGCTCTGTAGGGCTGCAGTTTCGCTACAATCTATTTCGTGGTGGCCAAGATAAAGCCTCAATAAAACAAGCACAAGAGCAAGTGAATGTGGCAAAAGATTTACGTGATAAAACCTGTCGTGATGTGCGCCAAAACATTCAAATTGCTTTCAACGAATACACAACTTCCAATCGCCTTTTACCTGTATTAAACCAACATAAGCTATCTTCAAGCCGAGTTAAAACGGCTTACAAAGATCAGTTTGATATTGGTCAGCGAACCCTACTTGATGTGCTTGATGCGGAGAATGAGTACTTTGAATCTAGCCGTGCCTATATCGATGCTCAATTCCGCCAAAAACAAGCATTAATAAATGTTTTAGCTGAAATAGGAATATTGGTAAAAAGTTTAGAAATTACAATAAACAACCTTCCTAATATTAATAATTTAGATAAAGCAAACATTCACTCAGATATAAAGTATGCTTGCCCAAAGAATTAAAGAATGAATTTGCATTATTCCTATACTACTTAATTTAACTAACTTCTTAAAAAGTGAATCAAATAAACAACCCTCTGCGTTTTCGCTTTAATACACAGGTATGAAAAATCATAACAAAACGCAGCGTACATTCATCCCTAATCAGTAATCGAGAGTGAAATATGGAAAGTACCTCGGGGAAAATAGAAAAAGAAGATTTGAGTAATTGTTTATATGTAATATGTGAACACTACAATTTAGATTACTCAAAAGATGTTCTACTGTCAGGGTTACCCTTAATGGATGGCGATCTCACTCCGTCCATATTTTCAAGAGCAGCAGAACGAGCTGGACTTAACAGCAAAATTGCAACGCGCACTTTAGAGCAAATAAACCCCTCCCTTTTGCCTGCAGTATTGATCCTACAAAACAACACTGCTTGTGTGCTCATGAGCATAGATAACGAACAACAAACGGCTAGTGTCATATACCCTGATTTACCTGGTGCGGACGTAAAGGAATCGTTAGAAGTGCTTTCTAAACGTTATACGCAACAAGTGATTTTTGCTCGTCCAAAACACAAATTTGATGAACGCACACCAAAAATTAAGCGAAATACAACTGGGCACTGGTTTTGGGGAGTCATCAAAGAATGCAGAGGCCTTTACCGAGATGTGATTATTTCTGCGGTGGTAATCAACCTGTTTTCTGTTGCCATGCCATTATTTGTTATGAATATATATGACCGAGTGGTGCCAAATGGCGCAGTTGAAACACTGTGGATGCTTGCCTCGGGTGTCGCTATTGTATTGCTTGCTGATCTAGTGCTAAAGATGGTCCGTAACTATTACGTCGAGCTTGCCGCCAGCCGCATCGACGTCAAAGTATCTTCTTCATTAATGGAAAAAATACTCAATATCCGGCTATTAGACAGGCCTCCTTCATCTGGTGCATTCGCCAGTGGTATTCAATCGTTCGAGTCCATTCGCGCCTTGCTCAGCTCGCTGACCTTGGTTTCCTTTGTTGATTTACCGTTTGTTCTTCTGTTTAGTGTGATTATTGCCATAATTTCACCTGTGCTTGTGCTACCTATTATTGTTGGCTCCCTGCTTATCGTTGGCTACGCGTTTTCCGCACAAAAGAAACTACATAGTCTTGCTAATGGTGCGATGCAATCTGGCGCTTTACGTAACGCTATTCTAGTAGAAAGCATCGACAACATAGAGGAAATAAAGAGCTTTCACGCAGAATCGAAAGTCCAAGTAGATTGGGAGAAAAGCACTATCTTTCTCGCTCGAACCCAGTCACAGATTCGTTTTATTTCTTCTTCAATCAGCAACGTCTCACAATTTATCCAACAGCTGGTTGGTATCGTTATACTGATTGTAGGGGTGTATTTGATAATCGAAGGTGAACTTACCCAAGGGGCACTTATTGCCGCATATATGCTTAGCAGTAGAGCAATGAACCCCATTAATCTGGTAGCCGGCGTCATCGCACAATATCACAACGCTGCTACCTCGATGGAGATGCTTAACACCTTAATGGATCAACCCTTAGAACGCCCAGTTAACACCCATAAAATCAAACACGCGACCTTCAAGGGCGACATTGAGTTTAAAAACGTCACTTTTCGTTACGACGATGACTCCAAGGATGTGTTATCGAATGTGAGTTTCAAAATTAATGCAGGTGATCATGTCGCGATACTGGGTAAGAATGGTTCGGGGAAAAGTACCATACAAAAGCTGCTGTTGGGTTTGTATACCCCGACCTCAGGGCACATATACATAGACGGTATCGAACTACAACAATTAGAATTATCAGAATTACGTAATAATGTGGGCTATGTGCCCCAAGAAATATCTCTATTCTTTGGCTCACTCAGAGACAATATTATGTACTTAGCCAAACATGCTGAACCACAAGCCCTCACGCGTGCGCTTGAGCTCAGCGGGTTAATGTCTGTGGTCAATAACCACCCGGATGGCCTAGATATGCAAGTGGGAGAACACGGGCATCATTTATCTGGCGGTCAAAAACAAGCGGTCGCTATTGCAAGAGCCATTGTGGCTAATCCCCCATTCTTACTGCTCGATGAGCCCACATCGTCGCTAGATCACCAAGCAGAAGACCAAGTAAAATCAGCACTAGAGAGCGTCAGCGCTGGCCGTACCATGCTAATGGTAACCCACCGCGTATCTTTACTATCAATGGTCAACCAAATCATAGTGTTAGATGCAGGTAAGGTCGTTATTAAAGGCGAAAGAAACAAAGTACTCGAAGCCCTAAAGAGCGGTAATGTGAGGGCTACAATATGAACGAAAAACAAGCAAAAAATACCACCACTGAGCAAGGCTCATTCAATAAACTAGGCACTCTTTTTGGCTGCAACGAGGAGCCTAAACCGAGTTATGTCGGGCGTATATTTAATCGATGGTTATCTCCACCTAATACCAATGATTGGGTGCTAGACGCCGATTGGGAGCAGCTACAGCAAAACCCTTTGAAAGCGAGAATGTTACTGTACTTTATCGTATTTGCTTTAATTGCATTATTGCTTTGGGCTGCAAATGCCACACTCAATGAAGTCACTCGCGGCGACGGCAAAGTAGTACCATCAAATCAGTTGCAAGTTGTGCAGTCTTACGACGGAGGAATCGTTAAAGAAATCCTGACGCGAGAAGGGCAAACCGTCAATGCTGGTGACATATTACTAAAGCTTGACCCCACTCGGTTTATGTCAACGCTGCGCGAAAATCGCAGCCAGTATTTATCGCTAAGTGCTAAATTGGCGCGCTTAAAAGCCTTAACTGAAAATACTGAGCCGGTGTTTTTTGAAAAATTAGTGAAGCAAGCACCTGAAATTGTTCGCTCGGAACAAAATCAGTATGCCGCCAATGTGGAAGAGTTAGCCCAACACATCTCTATGTATCAACAACAAACAAGGCAGCGGGAACATGAACTGCAAGAGGCCCAATCGACAAAAGAGCAATATGTTCGCACCAGAGATTTGATTCAGCGAGAGCTTGCCGTTACTCGCCCCTTGCTTAAGTCAGGCGCCATATCCGATATTGATATTATTCGTCTTGAAAGACAATTAGTTGAGATTGAAGGCGAAATAAAACGAAACGAGTCTGTAATACGCCGCAATGAATCAGCAATCAAAGAGGCTAAATCCAAGATACGTGAAAAAGAACTGACCACAACCAACCGCTGGCGCAATGAACTAAGTGATGTATCCACTGAGCTCAATTCCCTCAAAGAAACAGAATCTGGTCTTGCTGATGTGGTATATCAAGCGGACTTAAAATCACCGGTTAAAGGCACCATAAAGCGGCTGTTTATCAATACGATAGGAGGAGTTGTTCCACCTGGAAGTGACGTGATTGAAATTATTCCGCTGGATGACCAATTGATTGTAGAAGCAAAAATTAAACCTCAAGACATCGCATTTTTGCGCCCCGGCCAAACGGCTATGGTCAAATTTACCGCCTATGACTTTGTGATTTACGGTGGTCTTGAAGCAGAAGTCACGCACATTAGTGCAGATACCATTACCGATGAAAACGACGAAACCTATTATGTGGTTAGATTGCAAACCGACTCAAATAGCTTTAAAAACGGTATGCAAATTATCCCCGGCATGACAACCCAAGTCGACATCATAACGGGTAAAAAAACCGTACTGGACTACATTTTAAAGCCGCTGCTTCGCGCCACGTCGATTGCTATGACTGAGCGTTAAGTAATACCTTAAGCCTCAAATCATAGCCTCTTAAAGCAGTATTTATAGGGGCAATGGCAACGGTGTGGTTAATGAATTAATGTCGCCCTACTTAACATCATTAAGGGGCGAACTAAAATTGTTGCATGAGGGAAATAATCCCATCAAAGCCATTCTCGTAAAGCGAATCTGCGTCTTCTTTACTGGTCACTCCATCCGCAATGACGACGATACCCAATGAGTGTGCTAACGAGCACAAGCCACGAAGAAAGTTTTGGTTTGATGCATTGATCGCCACGTTAAATACAAACGCGCTATCAATTTTAATGTAATCCAAGCCCAGCTCTTGTAAATCAAGTAAGGTTGAAAATGAGTCGCCCACGCGTTTTAAACCAATCTTACACCCGGTTGCTTTGAGCGTCAGAGTGAAGTGTCTAAATAGCTCAAAATTTGCAGAGGCGACACTTTCGCGCACTTCTAGGCAGATATGCTGAGCCGCCGCGCTATGCTCAGTTAGTAACTGAGATATGCGCTGCAAAGATGGCTCACTGACCATGGTTTCGTAAGACAACAAAATAGCATAATCATAAGCACTGCTTTCTTGCTCGATCTTATTAAGAATGAACTCAATCATTTTAAAGTCGATCTGCGGGATCATGTCTAATTTACGTGCCCAGTGAACAAAATAGCCCCCTTTACGGACCTCGTTATCCAATTCCAACCCCATCAACGCCTGATAATGAATCGCACTGCCATCTTTTTTGACGACGGGAAAAGTCACCGAGTGTATATTGTCGTTAAGCGCAGCATTTAGAGCTTTGCGCCATTGGATATCATCATTGTAAGGCGCAACTATGGTCAACTTGTTGTCAATCAATGCAAGGGCTCTCTCCTTAGATGCTTCAATCAGAAGTGACTGCACTCGACGCATTAATGTTGTTCGTGATTCGTCAGGGGCAAGATAAACCCCAGCATGCAACACGTACAAATCGTATAAATCACGAGAACGGCCTTTAAACGTGCGCACTACATCTACCAGAATGTCACTCAGTTGCTGAATATCCTCAGCTTCGGTTAACAAAATAGCGAACTCGGAACCACTTAACCGCCCGAAACGAACATCAGTGTATCGGCCTTCTATTTGCTTGGTAAAGTCCTGTATTACGTGGGCGAAATCGACAATAATTTTGTCAACTTTTTGCTTATCAAGTCGTAAAGATATCTCATTCATACCGAAAATTTTTACCATGAAAAGTACATTGTGCCCCTCTCTGTCACGGTATTTTAACTGAGCATCAAGTAAGGTCTCAAAAGCCTCGCAATTGGCCAAACCGGTTAAATCATCATGCTGACTTTTATAACGCAGTTCGTCTAAACGTTTATTTCCGTCTTCAATGATGCTTTTAAAGCGTTGTGCTAATGAATTCATTGCCGTGATCACTTTGGCAAATTCTACAGTACGCGGTACAGGTAGCATCATAAAGCGCTTTTCTGAAAAACGATGGGCCTGCTCAACTACCATTTCTAAAGGCTTCAATAGAAAATGTAATACAAAGGAGCCAATCGCCCCTGCGATTAATGAAATGACGATAAAACTAAGGAAAAAGGCTTGAGTTCGATGCCACAGTGCTTCATGCAAGTAATGGGAATGGCTTTCTAAATACAAGGTGCCTATTCGATTCCAGCCGCTGCTCACTTGTGCAATACCCGGTTTGACCTGGAAGTTGAAAAAATATTTTGCCAGTGCCGGAATGTCAGATTCCATTTCCCCCTTAAACTCGCGGAGAAAAACACTGATCCCCTCAGGATTAATCAGCTCTATCCGTTGGTAATGCCCAGCATCAAAGGTGGCAGAAATGAGTAACTGAATATCGGTTAGTTGCCTATCGTCTTGCGACAACATCATCGCTAGGGAATTAACATCATCTACGTTTTTTAAATAAAGTTGCTCTTGTAAGTTCTTCCGCTCGAAATAGGTACTGATCACAAAGTTAGTCAGTGAGCTGGCCAACAAAATAAGAATAACAGACAACCATAGCTGCCGAACTAGTGACATGGGCGAGTCACCTCATTATGAACGGCCAATGCTAGCCCCACGTGATCCCCTCTGCCTTTATTTTTTCAAGGGCATTACGCCAACGTGATAAACGTGCGGTAGGGCTCGCCACTGATTTAGTTGAGCCTTTTGCCCAAAGGCCTTCGGTGTTAAAACTAAAAACGGGTATAAGATCCGTACGCTGAGAAGCGGGTACGACATCAGCAAGCAAGCTATCTAGGATAAGTGGCTCACTTTGTTTGGGTAAGTAGTAAGACAGCACCATATGTGCCTGAGTAATTTTACTTCTAGGTCCGCCAATTCGTGCTTTTACATACACCAGACGTAATTGGCTTTCTGCTATCCCCAAATAGCGCAACATAAAATATTTAATGATGGCGTAATCTTCACAGTCTCCTCGTCCTTTGCCTAACGTTTCTAAAGGCGTAGCCCAGTAGTCCTTTTCGTGCCACAAAGCGATATCAGTTTGATAGGTCAACTGCTCGTCAAAAAACGCATTCACTGTGTTCACCTTTTCTATTTCATCTACTCCCTTGAGGTCTGCTAGCATTTTTTGCATCTCTCGGCCTACATCAGCACGCATGGGGTCATATTGTTGGTGCAACAAAGAGATAAGCTTTTCAAATTCCACATTGACTGTTTGGGCACTGGTCAACGTCGTAGCACAAAGTATCATGATGATTAGGCGGGTAGTATTGACCTTTTGGATAGGCATCTTTGGCCAACTAGCTGAAAAACAACCGTGAAAGATGCCCTGTAACTTTGCAAAAAATTTGATAGTCGTTACTCCAAAATATACGCACTAGCTAGGTACTTTATATGTCATCTTAATTGATAACTGCAAGTAAAATCAGATAGATACTCGAATAAACAACCTAGTAAGTGTAAAGATCAGCTACTGCCATTCCACTTGTAAGTGGCATGTCTGACACCCAATTTAGCGCATAAAAATGATAGTTTAGATGCACAAAGCACTGCACTCAACGCTGCTAATAGAGTATATCTAATGCGTTATTATATTTGAGTACTATTTCGAACTAACACCACGAGCTAAAAAATCTCACGGTAAGCAAAAAGTCCTTGGCTGCCACCTGTATGAAGAAATAACGATTGGCTACTAGAAGCAATCTCCCCCTTAATGCACAAATCGATGAAACCTGCCATCGCCTTTCCTGTGTATACCGGATCTAATAACAAGCCTTCTAGTTGAGCGCAGCGCTTTACCGCCGTTTCCATAGATTGCGTGACTATCCCGTATCCCTCACCGACGTAATTCCCGTTGGTGAGCACTTTGCCTGTCGCTCGGCCAGGATCAATATCTAAGTAAGTTAATGTGTGCTCAAGAAGGTCCTGTACCAAGGGAGTTTGCATTTCAGCGCTACGACTAACTGAAATACCGAATACTGGAATGTCTGAATTTTCAGCAATTAACCCTGCGAGCAAACCGGCTTGCGTACCAGCACTGCCAGTAGCCAGAATAATTTGGTCAATATGTAGATTAGTATCAGCCAATTGCTGCAAAATTTCTTTGGCGCAACGTACATAACCTAAGCTACCAATCACATTTGAGCCCCCCATAGGAATAAGGTACGGCTTACGACCCGCTTGGGTTAACGTATCAAGCAACCCGATAACGTAGCTTTCGCTGTCATCACCTAGGCTCAATGTGTGAATATTTGCCCCTAAAATACGATTTAACAATATATTACCGTTTTGGTAATAGTCTGCTTTGGGAGTACCTTCTACGTCGTCAAGCACAAGCTCACACTTTAAGCCGAATTTAGCGGCGGCTGCTGCTGTCTGCCGAGCATGGTTAGACTGTAACCCGCCCACTGTAACAAGCGTATCAGCCCCCTTTAATTGGGCGTCGGCGATTAAATATTCTAGTTTACGGGTTTTATTGCCACCGCCCGCCAGTCCTGTGCAATCATCACGTTTTATAAACACCTTGTGGCCAAGTTCCTCGGTTAACCTAGCTAAGCTCTCAATCGGTGTTGGGCTGTGGGTAATATCAACTCTAGGTATGGATTCAAATGTAGTCATGATACCTCTTTAACTGTGAACTCAGCTGACTTCACCTGAGCGAATTTCAGATATGAGTCTTGGTTCGCGCAGATCAACTAATCTCTTGAACGGAATGTCTTTGTACTAAAACCGGCACATATTTATGTTTATCAGCTACAGACTCTATCTCACCCAAGTCACTATTTTTGCTCAAGCTTAGCGCCAATTTGGTCGCCTTCATCGCCATTTCTTCTATCGGGTTATGAATGGTAGTCAGTTTAGGTTTAATGCACTGAGCCAAAATTAAATCATTGAAGCCAACAACGGAGACGTCTTTCGGCACACTTAGGCCGTGAGCCTTCAACATGGAGGTTGCCCCTATGGCAATAGCATCGTTGTAAGCCAAAATAGCGCTAAACTCGACACCTCTGGCAAGTAAATTTTGTACAGCAACCTCCCCGCCCTCATAGGTCGCCGCACCTTGTTCCAACATTTCAACTTCAAATTGCACTGGGTATTTATTGAGTTGAGCTTTTATGCCTTCGAGGCGATAGCGAGTGTTATTCAAGATCCCATCAACCCCAATAACAGCGATTTTCTGGTGGCCTTTTTCCACAATATGGTCGGCCATTAATGCTCCACCTAATTTGTCATCTAACCAAATACAGCGGTCCTCAATCTCTTTAATATAGCGATTAAGCAGCACCAACCCTGGCACCTTACGGGCAAAATCAATCAAGGTTTTATCGTCTATCATGGCGCTGTGTACCACTAATGCTTGATAGCGGTGTTCAAGTAACACTTCGATAGCATCAAGCTCGCTCGCTCTGTCAAAGGCTCCAGAGTTTAGAAAAATCTGTAGATTCTGCTCTGCTGCTACCTTTTCAATACCGTGAGCCATTTTGGCAAACAAGGGGTCAGTTAAATCTGCCAGCACGATCCCGATTGATGCATTATTTTGCATATTGATCGCTTGGGCATTCGCGTTGGGTTGATACTCCATTTCACGAATAATACGCTTAATTTTTTCACGGGTTTTAGCACCAACTTTAGGCCCGTTGTTAATGACCCGCGAAACGCTCGCAGGTGATACTCCAGCCGCTTTGGCAATATCTTTAATGGTAGGCATTACATATGCTCATCTTAAGTCTGTACTAGGGCATTTTCATTCAATGCCATTTGTTGGTCGGATAAGGGATACATTTTCACCAAAAACAAAGAAACAAAACACAAAATCAACGGGCCTCCTGCCAAGCATACCCGCATCCAAAATATACTGTTTGCGCTTTGCTCACTACCGGCATTCGCATCAAAGCCCACTATATTCAGTAACATCCCCGCCCCTATCATGGTACTCACTAGTGCAAAGTTGATCACTTTGTTTTGAATTGAAACAAAATACCCTACTTTATTGTGCCCTGATAACCTGCGTTCGTATGCGCATAAATCAGCCAACATACTTGGAATAACCACGGATATAGCAACCCACGACGGAGCGCCTAATAGCGCATCGATCACCACCATCCACTCGAAACCTGGCTGATAAATAAACCATTTGAGTAAAGCACCCAGCGCTGTCAGCCAATATATAATAGATAACGTTTTTAATTTACCTAGTTTCAATGTCAGGTGTGAAAAAATGGGGATCATGATCAGCGTAAACAATGCGAAGGCGGACGACAGAATCCCTTTCCAGTAGGCCCCTGTAGCTATGTCGCCGTGTTTAACAAAATACACCAGAAGATAATAATCGAAACTCGTGAAGATACTGATGGCCCCAAATTTAATCAGCGTTAGCCCAAGTAACAGATACAAAGCCAGCTTAATTTTAGGGTCTCGCACTAAAGCTACATCATGTGGCGTTTGGCCCCGATTGCGCAAAACAATAGGGTTAACGTTGACAGGCTTTTGCCTAGAATCGGTACGTGATTCAGTATTTCTTTGCACGGTGGCTCTACACCAGGCAGTGACGATTGAGAATAAACCAATCAAGACAATGCCAACTATCCAGCCTACGTATTGAATACCAATATAGACGCCGCCCCATAGTGATAATTGCGCCAAAGGAAACAACCAGAAATAGGCAAAGGTCCCCAAGCGTTCAAAAAAAGAGCCAAATGCCATCACGTTAACCCGTTGAGTTTCGTTTCGACTCAGGTCAAATGCCAAGGACTTAACGTTGATAGTCAGAAACGTTAGGGCAACAGAAAACAAAAAATTGAAGGTCAATACATAGGCTAAAATTGCAATTTGGCTGGCGTCACTAGGTACCTGCCAAATTGCGCTAAACAACACACCTGAAGAGATGCCGGATACCAGTAGCAAAAATCGACGATTGCCGTGCTTAGTGTTTAATCTATCTGAAACACGCCCCACAACTTGGCTGATAAAGGCCGCACATATGATTGGAGCAGCAATCACTAAACTCAGCCAAAAAGGGTCTAGGCCAAGTGTCATTTGAAAGTAAGGTACAGCCATAGCGCTTAAGCTGTTATTGGCAAAAAACAGAGCAAGAAACCCAAAACCGAGCGCGACTTTGTGCTGACGTGATATATCAGGTAAAGGCAGCATTCAATTTGCCAATAACTTAATATTTTGTCGCTGACTCACGCTTCACCAGAAAGGGCTTATATTGATAATCTTTAACAACTTGCTTGACGGGTTGGTCTTTACTAATAAAGCTCAGAGCCAACTCTGTTGCTTTGCGCGCCATAATATCGATTGGGTATTTAACGGTTGTTAATTTGGGCATGCAATACTTTGCTAGCAACACATCGTCAAACCCCACCACTGACACGTCATCTGGGATTTTTTTACCCAAATCCGTTAAGGCGGATATAACCCCGGTTGCCATCGCGTCGTTGTAGCACAATACAGCGCTGAATTGGCAACCTCTGAGTACAAGGCTTTCCACCGCTGCGCGCCCGCCGTCATAATCTGGGGTGCCATGGGCAATATATTCGTCAAGCAAAGGAATTTGATAGTCATTTAACGACTCGCGTATTCCATTGAGTCTATGCGTGGCATCGTAAATACGATCTTTAGTAGAAATAACAGCAATTTGGGTATGTCCGAGCGACGCTATATGATCCGCCATCACCTTACCGCCGCCCACATTATCGAACCAAACACAGCGCTCGCTGATTTGAGGAATGAACTTGTTGATCAGCACAAATCCTGGAATTCGCTGCGCCAAGTCAATGAGTACGTCATCGGGTAAGGCCTTGCTGTTAACCACCATCGCTTCGCAGCGCTGTGCTTGCAGGCTTTTTATCGCGGTTAATTCTTTTTGCGCATCCAATGACCCTGTACTGACCAAAACTTTAAACTTACGTTTCTTGGCGACATTTTCAATACTGCTCGCCATTTGCGCAAAGAAAGGATCTGCAAGCTGGGAAATTACCACGCCTATCGTGTGTGTGCTTTTACTGACCAATGCGCGCGCGTGAGCATTTGGCCTGAAATCGAGCTCTGCGATCGCTTTTTCTATTCGCGCTTTTGTTTTAGGGCTGACGACCACGGTCGAACTAAGCACCCGAGAAACAGTGGCCGGAGATACACCGGCTAATTTTGCTACATCTTTAATGGTTGCCATTGCGTTTTAATGTTTGCTCCCAAAACGATAAACAGTAGATTCACTATAGGCTTGTCCCGGTCGCAAAAGCGTATTAGGAAACCCTGGTTGATTAACCGAATCAGCAAAGTGCTGCGTTTCTAGCGCAACACCACTGCGAAATGTTATCAACTTACCTTGCTTGCCTTTTGCGCTGCCGTTCATGAAATTGCCCGTGTACACATGCACGCCAGGTTGCGTGGTCAAAATATCCAACACTCGGCCGCTGTTAGGCTCGCTAAGCTGAACTTGATAACGCAACTTACCATCATACTGGTCAAACACCCAAGTATGATCAAAACCGCCGTGAGCTTTATCCATCCCCTGAGCCAGCTTCAATTGCTCATGCATACTGGTCAAAGGGCGGTGCAATGCTACCGGTGACGTTAAATCAAACGGTGTGCCAGTGACATCAATCAATTTACCTGTGGGCAATAACCCCTTTTTAACCTGCACGATTTTATGCGCGTTAACCTGTAATTTATGCTGCTCGATATTACGCTTCTGGTAACCGGTTAAATTAAAATAAATATGAGAAATAAGGTTGATTGGCGTTGTTTTATCACTTGAAGCGCTAAAGTGAACGGTAAATTCATTGTCTTTATTCAAGCTATAACGTACGCTCACTTGCGCGTTACCTGGATAGCCTTCTTCACCGTCAGGGGATAAGTAATGCATCTCTACCCCATTTGCGGTTAGCTTGGCTTGCCACAGCCTTTTATTAAAGCCGACCTCCCCACCATGGGCGTGGTTACCTTTATTCCCCCCCGTCTGCTTAACACTTAACTGTACGGCTTTTCCATCAACTTGAAAACGCCCACCTGCAATACGATTCGCGAAGCGCCCGACCGTCGCGCCGTTATAACAACAGTCATTGATATATTCTTCAGCACTGTCGTAGCCTAGCACCACGTCTTCTATCAGGCCGTTCTTATCCGGCACTAAAATCGACGTAACATAGGCGCCCCAATTGGTCACACTAACCTGCATGCCATTGTCATTAGATAAAGTGAATCGTTTGATATCTTGTCCTTGATAATGCCCCCATACTTCTTCGCGAACGCTAACCAAGGGCTCATTAGCTTGCGCTTTGAGTAATGTTTGCGCATTTAATGTCGCAGGCTGAACAACCCACCCACATATACAGCACACTGTATAAAGGTAGCTAGGCGACCAAAACCATTGCTGTAGCCGTTTTATTAGCATCAAGGGGGCACTGCACAAACGAAAGGAAATGAAAAAGCTGGCTTTTATCATCAAAAATACGCTTCACGCTAAGATAGATTGAGTACCAACATACGATAAAAAAAGCACAAACACCAGACAAAATGAAATCGGTTTACCTCGTATATTTAGCATCCACGCCCGTTGGCAAAATGTAATCCGAGTAAATGACGTGCTATTAGGATCAAACGAGCCAAAAAAGTCTCTTACGAGGTTAACGAGATAAGTGTTAAAAAGCAGAAAATAGAAAAGAAAAGTCGTTTTAAAGAAACGTAGAGCTGCAACTGCAGCCCTACTGTAAGTACTTTTAGTGCGCTACCACCAAGTGGCGTACAAGCCAATCAGTATGAGCACGCACCCGATACCTGCGATATTAAAGCTAGACGTGGTCGCAAAGCTCACATCGCTTATGTCGACACTGCTATCATCTTTAGGAGCTGTGCCCCTAGCAGAGACGAAATACGTTAATCCTAAGCACATTAAAAATACTATTCCGATTCGGTCCATAAAGGGTAACTCAGGAACGTAAACGGCAAACAGTACAGAAAACAACGCAGAGCCAATTGCTGCCGCTAACGCTCCTGATGAGGTGGTGCGCTTCCAGAACATACCCATTAAGAAAATCACAGTAATACCAGGAGAAAACAAGCCAGTAAATTCCTGAATGTACTGAAACGCCTGCTCTGACTGGCCGATGAGAGGCTGTGCCACACACACTGCTACGATAAGAGATGTCACCGTCGACAAACGCCCTATATTTACATAATGATTTTCGTCTTTGTCCGCACGCATAGGGCGGTAAATATCCATAGTAAAAATGGTAGAGATGCTGTTGGTCATCGATGCTAAAGATGAAACAATCGCCGCCACAAGCGCAGCAAACACCAAGCCTTTTATCCCTACCGGCATCAAAGACATCATAGATGGATACGCTTGATCGGGCTTTTCAATGTCAGGAAACAATATGACCGCTGCAATGCCAGGAAGTACCACAATAATTGGCATCAGTAACTTTAAATAAGCAGCAAAGGCAATGCCTTTTTGCGCTTCTTGAATGTTTTTAGCCGCCAAAGCCCGCTGAATAATATATTGATTAAAGCCCCAGTAACCGACGTTCATTACCCATAAGCCGCCCACCAGCACAGATATTCCAGGTAGATTCATATACTCACTGTTATCTGGGCTTAAAATCATATCGAAGTGCCCCGGCACCTTTTCTGTCAACAGGGTAAAACCCTTGAGCACCCCTTCCCCGCCTGATATCTGCTGCAACGCTAAATAACTTAAAAAGAAGCCGCCGAAAACCAGCAGCACGACTTGAATAATGTCGGTATACGCCACCGCTTTTAGGCCTCCATAGGTTGAATAAGCCACAGAGAATATAGCCAGAAAAATCATGCCATACAGCCAGTCAATGCCTGCCACACTTTGTATTGCCAGACCACCTAGCCATAACACTGAGGTTAAATTTACAAATATAAATACCCCTAACCAAAACAGTGCCAAGGTGGTTTTAACTCGGCTGTCAAAACGCTGCTCTAGGTATTGAGGCATGGTGTAAATACCGTTTTTGAGAAAGATTGGCAGTAAGTATTTGCCCACAAGAATAAGCGTAATCGCCGCCATCCATTCGTACGATGCGATACCAAGGCCTAAAGCGAAACCTGAGCCTGACATACCAATAATTTGCTCTGCAGAAATATTCGCCGCAATGAGTGACGCACCAATCGCCCACCAAGGCAATGACTTACTCGCCAAAAAGTAATCTTGGGTGCTACGGTTATGTGATTTCTCTTCACGAGAGATCCATAGTGCGAGCGCAAGTAGGCCCACGGCATAGACGATAAACACCACCAAATCGATGGGGTCGAGTGAATAGCGCATTTATTATTATCCTTGTTTTTATTAGCCGATATTTGACTGTTTGCTTTTGCAAAGAACAAACCCAACAGACTTTTTCTTTTGGCTTAGCTTATTTTTCTCTTCAGCTTTGTTGCTCTAGTCAGCCATGATGAAAAACCATACAGCAACTATTAAGTAACGCCAATTAAAATGAAATCGGTTCACCTTATATTGAAATATAACGCCTAACTCCTCCAACAACAAACTCTGCAACACTCATGGAGCAATTCAATAGACCTAGAGCAATGAATTTGCTAGTAACACGAGCTTAAGAGGGCTGTGCAAAACGCGCTTTTTGCTTTGCCTATCAACTTCATTTTTTACACTTGCTTTTAGCGCACCTATAAGGCTAATCCGTATTAATAAGTGACCGTCTCAGAATGCATCCAGCCGTTATTTTTTAAGGTGGTGCTATGAAGGGATGGCTATTCCCTGTCAAATCGAGCGGACCCTTTCAAAACGAGAGAATCCTGTCAAATAGAGAGTCCTGAGCAAAAGCCGCTGGTACATTCCTTTAAGGCGAGTTTTACATTCTCGCCGAATGCTCATTTATTAAGGTGTAATGGTACAAAAAGAGCCGCAAAAAGCGGCTCATTTCACTGATAGTAACGAGATCAATATAGGTTAGAGTTCCCGCAGCCAAATATTTCGGAAGCTGACTAAATTGCCATGATCTTGCAACTGCAAAGGAGCACAACCGTGAGCCTCGTAGCTAGGTGCCCCTATCCACTCTGTTTTACCTTGAATTTCTGTATGATTTTGTACTACCACGCCATTGTGCATTACCGTTATGTAGCCCGGCGTCTTAAGCTGTTCGCCATCGAAACGCGGAGCGCTATAGATAATGTCGTAATATTGCCACTCGCCTGCGGGGCGCATTGCATTTACAAGTGGGATTGTTTGCTTATATACACTGCCCGCTTGCCCATTTGAATAGGTAGGGTTTTCATAAGAATCAAGCACTTGCACTTCATATCGTTGCTGAAAGAAGATACCGCTGTTATTACGTTGCTGACCGCGCATTCCTTCGACTTGAGTCGGTGTACGCCATTCCATATGCAGCTGTACATCGCAGAAGTTTTGCTTTGTTTTAATATCACCTGCCCCGGGTTTAACCGTCAGCACATCGCCACTGATAGTCCAAGGTGCTTCTCCTCCTTTCAGCCCTTCCCAGGCGCTTAAATCATCTCCGCTAAAAAGAATCACTGCATCTGAAGGCGCTTTGCCGATAGGCGTCGCTACGCTTTTCGGCACTGGCTCCCATACTTCGGTCTTTTGGGCCTGTGCTTCACGTTCAGCTTGGCTTTGTTCGGCACTTGCAGTATGGCTAAGCAGCGCACCACCAGCCAAGACTAACGTTAGGCTAAAAATGTGTTTTGTTAACTTCATATGTATTATCCGTTTTGAAAATTAAACATCGCAATTGTTACTACAAGTCTCGTAATTACAAAATCACGCGCGACAACTACGCTAGGTCGCCCAAGCACGATCCCCTTTTTTATACGGCATTTCACCATCATAACGACCGGGAATAGCCACATAGCGCAAGACTTTATTTGCTCCTTCTTTGGACGTGAAAAAAGTAAATAGAGTTAACTGTTTAATTAACGTGAATCCGTGTGGCATAGGTTTTTCCGCATCGTCATTTGCCAATTTAGCTTTGCGATTAAACACATCGGCTTCATCATTCAAGGTAGCTAGCAAGCGTGTACGCTCGTCAGTATTGAGTAAAAGAAAGTCTTTACCGTAAGTTGATTTAGCCAGTGCCTTTATTGAAGCAATGCCTCCTTTAAACGCCGCTTGCTGAGCTGGGGTATAACAATCTGTTACCATCACCGCCATCATATAGCCGACGTTGACATCTTTTGCACCTGGGGTATCAGTGCGAGGAATAATCACTTCGCCCACCTCATTAAAAAACGCCACATCATCTTTTGAGAATGCCGTTTGATTAATGGTCTTCATCGGCAGCGTGACATACGCCATCGCATTCGCACTGACAAACGCCGTGCCTGTGGCAGCGGCAATCATTTTAAGTAATTCGCGTCTGTTCATACTCATGATTACAGGTTTCCTTTCTTCAGCTCTTCAACAGCAAAGTTAGCCGCTCTGGCGGTCAATGCCATATAAGTCAGTGATGGGTTCACGCAAGATGCAGAGGTCATACAAGCACCATCAGTCACAAATACGTTCAGGGCATCCCACACTTGGTTATTGCCGTTTAAAACGGAGGTTTTAGGATCACGGCCCATACGTGCTGTGCCCATTTCGTGTATGCCTTGACCAGGGAAATAATTGCCGTCATAACCTTGTACGTTCTTCATGCCTGCTGCTTCGAACATGTCAATCGCATCTTGCATCATGTCTTTGCGCATGCGTTTTTCGTTGTCTTTTATCTCAACGTCCATGGCCAGTACAGGCAAGCCCCATTTATCGCGCTTGGTTTTATCGAGGAAAATTCGATTGCTGTGATCAGGCAACATTTCACCAAATGCCGTCATACCTATCTGCCATGAACCAGGTTCACTGATCGCATTCTTTAAGTCAGCACCTATGCCCATTTCGGCCACATCACGCCCCCAGCCTTGGCGACTAGCAGAGCCTTGATAACCAAAACCGCGCACATAATCACGCTTATCATCACCCCAGTTACGAAAACGTGGTACGTAAAAGCCGCTTGGGCGTCGCCCGTAGTAATACTTGTCGTCGTATCCCTCAACCATGGCATGAGCGCCAATTCTAAAGTGGTGATCCATTACGTTGTGACCAAGCTCACCACTGCTGCTGCCCAAGCCCCCTTGCCAAATATCAGTAGCAGAGTTCATCAGTAGCCAGGTCGAATTGAATGATGAGGCATTCACGAACAGTATTTTGCTGGTGAATTCATACGTCTCATTAGTTTCGGCATCGATAATTGCCACACCCTTGGCACGTTTTTTATCTTTATCGTACAAAATCTCGGTCACGATAGAATAAGGTCGTACGGTCAAGTTACCGGTTTTAACGGCTGCAGGAAGCGTCGATGACTGGGTACTGAAATACCCACCAAAAGGACATCCCAACCAGCATTTATTTCGGTACTGACAATTTGTGCGGCCTTCTTTTGGCTTAGGCTCGGTCATGTTTGAGGTACGGCCCGGAATTAAGTGACGTTGCCCTTTAAAGGTTTTCTGAATCCTTGCCGCCACATCTTTTTCAACGCAGTTAAGAGGCATCGGCATTTGGTACTCACCGTCAGGCAATACATCTAAGCCGTCTTTGCTGCCACTGATGCCAGCGAAGCGCTCTACGTAGTCATACCAAGGTGACACATCTTCATAGCGAATAGGCCAATCAACAGCGATACCTTCTTTGGCGTTGGCTAAAAAGTCTTCTTTATTCAATCGGTAACTTTGACGACCCCAAGTAAGTGAGCGCCCGCCCATGTGATAACCACGAAACCAATCGAAGCGCTTTTCTTCCACGTAAGGGCTATCTTTTTCATTCGCCCACATACCAAGCGTTGGCTCATTAAGGGGATAATCGCGCTTTAACACCGGATAATTTTCAATCATTTCCTGCGTACGCTCGCCGCGATGAGGGTAATCCCACGCTTCCTTATGGGCATTCGTGTAGTCTTTAACATGCTCAATGTTTCTGCCTCTTTCTAGCATTAACACTTTAAGCCCTTTTTCGGTTAACTCTTTTGCCGCCCAACCACCGCTGATACCTGAGCCAACAACGATTGCGTCGTAATGATTATTTGCCATTTTTGGTCCCTAACTTCTTGTTGCGTGATGTCTAATGTGTGCTGCGTTACGATAAAAAACGCGTAGATAAAAAGTCACACATCACAGATATGAATTGCTTCACGTAGCGATTCGATTTTGCCTGTTTTGGTTTTTGCAGCAGGAATAAATTCCTGTGCGAGGTATCCGGTAAAGCCCACATCCCTAATTGCTCGGGCAATGGCTGGATAATAAAGCTCTTGGTTATCTCCAATTTCATGGCGCCCCGGCACACCTGCGGTGTGATAGTGGCCAAAATACTGATGGTTATCTTCAATGGTGCGAATAATATCGCCTTCATTCACCTGCATATGGTAGATGTCATACAGTAGCTTGAAATGCTCTGAGCCAAGCGCTTTACACAAATCGACACCCCACTTTGAGCTATCAGCCATATAGTCTGGGTGATCAACACGGCTGTTAAACAGCTCCATTTGTATCACCACACCTTTTTGTTCAGCGTAGGGCAGAATACGCTTAAGACCCGCAACAGCGTTTTTAAGGCCTTGTTCTTTACTCATCCCCCGAGCATTACCACTAAAACAAATAAGATTTTTGTAACCCGCCTCGGCCACTAAATCGATGTGCTTTAGGTAGCGTTGTTCAAGCTCATCGTGAAATTCAGGGTGAATAAAACCATCGACTAGGTTTAGCTCAGCCCCATTACACATGGATGAGTCAATGCCATAGCGTTTGAGGATCGGCCAACCTTCAGGACCAATTAAATCGATGGCCGAAAAGCCCAGCGATTTCACCACTTGGCAAAGCTCTTCAATCGATAAATCCCCGTAGGTCCAGCGGGCCACCGAATGATTAATATTGCCTTTAAATTTGGGCACCGCATCTTTGCTGGCATTCGCTGGCACTTGGTTATTCGCGTTAGAAGCACAACCACTGACCACAGTACTAGCTGCTAGCGCGGCGCTGCTAAGCGCCATGCCCTTGAGCATATTTCGACGAGAGTTACTCATTAGCTGACACCTTTTCGCCTTTGAAAGTAAACATGAAAATAACAAATACACCTAAAGCGAATGCCGCAGGGAACAACCAAATATCAAACCAAGCATGGCCTGTACCCGTTGTGTATTTATCGGTTATTTGCCCAGCGACCCAGAAGCCAATAAGCATTCCCACGCCGTAAGTGGCTAATGTAATTAACCCCTGAGCGGCACTTTTCACTTTGTCACCGGCTTTTGAATCTGTGTAGATTTGCCCCGATACAAAGAAAAAGTCGTAACAGATCCCGTGCAGTGCAATCCCCACAAGTAATAACGCTACGCCTCCATCTGCATCGCCATAGGCGAACAATACATAACGTACCACCCAAGCTAGCATGCCAATTAATAAGGTAATTTTGATACCAAAGCGGTTTAAGAAAACCGGTAGAGCCAACATGAATAACACTTCTGACACTTGGCCTAGGGTCATTTTCCCTGTGGCGTTATCCACACCTATTTCAGTTAGAAACGGGTTCGCATTTTGGTAATAAAACGCCAACGGAATACAAATTAAAACCGACGATAAAAAGAACACTAAAAAGTTTTTGTCTTTGAGTAAAGCCAGAGCGTCAAGTCCAAGTACGGCTTTTAAACCTACTTGCTCACCAGCACTTTTAGGGGGTGTTTTTGGTAACGTAAAGCTGAACAAGCCCAGTATCAATGACGCCACTGCGCACAGTAAAAACGTGTTGCGTAACATGCCATCTTCAATGGCCTGCTTCGAATCCCATGAGAAGGCATAACTAATTGCTAAACCTGCCACTATCCAACCAACGGTTCCCCACACCCGAATTTTGCCAAACTGTTTCGATGGGTTATCCATTTGCGCAAACGATACTGAGTTCACCAGCGCCAAGGTCGGCATATAAGCAATCATGTAACCCAACACAAAAGGATAGAAAGCGTCAAAATCAGCCGCTTGATATAAGCAGTACATTAATACTGCGCCGATAAGGTGCAGCACACCTAAAATACGTTCGGCATTAAAGTACCTATCTGCAATCAGGCCAATCACAAACGGAGCAATGATCGCGCCCCAAGACTGGGTAGAAAAGGCCATGCCTATTTCGCCGCCCGTTGCTTGTAAGGTATTGGCCAAAAACGTGCCCAGGGTCACAAACCAGCCACCCCAGATAAAAAACTGCAGAAACATCATCACGCTTAATCGCGTTGTTATCGTATTCATTTTCTAACCCTTGATTATGGCACTGGCAAGTTTTTGTCCGCGCCGACTCATCATGTCCTTTGCTTCACTGACCGGCGATAGTCCAGTCAGTGCAGCGCTTTACGCCTTATAGGCCCAAAATTTTGCGATTACGCTGTTGGTCGCTTTCTGCTCCGGCAAAGTCATCAAACGCACGCCCTGCGGGGGTAATAATATGATTTGCGATAAACGGTGCACCTTCGGCAGCGCCTTGGTTTGAGTCTTTCAAACAGCATTCCCACTCCAAAATCGCCCAACCATCAAACCCATACTGAGTTAATTTGCTGAATATTCCTTTGAAGTCGACTTGCCCGTCACCTAATGAACGAAAACGTCCAGGAAGCTCTTTCCAATCCTGATAACCTCCGTACACACCTGAACGACCGTTAGGGTTAAACTCAGCATCTTTTACATGGAACATCTTAATGCGCTCATGGTACAAATCGATGAACTGTAAATAATCGAGCTGTTGTAAAACAAAGTGACTCGGGTCAAATAAAATATTGGCCCGTGGGTGGCCATTCACCGCATCCAAAAACATTTCAAATGAGGCACCGTCGTGCAAGTCTTCACCTGGGTGGATCTCGTAACATACATCGACACCCGCTTCATCAAATGCATCTAAAATCGGTAACCAACGTTTCGCCAATTCAGCAAACCCTTGCTCAACTAGACCTGCAGGGCGCTGGGGCCAGGGGTAAGCCAAATGCCACAAAAATGCACCTGAGAAAGTAGCGTGAGCAGTGAGGCCAAGGCGCTGGCTTGCCTTTGCAGCCCACTTCATTTGCTGAATTGCCCACTCAGTGCGCTCGGCTGGCTTGCCCCGTAACGCTTCAGGGGCGAAGTTATCGAACAGCTCGTCATATGCTGGGTGCACAGCCACCAATTGGCCTTGCAAATGCGTAGAGAGCTCAGAAATTTGCACACCCGCCTTCTTACAAATCGCCATCACTTCATCACAGTATTCTTGACTGTTAGCCGCGCGTTCTAAATCGAAAATAGCAGTGTCACCAGTAGGAACTTGTATTCCTTTATAACCTAGTGAAGCGGCCCATGTGGCGATAGATTCCAAATCGTTAAATGGCGCTTCATCACTCATAAATTGGGCTAGAAATATTCCGGGGCCTTTGATTGCCGGCATTGCCTTCTCCTTAATTTTGCACATCGCTAAACCGTGTTAGGTTTAGCTGTTATTCGCGCTTTAATGACCTAAAAGATGCATTTAATCCGCGTGCTTTAATTGATTCATTCGTTAGTACTTGGCACGTCATGCCACTTAATTTCACTGCCACTGCTGGCTAACATGGCGTCAATAAATGCCATTCCTCTCAATCCAGAGTCAATCCCAGGCACACCGGCAGCTTTGCCTAGTGCATTGGCATGGTGAGATGCGCCATCAGCGTCCGCGGCCTTAACCGCTTTGGCAAAGTAGCTGTACAAATTAGCCATAGCTTCTAAATAACCCTCTGGGTGGCCCCCTGGGGTACGGCAACGATCAGTTGCCTCGTCACATAAACCGGGCTGGCCCATCCCTGCCCGCAGTACTTGAAAAGGTTCGCCTAAAGGACGATAGATGATCGAGTTAGGCTCCATTTGTTGCCACTCGATGCCGCCTTTATCACCGTATACTCGAATTTTTAAGGCGTTTTCTTCACCGGCACATACTTGACTTGCGATTAACACACCGCTTGCTCCGCCCTCTGTGCGGATAAGGGCAGCGCCGTCATCATCTAATCTGCGCCCTTCAACATGGGTTTGTAATTCAGCACACAGTGACGTCACTTGTTGCCCAAGCACGAACTCCACAAGGCCAAAAGCGTGGGTGCCAATATCGCCCATGCAGCCGCTACCACCTGATTGCGCAGGATCAGTGCGCCAAGATGCTTGTTTATTGTGGCTTTCTTCGTTGGCTGACAACCATCCTTGAGGATACTCAACGTAAACTTTGCGAATAGTACCCAGTGCGCCACTTGACACCATATGCTGCGCTTGCCACACCATGGGGTAGCCCAAATAGGTGTGCGCCAAGCCATATAACGCCGAGCTATTTTTTAATGTGCTTTTTAAACGGCTTGCTTCTTCAAGTGAAATAGCCGCCGGCTTTTCACAAAATACGTGAAATCCCGCTTCAACAGCTGCAATAGAAATTGGCACATGAAGATGGTTAGGCGTCACGATAATGAGCACCTGCATGCGCTCATCTTCGGGTAATGCTTGCTCTGCTTTTAACAGCGCCTCCCAACTGGGATACGCTCGATTTTCATCTAAACCTAATGCATCTGCGGTCCGTTGGTTGTTGCCTTCATCGCGACTAAATGCACCGCAAACCAATTCAATTTGACCATCAAGAGCCAAGGCGTGACGGTGCACAGCGCCGATAAAAGCCCCCTCGCCGCCGCCTACCATGCCCATACGTACTTTGTTCATTTTTGCCACCAAATCACTCCCATGCTGTTAAGGCCCACAGCCAATTGTTATACAAATGTACAATCTCGTTAAAATGTAACGGGTTTCATTTGGTCATGTCAACTGAAAAAGGCAATAAGTATGACTTATTATCGACAATTGTTAATTTAACGTTGTCATAATGGTGTAATAAAGCTGTAAAGAAGATAAATTATCTAGCTTTTTCGTTTTAGTTCGGTATTATTTTTACATCAAATGCTAACGGTTACATTTGAACGTTATCCGCGAAGAGTTCGTTAAAAGGCCCATATGAGTAATATTCGTCAAGTAGCCAACATGGCAGGTGTTTCAGTAGCGACAGTGTCTAGAGCGCTGCAACAACCTGAGCGTGTTTCCCCTAAAACACGTAATAAGGTCATGCTTGCCGTAAACGAAGTGGGCTATAAACCAAATCTAATGGCAGTGAAGTTTCGCTCCGGCAAAACCCATAATTTAGTTGCCTTGGTGCCTACCGTAGCAAACGTGTTTTTTGCACGAGTTATAAGTGGAATGCAAATAGCTGCTGCTGAACGTGGTTACTCAATTTTACTCGCCAACACATTAGGTGATGCCAGTATCGAAGCGAATTACGCCAAGATGGTACAAACCTCTCAAGCAGATGGCCTTATTCAATTAAGAGCACATAACCCGTTTGATGAATCGATTAACAAGCCAAACGAATTGTTGCCTATGGTAAATGTGTGTGAAGTGATGCATGACATTAACTGCCCCGTGGTAACCCTCGATAATCGCGCTGCAGCTAAAGCAATGACCATGCATTTAATTGCACAAGGTCATCGAAGAATAGCGCTTATCAAAGGTCCTCAGTCTAGTCCGCTGACGCGTGATCGTTTAGCAGGTTATCGTGATGCGTTAACCGAAGCAGGTTTAAAATTTGACGAATCCCTGCTCTACCCCGGTGATTTTACGCTGCAATCAGGTCATGACGCTGCGACCAAGATTATTGCCAGTGAGCATCGCCCAACAGCGGTATTTTGTGAGAACGACGAAACCGCCATTGGGGCCATGCAGTGCTTTAAGCAAGCAGGCCTTAACATTCCACAAGATGTCTCAATAGCGGGGTTTGATGACATTTCATTTTCCGCGTTTTGCGATCCACCACTGACGACCATCGCCCAGCCAGCGGAAGAGTTTGGCCAAAGTGCGGTGTCATTATTGATTGATTTACTCGAAGGCAAGATAACCAAAGCACCCAAAGTCATCATGCCATTTGAATTAGTTGTGCGTGCCAGTACTGGGCCAGCGCCTAGCGCCCAAACAACTAGCTAATACTTCATCCACACGTATTCACTCGGAGAATAAACATGAAAAACACCGCTCGCAGCGTATCTTGTTCCGATACGTTAAATTTCGATTTGGCTCAGCAAAAAGGGCGTCGTCGTTTCATTAAGCTCAGCGCGGCTGCCATGGGGCTCGCCGCCATGCCCGGATCAATTGCTTTTGCCGCGAATAAGCTCACCACACCAGCCGCAGTTGGCCTACAACTGTATACCCTGCGAGATATGATGACAGTAAGCTTACCCGCTACATTAAAGTTAGTGGCCGCTGTGGGTTATAAAGAATTAGAATTTGCAGGCTACTTCGGACATAAAGCCAGTGAAGTTAACACCATTTTGCGCAACGAAGGATTAACCGCTCCTTCTGGGCATATTGGCCTTGCTGAATTTGATAAAGGCGTCAATAGTGTCATCGACCACGCTTTGGAAGTCGGCCATCAATACGTTGTTATTCCGTATTTAACTGAAGAACAAAGAGGAACAGGCATTGACGTATACAAAAAATTAGCAGAGCGCTGTAATGTTATTGGTGAAGCATGTAACAAAGCGGGACTGCAATTGGCTTATCACAACCATGCGTTTGAGTTTGAAATGCGTGACGGTCAATTACCTTACGACGTGCTACTTAACGAAACAGACAAAAATTTGATGTCCATGGAAATGGATTTATTTTGGATGTTCAAAGCCAACAAAGACCCTCTCAGCTACTTCAAGCAACATCCAGGTCGCTTTAAATTATGGCACGTAAAAGACATGGACGAAGCAGGTAACTTCGCCGATGTAGGAACAGGAACAATAGATTTTGCGCCTATTTTCGCTCAATCTGCACTTTCAGGCGTTGAGCACAGATTTGTAGAACGAGACAAAACAGACGATAAGTTGAAGACTATTCAGCAAGGTTACAAGGCGATGTCTAAGCTCTTGGCCTAAACTGTCAGTACTGTATTTCACTTAAAGCAGTTTAATTAACAAGTCGCAACGCCCGCACGCTGAGCGACTTTTTTATTGTTTAATAATCCATGTTAACGAACTTGGTATCGTGACCAATAGCGTCCGCTATTGGCGATGTGCGCTTTCAGCGTTTTTAAGGTTTTACCAACATCGCGTTTTTCAAGGGTTTGCAGCAAGGATCTATGCTCAGAAATACTTTGCTCAATACGCCGTTTACTCAGTGTTAGACTAGCGTGAGCGACATGCAAAATGAGTCTGTTGCGCCGCCATAACTCTACGGCATTTTTATTGTAGTGGTCTTTATACATAAGCCAATGAAACTGCGTGTCTAAATGACGGTATAGCGCATGAGCAGGCTCGGCGCTTAAGGCAACCTTTTCCATTGCCGATAGAATTTCTGACAATTCATCGCGCTGCTCATCGCTGTGCTCTTCAACAAACCACTCCATCAAATAAGGGTCGAGCAGTTGCAATACTTCGAATACGTCTCGCGTATTAGTCGCTTCAAACTTTGTCACACTGGCGCCCGAATTTAGCGCAATGTTAACAAACCCTTCCCCTTGCAACTGTTTTAACGCTTCTCGGACAGGGTTGATGCTTGTGTTATAACGCTCTGCTAACTGAGTGGTGACTAATCGATCGCCACTGACGAAAACGGCGTTGATAATGTCACTTAGCATTTTGCTATAAATGCTGTTTTGCTCGACCAGTAATGGCGAGGTTAACACCTGTTTATTTGACACACTATTTTCACTCATTGAGGTCCTGTTATTTTGACTTGCAGAAAAAGAGGGTTAACTCGATACCTTGATTTTACTAAGACCAGCACACATTGACAGCCTCTTGTCACCCGTTCGATTCAGTAGCACCAAGCTACTGTGGTGCTATAACGCTCAAGGCTGATTACGACCCAACAATGCCCTATATTAACCTGCTATTACTGCATTGAATATATCCGTCCGATGCCTTTACGTTGCAGCCTGCTCAACCTAACCGTTGCGTCTACTATGCCAACGAGCACTTTATCTCTTAGCTATTTTCACTGCTTTTTTCATTTGAAGTGCGCAGCAACATTGGCTGAGCGCAAAAAAGTGCATAAAAAAGCGCATAAAAAAACAACTTAAATTCCTTACCTACAAAACAGAAATTACACACAATCCTTAATACTTAACACACAAAAAATACAAATATTGTGTTGAGCTTGTTAAAACAATGTGCAATTATCCGCCTTAATTGTTAACAATTAAATGTTGCAATTAACGATATCCTCCTTGAAAAATAGCAATTATCAAGGGAGGAATAGTTAAATTACTTTTAAATACAGTGGGTTATATAGGCGAAATTAAGCAGTCTCGTTCAAGACCAAACTGGTACTTAGATATAATTACGGACAACAAGGTAGAAACGCATGAAACACTTTACACACAGTTTTACTCATACCAAGCTAGCCAGTGCTGTAACGTTTGCACTAATGAGTTTGCACGCTACTTCACCTGTGTATGCTCAACAAGCAAATGAACAAGACGTAGAAGTTATCAATGTTAAAGGCGTTAGAGGTGCACTGGTTAGCGCAGCAAACATTAAACGCGATTCAGACGGCGTCGTCGACGCCATTACTGCACAAGATATCGGTAAATTTCCTGATACCAATTTAGCGGAATCCCTGCAGCGTATAACAGGGGTTTCGATTGACCGCTCAAATAATGAAGGCAATCAGGTCACCGTACGAGGGTTTGGTCCTAGTTTTAACCTCGTCACATTAAACAATCGCCAAATGCCAACCTCATCTACCTTGTTAGAAGACGGTATTGATCGCAGCTTTAACTTTCGCGAAATAGCAGCAGAAAGCGTGTCCGGCGTAGAAGTATACAAAACAGGTAAAGCCAATATATCCTCGGGTGGTATCGGTTCCACTATCAATATAAAAACAGCAAAGCCCTTTGATTACGACGGCTTCAAAGCCGTCGCAACAGTCAAAGGTGTGGTTGATACCAGTGTCGAAGTCGGTGATAGCGTAACACCTGAGGTATCAGGCATGGTCAGTCAGCAATTCGCTGATGGCAAAGTGGGTGTGCTTTTGTCTTTGTCGCATGCTGAACGTGACAGCCGTAAAGAGCGCGTAGGTACGCCAGGCTGGGTGCCTGAGCGTGGTTCTAATGTGGATAAAAGTGGCATTGATACCAGTCTAAATCCAAGTCGTACCCACTGGGCGCCACTGGCCATCAGTGTTGATACCCACGACAACCAAAGAGAGCGACAAAATGCACAATTGGTACTGCAAATGGCGCCCACTGACACCTTGGTAGCAACATTGGATTATACCCTTTCCCGATTTGAAGAAACCTCGAATATCAATCGTACTAGTTTTTGGTTTGACGGCGACACGGGTGGCGATGCAGATGCCAATGGCACTGTCACTAACCCGTTTCGTAATGATGATGAACTCAACTTTTGGTCTTATCACAATTATTTCAATACCGAGAATGACTCGATTGGTTTAAACCTTGAATATCAAGCCACTGAAAATTTAAGCTTTAATTTCGATTACCACGACTCTACCTCACACTCTCAGCCTGATGGGCGTAACTCGGAAACTATCTCAAATCTAAAAAACCCGCGGGTTAACGACACCAATGGTGATGGTATTGCCGATCGTGGCGGTGTAGATGTAAGTATAGTTACTGACCCAAATGGGCGGCCAGACATATTCTTTGATGCGGCCGATTTACCTGGTCAAGACCCGTACGCCAGTGAAAACATACAATTTGATTTATTTCAAACCCGCGGCTACGAAATTGAAAACAACATTAAGCAGGCCCAGCTACATGGTCAATGGGTTAATGCTTACAGCGGTGCGCTAAGCAAAATTAATTTCGGTATCGCCAATACCGATTACACCATAGATACCTACGCCAAAAGAACGATTGCTTTCGTACCACTTGATATTTCAAGTTTGGATATTCAATTCAACAGCAGTGATGGTTTTGGCAAAGACATAGGCGGCAATAGCAACTTCTTCCCTTTGCTCTCAAATTACAGTGCCCAAGATGCATTGCAATTGGTGAAGGACCAAGGCTTTTATTTTCAAGAAGACCCCGTATATAACGGTGTTAATGAGGAAACCCTAGCCCTTTATTTGTCCTTTGATTTCGAGACCGATTTCAATCAAATGCCGATTAAATTTACTGCAGGGCTGCGCTGGGAAGATACAGACGTAACATCGGTATCTCTGCAACGGGGTATCAAGGCTTTAAATTACGTTAATACCGCTGGGCGATTTGGCGAAGTATTTACCGATGAGCCAACCAATATTAGTCTGCAAGGCAGCTATACGCGTTTACTGCCAAATATGGACTTCAACATTGAATTTACCGACGATCTAGTGGGCCGTGTATCATACAGCACCACCTTAAGTCGTCCTGATTTATCGTCGTTATTTCCATCTACTACTATCGATGCGCGCCCAGACGGCCCTTACAATGCATCTATCGGCAATCCTGGGTTACTTCCACTTGAGTCAAAAAATATCGATTTATCACTAGAATGGTATTACGGCAACGGTAGCTACGCTTCAGTAGGCTTCTTTAAGAAATACGTCGAGAATTTTATTGGCATTACCACTCGTGAAGGCACCATGCCCGATGTGAATGGCAACCCCCTTACAGATCCGAGTATCAATCCTCGCTCTGGGTGCCCAGATGAGGTGGTTGGTGGTAACCCAGCGTGTTTCTCGACCTCGGATGATCCACAAATAACCTTCTTGATTTCCTCGCCCGACAACTTGAATGACGCTGAAGTCGATGGATGGGAGCTTAATCTACAACACATGTTCGGTGAAAGCGGCTTTGGCACCGTCGCCAACATGACATTTGTCGACGGCAATGTGAAATATGATGTTTACGACGTCGATAGCACCTTTGCCTTAACTGGACTAAGCGACTCTGCAAACCTCATCGCTTTTTATGAGAAAGACGGCTTTCAAGCACGTATTGCTTACAACTGGCGAGATGATTTCTTATTGGCACTTTACCAACCACAGCGCCAAGGCGAGCCTAATTTTGTAGAAGCGTATGGCCAGTGGGATATCAATGTGAGCTACGACATCAATGAAAATGTGTCTGTGTTTGTTGAAGGGTTAAACATTACCGAAGAAACTACCCGTCGCCATGGCCGGTTCGCTGATCAACTCATCAGTGCTGAGCAATTTGGTGCTAGGTACAACATAGGTGTCAGCGCTAAATTCTAGCGCAGTTGAAAATAAGACAGGGTGCAGCACATTGCCCCTGTCTTTAGTAAATGCAATAAAGGAACTCAGAATGTTTAGTTTTATAAACAACATGCGTCTAAAAACGCCAGCGCAAACACTGCTAACACTGTGCGTTTTATTGCTTGTGCCTAATGCTTTTGCTGAGCAGCGTCCAAACATTATTTTAATTGTTGCCGATGACCTGAATTGGGACGATCTGGGCGCCTATGGCAACACTGGTGTAAAAACCCCTAACCTAGATAAACTCGCAAAAAACGGTATGCGCTTTGATAGCGCGTTTTTAACTGCTAGCTCATGCAGCCCTAGCCGCGCGAGTATGATCACCGGTCGCTACCCGCATAATACCGATGCAGAGCAACTTCACTGGCCACTTCCAAAAGAGCAGCTAACCGTCTCCCAAACGCTGCGCGACGCAGGATATTGGACAGCAGCAGCTGGCAAATGGCACTTAGGCGAAGACACCAAACAGCGTTTTGATGAAGTGCGAGAATCAAAATATGGTATTGACGAGCCATCGGGTAGCGCACAATGGGTGCCCCTTTTAGAAATGCGCCCTAAAGAAAAACCGTTTTTCTTGTGGTTAGCCTCATGGGATTCGCACCGTCCATTTTATCAAGGGGAATATCCCCATAGCCATTCACAAGAAGATGTGCGCTTGCCCCCATATTATCCAGCGACCGAACTTTATATGAATGATTTCGCCGCCTATTACGACGAGATTTCTCGTTTAGACAAACACGTTGGCAAGGTGGTCAGTACGCTCGAAAGACAAGGAGTAAAAGGCAATACTTTGATCATCTTTGTTGCCGACAACGGCCGCCCTTTCGCCAGAGACAAAACCACATTGTATGACTCGGGGGTAAAAACGCCATTTATTGCCCACTGGCCTGACGGGATCGCCAAAGGCAGTATCAGCGATAGTATTATCAGTAGCATAGACTTAGCGCCTACATTCACCGCGTTAGCCAAAGCTGATACGCCTACATCTTTTGAAGGACGTAGCCTTGTCTCGCTATTTAATAACCCTAGCGCACCATTTCGCGATTACGCAGTATCAGAACGGAACTGGCATGACTTTGAAGATCATGGTCGTTCGGTACGCACCAAGCGATATCGCTACATTCGCAACAACTACAACGATTTAGCGGCCACGCCCAGTGCTGATACGGTTTACCACAAAACATGGTGGGAACTCACGCGCTTATTCGAACAAGGCGCATTAACTGAACATCAAGCTAGACCTTTTCTAGCGCCTAGGCCTAAAGAAGAATTGTATGATTTACTTAACGACCCATTCGAGCTAACAAATCTGGCGACTGACGAAAACTACCTCAGTGTTCTTAGGCATCACAGTGACATTCTTGATAAGTGGATTTTAGCCAGTGGAGACTTTATTCCGAGTTTTCGAACGCCTGACGATTTCGATCGGGTCAAAGGTGCATACGCGCCTCATCGAAAGCGCCCTCGCCCATCGAAAATGCAGATGTATCAAGCATCTGGCAGCTACTGACTTGCTGTCAGCTATTTTCCCGGTAAAAGGTGGCGAAGCGTTTAGTCGTCACCTTTTTTTTACCTGTTGGCTCCTTCATCAGTACGTTTATATAAAGGCTAAATAGGCGCTCTTTCTAACACTAATGTCATAAAGCAACTGTTTGGATCTAGGGGATAATCAGCAAAAGGGCCACAATCGACAAAGCCAAATTTACGGTACAAAGATTTAGCGGGTTCGAAATATTCCATAGTCCCTGTTTCTAGACTTAAACGACGATATCCCCTTTGTTTAGCTTGGGTGATTAAATGCTGCAACAAGGCAGTAGCCACACCGCGATGACGGGCATTTTCAGCGCTGCGCATGGATTTGATCTCGCCATGCTCTCCAGCTAAATGTTTCAATGCCACACAACCTAACACCTTGCCATTTTCACGGGCTGACCAAAACGTTATTGACTGGTGTTTGAGTCCTTGCATATCTAGCGCATGCACACTTTCAGCTGGCGAGGTTACATACATATCCGCTAAGTGCGCTTCTAACAAGCCGCGCACGCCATCGCAGGTTAATCTATCTACTGCTATCTGCATCTGTTTGCGCTCCGTTTTTCAAATAAAATGCATTTTTTATTTGCTAAAACTACCAGCTTTTCAAACATGTGCATATAAATCGGCGTACACAGGTTCGTTAACTAAGTATATTTGCGCGGCCTTGTGTACATCGGCAAAAACAACATGAATGCGAATGAAAGCATGACTGTCTGTGGCAGCAATTTGTAAACGCTAAGGCGTCAAGGCACTGCCAACGCCATATACCCAATGTACTTTTTCAGGCCAATTTGATTTTTGTCAATTTACTCAAAGCCAAATTGGTGAAGATATTTAAGCAAGGTGACCCCGTTACCTGTGCCAATAAAAATTTCGTAAACCTCGCTAAATCCGTTATCAGACAAGGGTTTACACTCACTAACATTCACCCAAGTCACACTTACTAGCAGGCCCCAAATCGATAGATTCAACTATTTTTTCATTTAGTTACCTTTTTGACTGTACTTGTATATGATTTATTGACACCAATATTTGTACGGACAAATTTTAATGAATAACACATTAAAGCCCTTCGTTTTGATTTTTATCATGGGCTCATTACTCGCTGTCAGCAGTTTGGCGCGCTTAGTTCATGCCGCTAGTAACGACGCTTTAGCACCAAAAAGCCAAGTGACAGATGCGCTTGCCTTGCCCTTACACACAGTGACAATTGCCACGGTATCTTTGGAACAAAGTTTACTGTTTTACCGTGATGGCATGGGCCTAACCGTTGAAGGGCCATTGAAAATTGCTAGCGAATTAAAGCAAGCCCAGCAAACACTGTGGGGCATGCCCGAAGATCTAGATTGGGACACGTACCGCTTGTACCGTAAAGGAGTTGATAACGCTATTCAGATCCGTTTACTGGTTCTTAGCAAACCGATGCCCAGTATCCATGATAGTTGGGATTCTCGAGAGCTTGGGCCTTTCTCATTGGGATTTCCCAATACCGATACGGTAGCGCTGGACAAACATATTCGCAAAGTCGGTTTTGGCGCATTAAATACGCTTGAAAGCTACCCTATACCTCGTCCTGATGGTTCGAGCTATCAAATTGATGAGACCATTTTTAATGCACCCGATTTCAATCATGGTGTGGCAATTACGCGCGGTAATGGAATGGCTCAGCTTGGCCCGACCGATGAAAGCGGATTGGGCGGCCCAGCCTACTCTGCTCAAGTGATCACAGATTCAGAATCGCAATTAAGCTTTTATACCCAAGTTTTAGGCTTAGAGATCCGCTCTGATCGGGTATTTAAATCGGCAGGAGACAAAGGCGCGATGAACCTGCCCAACGGCACTGAATTTCGTTTCGCGATTGTCTACAGTAAAGGGGCGACCACTGGCCACATGTTGTTCGTTGATTTTCACAACATACAGCCTATTAAACCCAAGAACCGCCCGAGTTTGCCTAACCTTGGCTTAGGTATGTGGAGCTTTCCAGTGCGTTCGTTGCAAACTGTGCTTGATAATGCCAAAGCCTACAAAACAGAAATTGTCAGTGTTAAAGAAAGCATTTCGGACCCACTGATCGGTACGGTTGATGTTGCGACGCTTCGTGCGCCAAACGGCTTTTTAATCGAAGTTTTCGAGGTACAAGAATAATGCGCATACTCATAGCATTTTTCTTTGTGTTTAGCTGGGTCAGTCATGCTCAGGATTTTACCTTAAAGGGCTTTACTGAAGCCGTTTTCATCGTCTCTGACATAAACAAAAGCAGTCAATTTTATCAGGATTATGCAGGCTGGGAAGTACGCTCGAAAGCGCAAGTATCACCAGAGCTGAGACAGCTTTGGCAACTGCCCCAACAAGCTAAACTACAACAGGTTTTACTGGCCAATAAAGGTGAAAACCGCGGATATGTTCGCTTGATACAAATCGACAACGTGCCGCAACAAGTGATCCGTGCCAATACACAGTCTTGGGACGTCGGCGGTATATTCGATGTGAATGTCAGAGTGGCTGATATGGCCAGTAAACGAAAACAATTACAAGATGTAGGCTGGCGCGGAACAAGCGATCCCGTGTCATTCACCTTTGGGCCTTACGAGGTATCCGAGTGGATCACATCCGGATTTGACGGGGTCAGTTTTGCCCTAATACAGCGCCATAAACCCGTGTTGGAGGGATGGCCAAACCTAAAACACTTCAGCCGCGTATTTAATTCTACCCAAGTGGTAAAAGATATCGATTCCTCTTTAGCCTTTTATCGAGATGTGCTGGGCTTCAAAGTGTATTTGCAGCACAAGGGCGCCAGTAAAGAAGCGGGCCCCAATGTGTTAGGGTTACCCTTCAACTTGACCACTAAAATTCCCCGCTCTGTGTACATATTACACCCGCAAAAACGCAATGAAGGGTCCATAGAGTTGCTACAATTTCATGGTGCGCAGGGAAAAAATGTCAGCGAATTGGCATCTCCACCCAATTTAGGCATTGTCACCTTGCGTTTTCCAGTAGACAATCTAGCTGCATTACGCGCGCATCTGATTGAAAATAAAGTGGAAATCGTATCTCAAACCAGCCTGACGTTAGCGCCATATGGACAGGTGGACATACTGGCAATCAGGACGCCAGACCGGACATGGATAGAGTTCTATCAGGTAGTAGACACAATAATAAAATAGGCTAAAACCATGTCACTCGATATCAATAAAGTAGTTATAAAAACCTCGTTGGCTTCATGCTTTGGTAGTCATTTTAAAGAAGTTGAAGGGGCAAATGCCTTCATCGACGAACTGGCTCAGGATGCCGAAGAGATTTCTTTCGAACAAGGCGAATATGTGTTTCGTGAAAAAGACGCACCGGAATATGTGTATATTCCTGAGTCAGGTTCACTCATGCTTGAGCGCTCTACGGCATCGGGTTCACGTCAAGTATTTGCTTTTTTGTTCACTGGAAACCTCGCTGGTCTGTCAGAAAGTGTGAGCTATAGCTTCAGTGCAAAGGCCCTCACCAACTGCGTGGTGATTCGCATTAGTCGTAAATTGATGCAAGACATCTTCGACAAGTACCCATCGGTTGCTAAACGCTACCATGATGTGACAGGGCATATTTTATCTCTGATTTTGGACCAACTCTTCATCATGGGCCAAAAATCGGCACATCAGCGTCTCGCCCACTTTTTACTTGATATGGAGCACAGATTAGGCCGTGGTACCCATAGATTCTTATTACCTATGAGTCGCCAAGACATTGCTGATTACTTAGGCATGAGTTTAGAAACCGCTAGCCGCGGCTTTAGTCGGTTAAAAAAGGACGGGTTAATCGACATCGAAAGTAACTATCACATCACAGTGTTAGACAACGAAAAGCTGATTTCCTACGCAGATTAAAAACTTGCCCGTTATAGACGAGCACAGATTAAGCACGCGCAAGGGCATGCAAACTGACACAGTTGATCATTGTCAATGCGCCATTTTCAAATGGCGTTGATATTGAAGCCTCGCTTCAACAATGTCACTTATCAATATAATGGAAACCAATCATGAAAATAACATCCTCTTTGTTCGCCTTTATGCTGTGCTTCTTGGTCAGCTCCCACGCTTTAGCAGAGCCTGTCAGTGAGGATAAACGCATATCTGTGGATATACGTCGAACCACTTTTATTGTTAACGACATTGATACATCTCTAAAGCTCTACCGTGATGCCCTTGGCTTAAATGTGATTTATGACCAGATGATTAACAGCCCCATGGAAAACGGTGAAACACGCAAACGCCGCTTGGTACTGATGCAAGCCAATGACACCTTTATTGGTGCACTTGGGTTGTTGCAATACATTCACCCTGTGAAACCCCAACGCCACGAACATTTCGATGAACCGGTTCCAGGTGATCCCATTATGGTAATGAACGTGTCAGATTTAGACACCCGCTGGCCAGCCGTCGAAAAATCACCTGAGGTAGAAGTGATAGAAGCACCTCATCATGTTGAATACCCTAGAGCTGGCGGTGGAAAAATCGCCGTAATGGTGTCTATGATCCGCGATCCTGATGGCTACTGGATTGAAGTTAACCAGTTGCTTGACGCGCCAGCCAAAGCCAGCGATTAAAAAGAACCAGCCCAGTACAATACATAGCACTACCCCACTCTCGTTTTTAAACAGCAGGATAACCTAACGTTATTCTGCTGTTTTACTGCGTGTCCCCTCGGTAAATACGCCTACGCTTTCACTGCTCAACCAGTCATTTTCACTAAATGGCTTTGTTGATTTTTATCAAGTCAGTGATAAGTAACCGGTGCTAGATTGGCGCAGCCATTAAAACAATAATTTGTCCGTACATACCCACACACAACAGGAATGCCAATGACATTAATAATAAAAAAGCTCCCTCTGGCGATTGCGTCTATCTTGATGACCCAATCATTAACGACTATCGCGCAAGAAGCCTCATCAGCCTCTGCCAGCGATGAATCTCTGGAAATAATTGAAGTAAGTTCCCGTAAAAAAGTAGAGTCATTGAATCGTATTCCTGTGGCGGTATCTGCTTTTCCTGACACCATGATTGAACAACAAGGTTTCCAGAGCATCGATGATATCGCTCGCTTTTCATCAGGATTAAGTTTCTCTAAAGCCTTCGGCCGCGCGACAGAACGCCCTGTTATTCGTGGTATGGGTAACGTGCTCGCTGGCATACAGTTTGGTGTTGAATCAGGTGCTGCATACTTTATAGATGGCAATTATTACTCTGGTGATGTGCAAAGCTTAGACATGTCTGACATCGCCCGAGTAGAGGTCGTCAAAGGCCCACAAAGTGCTCTGTACGGGCGTAATTCCTATTCAGGTGCAATCAACTTTATCACCAAAGGCCCAGATCACGGTGATTTTACTGGTAACGTGAAGTTGAACCTAGCGCAAGACGCTGAGCGCACCGCTTCGGCCTATATCAGTGGCCCACTAACTGATTGGTTAGCGGCGAGTTTAAGCGTGCGAGACTACCAAGTTGATGGTGATGACGATTGGCGCAACATAGTGACTGATGAGATTGTTGGCGGTGAAGACACGCGCTCTGTAAGCCTAGTGTTAGACGCTGCTCCCTCTGATAATTTTGGCGTACGCTTTCGCTTTCAAAGCCAAGAAGACAGAGATGAAACACGCCCGTTTTTCTTAACACCCACCAGCGACAACAACTGCGCACCTGGCTACCGTTCTCTTTCTTCTTGGGCAGCATCAGGCTCTGAGAATAACTTTCAATATTACTGTGGTGAAATTAAAAACCAGCCTATCGCCCTTAACGATAAAGCAGATGCCGATGGCATTCCAAATGAAGTCCCCGGTGTGCCGGTAAATAGTTTTCTGCCTTCTGGCTCAACCTTTTTTGGTACCCCGTATGACACAGCCGATGGCACCGCCTTCGATGGTGTTGGTCGCGACTTAATCATCTCGAGCTTAGCGATGGATTATGAGACCGAAGCTGGCTATAGCATGTCGTTGGCGCTAGGTTATCGCGACGATGATACGAGCACAGGCTCAGATGGTGATAACACCTCAGTCAACTACACGTTCGCACCAGGCCAAGAAGCGTTTTTTGCCAATACGTCGCGCCAAGAAACCGAAGACAAAACGGTGGAATTTACCTTGCGCTCTCCCGAGGGTAAATTGGCTTGGATGGCAGGTGCCTTTTACTATGACCAAGACAGAGATAACTTCGACTTAACCTTTGATGATGCCAAGGTAGGTATATTTCAAGACAACAGTACAGTGACCAACAAAGCAGTTTATGCCTCAATTGATTATCAAATTAGCGATAAGCTTGACGGTACACTTGAAGCCCGCTGGGCCGAAGAAGAAAAAACGGTTACCGAGTTTGCCCCAGATGGCCAAACGACATTTGATGCACAGGGTAGTTGGAACAACTTTACCCCCAGAGCCACGCTAAATTACCGTTACGACAACAAAACTATCTTTTACGGAATTTTAGCCCAGGGCGTCAAACCTGGCGGAATTAATGGTTCAGCCGGTGCTGACACAGGCAAGCCGACCTACGAACAGGAAGAAATCACCACTTATGAAATTGGCATAAAAAGCAGTGCCCTAGAGAATGTCTATGCCACTGTCTCTATGTTTTACAATGATGTAAGCGATGTGCAACTCACTACCCCGCTCAATGTGCCTTCCGGTAACGTGACATCTGTGGCAACCAATCAGGGGGCCGGAGAAGTATTCGGTGTAGAAATGGATATCAACGCTCAATTTAGTGATAACTTGTCTGGGCGTTTTACTTATGCATTAGCTGACACCAAATTTACCAAAGGCTGTGACGACTTTCAGTGGGCCTTAACCAGTGGCGGCGGTGTACTAACCCCTGGCACAACAACGGGAACGGATTTCCGCGCTGATTTTGGCATAACCACACCAGCCAGTTGTTCTATCGAGGGCAATGCTTTCCCTCTAAGTTCAAAACATCAGGCCAGTGCATTTTTAGAATATATTGCCCCTATTTCTGGGGATCTCGAAGCATTCTTTAATGTCGATGCGAGTTATGAGTCGAAGAAATTCGTGCAGGTGCATAATTTAGCTTATGTGCCCAGCGCCATTATCATGGGGGCTAGAATGGGGGTAAACGGCGAAAACTGGCGAGTAAGTTTGTATGCCAGAAATTTAACAGATGAAGACGCCCCTGTTTTAACTTCCCGTTGGTTGGGTATCCCTTACTTTACCTTCTCATCTCTCAACACCGCGCCAGAGGGGGCTGTTAATGGCTCCCCTAGGGCTTTCTTCAGTGCCGCTCGCCGCGGGCGTCAAGTGGGTATCGATATGACGTATCGTTTTTAACGGCTAATTGCTTAATGCATGACTTGAGGGGATCTGTGCTGGTCCCCTGCTCATTTCAACTAACCGGCTGTAGGTTCGCCGAAACTCAAAGATCAAAGCGCCATCTAAATACAACTCAGTAAGCGGCACATCGCAACTTAAATACAGCATAACATTTTGGTCGTACAGCTCATCGATAAGGCTAATAAACCGCCTGGCCTTGTTATCGTTTTTTGAGTAATTCACGACTCGTTCCCCAGTGGTTGCTGCCTGGTTGCTACCCACACCATCTTCCGTGCCACGGGCTTTTATCCAATTACGAGGTTTTGCCCCAAGTGCCGGCACATTGCTTATCATGACAATCGCAAACTGTTGGGCTATTTCCATGTAATCTAGTTGAGAGCGCGGCCCATCGCACAGTGCATGAAAATCAAACCAAACAATACTTGGCGCCGTTTGTGGTTCCTCTTGAGTGACCTGAATAACATCAATGTGTCGCCGACATATTTGAATGTGGGTATCTCGTTGCCACTTTACACCGCGCCCGTGAGCAAGCTGCTTAAATGACTTGGCAAAATCCATTTGCGTGCTCAGCCCGATGTAATCAGAAGGTATTAAACAATCAGTATTGTCCGTTTGCGCCATATCCTGCAAGCGATGATCCACCTGCCCGTTGAGGTGAATCATCTGCGTGTGGCGCTGCAATAAACCAATGCAAGGCAAAAACTTATGCCGTGCCAAGCCGTTCTCATACAAGCGTTCGATGGGAATATTCGAAGTCGCAACCAGCACGACCCCTTCACTAAACAGGCACTCGAACAAGCCGGATAAAAGCATCGCATCGCCGATGTCAGAGACAAAAAACTCATCAAAACACACTACTCGCTGACCATCGCCCAGTGACGCAACAAGTGCTTTTGCTACCTTAACTAATGGGTCTTGTTGCCCGCTGTACTCGTTGAGCGATTGATGTATCTGTGCCATAAAGCGGTGAAAATGTAGCCGTAACTTGCCTTCTTGCGCCAAGCAATCATAAAACAAATCCATTAAGAACGTTTTCCCACGACCCACATCGCCCCACATATAAAGCCCTTTTGTCCCTACGGTGGTATGCAGATTCGGCTCGGTGATTTGATAATAAAGCCGGTCAAGGGCTTCTACCGCTTGAAGCTGACAGGCGTCTTCACTTAAAGTTTCCCCTAATTGCGACTGATAGACGGCCAATGGTGAGTGAGGCTTAATATGCAGGCGTTGTCCATCAGGCATGTTAACTGGCTCCTAAGATAAACAATCAATAAGCCAGAACTCTAGCGACTTTTCCCTAAGCCGCCAAATGAAATTAATACCAATAAGTGCTCACTTATTAATTAACGTGGCAGGGTATCAATTTCTTTGGCTACCAAGTTTGGATCTTCCATTGGGATAAAATGCGTATGTTGCGGTAAGTAGTTTTCGGTTGCCCCTAGAATGAGCCCAACTAAGCCTTTGAATGTAGCTGAGGGGCGAAAATCAAAAGGCGCGTCGTCTTTTGTGCGTTCTTTTACCCGCAATATTTTGACCGTTGCGGTGATTGAGGATAACTGCTCGAGCAGCAAACCATTGCCAGAACTTTGGTAAATCGCCGCCTCGCACAAAGGCGGGCAAGCTAATTCAAACAGTCCACTTTCGCTTTTTGGCAAAAGGCCATATTCGCAATAGTCTCGCAGCACTTGTGGATCCCACTCGCTAAAAGGCGAACGGCTGCAAAAGCGAGTAAACATTTCATCTGCACTCGCCCATTCGTTGCGCCTAGCGGCGATGGGACTTTTTGCCGGATCAGTTTCTATTGGGTCCGGAGAATCTGGGGTAAAAATAACAGGGTCTAATAACAAGATATGCTTGAATCGATGAGGCAAACTGCTCGCAGCTTGTAAAACGACATGCCCGCCCATTGAGTGACCACATGCGGTAATGTCGCTCAAATCTAGTGCTTCGATTAACGCGACAAGATCATCGCCAAATAACTGAAAACTGTAAGGTGGTGCTGAATTATCACTTAAGCCATGATTACGTAAATCAACTGCGTACACATGCCTGTCACCCAATTGCGCTATAACTTTATCCCACACGCGCGCGTGAAACCCGGCAGCATGCACCAGTAACAACGGCGGACCACTGCCCTGCCATTCGTAAACATTCAAGGTAGTGCTGTTTTTGTGACCATCGTGTAGTCGTACAGCATAATTTTTAGGGCGATTTTGCGACATTAGCATTTCCGAATTTAGGGTAAAGTCCGTAGCGATTAACCTTAAAAAGTGCCTATTAACACATTAAACGCTGGTTGCGTGTTCAGGCAAATAGGCCTAATGGATAGCACGCAAACTATTATTCGGCTCTTCTAGATAGCTTGGCCACCGAGCTTGCAGTAGCAGTCAGTACGTTTTTGTCGTTGTAAATATGGCCTTCAATAAAGGCCACTTTATAACCTTTCTTCACCGCCCAACCTTCGACCCGTAACTTTCCTGCGCGGGTGGGCTCCAAGTAGGTAGTTTTTATTTCCAATGACGAAATAGTGGTAATATCTCTGCTTAGCGCCATTACCGCGTGGCTCATTGCGGTATCAAGCATGGCAGTGACGAAGCCGCCCTGTACTATGTCTACGGAGTGGCAATAGTCTTTGCCTATATCGAATTCAAATCGACAAGCGTCTTTGTCGACGTCAAAATCGACCAACTTTCCTCCGAGTAAACTTATGAACTTAGGGGCATGTTGATTTATCTTTTCAATGGCTTGCTCTTTACTCATCATAAAATTACTCGTCATAGAATTAATCGTCACAAAATAACGGCCTGTGTTATCAGCTGATAACTGACCGTGTCACGTACTGCGCAAGAGCGATTATTATTGATTCGGGGGATCATGAATAATTTCATCTAATGATGAGTGGTTATAATCAAACAGAAAACTTATTTTGTCCTGCACTGCCGTTAATGTTTTTTTAACGCCAGAATCAAGGACACGACAATAGCTAAGAATACAATGCTGTATTGAAGCGACCAATGAAGAGACTATTGACGACTACGCACTATAACGACCAGTAAACGAAAGGCCAGTAACCCTTTAGAGAGATATCGATAGAAATAAGTGCGCGAAACATAAACCTAAAAGCAGAAAAGCAAAAAACGCGAGAACACCGCATCCCACAGGGCATTCTACACCCAATTGCATCGCTTAGATTTTACCTAGATTAAATTTACTTAAGTTAAAGTGAGCGCGGGCACGCTCACTTTATTTTGGTAAAAGGTTATTAATACGCCTCGAATTCTTGCTTCTAATACGTGCTTCGAAAGAGGTGAATTGTTGCTTTATTACTTTATGGCTTTATTGCTTAATTTCGCTGATTTGCACGCTTGGTTGCGTATTGGTGAAGTTAACTAAATCCGCCAAAATCACTTCTTGGTGAGGGCCAAATGCCTGCTGGAACGATTCCACCGATTCAAACACCAAATGCCCCATAGCGATGTATGCAGCGCTTTGTCCCGGGGCACCACCCGCTAGGCCTAAATCAGCATGAGCCGACACAAGCGCCTTACCGACTAACTCGGCTACAAGCGGCAGGTGCGTAGCACGGTAATAATCCATATCAAAGGTGGCGTTTTCACTGTTTGGGTATAACACACTGACTTTAATCATTAAATTTGTCCTACTAAGGTGATAATAAGTATTGGTACTTAACCAAGAAAGCAGCGGTTTGCGCACCAATATGAACGACTGTTCAAGTATGTATTAAGCTCGGTGACTGTGCCAGAGCTTTATTGCTATTTTTACGATCAGTAACAAATTTGGATAAAACCCAGCACTACATCGGCGGCGCGCGATAACTGCGTCCTTAACGGGCCCCTGGCGGTTATTGGCCTCAGGCGGAGAATAAGCCCCTGGCGGTTATTGGCCCCAAGCTGACAATAAGCCCCTAGGCGGTTACATCGCTCGGCAATGGATTGCTGCCATACGGCCTATGTGCACCGTTAAATCATCGCCTTTACCGCGAATGCTGTTCGGTCCATTGGAGTATGAAAACCCTGACGCTGTGGGCTGCTGCGTAAGCTCTATGTCTTCGTTGTTACGGGTCATGACCGCGCGTTCACTGTCTTGGTAAAAACGCACGGTAACAGGGTCATTGCGCTCACATTCAAAAATCACCTGAGTGTACTGCTTTGCATCTTCTGCCTCCTGGCGTTTTTTATCTTCGATGCTCGCTTGTGGGCTACATGCCTGCATACTAACGATCACAAATGATATGAGTAACGTTTTTGGCAAATGAGCTTTAATGTGTGGCTTCATCTTGGTTTCCCTAACATAATCGAATGAACAACAGCGCAGCATCACAGCAAAACCATAATAGGAAGGGCTTAATCAAAAACCGCTGGACGCATTCTGAGGCGGTCACTTATTAATGCGGATTGGTATTAGAGCCGCTCGCTGACTTCTTGCGCTGCCCGTTGCCCCGATACTATCGCAGACTCCATACCCGAGTACATAAACTCTGTATGCTCACCCGCAAAATGTAACTTTCCCTCAATACTCGCCATATGCGGTACTAATGTTTGTACTTGACCAGGGGCGAATTGAATATATGCCCCCTTTGAGAACCGCTCGTTAGCCCACGATTGATGATGAACGACCTCGGTTTTACCTTTTAGCCCTGGGTAATGCTTATCTAGGGCTTTTTTGACGATGTTTACCGCTTCGCTCGTGCTAAGTCTATCTAACACTTTAGCTTGCTGGCCGTTTATCCAACTGGTTAAGTAGCGCAACTCACCGGCATCATCGACTTGACTAAACACGCGGCCAAGAGCGTTATCTGTCCACAAGTTTGTGGCCTGCACCATAGAAACATCCGCTTGATTTTTCACTGCAAAATGTACTTGGGTAACGGGTGTATACTGCGCATGCTGAATCGCATGGCGTTTTTGCGGGCTGATATCGGCCTTAATATCAACATCTTTTAATGCGGAAAATGGGCTGGTGATAATACAGCGCTTGCCAATATACTGGCTGCCATCTTCACAGCGCACTGCCACTTTATCGCTGCTTTGACTTATACTCGTTACGATTTTCGCCGTGAGCAATTCCTCTGTGAGATCATCAGCCAGAGCCTGAATAAAACGGCTATTTCCACCTTTGATTTTTTGCGCACCTCTTCCGCCGATGCGGGCTAGACTCAAACGGTAGAACGCATCTGCGGCTGACAACTCTTTTAAGCTCAAAGCATTAATATTGGCATCCATTAAGCGCAGCGCTTCTGGGGATATGTTTTGCTGTTTAAAATAGGCCTCTAATGATATGTCTAACGGTGCGTATTTTTCTGATGTCCAATCCCAAGGCAGAGCATATTCTGGGCCTTTGCTTAACATCTGATAATACAAACGTGAAGGCAGAGTGTTTTTTTCAGATGCTGCTAGCGTATTTTGCGGGTGAGTTGGCCACTCATCTGCGCTTATACGTTGTCCGTTTATCACAAAGGTGTTTTGTTCAGCATATTGCCCCAACGACACAAGAGGTAAATCAAGTTGCTGGGCAAAGGTACGCATTAAACCGTACCCCTGACCGATTTGCAGCCCTCCAACCTCAGCATGTATGCCATGTGTATTAATGGTTTGAATTCGCCCGCCAACGCGCTTGCGCGCTTCTAGCAGTAACACCTTGAGCCCCTGCGCTTTTAAATAACGGGCACTGGTTAAGCCGGCTAATCCGGCACCAATAATAATGACATCTGCGCGATGATTACCACTAGCCCACAACGGCGCACTAATGCCACCTGCGCCCAACATTAATGAGCTAGCCCCTAAGCCTTTAATGATTTGCCTACGATGCATGATTTACCTCTGTTGAAACTAACACTGAATAGTAGTCAATAAAAAAGCGAGATAACTCGCTTTTAAAGGTTGGCAATGAAGCGAGCCCTTGGCCCGCTATATTTTTAACTAGGCTAACGTCTTAAAATTTATAAGATGCGGTTATGCCCACTTCTCGGCCTCTGCTGGGCGCCACAGGGAATGCACGTGAGCCATATGCAAAGCTCTGCACATCAACATACCTAAATACATAGGTTGGGGTGTCATTATCCGTCACATTATTTACCCATGCGGTTAAGCGTACATTTTCCAGTTGTACCCCAGCTTTTAAATTAACTAACTGACGTGATCCTGTCTCAATTAAGTTGTGTACGTGGGCATAACGGCTTGAATCATATGAAAAGTCCATACGACTAAAGACTTCTACCCCTTCTTTTACTTGCGTGGAATAGCTCAGTGCTAATGTGGCTTCGTTCTTCGGTACTTGAGGCGGTGAATTGCCTTTTAGATCACCAAATTCACGTAGGTTATCCCCCACACAGAAGCTTGATGCTCCCCCCGGCGCAAAGAAGCGGCACTGATTACTATCAAACAATTCTTCAAATTGCGCATCGGTGCGTGATAAGCCAAATTCTAAACTAAAATTCTCATTGATAAGCCAAGTACCTTCAATCTCAAGCCCTTTGATTTCTGTCGAGCCGGCATTAGACGTATATGAAACTGGCGGGCCTTCTACTTCATCAAAGCTATCGGTTAGCTGCTGTTTGGTCCAATCCATGGTGTAAGCGGCTGCTGACACGTACAAGCTTCCATCGAACAAGGTCGATTTCACCCCAAGTTCATACATCACCATGTCTTCTTCGTCTATAACGACCAAATCATTGGGCAGCAAAGTACTTGTATTAAACCCTCCAGGGCTGTTGCCTTCAGAGCGCGTTAAGTACATTAGCGTGTCGTCACTCACATCATACTCAGCGATAAAACGCGTGGTGGTGCTATCAAACTCGTTACTGACATTAGCAAATTCCGCGTTTTGAATTAACTCATCATAGGCCTGCGTATTAACTTCATCACTGGAGCGACGAATTTCAGCTGACAAACGAAAATCATCGGTAAATTCGTAGGTCGCCATGGCCATCAATGCTTGGTTTTCTAGTTCTTCGGCAAAACTATCCACTGCATTTGGTTCAGCTTCTGAATGCCATAAATATGCGCCCACTGACCAATACAAACGATCGTCGAAAGCACTAGAGTTGAAGCGTATTTCGTGGCTGTACTCATCCGTACCTGATGAATCCAAGGTGTACCATGAGTCTGCTGGCACTAAGAAAGGGCCACCACTGAAAAACCCAAAACTAAAGGATTCTTCAGCGCCATTGTAAGTTTGGTCTAAACCGGTTTCCCCATCACGCGAGTTCCAGCCGCTGATCCAAGAAAGAGTACCAAAATCAAAATGGTGATTAACTTTAAAGCTAATATGCTCACTGGTTACCCTTAGCCCATAATCATCATTATCTAAGAATCCGCCACCACCGATACTAATGGGCTGATTTCTGAGCGCTTCTCCGCAATAATATGGCCTAGTATCCAAAAAGCAGTTGTTATCAGCCGCCCCTTGATAACCAAAAGGCTGCGCCTCATCATCATTTTCGTTATATATGTAGTTAACGGAAATATCAGTATTTTTACTCGGTGTAAAATAGAAACCTAACATGCCAGATTTGGTTTTCTCGCCACCAACATCTGGGCCATCTTCCTTGGTGTTTTCCCAGTCACCATCATAACTATCTGCTGAAATAGACGCTCGAAAGGCAAACATATCGGATAGCTTACTCGATACCCCGGCGGCTAATTTCTGGTTTCCGTTTTGACCTAACGTGAGGTTAACGTAACCTGATAACTCGTCACTCGGACGACTGGTAATAAAGTTAATTGCCCCAGAGAAAGTACGACGGCCGTACTGAGCACTTTGCGGACCTTTTACAATTTCTACTCGCTCAATCAAATCCAGCGGTAAACTTTGAATCGAGCCTCCAAAATATACACCATCAATAAAATACGAGGCTTTTTGAGAGCCAAAGCCTGGGATCCATGACACACCGCGGATAACAGGAATATCAGATTGGCGTCCGAATGTACGCTCCATCGACATACCCACGGCACTCACCGCGATATCGTTGATATTCCTCAAACCGGCTTCTTCGATATCGTCCGCACTAAAGGTCGTCACTGAAATCGGGATTTTATTTAATGTTTCTTTACGATAACGAGACGTAACTTCAATTTGCTCAATCACTTCTTGATCGAACACCGTTTCTGTATCAGGTGCTGTTTCTTGAGCCATTGCTCCAAGCGGCATACTTACAAGCGGAGCCATTAAGGCTAGCTTGATCATTTGCGCTACTTTACTGCGGCTAAAATGCATGTTCATGGGTGGTCCTCTAACTTTATTGTAATAATTTGGCGTTATGTGCAACCCGAAACCGACAATGTCTCTAGTTGGCAGATATCACTCTAGCCAAATTTGCACGGACAAATTCGTTGAAAAATTCCTCGATTGACATTTATCAATCAAATTCGTTTGACAAATGTCAAAGTTAACCACTGTTATAAAAAAGCTGTAAAAAAGTTATAAAGACGCGATAAATCTACCTATTTAAGTATAGGTAACTCCTTGTCAGCGATACAAAAAAAAGGCGGGACATTAATTGCCCGCCTTATTTACGTATCGCCGAAACTGCGCGCTTAGAAGCTGAAATGGGGCCGGATTTGTTTAACTTTTACGCCCGCTTGCATCCATCGTAAATTCATTCCCGTTGTTGGGTTGCTACGGTCGCTCCAAATATAGGTAATGGTTTTGCCAGTGACATCATCAATCAGACCAAATTTAAAAATGGGGTCAGAGGTATTCTGATAGGTCAACAACGCCAGTTGAATCGAGTACCCCGTTTTTTCCCCTGTTTTCGCATCTTGCAAGGCAACAATTTGCCCTTCGTTGTGCAGTAACAAGTCACGATTAAAAATCCATCTTGCATCTTCCGAGGCCTCTTTTCCGCCAACTCGAGCGCCGCCCCAGCCAGTAAAGTAAGTCACTTTGCGATTTTTATGGGGAATACCCGCTTTGTTGCCGAAAACATAATTACCGTCTTCATCTGCGGCTTTATCCGCGATCCAAATTTCGTTGTCTGTTAGACGCAAGGTATCGTTAAAAAAGATTTTTTTACCGCTACGTTTAGACACAATACTACAGGTGTTCTGCCCCATGGTGCCGTCAAAGTACTTACCGTTAAATCGCCAGTACACTTCACACCCTGGGTAAGTCACAATTTCATCTCGGCTTAATTTTTCATAAAGTTCGGGGTGTAAATGCGCATCAGCATACTTAGCTTCGTCCTTGAAACGAAAGATATTGAGCTGCAAAGCGCCCTTATCTTCGTTGGGCAGAAATTGGTACAACCGCTGGCGATACACCTTACTCGGATCACCGTCCATGTATTGCTTTACAAAGTAAGTGGTGCCTTCAAGTGCTGGCGTTGCGAGTGGCGCAAAGACATGATGGATATGCTCATGGACCTGTAAATCAGGCTCTTTTTCCTTATTGATATTGTCTTGCCAGTGCTGTTCGTGGTTATCAAACTCAGCGGCAAACCACTGATGAAAAAGCGCTTCTTGAATAGTGTCTTTGGCCTGTACCTGGGCTTGGGTCGATGAGGCTCGTTCTTGAGTGGCGCTCTTTTGGCTCGCACAACCGACTAAACTAGCAGCCACACAAAGTGCAGCGATGATCTGTTTCATAACTTTCCCTACTTGGTTAAATGAACGCATTTTCACTGCGCATATTAGCTATATCTTGTTCGCTATAGCCCAGCTCTGCTAACAGCGCTTGGGTGTCTTGACTAAAAGACGGCAAGGTAAGATTCGGCTGAGCCGGTTCATGGCGAAACTTAACGGGTACACCTAGGTGCAAGTTGCCCTGCTCGTCATTGAGCAACATATCGCGTTGCACCAAATGTTCGTCACGTACGGCCTCATTTAAACTGCGAACCGGCGACCAACACACATCAATGTTCGCTAAAAATGCCTGCCACTGGTCAAGTGTCTTTTCTAAAAAGGTAGACTGAAGAAAGGCTGTCACTGGTGCTTGATCTGGCCCCGGTGGCAACTGGCACAAATTAATTAAGTCTTCTCTGCCAAGCGCAGTAAGCAGGTTTTTAGCAAATTTAAGTTCGCTCCCCCCTAGGGTTAAATATTTGTCATCTGCGGTTTGATATATGTTGTACATCGCGGCACCGCCCCAGCTGCGTTCCTGTTTGGGTTCAGGTGAACGGTTTTCGGCGAATGGCGGCCCCATGACATTGGCATACCAAGCAACCAAAGAGTCCTGCATAGAGATATCAAGGTAGTCACCTTTACCTGTTTGCTGACAGCGCAACAGCGCCATCAACACTCCAGAAAAGGCCATTAGACTGCCAGCCATATCAGCCACTGGCATACCGGGCTGCGCTGGTTTAGCATCTTGCCCTTGGTTAATTTGCACGGCGCCAGAATCTGCCTGAATACTCAGGTCATGGGCCGGATTCAATCGTTTAGGACCGGTTTGCCCATAGGCCGAAATAGAACAGTAAACTAACTTAGGGTTAATCTTTGCGATGGTATCGAAGTCAATCCCTAGTCGCTCAACTACCCCGGGCCTAAAGGCTTCAACCACCACATCAACGGTTTCGCACAGCTTATAAAACGCCTGTTTTCCTGCGTCACTTTTTAAATTCAAGTTGATGCTTTTCTTGCCACGGAACACATTTCTGAACCACACAGACTGGCCGTTTTGCTTCAGGCCGATTTCACGTACAGGCTCACCTGTGGGCGGCTCTAGGCTGATGACTTCTGCCCCGTGATCGGCCATCATCATGGTGAAGTGTGGCCCGGGCAAAAAGAGGGATAAATCTAATACGCGAATACCCTGTAATTTCACTTTGCTGTGCTCCTGAAGTTTGCTGAGGGATTAGACCACGTTGTTCTGGTTAAGATGGGTTATTTCCTGCTCGCTGTAACCCAGCTCTTTTAGCAAAATCTCAGTATCGTTACCCATAGCGACCGCCGCTTTGCCTGATAGGCGTTGTCCGTCAAGCTTGATAGGGTTCGCTAGAATTTCCATATCTTGGTTGTGCGGATGAGGAACAGACTGCACCATGCCAATGTCTCGAATGTACTGGTTATTCAACGCTTCTGGTACATCGTAAACCGGCGCACAAGGAATACGCCCTTTTAGCACTTCCAACCAATGTGCGGTGGGATGAGTAGCTAAAACGCGATCGATTTCTGTGGTCAAAACATCGCGATTTTCGCGCCGCCCGGCCACTTTCGCAAAACGGTCTTCTTTTAACACTTCATCATCTAAAATATCGACTAACACATCCCAGAACTTATCTGTCATGGCCATCAAAAATACAAAGCTGTCTTGAGTTTTGTACAATTGACAAGGCACCGTCGCCGGGTGGGCTGAGCGCGCCACCCGCTGCACAACATGCTGCTCATTCAGATACCAAGTTGCAGGGTAAGACAATTGGTGCAATGCCACATCAAATAACGAGACGTCAACATCCCTGCCTTGACCTGTGCGATGGGCGCCAAGTATGCCAGCGGTTAGCCCTAACGACGCCACAGCTCCGGTCATGAAATCAACCATGGAAACCCCAAAACGCGTGGGCGCTTGGTCGGGCTCACCTGTAAGCGACATCAAGCCTGCTTCGGCCTGCATCAAGTAATCATAACCCGGCCAACTGGCACGGTCATTATCACGCCCATAGGCAGATAAATGGCCACACACAATTTTAGGGTTCACCGGTTTTAATTGTTCATAGGTAATGCCCAACTTTTGCGGTTGGTCGCCACGTAAATTGTTGGTCACGGCATCGGCGGTTCTAACCAGCTCTTCAAACACCTTGCGCCCTTCTTCTGACTTTAAATTCAAGGTAAGACTTTTTTTATTCACGTTGAAAGTCTGATAAAAATAGCTGTCGTTTTCACCGATAAAAAACGGCCCAGTTTGGCGAGATACGTCTCCCCCTATGGCTGGGTTCTCAATTTTTATGACCTCTGCGCCTAAATCAGCCAAATACATAGAGCCGTATGGACCTGCACCGTATTGTTCAACGGCGATGATCCTCACACCATCAAGAGGGAGTTGTGTCATGCTTGTGTCCTGTTGTAATGCGCCAAATAATCACGCGAACTTGCCCGTGTTCATCATGGCGCAATGAAAATCTCTAAATTTTGTTTTTATCGATTAATTGCTTAGCAATAATGATGCGCTGCATTTCGTTCGTGCCTTCACCGATACACATCAACATGGCATCTCGGTAGTAGCGCTCAATGTCGTACTCTACTGAGTAGCTGTAGCCGCCAAAGATACGCATGGCTTCGTTGGCACAAAACACACCAGCTTCTGAGCCAAAGTATTTCGCCATGCCTGCTTCCATATCGCAGCGTTCGTTAGCGTCATACTTTGTCGCCGCTTGCTCTATTAACAAGCGAGCTGCTTCAACCTGAGTGGCCATTTCGCCTAATTTGAGTTGAATAGCCTGATGCTGGCATATCGCCTTACCAAATGTTTCACGTTCTTGGGCGTAGCGCACTGCTAACTCCGTTGCTCCCTGAGCAATACCAGCGCCGCGTGCAGCAACGTTAATGCGACCGAGCTCTAGGCCTCCAATGGCGTGTTTAAAGCCAGAACCTTCTTTTTCGCCGACTAAATTGGCAGCGGGCACTCGTACGTTTTCAAACACCACTTCGCAGGTATCAATTGAGCGATAACCTAGCTTGGTCATTTTTGAGACTGTGATCCCAGGTTTGAAATTGCCTTGTGCGTCTTTGGTTTCCACGATAAACATGCTGGTGCCCTTGTGGGCTGGCACAGCGTCGAGATCTGTTTTCACCAATACAGCTAATGAATTGCCATTTAACGAATTGGTAATCCAGGTTTTTGCGCCATTAATAATGTATTCATCGCCATCTTTCACTGCGGTGGTGCGAATGGCTTGTAAGTCGGTGCCAGCATTAGGCTCGGTCAACGCGACGCCACCGCGTAGTTCACCTGTTGCCATGCGCGGTAAAAACCGCTCTTTTTGCGCTTGGGTACCGCAACGTTCAATCGCTGAGGCTTGAATTAAATGCGAATTGAAGATGCCACTTGGGGCCATCCATGCAGAGGCCACCTTCATCACGATTTTGGCGTAAATAGATGCGGGTAATCCAAGGCCACAGAACTCCTGGCCTATGGTGGCACCAAATAGACCCAACTCTTTCATTTGCTCAGCAAGCGCATGAGGATATTTATCTTGTTGATCATGCTCTTTGGCAATGGGTCGAACATCGTTTTCTACCCATTTGTCGATCATGTCTATGATCCCTAACTCATCTTCTTTTGACCATGCTTCAGACATAGCAAACCTCTACTGATTATCTACCGATTAATAGTTAACTTTCTCTTCTACAGAGTGTCCTTGTTTGGCAATAAGCATTTTGCGCACAAAGCTACACACTTGCTTGCCATCCTGATTAAAGCCCAGTGTTTCCACGGTCACTATGCCTGCACCTGGACGCGATTTAGACTCGCGCTTGTCCAGCACTTTTGACTCAGCATACAAGGTGTCGTCTTCAAACAGTGGGTAGGTCATTTTGATGTCTTCCCAGCCCAAATTTGCAATCGCTTTTTGGCTGACATCAGTGACGCTCATTCCCACCATCAAAGCAACGGTGAAAGGTGAGCAAACGATACATTTACCAAATTCACTGGCTTTGGCGTACTCGTCGTCAAAGTGCATTGGGTGGGTATTCATGGTTAACAAAGTAAACCAGGTGTTGTCTGTTTTGGTAATTGTGCGACCTGGACGGTGCTCGTAGGTGTCTCCGACGGTAAACTCTTCAAAACATCTGCCGAACGTTTCGCGATAACGGTTTTCGCCGACTTTTTTTACATTCTGTACCATTAGTTTTCTCTCTCGGTTATCAATTTGAAGACGCGCTATTAACTAACGCTAGCGTTCGTTGACAGGCCAAAATTATCGGCCTATCGACCATTTTATTGTTTACCACCACTACACCCGCATCAGGGCCATCGACGGCCGCCATCACTTCTTTGGCGTAAGCTACTTGCGCTTCGCTGGGCATAAAGGTGTGGTGAATAGTGTGAATCTGACAAGGATGGATCGCCGCTTTAGCGCTAAACCCAAGGGCCTTCACTTTGCTGGTTTCAGCTGCCAGCCCCGCTTGGTCTTTTATGTCGACAAAGGGCACATCGATAAGGCCTACATTGGCCTTCGCAGCGGCGAATACCAACTGGCTACGCACGAATAGCAAGGGCTGATAGCTAAAATCACAGCGTAGCTCTGCTGCCATATCCGCCCCGCCAAACATGATGTGCTCGACCTGCTTACTGGCGCTGGCTATCTGGTAGGCATTTTCAACCCCTTTTAACGTTTCAATGAGGGGCAAAAAGCGTGTATTTGGGTTGCCAATAACACTCTGTGCATGCAACACATCTTCTGCTGATTCACATTTAGCTAGCATCACTACTTCAGGTGCTAAAGGCGCATTGGCAAAAGCCTGTAGGTCGTTCTCTCCCGCTTCACTGCCGACGGGGTTAATGCGCACGCAAAGCGATTGCGTTTGTTGTACGCACTTTAAAACGGCGTCACGTGCTGAATCTTTGTCATTCGGTAGCACAGCATCTTCTAAATCAATGCAGACTAAATCAGCACCTGCCCCTAAGGCTTTTTCAAAGCGCTCAGGGCGAGAACCTGGCACAAACAACAAAGAGCGTAAAACGTCGTTCATGACTACGCTCCCTTCCCATCAGTGGGTGTAATATCTGGCGCGGGCACCTGCTGTTGAAAGGTTTCAGCTATTTGTTGGCGTGTTGCGAACCACACGCCGGGCTTTTCGCTGACATATTTTAAGAACGCTTCAAGCGCACCTATGCGCCCTGGGCGTCCAATAATGCGTAGATGCAAACCCAAGCTCATCATTCTGGGTTGCTCTGCACCTTCCTCGTAAAGCACGTCAAAGGTATCAATAGCGTATTTAAGCCACGCATCTGGCGTTAACGAAGGCGCTACCCACATTTTCATATCATTTGAATCTAGTGCGTATGGCACGATCACCATGGGCTCTTTTGAACCTTGCACTGCATCCCAAAAAGGCGCATCGGCGCTGTAATCATCCATGTGATACAGGAAGCCTTCTTCTTGCAAAATGCGCCGAGTATTTTCAGTCAGTAAATAGCGTGATAACCAACCTAAAGGGCGCTTACCTGTGGTTTTTTCAATGCTGGTGACAGCGTCTTTGATAAACTGACGTTCTTCGTTTTCATCCATACGAAACTGAAATACCCAGCGATAACCGTGAGAGCAAGTTTCGTCATTCCTGCGGCGTATCGCTTGTGCTATTTGCGGCGCGCGTTCTAAGCTCAGCGCTGCGGCAGTCCAAGTGGCTGGCGTTTGATACTTGTCGAGCAACTTAATGATGCGCGGAGCACCCTCATTAATGCCGTATTGATAATTCGACTCGTTTCCGTAATTGCGCATGGGCTTCTTAAGATGCACTTGCAGCTCGTCCACTGGCTCCATGCCTTTGTCACCCTCTTTAACACTGTACTCAGAGCCTTCTTCTACATTCACCACGATGGACATGGCGAGTCGTTTGTCTTTTGGCCATTTAAAATCTGACATTAAATTGCTCTCTTATCTTCTTTCATGCTTTTTCTTGGACATTTCTGCTTTACGGGCGCTTTAACGACTAGTGATATTCTTCGCCACCGGACACGTTCATGCATTCGCCCGTGATGTAACTGGCTTGGTCTGAACATAGAAATGCGCAGGCTTTGGCCGTGTCTTCTTGCAAGCCCGGCCGCCCTAAAGGAATGCGGTCTCGCATGTCTTGCATGTACTGCTCATAACCCTTACCGGTTACTTCAGAAAAGTGTGCGTTTTGCCATGCACCTAAACCTGTTGTGACATGATTTGGGCAAATTTCATTGACGTTGATTTTGTGGCTACCTAGCTCAATCGCCGCTACGCGGGTCAAGCCATTCATGCCATGTTTCGAAGTGGTATACGCAGAAGCATGCCCAAAGGCAGATTTAGAGGCCTGTGAGCCAATATTAACAATTTTACCGCCCTTGCCCTGCTTAACCATTTGTTCAGCTGCGTATTTAATGCCAAGGAAGGTGCCACGCAGGTTAACGCCTAGCACCGCATCCCATTCATCAACTTGCATATCAAGAATAGATTTCATCAAGTAGCCAATGCCTGCGTTATTCACCCAGATGTCCAGCGATCCGTAGGTTTGAACGGCAAAATCGACGGTGTCTTGAACGTCTTTTTCGTTTAATACGTTACACACAAAAGCGCTGGCTTCACCGCCTGCTTGCTTGATCTCAGCGACAATCTGATTCATTTCATCACTGTGCCCGATGGCACTGTCTGGGGTGTGTTCGTTGACGGATTGGCCTATGTCAGTCAGCACGACCTTACAACCTTCGGCAGCTAATCGCTTAGCCATCGCTTCACCGAGGCCTGCTTGACGACCTGCCCCGGTAATAACCGCGACCTTGCCATTTAACTCAGGATATTGAGACATGGGATCCCCTAAAGCGTTGAGGTCAAAATAAACAGCGGATTATCAGCAAATTGCTGAAATTCACTGGCGACCTTTTGCATGGCTTCAGTAGCCACATCCTGGCCAAACTGATCCATATCATTGACCTTGATCAACTCGATATATTGGTAAGGCGGAGTTGCTTCGCTCATCAGCAACCCTTGTGCTTTTAGCACCTCAAAAGAATCAACAGACTTGAGGGCTCCTGCAGTAGGAATATCTGTTTGGGTGGCCCATTGCTGATAAACATTTTCATCAACACCGGCTTTAAGATTAAACAACACGACTAGAGTGGTCATTAGCTACCTCGACGCAAATAATTTGTACGGACAAATTTAGTTTGTGTCAGAAGGCAAGTCAATCATTGCTCAAATTAGCTCTGGAGTATTTGACAAAAAGCAATTGCACGCACAAAGCCATACCCAATAAAGTACTTTCACACCCACTCCCCCCAACAACCTCCACGTAACGAATATCAGCAAACCCAAAACAAAAATCTAGATAATCAGATGTAATCAGGACACCCATGTAATCAGGACACCCATGTTAAATATGGCTCAAAAACCGAGACACCCATTATAAAAATGGTTAATTTTCATCCCTCAACTACACTTGTTGCGTGTTCCATTTTATTGAGTCGACTGTTATGCCTCAGTCACGAAAAAGCCAAATCAGCTTAATCGATACGCCTTATTATCACTGTGTGTCCCGTTGCGTTCGCCAGTCTTTCTTATGCGGTACAAACACGCTGACAGGGCAGAGCTATGAGCATCGTCGTGGCTGGGTTGAAGAGCGTTTGTTGTTTTTATCCACCGTGTTCGCAATTGATATTTGTGCCTATGCAGTGATGAGCAATCATACCCATGTGGTGCTTTGTGTGGATAAACCCCTGGCGGATAACTGGGATACCGAATCAGTACTAAAGCGTTATCACACGCTTCACAAAGGCACGTTACTCACGCAAAAGTTTATAAACGGGGATACCTTAACCCAAGGGGAGTTAATCACCCTTGATGATACCGTTGAAATTTACAGAAAACGTTTATACGACATCAGCTGGTTTATGCGTGACTTGAATGAGCACATTGCCCGTCAAACCAATAAAGAGGATGACTGCACCGGTAGGTTTTGGGAAGGACGATTTAAATCTCAAGCCTTGTTAGATGAAAGTGCCGTGCTGGCTTGTATGGCCTATGTAGATTTAAACCCGATTAGAGCGAAGATAGCAAAAACACCTGAAACAGCAAAACACACCAGTATCAAAAAGCGTCTTCACGCCGTTAAACATCATCACGCCCAACCAAGCACACTAATGACCTTTGTGGGAAGCTCAAGGGAAAACATGCCCCACGGAATCGCTTACTCCCTCAAAGACTACTGTGAGCTTATCGATACCACAGGTCGCTGTATTCGTGATGACAAGCCTGGTTATATCGATAACACTCAAAGCCCTATTCTAGAAAGACTAGGGTTAGACTCAGCACAGTGGTTAGCCTTAACCACTGAATTTGAAAAACACTTCTGCTACGCAGCAGGTGCAGAGCAAATGATGAATGCCTTCAAGCGCCATACCCATCATCAACGAATACGCGGGATGGGCAAAGCAAAAGAGCTGCTAAAGCGCGCTTAAATCAATCTCAACAAATACACTTAATGCACTGCTTGTGACGCGGGCGCTTGGCTATATTTCATCAGTTCACACAAATTCCTTTCTCAACGCTCAAAATTTCATAAAAAATCTTCAGTTGTTCAGCTCAAAAGTGCAGTTATTGATTATCAAGGGGCATTTCGATATACAAAAAATCTCAACACCTATCTAATTCGAAATTTTGTATAGATTTAACGATGGCTGTCTCTTTAAAGCTGTCGCTGTCTCTTTAAAGCTGTCTTCTTTAAAAGCTTCGTAAACTGCGGGCTCTAAGAATGACAACTATGGCTATCTCAATAAGTTACTATGGGTGTCAATATAAATACTCCCACCCTAGGTTTTATTAAGCTGTATCCCACCTGCTGAACTGTGCAGAGATGTTAATACACCCGGAGACCAATATTTAATGCTCTTTGCTATTAAAAGCTATAGGGAAAATATTTTCTATATATGATTCGATAACTTGGCGAGTATTCGAAAACCAACGGAATCCCTGACTACAACTAAGCGTAGGTATTTACGCCTTTGCTAAGCGCTGGATTCACCTCCTTACCTTGCAACTTTTGTAAGTCGGACAGCACATCACGGAAGTTTTCCGTTGATTGACCCGTACTTTCTCGATAGGAAATTCTATTTTGGTAATAATCGATGAAGTTTATTTTTTCATCCTGCACGGCTTCCATCTGCGCCTTGGTGTTTGATGTGAGATCAATACCATCCGCGGGCAGCACAACGTAACCAAGCGGAACTTCTCCCGCTTTAACCAATTGATTATATTCTCGGCGTGACATGTTGGTGAAATCGTAAACATCGCCAGAGCCTTGCTCGCTTTTGGTTTGATGCGCTGGGGAGTGTTGATCCGCTTTGTTGCCGCTACTTGGCAATTCATTGCCTGAGATGCTAAGACGTGTATTCTCGTTGAGTGGCGCTAACGCCGAGTTTGACTGAACATGCATTATGAATCCCCCTCTTCTATTCGTAATTTTTCAGTTTATAGCTGTGGCTTAGCAAGAGGTATTCCAGCGACGCGGTGATGGTGCTTTCTCGCGTGGATTTGCTTGATGTTTAGACTTGGCATGCAAAATTAGAAAAATAATCTCACCTATGTGTGCCTATAAAAACACATTTTTGTTATATTCCCTGCTCTACGCGCAACGTAATTTAATATTTTTCGGATGGCTTACCACTTCATGTCAAAATCTCTTCTACATCCACGTCACTGGGCCAGTTGGTTGGCTGTCCTTATTCTTCGAATAATTGCCTTACTCCCTTTTAAAGTCAAAATGTTAGCAGGCGGTGCGTTTGGCAGATTTGGCTATCGTTTTTTTAAGCGCCGTCGTCATATTACCGCTACCAACATTGCGTTGTGTTTTCCACAGAAGAGCGCCGCTGAGCAAACCCGGTTAGTCAAAGACATTTTCGTGTCCAACGGTATCGGTTTTTTTGAAATTGCTTGGGCGTGGTGGGCGAACCCGGAATCTTTACGTAAACGTTTTACGGTGCACGGCTTAGATGTACTGAAAAAAGCGACAGAAAACGGCCAAGGTGTGCTCTTGATCGGTGGGCATTATACCCACCTGGACCTCGCTGGCCTGATGGTGAATTTGGTCGCGGATATGGACGTTATCTACCGAAAAAATAACGATGCCGTTTTTGAACACGTCATCACCGAAGGCAGAAAGCGCGTATTTAAAAATGTGCTCGAACGTTCTGACATGCGTGAAATTATTCGTAAGTTACGTGATGGGCGTGTGGTGTGGTTTTCACCGGATCAGGATCACGGGATCAAAAACTCAGTGTTTGCCCCCTTTTTCGACATCCCAGCAGCCACGGTAACCTCAGCCAGTAAACTCATGAAGCTGGGCAAGGCCAAACCCGTGTTCGTTGCCCATAAGCGAGATCTGGATACCAACCATTATCATATAACATTTGCTGTTCCAGAGGATGAGTTCCCAAGCGGTGACGATGTAACCGATGCAAGTATTATTAACCAAATGATAGAACACGCGATCAGACAACAGCCAGACCAGTACATGTGGGTACATCGGCGTTTTAAAACGCGCCCACCAGGGGAACCTTCGGTTTACTAAAAAGCGCTCGATAAAACCTAAGAATAAAACGGGCTGAATTACTTTTCGGCCCTGGTCAAAAAAGCACAACGGCTCAAACACCCACTTCGGCAATTTGAACACGGTTGTTCCTACTGAGAATCCCCCGCCTATTAGTACTAGGTTTTGCCTTTACTCTTATCGCAATTCGCTTGATGAAGTGCTCCACTCAGTATTCATCCAGCGATTTTTGATTGAGACACCGCTATATCGTAATAGTTGTTCCCTTTAAAATACTCAGAGCGCTGAGCAAATGCGGCTGGGGCATTCCTTTCTGGCGTGTTTTAAGAAGGCTTACACCGCCATGCACGACTTCGTAAAAGTACAACTATTGATTCAGTCAAACGCCTTGTTTAAGCCTTTAACAGACTCGCAGACTGTGAGCATTTATTAACGCAGAATGGCATTAAAAAAAGAGTGTTAACGTAGTAAACAACAACTCAGCAAACGCTAACGTAGTAAACAGTAAGCTATCTACGCCAACTAGCGAATCATTCGAAATACGCATGTTAACTGACTTACTCAACAAAAAATGTCGCAGTAAAACCGTTAGATTTATTCAGAATGTGCTTCTGTGTTCCTGTATTCTCCGCAGTCACAATAAGCTTTGTGGTATGTCTATATATGTCTTTCACCGCGCCGTTGGTCAGCGTAATTTTCCGCAGATTTTTAGGCAACGTAATAGAGCGAAACACCACAGACGTTTCATGCCCTAATGTTACCGCGCCCTCGCCTAAGGCGATTTGTTTATTTTCCCCAGTCAATAAGAGTGTTTTCTTTATATGCGCGAGCAGTTGCTCGTTAAATTCTTCAGGGGTAGCGTAAGGCGATTTTGAAAAGTGCTGACGGACTTCTTTTCTAAACGCATCTAATGATGAGGTTAAGGTTAAACTCAAGGTATGCTCTGACATTATACTTAGTCGCAGCACTGAATAATCAAACCCATGTGCATGAACACTGATTGAACAACACATCAATGCAATAAACACGACAACCTTACTGGTTAGAATACGAATGTTGCCCATGTTTACTCTGCCCATGCGCCGTAAAAACAATCTAGGAATTCATTACTTTCCAGCGACAACACATGATAATGATAGCCACGTATTTCATCAGTATGGCCTCGGCATTCATCAAGCTCCGCTGCTTCGTTTCCCTCGTCATCTAATTTTGCGTAGAGCCCAAAACCATCTAATGCATAGCCAATCATTGCTGAGTGATCATCCGATTGGGCGATACGCGTTGTCATGCCGGTATCACCATGATAGTGATAGCCTAAACTGTTGTTAACATGGCCGCCCGCATCGTCAACTGGGGCAATTTGATAGCCCGCTAGGATAATGTCTATGTCTGCTGGGTGATCAAAGCGTACGCCGTTAAATGCAAGTCCTCTAACCGAGGGGCCATATTCTACCCCGGCCTGCTCTAGGGTAGGTCCGTCACTTAATGTGACCGGCTCACTTTGTTTCACCGGCGTGATGGGAATGAGATAGGAAACCTGAGCACTCACCCACTCGGGTAAGCACTGCGCGCACATATTAGTATATTTGTCTTCAATATTCGGATCTGCTCCTTCTGCGCACTCTTGCGCGGTTTCCATTCTACGAACACTGCCGTCGTCTTCGTACATTTTGAAACCCGGATCATCGTAAAAGGTCGCTAAATTCGCGATAAACGGACCATCAAGATCGTTAATTTCACCTTTATCGAACCATAGGCCGCCATCCTCTGCGGTGTCATATATGGTTTCAGGGCACCACGGTCCCATGTCATGTTCTGATGCGATATGCTTTGAAGTGATTTCGTAGCATAGGGTGTCACTGCCATCAACTAACGTGCAAGATACTGTGTTTACACTGACATTTTCCCCTGTTAGAAATAGCGTTGCATCCACGTCAATCACTATCCCTTCATCGGTGACGGGCTCGGTGCTGGTATCATCTTCAACGATAATTTCATCAACAGCGCTCTGGTCAAGCTGCGTATTATCACTTCCACCACACGCGACTAAACCCAAACTCAATGAAACAAAAGCAGCACTTCTTATTTTACGCATCACAACAATCCTCTTTATTGGCCTAGTCATTATTTTTTAATCCATAGGTTCTGAATAAGCCTTGCCTAAGGCGGTCACCCCGACGGAAATTGGTAATCACCTTACTAAAATTAAAGAGCAAACATTGTGGAGAAAATAAGGATATTGCGCGCACTTTTAGCCCCGCGTCGCCTCAGCGCAACGTTAAAAAAGCATCGTTAAAAAGCTACGTTAAAAAGAGCGACCTTAATTAGCCCAAGGCCAACAAAGAATAAGCGTACTCGGCCAAGAACTAGGGCAGCGTGTATTTTGCGCATACGTTAGTACGCTTCTGCACCCAACATTACTGACTAATAACGCCAGAGGCTTAGTCCATGATTGGCAAAGGTAAAATACACTGGAGGCACCTGTATGCTAGCTCTATGCTAGCAGGCCACAGCTAACAACTGATTTTTCATCCCATAAACAAAACGCCAACCTTGATTAAATAAGTACGATGCAATACTTTAGCGCGCACATCACTTTGCAATAGAGTCTCGCGTGTTTTATTTAGTCGCTGTCACCGTTTTATGGGCATTTTCGTTTTCACTCATTGGTGAATATTTGGCGGGTGCCGTCGATAGTTACTTTGCCGTAGTTACCCGAGTATTGCTCGCTTCGTTGCTGTTTCTGCCGTTTCTAAAAGTGTCACTGCTGACATTCAAGCAAAAACTGGCTCTGGGAGTTTTAGGCGCCCTTCAACTGGGCATGATGTATATCTTTTTTTATCACTCGTTTCTTTATTTATCTGTGCCTGAAGTTCTGTTATTTACCATTTTCACGCCCCTTTACGTGGCAATGCTCAACGATGCCTTGTTTAAACGCTTCTCGCCTTTTCATATGTTTTGCGCGCTGATTGCAACTATCGGCGCAGCGATCATTCGTTTTGAGGGCGTCAGTGAGAATTTCTGGACAGGCTTTTTCATTGTACAAGGGGCTAATCTATGTTTTGCCCTAGGACAAGTTGGCTATCGCAAATTGGCCTCAACATTCCAGCCATCCGTTTCGAATCACAATATATTTGCCTGGTTCTACCTTGGCGCGCTGACTGTGGCCTTACCTGCCTTCTTTATGTTCGGCAACACAGATCAGTTACCGCAAACAACAAGCCAATGGGGAGTACTGTTGTGGCTGGGCATAGTGGCATCTGGGATGGGTTATTACTTTTGGAATCAAGGTGCATTGCGCGTATCGGCCGGTACCCTAGCCATTATGAATAATGCACTGATACCCGCTGGGCTGATTGTTAACCTACTTTTGTGGCAAAAAGATACCGATTTTAGCCGCCTAGCACTGGGCGGTTTTATTATTGCTATTGCACTGTGGTTATCACAAAAGCGCAGCAAGACAGCCGCTGGGCAAGTTGACTCGTAAGCCTAATAGTGTGTTTTCAATTGGGCACTGAGCAGGTTATACCCGTTGATAAACACTTATCATCTTGTAGTCTTTTCTTGGCCCAGTTACCTGCCACGTAGACTCCCAAAGAGGCCAATGATCAAAGTTATAATTCACCACATAATGATCGTCACCACACAGATGTTGTGCATTTGGGTCAGCAGCACTAAAAGAATGAAAAAAACGCCTATCATCAAACAACACTGCCAATTTACCGCCAGTTTGCTGCCAAAAATAGCTGCGCTGCGCTTGTAACTCCCGCCCATCAGGCGCAGTTACCACACCAGATTCATGATAAATTAACTCTGAATCTGACCAGTTAAAGTTCGCCTGCCCTTCAAACGAGAACGTTTCCCCGCGTTGTTGTAGGATCTGTCTGCTAAGCTGCCACGTACCTACAAAATCTGTTAGGCAAGAAGGATGTTGATTCATCGCTACTGTATTGGGATCTTGAGTTTTACTGTTGTTTCTATTTACCACTGCCAATCCTTATCAATGGACACACGCCCGAATTTAACCAGGCGTTAGTGACCAGTGTGGGTTATCTACTCTTATTTACCAATAATAGCTGGCAGTGGCTGATAATTGATCTGAACGCCCTGGAGTACCGGGAATTTCCTCAAAGGATTCATCCCACATATTATCGACTGCCAGTACCAGCTCTAAACCTTCAACCTGAGGCGGTGCATAGGTCAGAGTGATGTGGGTGAAAAACGCTTTGTCGTCACCGTTTCGCAACAGGTTCTTTTCTTGTTTACGCCATTCATTGTCGACTCTTAATTCAAGCGCTTCGCCAGGATACCAAATCACTCCTAGCGTAAAACGATGAGGTGGATAGTTTAACGCGTAGAAGCTCGCATCTATGTTCTCGTCACCATAATCCTCGGATTTATCAAGATAGGTATAGCTGGTCACAAAATCAGCGTTTTCCATGCGCGTAATGGCGATAAACTCAAAACCAATTGTTTCAATATCTACCGGATTCGCCACTCGCGCAGAAGTGGAGTCGAAGCTGTAGGTCCAGTCCGTTAATTCGTTATCCCAGCGGTAGAAAACCGCTGAGTCTACCCGCCATGTGGCTTCATCTAAAGAAAGTCCCAATTCGAGGTTTTTACTGGTTTCTCGCTCAAGCGTATCATTGCTTCTAAACAGCCCACTTGAGGTACTTCCACCAATAGCGGTATACCCTGCTACTTGCGTGGCTTCTGAATAGGACAAGTTAACCGTGCGCGCTGAATTGTCTGGGTTTATTTTATGCCAAACAACATCGCTTATCAGCGATATGCTCGAATCATCGCGATTGGTATCGTCATAGGCGCCTCCTGCCCGAAACGTTATGTGCTCATTGTCTTTTAAGGCTATTGCGTATTCAGGAACCAAACTTACTTTGTAGTAATCTCGCGAAGTAAAGTTGTTTTCAAGACTAGTCGATTCAATCTCGTCTGCTGTGAATTGAACGGCATAGTTCAGCGCAAGTTTCTCAGTAAGCCCATGGCGACCTGATGCCGCGACTGATTTTACCTTAGTTTCGTGAAATGCTTGAAAGCTCTCTGGGTTTTCTCTTGAAAAAACATAATGATCGTTTTGCTGACGGTAATAAGCTGACACTTCAAAAGTGCTTTCTTGAGCATATTGCTGCAGGTGATTGAATATCAACAAACGGGTTTCTAAATCTTCTGTTTCATTCACATTGAAAGGGGTATACAGGTTAGGCCAGCCAAAAAACTTTTGTTGATAGCCAAAAAACAAGTCGGTTTGCGATGAGTCACTTAACAGCTGTATGCGCCCTGAGGCCCGTTCAAATTGATGGTCACCATTATCTATCGTTCCATCACTTTCAGAGCGAGAGTACTCTCCTTCAATCCCAGCTTTCCATTGTGAAGAATCATCCACCGACCAGGAAACAGCGTTGTGAATTCGTTGCATATTGAAGTTATTGTTACCCATGCCTAACGAAACACTGCCTGCTGTTTGAATTGGCCGCCATTTAAATGCAACCGAGCCGACTGAACTATTAGCGCCATAAAGTGAATTATCCACCCCTGTTAAAATAGCGGGTGCGCTGAGCATTTCAGGGGCGATCGGCATTTCTGCCACGTAATGCCCGGTTTGTGGGTCGATAAGGGTAGCGCTTCCCACGCTAAAGCCTGTGTTTTCAAAAATTCCACCGCGGATCGTGACATCAGCTTGTGCTTCAGCCATGTTTCTAGATTGCAGATCGACTCTAGGGTCGTATTCTAAATTTGAGATGGGCGAATTAAAGGTGCCAACCGGTGATTCATTCGCCGTTGCTGCGCCCTCAACCGTGATTTTTTCGATGTCCTTTTCGATGACATTCTCGGTGTTGCTTTCTATCGGTCTTTCCGAGTTTTTTTCAACAACCACCGCACTGAATGAAGAGAGTGAAAAGGTAGAGGCTATACACATAGCCGTTGTTATTACTGCGCGGATCATTGTTCTTCCTTTTTTTGCGGCATGTTGTGTGTCTTGTTGTGCATGTTTGTATGTCTTATTGTGTACTTTCAAAAATAACCTTAGCGGGCGTACTCGTGCCTAACCCGAAAGCATTCAGCAGAATATATCGCTGCAGGTTTATAATTAATGGTTTGTAGCTCGGTATATGTCATACGTATTTGTAGTCACGTATTTATAGTTGCGGGTTTGCAATGTCAGGGCTCGCAAATAAATCAGCGCAATCCTTAACCCGATACCAAATGGGCGTGGATTGTATATGATTGGCAGGAGCCTAGAAAGGTGCTGTAGCACAGAAAGGTGCTGTAGCACAGAAAGGTGCTGTAGCACAGAAACCTGTAGGCGACATTTAGCCATACAGGTTTTGCTTAGTCGCCCCTAGCCTAATACCGAGCTAGAGGTTGTTTGGACGACTTTGTGTGTGACTTTTTATACGGTATCTTTTTGCGAGCAATATAACCGTTCACTTTGTAGCAGCGTCGCGGTTTCGCGGTGTTTGGTCTTACATTACCACTTGGTTAGCGCGTCTTGCACTGTTTGCATATCTGGGTCGTTGCTTTCAAGCTCTTCCTTGTCTTGCTGCATTATGCGCAGCACTCGCGCCAGATAGGCTTGGGTTTCCAGACTGCGTTTAGCCACTTCATCCTTGCTAGGTTGGTAGCCATCAAGCTCACCTTTTTCAATTATGCCCTTGTCAGCCAATAGGCACTCAAGTGATGCCAAGCGCTCCTTGGTGACTGACAATTCCATCGCCAAAGACATAGCAACTGACAATGCTTGCTCAGTTTGCTTTTGCGCTAAAAAGTACGGCCGTTGACCTTTGGCCTTGGTGCCTGCCAAGTTAACTTTTTCAACGTCACTTAGGTGTTTTTTTGTATCACTCATGCGGCATTCTCACTCATATTCGCATTTTCTTTTGCGCTGTTTTTAGCGCTCTTTTTAGCACCGTTATTTGCACTTTGGCCTTTCCACAAGCCTATCGCATTCCATACTGGCGAGCGGCCGTAGTCCTCACCATCCGATTTAGGTTTACCAAAGATTTTCTCGTCGACTTTGGAAACCACGCCCACATCAAACAAATCGTTAGGGTCGAATCCACACTCAGCGAAGACTTTAGCTAAATCCAATTCGTGCATTGGCCCCCAATAAGGTTCGTTATTAAAGTAGGTGTCCCAATCTCGAATAAACTGTTGATACACATCCATGCCAGCATATTGCGGCTGTTCTAAATGCAAATTTAACCCACCGTCTGCGAGCAAACGGTGAATGGTTTTGAGAATTTTTGGCAATGATTGATGAGACAGTTCATGTAAGAACATCGAAGTGGTAATTAAATCGAATGAGCCGTCATCGTATTGGCTTAATTCTTCAGCATTAGCTTGTACAAACTGAATATTTTCGATACCTAGTGATGCCGCTCTAGCGTGGGCATAGCGTAAACTTGGGCGCGCCACATCCACCGCTATCACTTGAGCATCAGGGAAATGCTGCGCCAGCGGCAGAGCATTGTGGCCGACTGTGCAACCAATATCTAAAATTCGCTTCGGAGAAAAGTCTGGATATTGGGTTTTGAGCCAGTTCGCTATCCCTTGGCCTCCGCCATCACTGAGCGCCCCCAATAAACCGGCGGTAGTAACAAACAAACCAAGATCGTAGCTAGCGGCCACTGTCACGTCGTTCTCGAAGTACTCTTGGTAATAACACCCAGGTTGGCAATGTATATCCACCGAGCCCACATTGGGCGGGATACTAACACTGCTATCAAGCTGAATATTTGCGTTGCCTTCACAGGCTTTATCGACTTTTTCCACTATGTTTTCAATTTGCCCTAATACTTGTGAGCGGGCGGCTTGATGGCGCATTTCCATAGTGTTACGGCGCAATGCACTCCACATCTGAAAATAACCATTATTCAGCATGTGCTTTCGTACTTCATGACGCGAGGTGGGCTCGCTGCCTGTTTGAGCGATAATGGCTGGCTTGACTTGCTTATCATACGCAGTTTTCACCCCAGGCAATATTTGGCTGCTTAAATGTACATTTAAGTGAGTGAGAAAATTTAGCCGCGCAACTTCGTCATGGTTGCCGCTAGGAAATACCGCATGCTTTGTTAATACATCCCAGCTTGGTAACGCGTTACTGCTCATTTTCACCTCCAATGATCTCAAATTCAGTTAATTCATAGTGGGTCTGCATATAGCCATCAACACCGGCTTTGAGTAATAAATAGTCATCATCAGCAGTCACCCATAAATTATAGGGAGGGTGTTCTTCCGGTAAGTTACCTGCGGTATCGACTACTTGAAAATGACGCGCAATAAACTTACCAGCCTGCACCACTATGCTCTCTTCGCCCACATAACGAATACCTAAACCATTCATTTTAAACAATAGCGGCCCAGTTGCACCGCGATGATCAGGCGAGGTTAGCATGATGTCAGGGAAGAAGGTTTTACCCGGCCCTTGGGATAAATCATAGAGCTTCATTAGAATACCGTCGCCCACAATAGGGTGCGACTGTAGCCACTTAACTGGCTGCTCGAGTTCAATTCGCTGGCTAATGCGCCCGTCTCTTTGATTATGGGTTTCACATTCAGCGTAAGTACCGGTAAAGCGAAGCCATCCGCTTCCTTCATATTTGTCGCCAACAGATAAGCGCACGCTACAATCGATAGGGCTGCAATCTTGACGCATAGATTGTACAACATCGCGCACCACATTAGGCTCATCATCGATTTCACAATGGGCGTGCATCACTTGCACACCGTCCGATTGATTCGTCAGAGTGAAAAACTCCCTTCCGCGCTCTTGTCCAAACCGTTCAGGTTTTTTACTGGTGTATTGAATCGTTCCTCGAATCGTTCTGTGCTTCATGTTTGCTCTGCCTTACATCTGCTTTTTTAAAGGGCATATTTGCCTGCGTTGAAAAATAATTCAGTGATCACGACCGGCCTATTTGGGCGATGTCAATTTGTCACCAATTAGATTTGCAAGCTATGCTAAAACTGAGTTATAAATATAATTGTTATATCAATAGCACATTAACTTAAAGGTGCACTAAAAATTAATGCAATTCAAGGTTAAATTGTTGTCAATATCAGCCATAACACCTATGACAATTATCAAAAATTTAAAGGTAATCCGATGCAAACGACCACTAAAACCGCAAAAGAAATATATAACGACGTAAAAAATAACCCTGCACGTAAGCGTTTTGGTTTTGGCAACAAAGCCGTATTGGTCAATATCGACCCGCAAAAAGCCTATACCTGTACCGATGAATTTGCGACGGCATATGAAACAGACCCACGCCAAATGGAGTACATCAATGAGATGTCGAAAACGTTTCGTGCGCTAGGCTGGCCGGTCGTTTGGACGCACGTTGCCTATATGCAAAGCGCCGAGGATGCCGGTATTTGGGGAACGCGCACTGATACGCCTGATTCACTGCAAAACATTAAGTTTGACTCACGACGCAGTGAATTCGATGACCGCCTCGAAATCGATTACGTCAAAGACGTAGTGTACTTAAAGAAGATGCCCTCAGCCTTTTTTGAAACCCAATTACAATCACTGCTAGTGTGGCACCAAGTTGATACGGTGATCCTAACCGGTGGTTCTACCTCTGGGTGTATTCGCGCTACCGCTGTTGATTCTTTATCTCGTGGCTATCGCACTATTGTTCCTGAAGAGTGCGTGGCAGATAAACATGAAAGTTACCACTATGCCAATCTAACGGATTTATCACTGAAATATGCCGACGTATTGACCCTGAACGAAGTAAACGAATGGCTCAGCGGGCAAACAGCATAGCAAAACGGTAAATAGCAATTAACGAGGTGTCGACAGATGAAGAGTGATCCTGGATTTTACGATTATTGGCCTTATGAAAACCGCCCCAAAATACGCTGGCCAGGGGGTAAAAAAATGGCATTTTGGGTGGCCCCCAATATTGAATTTTATGAGCTAAACCCGCCGGCGAATCCATCACGAAAAGCCTGGCCTCAACCTTACCCTGCTACACAAGGCTACAGTATTCGTGATTATGGCAATCGCGTGGGTCATCAGCGGCAAATGGATTTACTCGACAAATACGGTATACGGGGTTCTATATCGTTATCCACTGCCCTTTGCGACCACCACCCAGAAATTATTCAAATGTGCAAAGAGCGTAATTGGGAATTTTTTAGTCACGGCATTTACAATACCCGTTACACCTATGGTATGTCTGAACAGCAAGAGCGCGACATGATCAAAGATTCCATGGAAACCATTTACCAGCACACGGGGCAAAAGTGTGCGGGTTACTTAGCACCAGCACTGTCACACTCAGAACTCACCTTAGACTTATTTGCCGAAGTAGGCACTGAATTGTTTGGCAATGAAGGGGGTATTTATACGTGTGATTTATTTCATGACGATCAGCCTACGCCCATTCACACACGCAGTAATAAACCCTTTGTCTCTATTCCTTATTCACTGGAAATGAACGACACCATTGCCTTCGTGGTGAATAAAATTGAGCCTAGACGCTACGGCAATATGCTCAAGAAAAACTTTGACCGACTCTACGCCGAAGCAGACGAGTCAGGCACGATTATGTGTATTCCCACCCACAATTATCAGGTGTCTTGCCCACATCGCATGAAAGCATTTGAAGAGGCGCTTGATTACATTACCAGCCATGACGATGTGTGGGTAGCCACAGGCAAAGAGATTGCCGATCACTACCTTGAGCATTACTACGAACAAGCCAAAACAGACATTGCGCAAAAAAATGCTGCTTTGGGCCCCGCTGCCACACATAAAGGAGCGAAATAATGGCCCTTGATAAATCATACCTAGAATACAGCCACCGTAGTCATGGCATGGATCACGACCGTTACGACTGGTCGATGCTCACCGACCGCCCCAAAATCACTTGGCCTGACGGCAAAAAGCTCGCCTTGTGGGTGAATGTGCCTTTGCAGTTTTTCCCGCTGGATCAAAAGGGTGAACCGTTTAAAATTCAGGGCGGCATGACTATGCCCTACCCTGATTTACGTCATTTTAGTTTGCGCGATTATGGTAATCGCGTGGGAATTTTCCGTTTTTTAAAAGCGTTTGATAAATACGGCGTAACCCCGACGTTTGCGATGAATACCCAGCTAGCCAAACGCAATCCGTATTTGCTCAGCACCATTAAAGAGCGCGGTAATGAAGTGATGTGCCACGGCATGCACATGGATGCCCTGCATTACGGCGGCCAAGACAAACAACTAGAAACCCAACTAGTACAAGATTCGGTAAATCAATTACGTGAGTTAGCCGAGCAAAACATCACAGGTTGGTTAAGCCCAGGGCGCAACGAAAGTGAAAATACCCCGGAGCTGCTAGCTGCAAACGGTATCGAATATTTTTGCGACTGGGTGAACGACGATATGCCCTATAGGTTTAAAACAAACAAGGGCAACTTGTGGGCCATGCCGCTTTCAAACGAGCTAGATGATGCGTTTATTATGCTCAATAACTTACACAGTGAAGACAGTTACGCAGAGCAAATGATTGATGCCTGTGACTTCTTACTAAAAGAAGCAAACCACAGTGGCGGGCGAATTCTGGGCTTAAATATTCACCCGTGGATGCTAGGACAACCCCATCGTATTGGGGCGCTAGAGCAGGTGCTGGAATACGTGATGAGTCAAGACGTGTATAGCGCCAGCGCAAGCGATATTCTGCAGGCGTTTACGTCACAAACTACGACGTAAAACGCCTTTAACAATAAACCCGCGGGGCATTTACATAATGCGCCGCGGGTTTTGGATACCTGCCAATAGGGACTTTTAACGCCGATATACCCGTGACCAGCTAATCAGCATATCCGCTACCAATTGCCCTAAACGGCATGTCTAGCTCCAATTCAGGCACTTGCAACCCCACCCAAGCCGGAAAGGTATTGCTGTTTGGACCAGGGAATAAGGTGTATTCGTCTGCCCAAGGGTAGCGTTTAACAGCATCTGTGATTTTAGGGATAAGCTCTGCTGCCTTATCACCCTGAATCGATAAAACCTTATCTGGTTTTGCCCCATACCAAAAACGATCAGGCGTGGCTGTTTGGTATTCTCGCAGCGCTGGCAACCCGCTATTTACTCGCCAACCAACGACTTCATACACTGTATATTCCGGCTCGTTTTCCTGCTTAACAGCTAACCACGTATGCACCGCAAACCAGCCACGCCAACTAAAGGCATCAGCTGCGTAAACTTCAATCGATGCTTGGGTATCCGTTACTGGGTTGAGGGCCAAGCCTGCTGATTCACGAGACGCTGTGCGCCAATCTTTGTTGCTACACGCCCCAAGCAAAATAACTAATGCGATAATCGCCAGTACTTTCATTTTTTGCCTCATATACTACCTAAACCTTTTCATTCACAACGTTAATTTGCCGCGCTGTTTAATCTCTCGTTGTTGCACATCAGAAAACATCTTGTATTCGAAGAACAATAAAGCAAATTTGCATTGTTCAAGCAAGGACACACTTGTTACCAATTTCGTCATCCCCCCGTGGTACAGGGCTTTTGATTGCTGACTTAATTTAATACCGAAAAACATCAACTGCACAAGATGAGGGTATCGAGGCGCTTTTTTTGATTAGACGAGTAAGATGAAGGAAAGGTATTAAACACCTACCTCAAAAGTATAGGTATCGAGATAGTGGCTCATGCACAGCTTGAGGCGTTGCCCTGGGCCAGCGAAAAAAGTGGCGCAATATCGTGGCTGAAAAAGGAGCAATTGACGCCATAGTCTCTTGTTAGGTTTCGTCTTTAATATTGGTCTTGTTCTTAAACAAATTCTTCGTCCAAATCTTATTTAGTTTTCTTGGAAGTAAAGGCTTTATTAACTCGAAAACAATACCTGTTAATCCATAGGCTAAACCTAAAAATCCGGTTGGTGTTTTATTAGCTGCCGTTTGCTCATAACACACTATCTGTAACAACTTCATTTGCCCCCCTTGTCACCAAACTTGGAACGCTCGCGGGGAATTTCTGCATCAGGATTAAAAAATAGATACAATATAAAAACTACCCACATTGCCAAAAATGAAGCTACGGCAGATACAACAATTCTAAACGCAATCTCACTGGCAGTGCCGACAGCTCCATTGGTTAATATGCGATAAAATACAAAAAACATAATAATTGATGATGAAATCAATGCATATTTTAGAGCTCGCCTTGGCAAAGACTTTTTAGGCATATATTTCCTCTAGACAGCGAACTTTTAAATAAGGGGCGCAGGCACGTGGGGCATAATGGCGAAGCCGCCCTGCGTGTATGCGTCCTAGCGAACGAAGTGAGTGACTTAATTTTTTTGTTAGCTCGCTTGCTGATTAATCCCACCATAGTAGCAACTTATTGTTTATAACATCACTTTCTGGATTAAAGGCCATGCCTTGGTTAGAAGCTTCTTGATTTGCAATATTGAATATTGCCTCCCTTTCGCTTTGAGTACTAGGTAAAGATATTTCCAAAGCGTCTGCGTAAGGTCCACCTTCTTGTTGGATTCGGTTGTTACTGTCATAGATTACACTCTTGGGAATAGTCACTTTAACTGCCCCAATGCTATACAGGTTTTCTACAAAACTAATAGCGTGCTGAGTACTAGCAAATCTATTACCTGCAAGAGCGTGCTTGTTGTTATTTGATATGAGCCATTCCCGAGCCTCGGGTGACTTTGGATAGATGAAATAAGCTATCGCAGCCAGAACGAAAACGAGTAAAAAAATTTTAAACACTTCAACATTCCTTTGAGAGCTAACGCCCCAATATACCGACGAAAAGAGCGCAGCGAGTTGAGATCGGTATAATTGGTTTGTTAGTTGCCATTTGCGATTTTCAACCATTCTTGGTTTACGTTTTGCTCGCCAATATCTAAATATTGGAGAACATCCACACCTATAAACATATAATTTAGGGTTTCTGGTTCAAAAAATACATTACCAGAATGCTCAATTCCTGAATCTCTTAAAATGCTATATTCTTCATGCTTTTCTTGTCGTAATAAAGTAATTTGATACTTGCCATTACCCCATGAAAGCTTAAAGCCTTCCCAAGATCCTAATGTTGATTCACTTAGTACAAACGACTCACTTTCTTTATTTGAATAAAAATACTCAACTACAATTTCTGGGATCAATGATTTTTTATTAAGTTTGATACCATATCGAATACCTTCGTTTCCAGAAGCACTTGCAAAAACATACATCGCGCTAGAATTCCATTTAGAAGTTTCATCAAACTTTTTTGCTACCAAATGGGTAGTTAAGTAACAATTATTTTTGCACTGTATTTGTAGTGGTCGCATTTCAACTTGCCCAGATGGGACACTATGTTTCGAATCAATAAGCACAGATTTGGCTAGCACCAAATTAGGCATAAATAGAAGTGTAAATAAGTAAATTCGATACAAAACTTTTCCTTGGCAACTAACTTTCCAATAACGGGCGCAGACATGTGGGGCATAATGGCGAAGCCGCCCCGCGTGTATGCGTCCCAGCGAACGTAGTGAGTGAGTTTATTGGCTTGTTATAAGTACTTTACTACCTACCTGCTTTTCCTGCTTCTAGAATAGGTAATCCAGCTTCAGTTGGAATATAGATGCGTTCACCTTTACCGTCTTGTAACCCTTTAATCCAGATATAACGAAGGTACGCTTCGTTGTCTTTTAAAGACTCACCAATAATTTTATTGGCTTCAGCTGCAGCTTTTGCACGTTCAATGTCAGCTTGACCTTCGGCTTTAGCTTGCACAATTTTAGCTTTACCATCCGCTTCCGCCAATGTAACTCGCGCTTTGGCTTGCATAAGAGCTGCTGCTTCACGAGCTTTAGCTTCTTCGATTAAAATTTGTTTACTCCATTCAGCTTCTTTTAGTGAAGCCATACCGTTCATTTCGAGTTTATACACTTTATATTTTGGCCAAGTCCATAATGCTAAAACGATTAAAAGAACAAAAAATAATACTGTAGCAACTAGGCCACCAAATGCGATCGCATTCCTATTAGGATGCATAAACTCTCCTTAGTACTTATAACAATATTAATATCTTGCAAAATGCCGTGATTGCATCCGCGTATTAAACACGGCATTTTTCCGCCTTTCCCTATCTGTCGTTTTTAGCATACACCGTAACTTGTTGTACAGGTTAAATTTTTTCCATCTTTATGCCTTTTCCTTTTGGAAACACGGAAAACTGCCAAGATCTTGCTGTTATCCGGAATAGTCGAAGGCAACGAGTATTTTTCTGTGCTCATAAGTAAGCGAAGCGCATGCTTTGCTTAATTCACCGACTCAAGTCACCCCGAGCATCGAAGACTCACACTGGGTTAATGACATGGATGCCATTCAAGTGAAAGCCGCGTCGGGAACGCGTTTTCACGACCAGTGTTAGACGAGAGGCGCAGGCGACCAACATGGATGTTGGAAGGTAGAGCAACGCAGGGAGTACCGGGCTGGCGTGCCAGTTGCCGAGATAAGTGACTTGCTGGAGGGCGGCCTTTACAAAGTACATCCTGTACTTTGCCCTTCGGGTCATCCTTTGGATGTTCAAAATGGTTCCCGACCATTTTGTCTTGGTGACTTCTTTTGGCTGTTGAAAAGAAGTTACTGGCTCGTAGGGACGAGAGTCATATTCGTCATGCGACC